>ENA-OWNT01005397-OWNT01005397.1-seawater-metagenome-genome-assembly--contig:-NODE-5397-length-10555-cov-4.598301_pt1 | contig 10555 bp, 5 predicted proteins | sample MGYA00238136_ERZ651165 | MGnify/ENA primary metagenome ERZ651165 (study PRJEB26861, sample SAMN08777766) | seawater metagenome | isolation source: coastal seawater | place: USA: Florida | collected...
GCGAATCACCAGTTCCGTTTGAAGTGGCCGCGGGAAACACTTCCGTCAGAATTTCAGGAACCGTTGTTGACTCTCCACAATCACGTTGGGCCGCCCAGGGGCTCCTGGAGACGTCACCGACTTTGAGGGAACTGGCGACAAAGTGGAATGACGAGGTCCCCAAAACGTCTTTCGTCGGGCAAGCGATGGTACAGGCCGTAATTCAAGAGTGGGCCGTGGGTGCGTTCCGCGCCATTGTAAAGGCAAAGCTCGCTATTGCTGTCCAAAATCAGAGTTCTGGAAGACATTGGGAAGTTTCACTTCACGGGGCCGCACGGCCGCACAGCAGTATCGAACAGATTCGTACCCTCGTTGCAACGGTGACCGAAATGGCGATCCCGTTGCCACGGGCTGAAGGCGGCAGGGACCTTACTTTGTTTCACATTGCTGCTCAAAAGGGGTGGGGTGACTTACTCGTGGAAGTTAATGAGCTAGTTCAACAGCTGAGACCAGCAATGGACCGTCCTCCACCAGCTCAAAGCAACACCGTGGAATTCACAAAACTCGTGCAGACGGCGAGAGAGTATCTGCAAATAGCCCTCAGTAGCCAGAGTGTGGGACGGAATCCACTGCATCTCGCGGCTCGTTGGGTGGCGAATTATGCATCCACAAAGGGCGCAGTCGAACAAGTCACTGTCGCAGAATCTTGGATCCGTAGCTTCATGCGGGCGGAAAGCTCCAATGAAACATTGGCGTCTGTTCTTGCAGATTGGAACTCGAGGCGTAGAGGCGCACCTTGCGATGCATTGACCTCGCTACTGGATATGGCAGTCACTGCGTTCTCCAATTCCCCACTTGTTCTGCGATCACTTCTGAACATGCCGGACCGTACGAATCGAACAGTTCTTGATTGGTTGCAGGGTGACCATGGGTTTGATACACAGTCAGGACAGCACATCACATCGCGATGGAATAATTCTGTCCGACCGCGAGATCAGGTGTCCGTTGACGCACACACCATGGCCGCCGAGGATGTCGAACTGAATAGCTTGCGAGATCGTATGCATCGGAATGCAATGTGCGATAGCATGCGTCGAGCAATACTTGATGACCCCTCTCTGGAGACACTCGCGGGCTGTTCCCTGGACCACACAAGATGTTCTCGCGATTGTATCATCGCTCATCTAAAATCGATCGCTGAAGCCGCAGACAATCGGAAAGTTGGAAGCGAGGAACTTTCCAACGTAGATCCTTGTGCCAATGGCGACACGCTCGAAATCGATCCTCGCGGTCCCGTTGACATTGGCGACGGGTTCAAGTACCAGTGCGTCCCCCGCGTAGCGGCAGAACGTTGTGACTTTGTGCAGGTAGAAGGCCTCCCTCAATCACCAACAGAGATGGCAAAGTTACTGGAGCTAGATCGTCCTATTGTTTTTCGCGGCGGACTCAACATCGTGGACGGCTTCTCCACCCTGTGGAATTCGGCTGTGTTCGAAACTGTGCATCGCAATGTCTCTGTCCGAGTTTCTCGCATCTCAAATCGAGATGTGGGTGGAGAAGGCGATTGGGAGTCGTCAAAATCTGAAAATTTCGAGACGCAAACGCTGGGCACGTTTTTGTCAAGTCCACAGTGTCGCAGGAAGAAGCATATTCGTGTTCGGATTGACCAAACATCCAATGGAACGCGTGTGATGAAAATTTTCACCGAAAACTTGCCGGACATCTTGTCCAGTTCGGACGTGTATTCTACCAATCCGCAGCTTCTTTTCGGCTTGACGGGTATTACTGACTTCCTCCGCACGGTGCCCGGTGTCAACATTCCGCGCGCAGGTTTGTGATAGTCTGTACATGTACACCATTATTATTGCAATGAGAAGTCGCCACTGTCGTTCCCAGGTCGCGAGATGAGTGGTCTAGAGTTAGCAGCGCGTTTGTTCCTGAGCTGTGCCGGCGATGGGCGCTCAATGCACTACCATGAGATGGCAATGAACGCTTTGGTTGAGGGTCGTAAACGGTGGGCCGTCACACCACCGCCATCCGCCCATTTTTCAACCCAAATGGGCTCTATAATGTTTGCGGAGCTCGACACCGGTGCACAAGATACAACGAGTACAAATCGTTGGACCAATGCCGATGGAGCCGAAGCGAAAGCGCGCGCTCCCATGCAGTGCATGCAACAGGCTGGCGATATCGTCATTGTGCCAGCCCTATGGTCGCATGCGACGTTGTCGGTGGAGGCTTGCTTTGCATTCGCGACGTTTTTGGATTTTGAGCCGGTACGCTCCACGGTTCCAGCTTGTGAGTGGTGCCGTCAGGTGTCCTCACCACTTATGTGTTCGTTTCGATTACTGCTTCCAGGTGTTCAGCCCCTTGGATGAGGTTCGTCTGTGACGTTTCGCGTGTCTGGAGCACACCAACAGTTGCGTTACAATTCTTGTTCGTTGTACAGGAGGTATTTACGAGACAAGGTGTCGGCGAGAGTGCGAGCGGGCGTCGATGAATTCGGCAGGTTGCGCACCAGGCCTCGTCTTTCGCGCAACTATTTGTTGAAACTAACTTCAGTGCACAGACATCACCAAGAGAAGAGTCTGGTTGCCGACACAGCGGACAAAACATTGAACCATTCAGTTTTTAAAGTTTATGGTCGTTGCACGTACCCCTAGGAAATTCTTATGCTGCATTCAGCGGCGCCTTCTCGAAGGAGGGTTGAAAGGTTTGCTGGCCACAAGAGCGGAAAAGCCACCTGCGAATCGCTTCTTCTTAATCTTGCTCACAGGGCGTCCGTTGCAACCCGCACTGCGTCGTCTGGCGTCCGAGTCCAGTTCAGAGGTCGGCCTCTTTATCCTTCGTCTCGGTTGATCCACGAACTGCGACCAAGTACTTGCCGCTTTTGGTGCAAGCTGGACTTGTTGCTGGAGCGCCCTAGTGCGAGCTGCCTCGACCAAACTAGGACGGCTTTGTCCCACGCTCGTAGAAATTGGTAATTGCGTCATCAACTGCGACTGAGTGTCTGGTGTATGCCCCGATTTAGCCCAAAGGTGACTAGCTGACACAAAAGCGGGGAACTCATCAAGTGCATTTACGTCTCTTCCACGAGATAGTTTGTGGTCGTCTTTTTTGGCGTCCTCGTGTGTCACAATCTTCACCATGTCTGCGAATATCCCTCGAGGTTGTAATAGTTGTTCCAAGAAAGGGCACACGTCGTGACGCCGAAATTCACCAAAAAGTTGGCGCCGTTTTGCCCGGGTGAGCCACAATCGTCGCCGTGCACGCGTCATGCCAACATACAACAGGCGCCTCTCCTCTGCTTCGCGAACACTCTCTGCACTGTTGCGACCAAACTCCACGGTGTGGTTCACTTCATCGCCACCATCCATGCCAGATCGTACGTGCGGCAAAATTTCATCTTCTACACCCACGATGACCACATTGTCCCACTCCAAGCCCTTGGCAGCGTGTATTGTTCCGAGAGTGAGGGAAAAGCGGGATAGCGTACCCATACCGCCCACACTTTGTACAGCAGAGACGGTTTCAACTGAGGTCGAGTCCAGCGACGAAGCTTGAAGAAATTGAAGGAGCCATCCCAAGCCGTTTATGGCGCCCTTACTCGTGTCCATGGTATCTTTGGGGTCCACTGCTACAGGTTGAGTACGCGTACTAGATGTGCTTCGGACATCTGTCGTCGGCTGCGGAGGTGTTGATGTTCGCACAGGACGGCGATTTGCACCGTTGGCGGCGCACACAGAGGGCCGAATGCTGGAGTTTGCCAGCGGATACTCAAGCTTTGCTTTTGTTGGACGATCCGTTCGACGTTTTCCGCGTCGAGGAGGGTCTTCCTCGAAATCATCATCTGAGGACATCTCGTCATCGTAACAAATGCGGCGCCACAACTCAACCTTGTGCTGCGGCGAGTCGTCAGCGTGTACTCGGACAATAGCACCAGATGTTTTTGCTGAAGACTTATGTGGTTTCCTAACTTTCGAAGTAATCCGCTGAGAACCTTTAGCACAGGTGTTGGCAGCAGACTTGCGTTTCTTCCTCAGTGCTTTCCAATATTCTTTGCGTTGGTCAAGCCATGTCTTTTCTTGGGTCGATTGCTTGGACACGGGCACTCTTGTCAGGGACTGGCATTGTGTACAATCCGGCCCTTGTCCATGCGTGCATAAATCAGCACTGTGGCCACTAGCTTGACATTCGTTTGGAGCTTTGGACAGAGGTATCTTTGGCACAGACCGTGTTCGTGCAAAGAGTTTTGAGATGGAGTTTGGGGGACTGTTTGACTTTGCTTTTGCTTTTGTATTGTGGGTAACAGCTCTCTTCTTTTTCAGTGGCCTGGGAACCACATGATGCTGAGCAATAAGTTTTGAGCTCTTGCGCGACGCGAAAAAGTTGGAAGTCGTTCTGCACTGCTTCTCGAAAGCTAATAGGTCAGGGCACAGTGCGCCAGATGCAGCTGCGGATTCATGAAAATCTGACAGAGTTTGGACAGCCGATAGGTAAAGCCTGACGCGCTGGACGCGCTTTTCTTCTTCCTGTGCCACGAGCTCATCAATCGACTGGCCGTCATGAGCGTCTGTTTCTTGGAATTTAGTCTGCGCGTGTTTTCTCGCCAACCCGGAAATGTAGTCAAACAGTCCGACTTTTGTCAAGTACACCATGACCACTTTGTGAACGGCCATTCCTAATCTGGCCTGGTCACTCGCGTCAAAACAGTTGTCATCTGTCCGATTTGGTGATTTGCGACCGACTGACCGCATAATGGTGCGGTGCAGTGATTGGCGGCAATCGACGATAAACTGTACCCGAGCTGCTAAACTGCTCTTCACCTTGGAATTCAATAAACTCTTGGGGACTTGCAGGGTTGGGTCACCGATGACAAGCGCACGCATGCACCAGGCATAACAACTAATGCCGACTTCATCAGCGCACAACTGCAACTTGCTTTGGGTTTTCGGACCAAGACCGATCTTTGGAACGGAGCACCCGGCTAAAAATTGAAAATCATCGACTGGATTCACCAGAATGTTCAGGTGGCACCGCAGCGCTTGGATCTCCCGACGCTGTGAGAGCTGCGTGGCGCCACCGAGCATGTTGTATGGGACATCTTTTAACACCAATTCACGCTCAATCAAAGTCGAAAGCGACGCCATGCGGTACAAAATAGCGCAGGATCTTGGCTTGTTCGAGCCACTGGCTTTAAAGCTTGCAGCTAGCGCCGACACGAACTCCGCTTCCGCCGAACTGTCGCTAAATGTGTGATATTCTACAGCGTTTCCACAGCCCTTGCTCGTCCATAGCTTTCCTGTTGCGGCGTTGCGGGCACCAGACCCGAGAACTGCGGCCGCGGCAGACACAACACTCTGCGTTGATCTGTAATTCTGCGTTAGCCGCACTCGCTCAACATTGATTAAGCTCTGTTGAAATGCCGCGAAAAATGTGTCGAAGATGGTCGAACACGCAAAGCGCCAAGAATATATGCTCTGGTTCGGATCACCCACAATGGTAATAAATCTGCCAACGGATGGAACTGGCGGTTGCTGCTTTGGTCCTGCCATATCGTGATGTCCACAAAAGAGTAGAAACACCAGCTGCAGCTGCAGCAGCGACGAGTCCTGAAACTCGTCCACGAACAAATGCGTCCATCGCTCCGACACGATGCGGCGGACATCCGGATGATCAATCAGGAGTTTGACTGTGTGAATTAGCAAGTCATCGAAATCCAGCATGTTCTGCGACCGCAACCGTCGATTGTACCGAGTAACGACGTTGGACACGAGAGCACTCGAACGTTTGCGATTCGTGGCGTTGGACCGCTGTGTGAGATTAAGTGTCGCCTTTTGAATGGCGGGCGGGAACTTAAAGTTGGCGATGGCGTATTCGGCGAACTCAACACGCTTCATGGACGAAACTTTTGAAGCGATGGACTTGTTCGAAACCTCATCAACGCTGCCGGTCTCGCCGCTCCTGTCGTCAGCCGCCGCCGCCGCCGCCGACGTTGACTCGCTGTTCCCCAGTATAGATTTCAAAATTTTCGTGGAACTGTCGCAGATGCAGAAGCTTGGGTCTATTCCAACTCGACTTCCGTATTGTCTCAACAAGCGGGCGCACAGGCCATGGTACGTGCATATTAACGGAAGGCCGACCTGATCCGTGTGTTTTTTGTTGGTCGTTTGCTCTGTGTTGGACCGCGCTCCGCACGACTCAGCTGCCACACGCTCGCCCATTTCTCGGGCAGCCTTGTTGGTGAACGTCAGTCCTAAGATCTTGCGAAAATGCACATTGGGTGTGCCCGGTCGATGTTGCTGTTGGTATCGAAGAAAATAGCTCATGCGGCCAACGATGGTCCTCGTTTTGCCACTGCCTGGCCCAGCCAGAATAACACAGGCAGTGGTTCTTCCAAGTATTGCAGTAAGCTGCTCCTCGTTGAATTGGGCGGTGAACTGCGCCAGGTCACTGCTCTTGGAACTTGTCGCATCGTGATTCGGACTTGCACAAATGGCCTCATCACCACATGAAGTATCAATGGCGTTGTCACGTGCGATACGCGCAAGAGGTGGTCTTTCCCAGGTTGGGAACTCCATAATGTAAGTCAGCTAAGGTTAGTCCACCAAGAGCCGTGTGGTGGCGGCGCTAACAGTTGCATCATGGAGTCGGCACGCCATCGGTGTGGGCACGACAATTTTTTTGACCACCAAAAACAGCACGACCACAAAACAACGGGCCACTCGTTTCTCGATGGATCCCACCAGCACAAAGACCGTGACGGCAGCGGCTGAATGACTGTTAGTGGATTGCTGAACTAGTACGACCAGGCGCCTTCGCGACTTTCCGCAATAGTCAGCAGACAAACTACGACGATGGCGATGGCACCACCACCACCAGCAAAGAATCGCTCGAATCTGTTGGCATGGACGTCGTCGTCACAATCTTCGTGTATGCAGGTGCCACCACCACTACCATAGTTACTCGTGGTAATTCGTCGCAATTCGACCACATCACCACCACTACCAAGACCTCCACCACCAGTACGGCATCCACCACGGCCCCACCAACAACACGAACACAAAGAAACCTCAAAGCGGTAAACAAGCACACGCACACGCGCGCGACACGCCGCGACACGCCACGACACGCCACGACACGCCTCAACACGCTTGTGCGCGCCAAATACTTCCGCCACTCGACAACAACGATCGAACGAACGCAGCGTCAACACCACCACCACCACCACCACCACCACCCACCACAGCAACAACACACTTCGCGCTTCGCCGCCAGAACACAAAGTGTGTTTGTGTTTGTGGTTTGAAGTTTGAATTCGGCGGTGTTGTGGCGCAGCAGAGAGAGAAGTTTTGAGGTTTTGAAGTTTTGAAGTTTTGAGGTTGTCGTTGTCGTTGTCGTTGTCGTTGCGTTGTTGCTCTGTTGTCCGTTGTCTGTTGTGGAGGATTGTGTACTTCCGGGATTGCACCAACGTACTTTGGAACGCACTTTTGCGCGATTTCGTCGTCCAGTTGTTTCCGCTCTGTCATCAGTGATCAGTGATCATGCACTCGGACGACCTCGGCTGACAGGCTGACAGGCTGTTCGTTCGTCGTGATGTTAGCTACATACTTACCATCAATGCATTCATTGCTCCGCCTCCAGCAATGCTCGGGCGACGGCGACGACTATCCATACCACGCCACTGCAATTAATGTGTCTAACTAATGTGCAAGCGCGCCTGGGGCATGCTGACGTGTTGACGATGCAGTTATGTACACTGTTTGCAGAACAATCGATTAAGCCGCCGATTTCAACGGCTTTGCTCCAAGCAACGTTGACGTTGACAGCGCTGCAATTTATTATCAGTCGTGCTAGCGGACTGGACTTGAACGTTGAACGAGAGGTCATGCGACGATTGGCAGGAACAATAATAGGCGCTGGGCCATACATCGCAACGAACGTGCCAGAACGACTAGAGTGGGCACTGCATGTCATCGAGCGCACATGAATACCATGCACGCACGACTGCACATGCCGACGTACATCGTCAGAGGGCTGTGCCCACAAACGCTGCGATTGTTTCCGACTATTTAAATTTTTTATTATACAGGATAGATCGCGCTCATCGTGCTTCGACGAAGCAATACGAACGCGTTTCACAGAATACGTAAGGCACCATCGATCACCCGGGACGCGAGTCGCACTCTTACTCGTCGTCGTCCTCATCATGATGGGCTGCCTGAGTGGTCGATTGCCACACAGTTTGCTCGTGACCCAAAGTGAAGTTCGAAGCACGCAAGGCAGGGACTTTTACTGCCCCGGCACCCCGATAATGGCTTTCGTCAAGTTTCTGAAATTGTTGCTGAGACTGACTGGTGTATTCCACAGCATCCCTGCCTAATGAAAAGTGTGCACTGCGCAAATCCGCGTCAACAGGTTTGGGCCGATGATCCTTCCAAAATTCGCTCATATCAGGCTTGGCGAATGTGTCTGTGTCATGATCCCTCTGTGCTCGCTCGACAGCTTGCAAGTGAATCCATTCATCGTCTTTGGGGACATCTTTGGCTTTGTAGGCTTCCGGCGGAGGCGCTGCGAAGTCTGAAACTTGATTTGTCTGCCAGTGTTTCGCATCTGCTCCTGGAGCGGCGAAACGCACGTTGGTCTTTACGTTCGCGTTCTGTGATTGTCCAGTGCGACTGGCCTGTTTGTGGTGCTCTTTCACAGCCTGCCGCAGTTGTTCTGCACGAGCTTCGGGATTGCCACCCGCCGTCGTTTCGTAGTCTGTTGGAACACTTCCCATGTGGAAGTTGGTCTTGTTCAGAGATGCCTTGTCAAGGACAGTGCGCGAATCGTACGCCGCTCCACCATCACGCGATGGATCAAACAGCTGTGCTTTGGAAGTCGATTCGTACGCGGTGGCAGAATGGTCTGTCAGCTTCAAATTGGATCGGCGGACTTTATCTTTCATCTCTGCCACTTGGGCGCGGTCGCGAGCAGCCTCTTCTGCACTGGCGTTCTTGGATGTAAAGTTCTTGGCAGCTTCAGTTGCCCAATCACCTTTGCCATTCGGGACGCCAATATACACAGATGACACATGACCGGGATTGTGAACTTGTGGAGGGGGGCCTTGCTTTGCACGCGATCGCTGCTTGTCCAGTTCGATGAAGTTCGGTTTCGCCTCCAACAAACTCTTGGGCTGCTGTGTGAACTTCGTAGATTGACCGGCTTCCGTTTCCCAGGTGTTCTTCTCGCTACCAGTGTGCCACGACGCCTTGCGGTTGGCCGCGGCACCTCGATTCGGATGACTGTAGCTAACGCCGGCTTCTGGAGCCTTCAGTGTAGATACTGTTCGGTAGTCTGTTTTGTGGTTGCCAAGTGAAAAGTTGGTCTTCTGACTCCCACCTTCACGGTGAGGAGCACCGCGAGTGTCTGCAAGTTCCTTCTTGGTGAATTCGGACGCTGCCGTCGATTGATACGCATTTTTGTGGTCCTGATCCCTCATCGGGATTGAAGAGTTGCGAATCTTGCTCATGTCAAGCTTGTAACGAAGGTCTTCTTGAGTTGTGTTTGGCTTGAAGTCGCCAGATGCAGTTGACTCAAAATTGGCAGGCTCACTTCCGAGCTTGAAGTTAGAAGCTCGCAACGACTGCGCTATTCCTTTGTCCAACTGGCCCGGTCGACCCTCCGCAATGCGCTGACTTCGCAAGTCGTTCTCAGTCAAGTAATTTCCCTTTTCAGATTCGGAACCAATAGCAAAGTTGCTCTTCACTAAGTTGTTTTTCATCTGCTTCACTTCCTTGCGTTGCTTCGCGATCTGAGCTACGGATTGCACAGCAGGATCCGATGATGATGTCGTGGCGTAATCTGTAGATTCATGTCCGAACGTGAAATTAGTTTTGTGATTGTTCGACTTTTGGGACGGTCCTTGGCGGTAGTGCTCTGCACCCACACGTTGGTAGGCACGGTTACCCTCACTGGTGTAGTCAGTCTCTTGTCGGCCGAGGGAGAAGTTGGTCTTGCGCAAGTTCTTGCCGATATCACTATTTGCATTGGGTCTGTAGGCATTCACTCGGTACAACTCACGCTCCAACGCATCCTTGCCCTGAGGCGCGTATTGTACGGAGTCCACGCCGCCCAAGTGGACATGGGACTGGTTTTTGTCCTTCTTGTCAATCGCCTCTCGGTGATATGCTGACTTGTCCGGCGCTTTGAAATCAGCACGAGCTAACGAGTTGCTGGGTGCTTGCTCCCCTTCAGACATGCGGATGTTTGTTCGAGTGTTCTGTTCTCGTGCAGCTTGTTGATTCTTGCGGTCAGCGGCGCGGCGTTTTGCAGCGTCCATCAACACTTCGGATCGACTTTGAACATCTTGATTCGCCGTGGTGCGATAGTCTGTTGGAACACTTCCCATGTGGAAGTTGGTCTTGTTCAGAGATGCCTTGTCAAGAACAGTACGCGAACCGTACGCCGCTCCACCATCACGCGATGGATCAAACAGCTGTGCTTTGGAAGTCGACTCGTACGCGGTGGCAGAATGGTCTGTCAGCTTCAAATTGGATCGGCGGACTTTATCTTTCATCTCTGCCACTTGGGC
>ENA-OWNT01005398-OWNT01005398.1-seawater-metagenome-genome-assembly--contig:-NODE-5398-length-10553-cov-3.755346_pt1 | contig 10553 bp, 8 predicted proteins | sample MGYA00238136_ERZ651165 | MGnify/ENA primary metagenome ERZ651165 (study PRJEB26861, sample SAMN08777766) | seawater metagenome | isolation source: coastal seawater | place: USA: Florida | collected...
CAGGGCCGAAGCTGGCCCCGAGGCCCCGGGCGTCGACGAAGCCGAGGCCCAGCACCATGGTGCCGATGATGGCGCCCACGTAGGACTCGAAGAGGTCGGCGCCCATGCCGGCCACGTCGCCCACGTTGTCACCCACGCTGTCGGCGATGACGGCGGGGTTCCGCGGGTCGTTCGCGGGGAGGCCGGCCTCGACCTTGGCGACGACGCCGGCGCCGACATCGGCAGCCTTGGTGTAGATGCCGCCGCCCACGCAAGCGAACAGCGCGATGCTGGACGCTCCCATGGAGAAGCCGGTGAGGCTGTTGAGCGCCGTGGGCATGGGGTCCTGGCCGGGGAAGAGCGAGGCGCCTGCCATCGTGTAGACGATGTAGAGCATGGACAGACCGAGGAGGGCGAGGCCAGTGACGGCCATCCCCATCACGGTGCCCCCACCGAAGGCCACGTCGAGCGCCGGCGCCAGGCCCGCCTTTGCTGCCTGAGTCGTGCGGACATTGGCCAGCGTGGCCACCCGCATGCCTGCCCACCCCGCAAGCCCGGAGGCCACCGCGCCGACGACGAAGGACAGCGCGATGATCGGAGACTGCGTGTCACCGGCGAGGTTGGCCACACCGAGAAGGATCGCGACCACCACCACAAGACCTGCGAGCACCTTGTATTCGCGTGCCAGGAAGGCCATGACGCCCTCCTGGATGCGGCCTGCAATGTCTTGCATGACCTCATCGCCGGCATCGGCACGGCTGGTCGCCGCGGCCTTCATGCCGCCGAAAGCGAGCGCGATGAGCGCCGCCGCCGGAACACTGTAGATGAGCAGCTCTTGCAAGGGGTTCTCCTTCCCACGCCCCGACGATGTACGGGGTTCGAGCCAGACAGACAGAAAAGCCAGGTAGAAATCAACTTGCTCGTCGCCGTCGCCCCTCTCGGCGCGGCTTGGGCACTCCACTGGAGAGCACGCGCTCCACCGCGTCGGCCGCCTGCTCGACGATGTCGGGCAGTGTGTGGGCCTCCTCTGCCGAGAAGGCAGCGAGGACGTAGTCTGCGACATCCCAGTTGCTAGGGGGCCGACCGATGCCCACCCGCACACGCAGGAAATCGTTGCCTCCCAACCGACGCTGCAGGTCGCGGAGGCCGTTGTGGCCCCCGTGCCCTCCGCCATCCTTGACCTGGACCTCTCCGAAGGGGAGCTCCAGGTCGTCGTGGATGACGACCACATCGCGGTTGGTGAGCTTGTAGTAGCCGCGCAGCGATGCCGCGGGCTGACCGGACTCGTTCATGAAGCTCGTCGGCTTGGCGATCACTGCCGCCTCACCGCCGAGGGTCGCCCTCGCCACCAGCGCACCCAGCTGCTTCCGGTCGCACACGGCACCGTCGCGTTCCGCGAGGCGATCCGCCACGAGGAAGCCGACATTGTGCCGGGTGCGAGCGTACTGCCCGCCAGGGTTGCCGAGGCCGAGGACGAGGAACATCTTCGACTACTTCGCGGCCTTGGCGCGCTTGCCGTAGAGCGAGATGATGTTGTAGTCGTGATCGAAGACGAGGCTGACGCCCTCGGGCATCGGAACCTCGGAGGCCTTGATCATGTCGCCGATGTTCATCGGGGTCACGTCGACGTCGAAGGCCTCGGGAATCTTGTTCCAGTGGCACATCGCCTTGACTTCGCGACGGATGAGGCGAATGCGGCCACCCAGGACAGCACCGGCGGCCTTGCCGACCGTGCGCAGGGGCACCATGACCTCGATCTCCCGGTCAGCCGGCACCGCGTAGAAGTCTACGTGGAGCAGCTCGCGGGTGAGCGGGTGCCGCTGCACCTCGCGCACCAGACAGGGGGTAGAGACATCGCCCACCTTGACGTGGACGACCGTGTTCCGGTTCTGGGACTGCTTGAACAGATCGAGCAGCTTGGCGGGGTCTACCGTGAGGGACTGGCTGGGCGTGGCCGGGCCGTACATCACAGCGGTGACCATGCCTTCGGCGCGTGCCTTGCGGGCCGCACCCTTGCCGGTCGTGGCACGGGCCGTGACTTCGAGCGTCGTATCCATGGATTCACTCCGTGAGAGCCGTGCTCCGTCGGAGTGGGTCCGCTGCCGTTGGCCGCCCCAAGACACAGCTGTCCTGAGGCTGACCCTCGGACTAAGGGCGGACTCACTCTCGAGAAGGAGCCGGGACAGCTTGGTGTGGTCGTTGACCTGGGGCGTCTATTGGAGCCTTGCGGGTTGCGCAAGGGCCCAGCAGGGCCCCAGGGAGTTCGTCTGCGTCAGTCCTCCTCTTCCGGGAGGAAGAGGCGACTGATGGAGTCGTTGAAGTGGATGGCGCGGATGGCCTCGGCGAAGAGGCCAGCCACGGTGAGGACCTCGATCTTGCCCGTGTCGCGGGCGCGAGGGTTGAGCGGAATGGTGTCCGTCACGATGATGCGGTCGAAGGGGCTCCGCTCGATGCGCTCGGCAGCGGGGCCCGAGAGGACCGCGTGGGTGGCCATCGCGAAGATCTTCTTCGCCCCGGCGTTGCTGACCGCCTCACCGCCGCGGGTGAGCGTGCCTGCCGTGTCGACCATGTCGTCGATCAGGATGGCCACCTTGTCCTTCACGTCGCCGACGATGTGCATCACCTCGGCCTCGTTGGGGCCGCTGCGACGCTTGTCGATGATGGCCAGGCTGCAGTCGAGGCGCTTGGCGTAGGAGCGGGCGCGCTCGACCCCGCCGGCATCCGGCGAGACGATCACGGTCTCCTTGGGGTCGGCCGTGAGGAGGTGGTCGCGCAGGTATTGGTAGAGCACCGGCTGCGCGTAGAGGTTGTCGACGGGCACGTCGAAGAAGCCCTGAATCTGCCCGGCGTGGAGGTCCATCGTGAGGACGCGGTCGATGCCGGCCGTCTGGATGAGCGAGGCGATGAGCTTGGCGGTGATCGGAGCCCGAGCCTGCACCTTGCGGTCTTGGCGGGCGTAGCCGAAGTACGGCATGACCGCGGTGATGCGACCTGCGGAGGCACGGCGGACGGCCTCGGCGAGGATCAGCAGCTCCATCAGGGAATCGTTGGCGGGGGCACAGGTGGACTGGATGAGGAACACATCGCGACCACGCACATTGGCGTTGACCTCGACCCGGACCTCACCATCAGAGAAGCGGCCCACCATGACCTCGCCCAGGGGCTGACCGAGGCGCTGGCACACCTTCTGGGTCACCCGGGGGTTGGCATTTCCCGTGAAGATCACCATCTCAGCCTGCATGCCGTGCTCCCTGAACCCTCGAGGATCGGTTCGTATGTTGGGGCGGCAGGGATCGAACCTGCGAATGCCGGGATCAAAACCCGGTGCCTTACCACTTGGCGACGCCCCAGGAGGCGGCACCTGTAACGGGGGGTCCGGCCGCGTGCACGATAGCGGCCAGAACGGCGGAAGCAGGCCTACAACGGCGCTCGGAGCTTCTTCACGGCGTCCCGCATGCCATCGAGGGTGAGCTGGTACATCGGGAACACCCGCCCGATGGCGCTCACCGTGGGGTGGTTCCAGTACCGGACCGGGTCGGGGTTGATCCAGACGCTCGCCTGGCACTTCGCCCGGAAGCGCCGGAGCCACTCCAGCCCCGCCATGCCCCCCTCCCCCGGCCAGTGGAAGGGCGTGAAGAGCTCGTAGGGGGCCATGGAGGCATCGCCGACGAAGATGAGCCGGTGACGCGGGGTGAGGCCGGCGAGGACCTCCTCGGTGCGGACGCGGTCGAGCTCCTCGATGTCCTTGTAGAGCCACCCATAGACGCAGTTGTGGAAGCTGTAGTGGGTGAAGGACTTGAAGGTCTTGAGCTTCGAGGCAGCGCTGAACAGCTGACTCACCTTCTCGTAGTGAGGCGCCATGGAGCCGCCGGCGTCCATCAGGAGCACCACGTGGACCTGGTTCTGACGCTCACGCTCCTCGACCAGCTCGATGTCGCCGGCGTTGTCACAGGTGCGGCGGATGGTGCCTGGGAGATCGAGCTGCCAGCGGCCCTCTCGGGTGAGGTTTCGCAGGGCGCGAAGAGCGACCTGGAGGTCGCGGATGTCGAGGGTGCGGTCGGTCCGGTAGTTGGCCCACGCGCGATCGAAGGCGGCGATGCCGCTCCTCCCTCCCCCAGAGCCCCCCACGCGGACCCCCTGACTGGCTCGGCCACCGTTGCCGAAGGGGCTGGTGCCCCGCGTGCCGACCCAACGATTCCCTCCTTCGTGCCGCTCCTTCTGCTCCCGTAGCCGCTCGAGGAACTGCTCCCACAGCTCGGCGGGGTTCATGTCGTGCTCGCCCATGGCATCCGGCGGGGCTCCGCGCGCTTCCAACCACTCCTTCAGCTTCTCCTCGATGTCGGCAGGGAGCACGGCGTCGCCGAACACCTGGTACCAAGCGAGGTCGAAGGCATCGTAGTCCCCCTCGGTACGACAGAGGAGCGCCCGGCCCAGCCGGTACAGGCCGGGCACATCGGTCGCGAGCCCGCGGCTCAGAGCGTCGAGGAAGCCCAGCCATTCCCCGGTTCCCACCGGGATGCCCTGCGCGCGCAGCTCGTACAACAGCTCGGTGAACATCAGCCCTCCCCGCTCAGCCGCGCCGCCAGCTCCGCGGGCAGCTCGAGCTCGGTCAGTGGCGGCGGCGTCTCACCCGCCCGCACGCGCTCGGTCCAGTCTTCCAGCCCCGCCACGCCATCCGTGAAGGCCACGAGCGCCTGCTGTCGGACACGAATCCTGGGGGTCGCCCACCCTGTGGCCGCGCCGGCGAGGTCGACATCGTGGTGCCACTCGATCGACACCTGCGACCACCGACTCGCCAGCCGCCAGGACTTCAGGCTGCCGTAGACCGCCATCTCACAGCAGTTGTGGACCGCCTGGCGAAGCAGCGACACCAGCTCCTTCCTTGGTAGCCACACCCCCAGGGTGTGCTCTCGGCCTGGCTTGGCCCCCCGCTCGGTGCGCGCCAACAACGACGGCAAAGAGAGGCGGAACCGGGTGTGCCGGGTCAGGCTCCAGCGAGGGCCCCCGAGCCGCCCGAGGGCGAGACAGTCCCGAGCGAGCTCGGGGCCGTGGGCCTGCCACACCAGCACCCGGTCGCCGACCTGGTGCACCCGCACCCTGCGCGCCGCATAGTCCGCTGGGGGGGCGACCTCTCCCTTCACCGGCGACCACGCCGCGAAGACACGGCGGCGAGATCGGCCTCTTGCTTGAGCAGCACGCCGAGGAAGGGGTCTTCGTCGCGGATGCGGTCGGCGTCGAGGCCCGCGGCCACCAACACGGTCAGCCAGTCCACCAGCTCGGAGGTGCTCGGCGGCTTGCGGAGATGATCGGTCTTCCGGAACGCGAAGAAGCGGTCCATCGCGGCGTCGAGGAGGACCTGATCGAGGCTGGGATGGTGGACGCGCACGATGCGCTCCATCTGAGCCCGCTCGGGAAAGGCGATGTAGTGGAACACGCAGCGACGGAGGAAGGCGTCGGGGAGCTCCTTCTCGGCGTTGCTGGTGATGATCGTGACCGGGCGATGCTTCGCCGACACCGTCTGGTCGAGCTCCGGAATGGCAAAGGCCATCTCGTCGAGCTCCCGAAGGAGGTCGTTGGGGAACTCGATGTCTGCCTTGTCGATCTCGTCGATGAGGAGGACCGTGGGCTCCTCGCTCGCGAAGGCCTGCCCCATCGGCCCGAGCCGGATGTACTGGGCGATGTCGGACACGTCACGGTCGCCGAAGCGGGAATCGTTGAGCCGCTGCACCACGTCGTAGTGGTAGAGACCGTCGGTCGCCTTGGTGGTGGACTTGACGTGCCAGGTGACGAGCGGACGCCCGAGGGCCTGGGACACAGCCTCGGCCAGGAGGGTCTTGCCGGTGCCCGGCTCCCCCTTGACCAACAGAGGCCGGCGGAGCGCCACCGCTGCGTTCACCACCGACATCAGATCGTCGCTGGCGATGTACTGCTCGCTGCCCGCGAACCGCTCGAAGCTCATGCACGCCTCCGCTGCGCCCACCGGTGTGGGGGTTGCGGACACCTAACAGAACGGCCCGACCATCGCGGGATGGTCGGGCCGTGGTGCCGTGATTCGGCGAGCGCGTCAGCCGATCTCGAGGAGAGCGTCGAGGTCGTCGCCGGCGTCGTCGGAGCTGGGCTGCGGCGCAGGCTCTTCCTTCTTCTTCCGCGTGCGCTTCCGCTTCGGCTTCTCCTCGGCGGGAGCCTCCTCGGCAGCGGCCTCCTCGGCAGGCGCCTCCTCGGCCTTCTTCTTGCGCGTGCGCTTCCGCTTCGGCTTCTCTGCGGCCTCTTCGACCTCGGCGGCCTCCGCGGCCTCGACCGGAGCCTCTTCCTCGACCTTCTTCTTCTTGGTGCGACGCTTGGCCTTCGGCTTCGGCTCCTCGGCGGGCGCAGCCTCGGCCGGGGCATCGACGACGAGGAGGTCGTCGAGGTCCAGATCATCGGCGGCCGGAGCAGCCTCGGCGGACACGTCGGCGTCGGCGTCGGCGGCGTCATCGTCGTCGTCGAAGTCATCGCCCGCGGCAGCGGTATGGAGCCAGGCGAGGGTCTCCTCGACATCGCGGCGACGGTCGGGGTCGCCGTAGAAGAGGTCGGACAGCATGGCCGTATCCGCCACCTCGGCGCCGGCGTCGACCAGGTGGGCCAGGTAGAGCTGGACGAGCGCCTGGTTCAGGCCGTCGGCGTCCTTCTCGAGGTGGAACGCGGCCGAGGAGCTGCGGATGGCCGTGCCGTCGCGGTGGATGAGCTCGCCCGCCTGGAGCAGACCGTCGAAGACGGACTTCAGCAGGTTTCCGGGGAGGTCGGGGTGGGTGCGACGGAGGCGGTTCTTCACCATGTCGTCGCGGACCAGGGAGATGCTGACCTTGCGCCGCTTCTTCTTCCGCTCGGCGACGGTCTCCTCGATGGCGACCAGCACATCCTTGCGGATGCTGGCCGAGAGCACCGGCAGCTTGGCCTGCTCGAGCACGGCCGCCACCCGCTCGCTCTTGCGGGGGAGGTAGGTGTCGCTCCAGGGCTCGTCGGCGGCCGCGTCGGCGTCGGCGTCGTCGGAGTCGCCGTTGTCGTCGCCGGGCAGCACCCGGTAGCCGCCGGACTTGCGGTCGCGCTCGAGGGCGACCACACCCTCTTCGCGGGCGGCCTCGAGGAAGCGGGCGAAGCTGGAGAAGCCGAGGTCGTTCTCGTTGAAGTCGGGGCTCTTGCGGAGCATGGCCGACTTGACCACCGAGGCATGCACCGGGTCGGGGTTCTCCCGCAGGAGCCCGAGGAGCGCCACTTCGAGCATGTCGATGGCCTTGGTGACCGAGCTGCTCTTGCCCTTCGGGGTCTTGCGGCGGGAGCGCTTGGCCTTCGGCTGCACGATGGTGTCGTAGAAAATGAACTCGTCGCAGGCCTGAATGAGCAGGCGCGACGTGGACTTCCGGGTGCCGATACCGATGATGCGCTTGTTGAGCTCCCGCATCTTCAGGACCATGGGCGTGAAGTCGGAGTCGCCGGACACGACGACGAAGGTGTCGACGTAGTCGCGAGTGAAGGCGAGCTCGAGCGCGTCGACGACCATGGCGATGTCGGCGCGGTTCTTGTCTTGCATGCCGTGGGAGGTGAGCTCCATCATCGTGACGTTGGCCGCCAGCAGCGCCTGCTTGAACCGGCTGAACCGGCCCCAGTCGGCGTAGCTGCGCGCCACGAGGATGCGGCCCTTGTCCTTCACACGGGCCATGAGCGAGTTCACGTCGAAGCGGCCGAGGCCTTCCTTCTCGGTGCCGGCAGCGATGTTCTCGAAGTCGATCAGGACGGCGAGGTTGGTCTCTTCCAAGGAGTACTCCGCGAGATGTCGCGTTGTGGTTCTCCTGCCACGAGACATGGGCATCGCGGCCTCCCCCGAGCCGGCGTGCACGGAGCGCGGCGCGGCCGGAGGAAGACGTGACGGATCGAGCGCGCCCGGAGGCGCTGTGCGGGACGAGCCCGCGGGGTCTCGGCCGGGGCGCGATGGCCTCGACCGAAAACGTCGGCAACGGGCACCGCGGCCTGGGCAACAGCCTCGAGGCGGGTTCGCCGCCCGGAGGGCGGAGCGTGCGGTAGAGCCGGTGCGGACGTGATGATCAGGTGCCCTTGTGGCAGGCGGGTTCGACGGGCAGTGGACATTTCACGGCGCCCGTCTTGGCCCCCCTATCCCACTTGCGGTGGGTCGGGGTCAAGGCCTGTCACACCTGTCGGTCTTGCAGGATGGCGTCGACCGCCTCGTGCAAGCCGTGTCCGTCGTGCAGCGCTTCCCGAAGCGCCGCGGCACGCTCGTCGAGCTCGGCGATCAGGTTGGCGGCGGCCCGGTCCCCCACCGCGCCGTGGTGTCGGGCCCCGCGCACGGCCTCACGCTCTGCGTCGACGATGTGGAGGAGCCCCTCGGCCACCTCCTGGAGCAGCACGTCCTCCCCTTCCCCGAGAGCGTCCGCCACGCCCTGCGCCGCGGCGTCGTGCCGGGAGCGGAACCACTTGGCCAGCCGCTCGCCCGCGGGAGCACCGAGGCGCCCTTCGACTACCAGCTCGTGAACCTCGTGCAGGGCGCGACCCGAGGCGATCTGGCGCACGCGATGCTTGTCGACCGCCTGGGCCTCCGCGCTGCGCCGGGGGGCCAACCCCAGCCGAGACAGGAGCGGCGGCACGGTGAGGCCCTGGAGGAAGAGCGAGGCCGAGACCACCCCGAACACCAGGTGAACCAGCAGCTCACGCCCGGCGAAGTCGGAGGGCAAGCCCAGGACGAGCACCATGGAGAGCGACCCCCGCAGCCCACCCCACCAGAGCACATGACTCCAGGAGCTGGGGATGGGCCGAGCCATCCGCTGTGAAGCGGCCACCAGCGGGTAGACCACCAGGGCCCGGCCGATCAGCGTGGCGACGAAGGCCAGGATGACGGGCAGCCCATCGACCAGCAGCTGCTCGATGCGCAGCTCGACGCCGACCAACAGGAACACCATCGTGTTGGCCACGAAGGCCGCGTACTCCCAGAAGTCCTCCACCGCGAGGCGGGTGCGGGTGGACATGCCGTAGTGGGTGCCGAAGGTACCGACGACGATGCCCGCCGTGACAGTGGAAAGGACGCCGGAGGCGTGCACGTCTTCCGCGAGGAGGAAGGCGCCGTAGGCCACCACGGTGGTGACCGTGATCTCCACGAGGTGGTCGTCGAAGGCCCGCGTGAACACCGAGGCTGCGCCACCGCAGACCGCCCCCACCATCACGCCGACGCCGGCCATCCAGCCGAAGGTGCGGATGGCGTAGACCGCCACCTCCCCTGCCCCCTCGAGGTGCACGCCATGCCCCCCGCCGTGCCCCAGATCGAGCCCGAGCACGGCGGCCACGATGAGGAAGAGCACCACCGCGACGCCGTCGTTGAGGAGGGACTCCCCCTCTACCAGGAGGTACAGGCGCCGCCCCACGCCCAGCTCGCGGAACAGAGCGAGCACACTGATCGGGTCGGTGGCCGCGATGACGGTGCCGAAGAGCAGCGCCTCGCCCCAGCCAAAGCCCGGCCGCAGGCCCGACGCGCCGAGGAACCCCCAGGAGAGAGCCGCGGTGGCCCCGGAAGCCAAGGCGACACCGACCACCGCGAGGGTGCCGATGAGGGGGAGGTCGCGCCGGAACTCGTTCAGGTCGACGTGGAGCGCGGCCTCGAAGAGCAGGGCTGGCAAGAGGAAGGTGAACAGCAGGTCGGCGGAGAGCTCGAAGGCCTGCAGGTGCTCCGGGCCGACGAAGCCCAGGGCGATGCCAGCGACCACCAAGGCCAAGGTGTAGGGCAGACGCATGCGTCGTGCCCCTACGCCGACCAAGCAGCCGATCAGCAGCAACAGGAGCACTTCTTCCGCGGCGTGGTGCACAGACCCCTCCCGCCGCGAGCCTACCCTCGGCGCCCCTTGTCTACCAGCCGCGCCCCCTGCCCCAAGCGACTCACCAAGCGGGTGGTTCGAGCGACACGACTCCGCTTGCCGGCAGCCTCGGCGAGGTGAGCCGCCTGACGTGCCGCCCACAGCGCATCCTCGGACACCTCCGGCCCGTGGCCGCGCATGGCTTCGCCCCGGCGGAGCTGGTGGTCGAAGTCCTCCCAGTCGTCGAGGCCCGCCGCGGCGGCCATGAGGTAGAGCGGGAGCCCGCCCACCACGAGCTCCCGCCCCTGGCGCCCCAGCTGCAGCCGCACGGACAGGAGCAGGGTGCGGGCGTCCCGGTAGCGCTCCTGGCCCAACCGGACGATGGCCAGATGAAGCCGTGGAAACACCACCCGGGCCGAGCCCGTCAGCTCGTACAGGTGGATGGCCTCGAGGTAGCGCTGCTCGGCGAGCGCCCCCTCCCCCTGGGCCCGGGACACCTCGCCCAGCTCAGCCAGCGCCTCCGCCTGCCCGAAGAGCGCCCCCATGCGACGGTTCAGCCGCAAGCTCCGCCCCAGCGACTCCTCGGCCTGGGCCAGCTGCCCCTCCAGCCGGGCCGACACCCCCACCACATGCCAGCACGCCGCCAGCGCCCGTGACGAACCAGCGCGGCGGAGCAGACGGACCGCATCCGCCGTGTGTTGCTTGCGCAGCGCGCCATCCCCGGCGCGACCGGCCAGCAGG
>ENA-OWNT01005400-OWNT01005400.1-seawater-metagenome-genome-assembly--contig:-NODE-5400-length-10548-cov-4.224047_pt1 | contig 10548 bp, 5 predicted proteins | sample MGYA00238136_ERZ651165 | MGnify/ENA primary metagenome ERZ651165 (study PRJEB26861, sample SAMN08777766) | seawater metagenome | isolation source: coastal seawater | place: USA: Florida | collected...
TGCGAGTCTAGCTTCAAGAACCCACAAACCAAAACCATCAGTGTTCCACAGAACAACGCAAGAACTGCACATCACGCGGTTTGACCGGTCCTGCATCTACAGCACATTAGACATGACGTGTGTGATTCTAGCGTTGTCGAAAGTACGAAAAACCACACTGTACCCACCAGCGTTGTCAGCTGCTGAAAAAGAGCCTGATTGCATGCACGTCCACGAAACACGGTCGATCACAAGAAGGACACAAAATTCAGCAAAAGCGGTACTGCAAACGACGTCAAACTCAAAACAGCAACGACAAACCAACAAATGAACCAAGATCCTTTTGCGCCCACAGGTCACGGACACTGACGTTCGATGCGGCATCCCACCTACAAGACGGTGAAAATTGATGAAGCTGCACCTGGTTTCGCAAACATCGGCAATGTTGCGCAAGCAACTTACCCAATATCAGCCCAACTGACAGTGATGTTTAAGGCACTCTTGGCGACGCGCCCGTCATTGTACAGAACAACAGCTTTGTCCCCATTGGCAAGATCACGCGCCCACACCTGTCGCCAGTGACAACCATCAAACACGACAACGATGACAATTGAAAACCAGAACTTCCACACAGCGGTGCAAATCATAGCATACCTGACTACCGTCGGTGGCATTACTGATGCGATCTCCCGACGTGTACGATTCGTCTTGATTGATGGCAATAACCTCCTTGTTCATCAAAATTTCCTTTTTCTCGTCAGACAAGTTCCGTAGATCGGTGGAAACAAGCAAGGGCGAGGACCATAAAGTCCAGAACGTGTACTCCGTTCGACTTTCTTCGAAGTCCATAGTGGGATGGTAGAGTGTCATGAGAAAGTCAGGGTCAAGCCAACCAAATTCTTCGGTATACTGTGATGGTTTCAACGTGGCGACGAAGTCGATGATTTCCCGTGTTCCTTGGCCAAAACCAGCTCCTGAGCCTCCACATATTTTGCCTGGGCAACTCCAAAGTGGTAAATGATCGGCTGCAATTCGGTACATTTGAGCAACCTTCGGTCCCCACGATTCGACGTTGTTTTCACCCCACTGACACAAGCTGAACAAGATCGGTCGGCCAGTAGCGTTCAGTGCATTTGACATGTTCGTGTACATGTCAATATCGGAGACACCTTTGGGAATACCACAATGGTCCATTTTCACGAGGTCGATACCCCAGCTTGCCATCGTTTGTGCGTCCAGTTCGTAACTTCCGTAGGATCCAGGCCGGCCACCTTTGCATGTTTCGGTTCCAGCACAGGTGTACAATCCGAAGTACATGCCTTTGCTATGAACGTAGTCAGCGACAGCCGCCATCCCATTCGGGAATTGTTTCTCTTCCGCTTGGAGGTGACCAGTCGAATTCCTGGTTGTAGCTGACCAACAGTCGTCAAGGGAAACATAATTGTATCCCAAATCGACCAAGCCTTGGTCAACCATGGCATCGACCATGGACTTAACTTGGTGCTCACTGCAAGGGTCATCCCCGAAAGCGTTGCACAAAGAGTCGGTACACCAACTGTTCCAACCCATTGGTGGTTTTTGACCCATGCCATTGTTGTATCCTTGTGCGCCTCCAGCACAAAGGACCACAGCAGACCCTCCCAGCAACGCCGTCCAAGATGGCATAGCTACGCGACAGCAGAATACTGCTATAATACAGCAAACTTCAAACCAAATAGACCAGAGTTGAAAACAATGCTTTAATTTTGTTGTTCCATTGTTACGTCCTTACGCGTGTTGCAGCAGTCGTGAACCACGTCCAGGTGCTGCATGTTGCCTGCCACTCTTTGACAAACTCGTGACGAATTAATTGTCACTGACCAGCCAACAACGAGTGATTACGCGAACGCAGTCAGCGAGCGCATGGGTTCGTCGCACGCCAAGTCACAAGACAGTCACGTCAGGTGGCACAACCCGTCAGAGTGTCAGTATTGTTGCGCAGACTACTCAGCAAGTCGACCGATCGTAGTGTGATCTGGGTCTGGATCTGGATTATCATACTCGAGCACGAGTACAACACACCAGAAGTCGACAGTCGACACTCGACAGTCGACAGTCGAAAGCGAGAGCGAACGAACGAACGCACGAAGAACGAAGTGGTGAAACGCAGCAACAACAACACAACAACAAACAACGGCGGCGGCGACAGTGGCGATCTCAGCTCTCAGTCGTTTATGCGGACGGTAACCAGCACAGCCTGTATTACTTCAAGTGATCTTTTTTGCGTTGTTGCGCTGTGTGTTGTTGTTGTGTTGTGGTGTTGCATTTTTTTCATTGTTGCATCGTTGTGTTGTTGTGTAGTTTTGTTGCGGTTGTGTTGCGTTGTGTGGGTACGAGTTGTGCGAAGCTGTGGCGGAGCGGTTGCGGAGGCCGTTGTGTTGGTTGCTTGATCGCTTGGTTGCGTTGCGGCTGTGATAGTTGGTCGGTTGGTGTGTGGGTGGTCTGTTGATTGGTCGGGAGGTGGGTGGGTTGGCGCGATGAAAGATACGGTTTATTGGCGGCAAGATACGGTTCGTGAGACACCGTAGGCAGGCCTAACGCATGGTGAACTGTTTTCCGTTCAGACCTTATCTACTTTGACTGCAGTGCACGATGAGTTATGGGAAATCCTTGCGAGCAACTTTTTTTTTTTCTACGCAGTGATTTACGTGCAAACTTCATTCAAAGTGGCACAAGAAGCACGCTCGCACATCTGTGTTGGCTATGAGTTCAACCGTTCAAAGCCAAATTCTAGTGGTTGCAAATGGCCGTGTTGTTGACCCAGCCAACGGAATAGACGCCGTTCGCCACATCGTTGTCCGTGATGGCATTATTTCTGCCGTCACTCAAGAGTACCCACAATTTAAGACTGAGGAATCCGGAAATGTGGTCAAGTTCGATGCCACGGGCTTGATCGTGTGTCCGGGACTTGTTGACTTGCACGCTCACCTTTACACACATGTTACTCCGCTAGGCATCAACGTAGATCATTACTGTGTTGGGCGCGGAGTGACAACTGCTGTCGACGCCGGAAGTGCTGGTGCAACAACTTTGCCTGGCCTTCGTGAATTCATTGCCAAACCTTCAACTACTCGAGTGCTCGCTTTCTTGAATATCGCTCTGCATGGGCTCGCAGCTGCTGGATGCACTGGTTCCGGAACCGGTGGTGAATTGGATTCTCTAAATCAATGCTCGACCGAACTTTGTGTCAAAGCTGTTCAGGATAATCGCGACTTCGTTGTGGGGATTAAAATTCGTCTCAGCGGTGATGCCGCCAACGATGGTCGGAACGAACCAGAAGCTTTCCAACGCGCATTACTTGCTTCAAGGACATGCAAGGTTCCATTGATGACACATCATACATTTTCCAACATTCCGCTGGGCAGTAAAGGAAGTGCACACACCTTATCCGCTTTAGGTTGCCCGGGCTCGTTGGGCCGTGGTGATGTGTACACTCACACTTTCCACGGTTTCGCCAGCACCATTATCAACACATCTGAAGGGAAAATGGAGCTTGATAGTGCAGTCGTCGCTGCCCGCGAACGCGGCGTATTGTTCGACGTTGGCCATGGACAAGGCAGCTTCAATTGGACAGTCGTAAGTTGCTAGCCACTCTAGCTGCGTTGCAATCATAATCTTGATCATTAGCGTCTGTGTACCTTGTGCAGGCAGAACTTTGTGCTCAGAGTGGCTTTTGGCCCGACATTATTTCAACGGACCTGCACACAGGTAAATCCATCCGTTGGACATGGTCCGTTCACCTGTGAATTGAGCACAAAATACGTGTTGACTCCCAGGTGGCGCAGAGGGGCCGACTTATGACCTTCCAACTGTAATGACGCGATTCCTGAATCTTGGAATGTCGCTTCCAAAGGTATGAGCGCCGCCTAATGGCGTTTCGACCACCACGCTTATGACGCATTTGCGTGTAGGTAGTCGAGGCTTCGACAATAGCTCCTGCACGCGCTATTGGATGGAGCGATCGCATCGGGTCACTGTCAATTGGGCGCTGCGCAGACATCACTGTTCTGAAGATGACTAAATTCAGAGATACCGCAACGCAGATCAAGTTGGAAGATTGTCAAGGGCAGCTACGGCCACTCTCTACGCGTCTTCAAGCGGTAGCCTGCTGGAAAGGTGGCCACAGGTGTAGGATCACAACTCCGAAAAAATTCCCCAACAATGTGCGTGGACGACTCCCACGATATTTTCTGCTGGGCATCCGTCCTCTTGTTCGCTGACTTGTGCGTCGCATATCATGTAGGCCTCCAAATCCAGTGCCGACCCTGCAAAGCTTGTCGTGTCTGACTCGGTGGTGAGTCGGATTTTGAAGCGAAAAGGCCCGCCTCCGCGCGGAGCAGACGACAAGCGCAACTGTTGTTGACATGGCGCTCGCTCACAAAACAACTACTTTCCAGCGCCTAGTTTGCGACCCTGGCAGCGACCACGTGCGCGCACGCTCAGGAAGGCTGCGCTTGATTACAAGAAAATAATTTAAACTACGGATGCACCTAACAAATCTCAGCCACTTCAGGGAGTTCGAGAGATCACGTTTCCAGCAACGAAGGGTCAGTTTCTTCATCCATCAAGTCTGCAAGACTGTTCGCATTTTCGGCCTGTGACAGCAAACGTGAACTCAGGTTACAAGGCGATTTGTTCGGCGCCGCGGCACACGAGGCCGCGCACCTGGTACACTGCTCGTTGTTGCTCTTCCTTGGCCTTCTTCGATTGGTAGGCTCGAAACAGAAAAACGGCCAATAAAATTATGCAAACCTGTTACGAAGGAACAACGTCATTGTGAATGCCAGGACAGGAACAAAGGAGACGCCTTGGCACGTTCACGTACCACGAAAAGAACTGCCAACACAATTCCAGCTATCAATCCTCCAACCGGCATGTATGGCCATGTCGAATACCAACCGCCAGATGCGTCGCATGCGTCACCATACCAACCAGGCTCGCAATAACATTGCCATTCGCCGGTCGACATGCGATCTTGGTGGTGGCAAGCACCATGCCCAGAGCAAGCCTGCATCACAAATGAACAACAGAGTTGACCACAACAGTTCTTGACGATAAACTGAGCGATAGAAAAGTGCATATACCTTCGGACACGTGATCGAGCAGTCAGATCCACCAAATCCAGCGCTGCAAATACAACGTCCATCGATACACTCGCCGCGACGCTCAACCAATGAATTGGAACAGCCGTTTGGGCATCGCTTCATTGTACAGCCCAACCCTTCGTACCCAGCTTCGCAAATACACGACCCATTCACACATTGGCCGTGCGAACCGGTAGCAGCACTACCACAAATCTCCGAGCACGCCGCAGCGTCCTCTGCTATCCGCTGCTTAGACATCGTTGAACAATCTGCCGCATGCCAACCAGGTTCGCATAAGCAGTGGCCGGACTCCTATAATGCAAAAATTACACGTCAACGCTTTATAACAGAACAACGACGAGCAACAATAGAAAAACCCACGTGATCACAAATTCCCCTTCCAGAACATCGGTTTGGACAAGGCCCAGAAGCAGTAGCCTGATCGCAAGCCCGTCCATACCAACCACGGAAGCATGAACATTCCCCCATTGAGCAATTTCCATTTCCGCTGCAAGGTGCTGATGGTGCAGTTTGGTTGTCCCGTCGCCCCTTCGGGCAAAAGCTTGTTGAGGCTCTGAGGTCTCTGGTCGGCCGCAATCCATTGATTCTTAACGCGGGATTCGTGACGGAGACACCACCGGCTGCGGTGCGTGAACTGCTCAAAGACGACGGCAGCGGCAATTGTGGTGAGTCTCGTTGCTTTGACGGAGTACGGCAGTCCTTGCCCTCAAACCCGTCAATGCAGGCGCACCGACCATACACGCAGATGCCAAACCCACACGGCACAGGACACTCGCGCTGTACATGGCAACTTCCGCCTTCAAAACCTGGGTCACAGAAGCACGTCCCCAAGTGACAGAGCCCATGCCCGCTGCAATTGGCGTGACAAGTCGAGCGCAAATTGCACTCTGGGCCATGCCAACCTGGTTCACACGAGCAATACACCTCAGAACTCGACCCAGGAATTTCAGCTTCCGACGCCACATTCGGTGATGTTGCCAAGCACTCGCCATGCACACAGCGCAGGTCACAATCTGCACGAGCTACGCCGCTCACGGTAGTAGACGAAGCAGTCGCCTTCACAATCGATGCATTGGTCTGCACTCGGTCAGCTGGCTCGCCACATGCATCGCCCAGCCAACCGGGTGAACATTCGCAAAGTCCCGAGTCCACATCACAACGACCATGCCCGCTGCATCGCTCCGGCAGTCCGTGAATAACGAGTGGTTTCCGCAGTGTACAATCTCGGTGTGCTTCTTCTTTACACGACGGTCCCCGCCACCCAGGCTTGCACTGGCATGTTCCAAACAAGCACACTCCCTGGGCTCCACAATCAGGCTCACAAACATGCGCGAGCTCACATGAATCACCTTTGTACCCATCGAAACAGTGACATTTTGCATCTACGCACACTCCATGTGCGCTACACAGGGCACCTGCGCTCGCAGACTTGCATGATGAAACCGTTGCGGCGGCAACAGGTGCCTTGCGTTGCGAGCAGGATTTCCCGTAGAATGCCGGATCACAATAGCATCGACCATACTGGCAAACGCCATGACCAGAGCAGGGTGTGTCGGTAGCTGTCACGTTTGAAGGGCATTGCAATGTTGTCTCACAGTTCACACCAGTGAATCCCGGATGACAATAGCATTGTCCGTTGAAACAATCTCCGCGTCCATTGCAGCCATTGGGGCAGTACTCAATATCGCGTAAAGAGCAGTCGAGGCCGAGGAAACCGGGAAGGCACGCGCAAACTCCACCGTCGCACACCCCATTCCCAGAACAATTGTGAAGACATGGTTTTGCAATTTCACAAGCTGAGCCTGAATAATCAGGATCGCACGCACAGACGCCACGCAGACAGCTTCCGTGGCCACTGCAGTGGCGATCTCCTTCACATGTTGACCGTTGCGCACACGTTACGCCAGTCCAGCCCGCGTCACAATTGCAATTGCCATTCTCACAAACACCGTGGTTGCTGCACTTGCCGTCGCCCTCGCAAGCGAGGTACTGTGCGCAGTCACGGCCACTAAAATTGTCGTTGCAAACGCACTGCAGCCGCCGTTTCCGAACCATACATGTCCCGTGCTCAGGCGACGTGCAATTGTTGGGACACGCTTCAACTTGACAGTATGGGCCCGCCCAACCAGCGTGGCAATCACACGAGAACAAAGTTCGTTGATAAAACGCAGATGTCAAACTGGTTTGAGCCAAGACCTTCGCTTGCGCCACAATCTTATTGGCTCTCTGTTCCGGCACCGCCAGCGGCAGATCAGGATGTGCACCAACAGACTGCGCAGCGGTTGCATGAGATTTATGCGGGGATGGCGGCGCCAGTAGGGTTGGTTTGAGGTTCTGATGAAGCTGCCGCACCGCATCCGATGGATTGGGTTGCAGCAAAGCGCGGTGTGGAACACAATCCGCATGTGGTCCACATGTCCGTCCCAAGTCGCCGCATCCCGTACTGACATTGCACGCAATACCGGAGTATCCAAAATGGCATCTACATGTCTCGGGTGCCGAACCCTCGCCGACTCGGACGCACTCCCCGTTCGCGGGACTGGTACAATTCGACGGGCAGCTCGCCGAGGAGCAGGAGGCTCCAGTCCAACCCTTGTAGCACGAGCAAACGCCTTCAGTGCTGCACGTTCCATGACCATGGCAGTCGCAAGACGGATGTCGGAGCGGCAATGGCTCCGGAGTAAATGCATTTTGAAGGACTACGAACTCGGTTCCGTTCGGGTATCGTCGGCCAATATGTAATGCCTGACCTGACGCCGACACCAACTTTGCCTGTCCTTCGAGCAACATTGTCCGGAGTTTGAGGTCTTGCTGCATCGCCAGAGAGCGTTGCGACGCGGCCAGTTCCATGCTCCTTGCAGCCTCGGACGCATTTTTGCCAAGCGAGGCCAACCAGTCTGCAATGCGTGCGAACCCTTCGCTCAAAGCTGCCATCGGGCGAGGCGGTGGGTGAACATATTGCCACTCGATGGCCACATCGGAAATCACTTCTCCTGTGCTCGGAATCAAAATAGAAAACGTTGCGTTGCTTCCGCCCTTTGGTGGTGTTCTCGCCACAGGGGCTGGGACGGCCCCGCGAGCAATGTTCCGCGTGGCTAGCTCCAAAGCATCCCGCGCTTCGCGTTGCAGACGCTCTGAAATGAGAGAGAATTTAACTCCTGCAAACGTTGTGCGCTCACCTCCTCCAACTTCGTGTGCAAAATGGCCCTTCGACGACAGTGGAGAATGCATCATTAGCCGCCGGAGGTTGCGCTTTGAATTTGAGGTCGGATCAACAATGACACCTTGGCCTTCGTAAGCTTGTAGCTTGATGTGGACCGTACTTTTATTCGGCAAAGGTTGGGAACCTGGCTGTGCAAGCTTGGCGACCTCGACAAAGCTAGTCGCAGTCGCAGAGTTGGTACTTTGAGAGCTGCTGACTCGAATCGCGTTCGCAGCTGCTGCAGCCGTCTCTTTACTAGAGTGGCCACTGGCGGCAATCGCAGCTGCCACCGCAGCAGCAGTTTTGCTCTCTGTCTCAAGTACGGATTCCAACACAGGGATGAAAATCAACAAAGGTCCTGCCAAGGGTACATCGACTTCCACGTCTTTGCCGGCAAAGTCCACGGCGAGGACTCGTTCAACGCGAGGGTCGTTAATGGGCACTGTTAGACGTTGCCCACTTCCTGCTACAGTCACTTCTTTGGTTGCCTGCGCAATGTTCGAACAACTAGGTCCGAAGTACACGGGGCGCCTCTGGTTTCCTGGGAATTCACTCCCTTCGAGAGTAATCTGCAGAAAACTCGGTGCCGAGGGACGCACTTCAGCACGGCCACGAGAACAGGCGCATCTTCCAGTTGTTGAATTGCAAACCCCGTGGCCACTGCAATTGCTCGGGCAGGAAACATCAACAACGAACGATACATGAGATGCCGTCGTTGATGACTTATTCTTGGCTGATACTGATGCTCCAGCTTCGGAGTTGACCAATGCTTTGTTTGAACCAGTGGCTGTTACTTCACAGCGCCCTTTTACACATTTGCCTCCTCGCTGATGACACTGAACCTGATTGCACTTGTCAATGAAATCACTGGGTTTCGTGGTCACGTACAGCGCAACCATCGAGTCGCCTCCGACGCAGATGCCGGCCTCGTTGCATCCACCAAATAGTAGCAATTTGAAGGCCGACCTGTTGGTGCCCCCGTTGACGTAGTCACTAGGAAGAATTGGGACCAAAGACAACGAATGGCCCCGACGCCCTCGCGGGTATGCCGTCGAAGTAGCTCCTTGAGTTGACAGACGTGTCCACGTCCACTGTGATGTCGTGGTGCCCTGCAACTTGTGCAACAGCTGCAGGTCAGCATTGCACATACGTCCACTACATCCACCAAATGCCACGGTAGCAGTGGAGTTTAAAACGCTCGACGCGGCGCCATCGGTCGCAATCCAAGTTGTTTGTTTGAACGATTGATGCTTCCAAGACGGTTTGTCGGAGACGACGCCGCTCAAGTCGAGGCTGTCAACCTCCACATTCGACTGCCCTGGCACGGCAGACTGTCTGCTGTTGTACCAGGCTACATACTTGTTGTCCAGCTGCAACGCGAAATTTCTTGTGCGGAATTGTGGGCCTCCGCCCGCAATATCAAGCGCTGTCCACCGCAGTTTGGTAGTGCCATTGCCCCATGAGGACAAATCAAGTTGGAACACTCGAGTGTCAGAGTTGACCTCGCTGTCTTCGTCAGCAAAGCCTCCGAAAACCAGCAACTTCGTCCCAAACAGGGTTGCTGTGTGTCCTTGTCGCGGGGCGAAAGCTACTGAACCTGTATCAGGGTTGGGTTCTTCAATTTTCGCTCGCTGCCACTGAACCGTAAGAGTATTGAGCACCCACACATCATTGTGCCAGGTGCTTCTCGTTCCACCACACGATGCGGAGCCACAATACGAGAGTCCTGCAACAACGAATATGCTGGCCGTTGGAATTGGCTGGGTCTTCGTTGCTGGTGGAGTGAAAAGCGTCGCAGAATGTCCCACAAGGCCTGGCGGGTAAGTGCGGCTTGATGTTGGGTGCACCGCAGACCACGTCATGGAGTTCGTGGACAGTATCCACAGCTCTCGAAGCGCATCTTCGGAGTGGAGCCCGCGAGTGCCACCGTAAATGAACACCCGGTTCCCAACGACTGTCGACGAATGACCTTGCCGAGGGCTGGGGCAAAGCCGAGATCGGCTCGGGGCCCGACCTCGACCAGTCGGCCGTGGTCGAGCACGGCGATCTGGTCGACCCGGTCCAGCGTCGAGAGACGGTGGGCGACGATCACGGTGGTGGGGGCCGGGTCCTGGGCCTGGAGGCTGGCGATGAGCTGCTGCTCGGTGTGGTGGTCGACCGCCGAGAGCACGTCGTCGAGCATCAGCAGGCGACTCGGGCGCAGGAGGCCACGGGCGAGGGCCG
>ENA-OWNT01005401-OWNT01005401.1-seawater-metagenome-genome-assembly--contig:-NODE-5401-length-10547-cov-4.429322_pt1 | contig 10547 bp, 6 predicted proteins | sample MGYA00238136_ERZ651165 | MGnify/ENA primary metagenome ERZ651165 (study PRJEB26861, sample SAMN08777766) | seawater metagenome | isolation source: coastal seawater | place: USA: Florida | collected...
ATGACGACGATGCTGACAATGATAATGTTGATGATGACAATGACAATGATGACGACGATGATGATGACGATGATGATGCAGCTAGTCGACCAAGACCTAAACAAGCATGTATGTATGTCTGTTTCGCTGTGTGTATGTGTCGCCTCCTCCCTCATTCTCCGTTGCTGCTTGTCCAACGAGTTGTGCTGTCTGCTGTCTGCTCTATGTGAGTCTTGTCAAACATGCATTCTTACTCCTACCATGTCAAGTATGTACGTATGGACTCTCAACTATGCCATGTCATGGCAAAACCCACGCTTGAAACTTTTCGGTTCAGGGTTTTTTTAATGTTTACCTGTACTTATTTGTTTGTTATCAAATGTTGAACTTTAGTAACTCTCCATTGTGAGTGGCTCTGTAAGTAGTTGCCACAGGAGAGAGCACGCAAATGCCCTCGTCAGTGTGACAAAATGTGAGCAGATTTATTTGCGCCTGCTCTAACCTGCGATTGCAATGCACCTTGGTCAGGTACCCTGAGACTTGAAACCAGTCAGTGTGATTGCGAAATGCACCTTGGACGTTGAGAACTTGAGGGCAACTATGCCGTCGATAAGCACCCTGTTGATGGGCGTATTGGTGTTTCATCATACCACCAGTTGGGCTATCGGGAGTAGAACTGTGGCAGCGGATTCGTCTCATGATAAACAGCACCACCCTTACCTGCGACTGCCAACAGCAGGCACAGTACATCCTATGGAGCACCAGAAGGTAAGAGACAGCGCAGTCGAAACGTCAGCTTTTGTAGAAATGGAAAGCACAGCGAAGTCACAACAAACACAAACACAGAAGGAACCTTTTGTTGGTCGTGGTCGTGGACGTGGACGTGCAAAGGTGCTGTTCGGTCCCGAAGAATTTGATAGTTCGTGGTGGCAAGCACCACCTTCAGTTGGACCAGATTCGTTCCTGAGAGGCTACGACCAACATGTGTACCCTCGATCGACTTTTGGTTACGGTGGCATGCCGAATGGCGGCTTCGGTTCTGGTTCATTGTTTTGGGGTGGGCCTTCCTACAGACACTCGCTGAATGCGCCTTGGTTCCACGATATGGGTTACCAACCACATCCGCACAATTACAACAGTGCGTACGGGCCGTACTTGGGACTTGCAGATACTTATGGCAGAAAACATAGTAATGGCGTGTTTCCACTCAGTTCACCTTATGTGTCGTTCCCACCCCCCTTGCAAGGGGACTGGACAATGCCGCACTCGCCTCGGATGGTCACCGCTCCACCCTGACACCTGAGACCGACGTCCCAGGTGCCTGTGTCCAATGACAATACTTGACATACTGTGCAGACAACGTTTGTTCAAACAAAGCAATTATTTATGTAGAAACCGTAACTGGCTATAATTATTCTTGTTTGTAAACGAAGTTTTTTTAAAAATTTAGCGTGAGTCCAAAAAGCGATTTGATTACAACAATAACCATCGGCATACCCACATTGAACGGTGAAGTCAATTTTATAAACATCAGTTTGTATGTCTGTATGCTTGTATGTTTGTATGCTTGTATGTTTGTATGTTTGTATGTTTGTATGTCTGTATGTTTGTTTGTTCGTTCGATCGTTGGATTGTTCTTCCGCCCTTCCGTCCTATCTGTCCTCTCATTCCTGTCTTTCAGCTCTGTCCTCGCTTTCCTTGCATTGGTTCGTCTGTTCGCGGTTCGCTGTTCTTGCCGACACAGATGCTTGGGTCGCGGCGACCAGTTGCTTATCCCGCAACCCTTGTAAACCAAGATCACAAAAACAATGAAAGGAACGTGCAACACTCACCAGTCACTGGGAGCCCTCATGCACAGTAACCACACGAAGACAACGTTTTCCTTGCGATAAGGAACAAGCGAACAAACATATTTTCAAACGTTTCAGCTCGAGCAATCCTTCGTGCTCTCTCAACTGCCTGCTTGTGTCCACCATGCGTGCGGCTGTCTTGCAGGTCGTCTGCTGTGCAGCTGTCGCTGCGACCGCGAGTGCGGCGGCAAACTGCTCCAATCCAGTCTTCCAAGGAGAAGGACTGTTCGGTGCACCAGCCCTGACGCTGCGAAGCGGTGCACCGAAGCCGTTCCCGGAGAACGCGCAGGCCGACGACTACCCATGCTCTGTGTATGCCGGTGAGGACTCGTGCTGCTCCAACAAGACACTGGAACAAATCGACTTCTACTTCGCGCTCGGCGACTACGTGCTGAACCAAACTGGTATGCTCATCCAAGACAATGACTATCCGTCGAAATTCGAGCAACTGGTTTCCGCACAGATGACTCTGCTGTGCAGTTTCGTCAACAAGAACCTGTTCCCAACGCTGTCTCAGGACTGCGATCAAGCCTCAGACCTCGTCACGAAATACTCGAAGGAAATGTCACAGGCTGCCCAGGACGTCGCCGAAGCCGAGCTGAAATGTGCCGAGGCGTTGTCTGCCTACTACAAAGGGGTTCTTTGCTTCGCCTGCGAAAAGGACTGGGACCAGTACCTCGTTTCGGAAGCCGGGATCTTCACTGCCCTCAACCTCAACGACAACACGTGCACGAGTATCGTCGACCAGTGCACCCCTGTCAACACCGGTGTGCACACCGTTGCGAATGTTGCCGTCGAGTTCGTGGAAGCGCTGCTGGACATGTTCTCTGGCGGCTCGTGGTCCTTCAATCTCGACGTCAATGCCTTGGTGGACTCTCTGCCAGATGCTTGCGGCGGCACCATGGGCAGCCCGGGCGACTGCACGCAGTTTTACTGCAACTCATCGGCCGTCTCTGGCATGCAGACCCCCACTCAAAGCAACTGGGGATTTTTGAACAACAACAACCGAGCACTGGAAGCTCTGCAGGCAGCAGCCAGCTCGAACATGTACACTGCCACAGGATACGACGCGTACGGCGTCGGCGCAGCCGATGTCCACACCCTCGAGATGCAACCATGGGCGATCGCTTTGATCGCTGTTGCCGTGGTTGTTGTCATTGCAGGCGTGGTGGCGGGCGTGCTGCTGGTGCGGCGTCGCCGCGCGACATCGAGGTCAGTTCAATATTCCACTTCAGAAAAGGAAACCGCACCCTCGACCACCACGTACGGGTCCCTAGGTGACGGCAGCTCTGCCTAACTTTCTTTACTATATCAACGCTACATTTCCATTTCGTCGTGCGTCGAACGACATTGTCTGGTCCCCAATTGCTGCTCGCCTTCGACTCTCCCGACTCTTGTCCGTACTCGTCCGTCGAGACGCAACCGATGCGTCGAAAAACGACCGTCGGGCACCTGTGCTGACTCTCGGGGGGAGTAAGCTCGGTTCGGTGGTTGCAGGTATGGGGACGAGAGACAATGACTGCTGACTGGGCCAACATACTCACACACTGTCATTGAATGAATGGTGGAGCGAAGGAATGAATGCCAGTACTCAGAGACACTGTCGAATTAAATTGAATGAATGGTGGGGCGACTGAATCACTGTGAGGGAATGGAATGGAGGGACCAACTTACTCACACACTGTCAAACTGAATGCACAGTGGAGCGAAGGAGTGAATGGAATGGATGCATGGAATGGATGCATGGAATGGATGCATGGAATGGTTCAATCAGTGGGTCCAACGACAGTCAATCAACAGGAACTAACGCCAGAGTGACAGTGAAACAATCAATGTGTCAATGTGAAATAGATGGGACGTATGAGTGAATGACAGTCCTTCATTACTGCTTTCCACTGACATTGCACTGTACGTATGTGGGTGGCATGAGTGGGCGGTCGGCCGTGGCCTCCTGCGTAATGCACACGAGTTCTGCGTGTGAACACATCCTTTCCTATACCTCTATCTAGGATTTTACAATTGCTGCTCAGATTGCGCGCATGGTTTGCAAGTAATAGCACGTATAGATACCATTCCACCACATGACAACGCCAAAAAGTTCGAGCAGCAGCCAACATGCATGTACAAGTACCCACAAATGCGACTTACGCGGTTTTGATCCTACGATCACGCAGGGAAAGCGGCGTAATGTCAAGTTCGGAAGTTACGTGGCGTTGCTTCTGACGACCCATGTACGTACGTACGTACGTGGGTGACCGAGCAGTGGGCTGTCAGCCGTGGGATTCCTTTCCATCTTCTGATCCATCCGCTCTGTCCGCCACAGAGTCCGTGGAGTAGTCAGTGCCGCCGCAGCTGACACAGCTGGCCTCCGCAGTCAGCTCCCACCAACAAACGAACGAGCGAACTAGATCGAACGGACGATCGAACGAACGAACTATCGAACTATCGAACGAACGAACGAACCTTGTTCGACGCCGGCTCGACTTGGTTGTTGCTGACTAACAACCAACCAACCAACCAACCAACCAACGAACTAACAAACTAACTTTGTAGTTACTACACGTTGCGACCAACCTCTCGCGTTGCTCAGTGCTACTTGTTGCTTGATTGCACGAACGTGTTCGTTGTGCGTTGACTGGCAGATGCTGTTTTCGTGCTCGCTCTCAACACTCGTTCCAGCATAACCCAGCACTCGCGTGCAGATAAAGACGACCACGCAATCCGCTGCAGTCCCTATCTACCAGCGCTTGGCTGTGATCAACCAGGGCCCGGACATACGTGGTAACATTCTCATCGCTGCCAGTCAAAGAAAGTGAAGAGTCAGCCAATAGGTGTTGCCACACCGACAACAGTGGAGTCACATCCACATACATATACATATAGATGTGCGCGCTGCCCTCAAAAGTTACCAACAGACTTTGCATCCATGTGGTGCTTCGGGAAAAACAAGTAACACGACCCCCCGCCCCCAACACCCTCCCTTCCCCACCATGCCCACCAGGCTGCTCCAAACCACATGCTTCGCCGTGTGCGCGTTGACGGCAGGAGCGGCGTCAAACTGTTCCAACCCCGTCTTTCTAGGAGATGGTCTCTTTGGTGCTCCAGCGCTCGAGCTTAACACCGATGGGCCGCTGCCATACTCGTCGCAGACCACTGACGGACCATGCTCAGCGTATGCGGACATGGACGTATGTTGCTCCGAAAGTGCACTGGAGCAGATTGACTTTTACTTCGAGTTGGGGGATACAGTCCTCAACGCAACCGGCATGCTGATCGAAAACAACGATTACCCAACGGAGGTGGAGTCACTGATCTCTGGAGAGATGGATCTAGTATGCAGCTTTGTGAGCCAAGACTTGTTTCCCACTCTCTACCAAGATTGCGAGCAGGCATCCGATATCGTGTCGCAATATTCTGCGGACATGGTGCAAGCTGCAGAGGACGTTGCGTCGGCAGAGATCAAGTGCGCGCAGGCGCTGGCCACTTACTACAAAGGCGTGCTTTGCTTCGCGTGTGAACCGAGCTGGGACAAGTACCTGATTAGAGATGCCGACAATGTTGTGACGGCACTGAATCTAAACAACAACACGTGTGCCAGCATTGTCGAGGAGTGTGCCGCTGTCAACACCGCGGTTCACAAAGTCGCTGACGTTGCAGTGGAGTTTGTTGACTCATTGCTCGACCTGTTCTCATCGGGTTCAACTTCATTCAGCCTGAGCGTCGATTCATTGGTGGACTCATTGCCAGACGCTTGCGGAGGCACTATGGGAAGTGCTGGTGATTGCACGGATTATTACTGCCGATCGTCGGCCGTCTCTGGTATGCAGACACCCACGCAGACGAACTGGGGATTCTTGAGCGGCAGCAGCCGAGCGCTGGAAGCACTGAAGGCCACGACAAGCTCGAACTTGTACACCGCCACGGGATACGATGCGTACAGCGTAGGAGAAGCAGATAGTGGCGAGGACGCGACTGCACCCTGGGTCGCTGCTGCGGTCGCAGTGCCCTCGGTAGCCGTTGTCATCGGAGTTGCAGTCTACATTCGCCGCCGCATGACTTCATCTCGCTCCACACATTTCTCATCTTCTTGGTAGCCACGTCTTGCGCGTGTACCGTATGTCGGAGTGGCAATTGCAAAAAGTAAGTTGTCTTCGACTGTCAGCAAATATTTTGCTCCGTTTTGTTGTGTGGACGTCTGCTCCTGTTACGGGCAACATTGCATCCTTCAACTGGAATGGGGTGCGAAGACCTCATGCACTTGTTTGGAACTGTGGTGTACACTCGGGGCCAGCGCTTTACTCGGTTGCAGTTGTCGCTTGACCGACCGAGACAGATTTATGACGATTGTGACTAATAAAATGGTATTATTGTTGAGCGAGTTTTGCATTTAGCTTTGTATTTATTGAACGCTTGTGTAAGGTATTAGCCGCGTGGTAGCGGATGCGAAGATGCCAGTGGCTGATGTTGTGGTTTGTTGTAGGCTGAAAGTCTTCTGCGACGCACCATCGTCGCCCGCCAGTGACACTGAAACCAAGTTCGTGGCACACGACAGCTGAATCGACTGCTGTTACGACGACGAGCATGCAGGGGCTTTCCCAATGTCAGCTCGACACATTGGACACACGTGAATAACATCTTGAAACAATGTTGGGGCGCACGCTGGTAGAAACATCCCGGGCCTGCAGCAGTAGAAGTGTCCTCACTTATCAGTCCTGAGAAATAGGTGGCAAACGGCGCAATATTCCGCCCCAACTTACCAGAACACGAAGAACATAATGATTGAAAACAATATCGCGACAGGTCCCCATTGGTAGCGAACAGTTGTCATGGTAGCCTGGTTGCAAGCCGGGCATTGGACATGTGCGGGCCTGGAATTCGCACAAACGCAGGTAGAGTTAAAAAGTGAGTGTTATGCCGCACAAGGAGTTCTTGGCACTTGTCGTACATCCGTTGCAACCGCAACCCGTTAACCTGGTCGCAGTTCAGAGAAAAACACGTAAGTGGACGATGTCGAGCAAGGAACAAATGTCGTCCTGCACTCACTTGCGCATACGTCCCGGTGATTACGGGTCGTGCTTGTGATTGTGTCCGCGGCACTGGCTGCAAGGTGTTGCCCGTCAAAACGTGGTCCACACCATTGATGACAACAATTGGTTGACCAGCATTGTTGAGTCTGCATGGAACCTGCTGGCCGCCAAGCTCGATTGTTGATGTAGACTGCGGTGCTACAGCCGCCTGAGCCCCACCTGCCGTTGGTACCACCACTGCCTGAGGAATTTTTGCGGGCTCCGCCGACTTTGGCGCTGGCGCAGAAACGGTGGCGTCTTGTGACATTCCTATTGGTTGCACCTGCATGGACGCGTGCCAGAGATTTGGGACAATATGTTTTCTTCCTTTCTGCATCGGCCGTTCAAAAACTCTGTCCCCTCGTCGCAAACACGTCCATCGGCGTCCACGAACCGGCGAAGTGCGCCAACCCTCTTCTGGACACGTCCATGGATCGGCTGACGAGCAGTCCCGTTGCTCAGACAAGAACACGACAGAGACATTTGTGTCGAAACAGTGATCACTACCGTCGCCGACGGATCCACAATTTTCGCAGCCGTGTCACCTTGTCAATGTCACGTCCAGTGCATTGACCAACCATATCAACACGCGCTGTGCATGTGCATCTACCTACCTGCGGCGTCACTTACAACATCACGCACGTTGTCGGCTTTACAGTGGCGTACACCCCGACGTCGATTTTGTTGCCACCCGCGGCAACTGGAAGTCAACAGCGAATAATATTGACACGAGCAGTAGCCATAGATAGATAGTTACCCGGGTAGTCGTCGTTGAGTAAGTCGTGGTCGGCTGATTGACAGTGGACGAGGTGGCAACAGCGGAGCTGACGACCGCGTGGCGCGGTGCAGGGGCTGACTGCGGCGCAAGATCAGTCGGTGACCGGAAGTCCGCAGTGCACTACCCGACCAGTGCTGCCACACAATACCACAATATCCCATATAGCGGTACATTTTTCCTACGAGCATTAATGCCAAGTGAATTATTCCATATATGGGAATGGAACGGAACGGCCACTTTTTTCAACAGCTTCAGTGTGGCATTAGCATTGCATCCACAGCAGACGCCCCGTCGCGGTCGAGCTGGGCGTAACGTCGTGAGCAGTAAGTTGTCTTCCTTCGTTCGCTCGCTGGTATGATACCACAGCTTGATACAAGATACAAAGGAGATCTCCACTGGCCGGCCGACGACTGTCTGTCGCTGCCTGGCCGGGCTGGACTTGCCACGCACGTTTTGTGGGCTCGTTCTTCGTTCACAGGTCTATTCGTTCGTGCGTTGGTCTGATGTTTCACGTCGTAGTTCGATGGTTTGTTGGGTGGCGTTAGTTCGCTGTTTGTTGGTTCGTTGGTTCGCTGGTTCGCTGGTTCGCTGGTTCATTCGCTGGTTCATTCGCTGGTTCGCTGGTTCGCTGGTTCGCCGGTTCGCTGGTTCATTCGCTGGTTCGCTGGTTCATTCGATGGTTCGCTGGTCCGCTCGGCATTGGTTCAGTCGTTGGTTCGTTCATGATCTTGCGTGTTCGCACTTTCCCTCGCCCTCACTTGCTGACGCCGACCGCTTGTCAAGTGCTGGTTTGCTTGAGCGGTCTCAGTTGACCGTAGAGGCCGGCAGTAGTTGAATGTTGTTGAGTAAAGTACAATCTGCGTCAACCAACTATTACACGATGATGCAGGCAACTGTTGCCAGCGAAGTGTCCCAGTCACGATCGATAGCGTTGCCCTTTGGAACGCAGTCGACCCCGGCCACTGTCTCCCCGAAGCAAATCCAACAGATGTGGCTGCCACTCTCTGTGTTAGCCCTACAAAAAATAATCAAATTGCTTCAATTCTGAGTGAGGAACAAGTTGATTTGCTGGCAGTCGCGTAGATACGTTTGCTGCATAGTACAATTCGCTCAGAGATGAGTGCGATTCAATCCGCTGCAAGTTATGACAGCCAGCCAGTGCAGGCAGCCGTCCCCACCACCAACCAAACCGCTGTACCCGCTGCGAACCAAATCGCTGTCCCCGCTGTGAACCAAACCGCTGTCCCCGCTGCGAACCAAGCTGCTGTCCCCGCAGCCAGCATTATTGTGTCCGGAGTCAGGGTGCCATGCCACTACGATGCACATGGGCAGGCTGTTGTTACATCGGGAGGTCGCCCAATCGTGGTCGTTCGCGGGGTACCTGTACCAGCAGTTCAGACTGCACCTGTACTGGGCACCGGGGTGGTGTCCGCCACAGAAGCGGTGGCACAACGACTGCAGGTATGATCATGACATGTTTGCGGGCAACGGAGTGCACCGCGTGTGGTTGCTTTTCTAACTCCAACGCTCTTGCACCGTGTTTGGGTGTAGTGTGCTGCTGTGGGCGTGTTCACGGCCGGGTGGTTTATGCCGCTTGTGTGGTTGGGTGGCACGTGTCTCATCAAGCGACAACACCAAACGCGCTGCGGAAAGTGCCTCTCCATCGCTGCCGTAGTGCTTTTCGTCACCCTAATCGTGTCCCTTGCATTGGCTTTTGGCATACCTGCCGCCATGAGCTGTGGCGGCGATCACACACTTTGCGGAAACAATGCCTACTGCAGTGACGATCAGTGCGAGAGCTGCCCAACGGTTCGGAGAGCGTGAGGCCAAACACCGCTTGTGCGTGGCCACCATGACTTCTGATGTTTTTGTGTAGGAAATTATCCACTGTGACATGAATTGTTACGAAGCAGGGTGCTTCGACGTCGGTGATGGCATGGCTGGTTCCTGTTTCGATGTTGGTTGCGCAGATCTCTCGTACTGCTCAGCAACGGGCACGTGCGTAGAATGTCCGGTACGTGTGGCACACAAAAGCTGCATCTGCGGCCAATGAAAGCAAGTCAGCATTGTGCAACACTGACTCACTGCGTAGAATACTGAAATGGGCATGTCATGCGACGACATGACAGAGGCAGATCATGATTCTTGTCGCGCCGATTGCGCCGAATGCTTGGCTAACATTGGTGGAAGCAGCGACCGCTGCGCAATGGGCTTTTGCATGAACAACAATTCCGAGCACACGTGCAACGACTGCCCGACGGTTTGTGGATTGCAGCAATTTCGTGCCTCGAGCCAAAGAAATGAGTTGTCTGTGGTGTTGTAGGGAACGAACTCAAGCGCGTGTGAGTATGTGCGCGCCTTCGACGAGGTGTCGTTCTACGATTGCGCGTCTTCATGCTTTTCGTAATGTGAGGCGCACATGCGCAAACAACAAGTGTTGAGCATACGAAGGAGTAAAGTTGTTCATGCCGCATAACATAATGTGGCTGACTCAGTAAGTATTGTTTCGCACCTAGACTGCACATCGTGTCGCGTAGTGGTGGTCATTTAGATCCGACAAAGGTGGCATGGGTGAACTGCCAGAGTGTTGATACTTGCACGTTTGCCGCACACCCAGTGGTCAGTAAATACATGTCGCCGACACCACAACAGACACTGCCGTGCCTTGCGGCATACATACATACATACACGACATACATGCCCATTCGCCCCCTGGAGCAAGCTGCCAAGTTGCCAAGCTGGTATCATACTCGAGTACTACTCGAGAAAAATAAATAGTTGTGGAAAAAAGGTGAGATTTGGTGGTATGGAAGGCTGTCAAAAGCCAAGAAAGAGCTTTTGACAGGGTGAAGAATGGGAGGAAGGTAATGTAGA
>ENA-OWNT01005402-OWNT01005402.1-seawater-metagenome-genome-assembly--contig:-NODE-5402-length-10546-cov-5.620308_pt1 | contig 10546 bp, 4 predicted proteins | sample MGYA00238136_ERZ651165 | MGnify/ENA primary metagenome ERZ651165 (study PRJEB26861, sample SAMN08777766) | seawater metagenome | isolation source: coastal seawater | place: USA: Florida | collected...
CGATTCGTTCGTTCGTTCGTTCCAAAGTTCGTTCGTTCGTTCCGAAGTTCGTTCGTTCGTTCCGAAGTTCGTTCGTTCGTTCGTTCGTTCCAAAGTTCGTTCCAAAGTTCGTTCCAAAGTTCGTTCGTTCGTTCGTTTCCTTCGTGGTGACTGTCTTCGGTTGCTTTGGTGAGTGAGCTGTGTGTGTATGAGTGGACGGACTGTGAACGGACTGCCTGCCTGCCTGTGAGTGAGTGAGTGCGTAAGTAAGTGAGTGCGTGAGTGAGTGAGTGCGTCGCGTGATGGAGTCGGTGGCTCCCAAAACAGTTTATTCCCATGTATAGATAATACTTCTTCCCCCTCCAACAAACTTAATCCCACAGGCTCTTCAGCTATCCTGTTATGACAATTACCGTAGAATTGGGAGCGATATAATCCCATTACAGGAAGGTAGTTGTCGAGCTTGATAAGGGTTATGGGAATGTATCTACAAGTGGGATATAACGCGAGTACGTGGTGGTTGGCTGTTGTGTTTGGGTGTTGGAGCTGGGCACTCACTCCTCGTGCTAAAGTCAACGCCACCACCACCACCACCACCATCCACGCCTTTGCAACCAACGAAGAAGGCCACCGATTGACTCCTCTTCCGTCACCCACAACGCAGGCGCTTCTCACAAGGCCCGGACGCTAAGGTTACCCTTGAATATCCCGCATGTGCACATAGTACACCGCAATGCTCATACTAAGCGCGCAGAAATCAACGGACGCCAAAGCGACTTTGGGCGCCTCACAGCAGCGGCAACGGCGATGCTACGCTGTGGCAGCGGCAGGGTGCAGTGGCGGAGACTGCGCGACTCAGCGTTTAGCCACTGCCGAAAGAGCGACCTCTCGAAACGGACACTGCACATTATCTTCAACCGAAGCACCTGCCTCGCACTCAGCCGCCTACGATACTCGAGTAGAGTAGCTATGTGTGGCTGGCTGTATGTATGGTGTGTTTTTGGTGTCCGTTGAAGTGCCCGCCCACACACCAACACTCACTCATCCGCGCAGTCACCCGCGCGATGAGGCAGGCAGCTCGGCGGGTGGCTGGCTGCTGTGCCTCCCCTCCCTCCCTCCCTCCCTCCCTCCGTCGGCAGGTTTCGCTGCAATTGATTCCGCTGTGTCGTGCAACGAGCAACTTTCCGCGCGCATTTGGGAAAAATACGAATCGGGGTGGCGTTGATACGGTGTGGTCCTCTCACGAAAACTGCAATGTATCCAAGTATCGGGCACTACTTCGGAAACCGATGTCGCTCGTTCGACCTTGATTGAAACGGCGACTGCACGCATGCACACACACAAACTTTCCACACAAGCAAGCCAGCCAGCCAACCACCAAACAACCGAACACCCTGACCACCCCCTCCCCCCCCATACCACCCACTGACAATCAGACGCTCCCAGCCACTTCTCCGCACTCCAACGCGCAGTGTTTGCGCTGTGTGCGTTGGTCTGTCTGCCTGCCCAGTGAATCTGTGCATCGAACCAACTCCAACCAGCAACCACAACTCCTTAACTCATGTGTGATAACGACGTCAACGGGGACGTCGACGGGGACGAGGACGAGAACGACGACGGAATCGCAGACTGTCCAGCGGTCGACGAAGTATTTTAGCAGTGCGTTCGTTCCTCTGACTCACGTTACCCTACATCAGCAAAGTCGAGACGAATGACGCTTGCGACGGTCAAGAATACCTCCAAACCGGATGGGGTATTGGCTTCACTATGCGCAAGTATCGCTTCATCGTGCCGGTGGTGCGGCCGCATGTTTCTTGTTGTTGTTTCGTGCGCGGCTTGTTGAACCATGACAAGCAACAATTCCGGGAACCGTTCGCTTCTGTTCGGCGGTTCGAGATGGTGTCAATTGAAGCCAAACTCTCCAGCTCACCCTTGGCGTACACCACACGATACAGCATCCGCCTCCATTGTGCCGCTGCAAAAGCTAGGCCAAGAGTCACCCAACACGTCACCTCACTGCCACTCTCTCGCAGCTACCTTGTGAACAACGAGTGGGAGTTTTTCTGCCACTTTTTTGTCGACAGCGGTGAGCGACGGCTTTGCTGAGCAGGTACCAACGGACACTGCTTTGCCTGCCGCTGATGTAATTCGAGCACGAACATTTTGCGACAAATATACTTCTGGCGTGGTCCCTCAAAGTGCCGAGCAGCCGGCATGCCATCCAGATGGGTTTGTGTGCCGCTGGTATTGCTGGTCGGTTTGGTATGCAGCCGTGCACATGGCGATTCCATCGCCCCCATTATTGAGTGCCCCGAAGGTCGACTTCATGATGTTGCAGAGCGTGGGAAGAACTATGCACTACTAAGCATTGACTTGTTGGCCACAGACAACGTTGATGGTGACATCACAAAACGCATTCAGTGTCTGGCCACACCTGTTGACAGTCGCCAAAAGCAGGCAGCAGACCAGTTTGTTTTTCAAGCCGGCGCGCCGACGAAGTTTGTGGCTGGGGTAGAGCACCAGGTCACATGCGCTGTGAAAGACAACTCCGAAAACGCCGCTTCATGCGATTTTGTGATTCAAATTGGAGATTTGGTACCAGGTACATCGCATTCTCGTCAGCTTCAGACGTGCCCGAGTGACCCTGAAAACGACGCTGATGGCGACGCCATTTGCGGGGACGTGGACTCTTGTCCTTACGATGCAGAAAACGACGTGGACCTTGATAATGTGTGCGGCGATGTAGACTCATGCGCTAACGATGACGAAAATGATGCAGATGGTGACGCCATTTGCGGAGACGTGGACTCATGCGCGAGCGACAACGAGAACGACGCGGATGGCGACTCCGTGTGTGGCGATGCCGACTCCTGCGAATACGACGCGGAGAATGACTCCGATGGTGATTCTACATGTGGCGACGTAGACTCGTGTCCGTACGACAACGAGAATGATGCTGACGGCGATGTGGTGTGCGGCGATGTGGACTCCTGCGAGAACGACGCAGAGAACGACGCGGATGGCGATGCAACGTGTGGGGATGTGGATTCATGTCCGTATGACAACGAGAATGATACCGATGGTGACGTTATATGCGGCGACGTGGACTCGTGCGAGAACGACGCGGAGAACGACTCCGACGGCGACTTGACTTGCGGTGATGTGGATTCGTGTCCGTACGACAACGAGAATGATGCTGACGGTGATGCTATATGTGGCGACGTGGACTCATGCGAGAACGACGCAGAGAACGACTCCGACGGCGACTTGACGTGTGGCGATGTGGACTCGTGTCCATACGACAATGAGAATGATGCCGATGGTGACGTTGTATGCGGCGACGTGGACTCGTGCGAGTACGACCCAGAGAACGACTCCGACGGCGACTTGACATGTGGTGATGTGGATTCATGCCCGTACGACAACGAGAATGATGCTGACGGTGACGTTTTATGTGGCGACGCGGATTCGTGTGAATACGACGCAGAAAACGACTCCGACGGCGATTTGACGTGTGGCGACGTGGACTCGTGTCCGTACGACAATGAGAATGATGCCGATGGTGATGCTATATGTGGCGATGTCGACTCGTGCGAGGACGACGCGGAGAATGACTCCGACGGCGACTTGGCATGTGGCGACGTGGATTCATGTCCGTACGACAATGAGAATGATGCCGATGGCGACGATCTATGCGGCGACGTGGACTCGTGCGAGTACGATCCGGAGAACGACTCCGACGGCGACTTGACATGTGGTGATGTGGACTCGTGTCCGTACGACAATGAGAATGATGCGGATGGCGACGTTCTATGTGGCGACGTGGACTCGTGCGCATACGACGCGGAGAACGACTCCGACGGCGACTTGACATGCGGCAATTTGGACTCGTGTCCGTACGACAATGAGAATGACTCCGACGGCGACGTTCTTTGCGGTGACGTGGACTCGTGCGAGTACGACGCGGAGAATGACTCCGACGGCGACTTGACATGTGGCGACGTGGACTCGTGTCCGTACGACAGCGAGAATGACGCCGATGGTGATTCAACATGCGGCGATGTGGATTCATGCCCATACGACGCGGAGAACGATGCCGACGGCGATGGCATCTGCGGCGACGTGGACTCATGCGTGAATGACGCTGAAAATGATGCGGACGGTGACTCTGTGTGCGGAAACGTTGACTCTTGTGCGTACGATGCCGAGAACGACGCAGATGGGGATCTCATCTGTGGCGACGAAGATTCGTGTAAGTATGACGCAGAGAATGATGCGGACACGGACAGTGCGTGCGGCGACGTCGAACTCTGCCCTTACGACGCCGAAGATGACGCAGACTCAGACGCCATTTGTGGCGACGTCGACTCCTGTGAGTACGATCCCGGGAATGATGTCGATTCAGACGTTATTTGTGGAGACGTTGACTCTTGTGACCAAGACGCTGAGAATGACGCCGACAACGACTTGCTTTGTTCGACCGAAGATAGGTGTCCGTACGATGCGGAACACGATGCAGACAGCGATGGAGTTTGTGGGGATGTTGATTCCTGTGAGTACGACGCTGCCAACGACGCTGACAGTGATACCATTTGCGGGGACGTTGACAGTTGCGATCTGGACGCTGAAAACGATAACGATGTAGATCTAATATGCGGTGATGTTGACTCATGCAAGTACGATGCGGAAAATGACGCTGACGACGACGCTATCTGCGGTGACGTCGATTCATGCCAGTACGACCCTGAGAACGATGCCGATGTTGACTTCATTTGCGGCAACGTGGACTCCTGCCAATATGACGCGGAAAATGATGCGGATGTTGACTTGATTTGCGGTGACGTGGACTCGTGCAAGTATGACGCAGAAAACGATGCTGACGGTGACTTGATATGCGGCGATGTGGACTCGTGCCAGTACGATGCGGAGAATGACGCTGACGGAGACGTTGTTTGCGGAGATGTCGATTCTTGTGAATACGATGCCGAAAACGATGCGGATGTTGACTCGATTTGCGGCGACGTGGACTCTTGCAAGTATGACGCAGAGAACGACGCTGACGGCGACAATATTTGCGGCGACGTGGATTCGTGCCAGTATGACGCTGAGCATGACACTGACGGAGATGCTATTTGCGGAGATGTCGATTCGTGTGAATACGATGCAGAAAACGATGCGGATGTTGACTTGATTTGCGGTGACGCGGACTCTTGCAAGTATGACGCAGAGAACGACGCTGACGGAGACTTGATTTGCGGTGATGTGGACTCGTGCAAGTATGACCCAGAGAACGATGCTGACGGAGACTTGATTTGCGGCGATGTGGACTCTTGCCAGTACGACGCGGAGAATGATGCGGACGGAGACTTGATTTGCGGAAACATCGACTCGTGCCGGTACGACGCTGAGCATGACGCGGACGGGGATGTGATTTGTGGAGACGTTGATTCGTGTAAGTACGACGCGGAGAATGATGCTGACGGCGACAACATTTGCGGCGACGTTGATTCATGCCAGTACGATGCTGAGAACGACGCCGACGGCGACAATATTTGCGGTAACGTTGACTCCTGCCCGTACGACGCTGAAAATGACGCCGATGTGGACTCGATTTGTGGAGACCTTGACTCATGCAAGTACGATGCGGAAAACGATGTCGACGATGATTTTATTTGTGGAGATGTCGACTCGTGCAAGGTGGACGCAGAGAACGACGCAGATAGTGATACCATTTGTGCAGAACTCGATTCGTGTGACTACGACGCAGAACATGACGCTGACAGCGACGAAATTTGTGGGGATGTCGACTCTTGCAGATATGATGTGGAAAACGACGCGGACAGTGACTTAGTTTGCGGTAACATTGATTCATGTCCGTATGATGCCGAGAACGACTACGACGGCGACGTTATTTGTGGAGACGTAAACATCGAGTTTTTATCATCGTCGGGGTTGTTTAGTTTTTCGAATTCTAGCAATGTTGAGCACCTGCTTAACGACCTATACCCACGAAACTCGCTTCTTACAAATGAAACCGCCGACACTTCCGTTTTCGTCATCGTGATGGACTCTGACGAAGCTCGTGAGACATTTCAACACACGCCTATGATCGGCCTCCCTCGATCACCAATCGGAGAGGTGGTGCTGAATTCGTTCGATGAGAATGTCATGCTGGTCTCCGTCCGTTTTGATGAGGAACTATCACATCCCGACGGTGAAGTCGACGGCGCTGCAGACTCGAATGATCTGGATAACTACATGTCCGTGACGATTGAAAAGTACGACAAAGACGCTGATTATGTAGACAGTGAAGTCACGTTCACGATCTGTCTGTCGACGAATTTGGGCAATGAGGAGGCAATGATTGTTGTCTTGCGCCGTGGTAAAGACGACGCAACATTCACAGAAATTACATCCGTCGAAAAGGTTGCTGGCTCACCGGGCTGCTTCGCGATCACGTCTAAAACTTCAACTTTTCTGATCGCCGATGTCACTGGCCAATGGAACATGCCCCAGTATGACTCACCTGACTCCAGTTCTGAGAATTCTTTCGTGGATACCGTCAAGAGCTTTGGATGCGATAGATCGATGGGCGGCGGAACTGGACTCGATTGCGAGCAGCGTGTGTGCCCGTATGGCCTTGCTCCGTCCGCAAACCGCCATGCAGCCGGCGATGACGCATCTTACAGCCCGTTTGGTTCGTCCGACGAAGATACCCTTGATGGCATGCATTCCTACTTTGAATGTTCAAATGCTGGGGTTTGCGATCGCGCTATCGGCACTTGTGACTGTAATGACGACCGCGAGGGTGCGGCGTGTGAACGTAACAAGTGTCCGAACAACTGCAACTTCCATGGATTGTGTCGCACTCTGGCGCTTGTGGCTGGCGAACTTGTAGATATGGAATCTTTGAGCGGCAAACACATGGACTGGAACGGCCAAACGTATCAGCAGTGTGACTGTGATGCCGGTTGGTTTGGAGGCGATTGTTCATTGCGACAGTGTCCAATGGGCGTCAACCCATTAGAGATCTGCGAAGAAAAGTCGAGCTTTGACATTCAAAATATTGATTTATCAGCGATCGACTCTGACAGCTTCTTCGTGTTGGACTTTACCTCATGGATGGGCTCTGCATTTACCACGCACCCACTACCACAGACTGCATCGGCGGGCTACATTCAGCGAGCTTTGGAGCAATTGCCCACATCCGTGTTGCCATCTGTGCAAGTGTCCCGTGATAACTCCGATAACGTTCAAGTCACTTTTAGTGACTCGAGCACACTCGGAGAGCAAGCTCTTCTGAAATGCAATCCATCAACCATTACGTCACAGTGCGAGAGTGGTGCGCAGCCGAAATTTCTGGCTGATTTTGCAAATGACTGCACTGTCTCTCGTGTCGGTGAGCCTGAGACGGACTCGACAAAAGGTTACTTTGAAGTTTCGACCTGCAGTGGACAGGGAACTTGCAATGCAGGATCAGGTACCTGTGAATGCTTCTTGGGCTTCTACGGTTTGCGTTGCGATCGATATGCCCAAATATCATAGAAAAGCCGTAGATCATGTAGCCCAGTGATCCGCGCAAACACGGTAGCGGTTCCTGAAATTTATAGTTAGAGTAGTTCCACCCTTTTAATTTATCACTTGTTTTTGAACTAGCAGTCTTTCGATTGTTCCCGTGTCTCTCGAATCGCTCTGCGAGAGTGAGAGTAGCAAAGACGACGCTGCCACAACAGATGTCGGCGTCCTTATGTGCAGTCCTTGAGAGACAACTGGGTTCGCGGTCTCCATCACCGTCACGAGGCGCAAAGCGCATTGACGGAGTAAGTGATTGCTCACGCAGATTTGAGCATGGATACTTCTGTCATGAGAACGTGCCGTGCCCTTCACACCAAGGTATCTACATCAGTTCTCGCTGGAGTCACGCCAACCTTCTCGCTGGAGTCACGCCAACCTGCTGAGCACGCCCTCGTCGGTAGCAAGATCTCCGCAGGCGCCGCGCCGCAAGCTGTACCAAAATATCCGGGGATATCGCCAGGATTGTTTGCACGAGACCACGCACAATCCGCTGGGTCGAGCCCTGGCCGCGGGTCCGATGTTGCCATTGATGTCCAAAGAATGCCCATTGCCTCCGTGTCAACACCACTGCTCGACATATTGCACGCTATGCCAATGTAGTGCACATGAGAAACGTTCTCACCAGGAGCAGGCGCACACAGTCCAGCATCAGACGTGGCTGCAGTGTAAACCACTGTGCCATTGGACTCCGGCACTAAGCACGGAGGCCACGGATGGTCTCCGTTTAGCACTTCGAGGTAGTATTGCTCGTATGCAGTGTACAGGGCTTGTGCAGCAGAGCTTTGAAGCCCCGGCGGTGCCGGCGAAGCTCCACTCATCTGGCCGGTGTATTCGTACGCACATCCAATCTGAGGTGCGTCGTTGTACTGCTCGAGCTCTATACGGACTTGTTCAAAAGTCTTGGGCACAAGTCCACTCGACATATCATCGGAAAACAGCTCCATGTCCACCCAAAAACTGGCGCCTGCTTCTGTGCACAGTGTTCGCATCTCCGCCGCGGTGGGTGAGTCTGGAATTCGGGCAAATCCAAACACGGCGAATACGTCCACAGCCGACGCCACTCTGATCCACCCACCAGCGGGCGTATGGGCATGCTCCATGACGCCCCCACTATTGATGGCCAGCATTACTGGCAGCAATGATGGTGCTCTGCTCATGTTTGTGCTGCTCGTGCCATGGAATGGCAGGAGTGCGTTGGCACTGAAGTTGCCCAGTCCATCAAAGAATTGAGTCATGTCGAGAACGGTCTGCGTTGTGTTCGGACCGCCAGACGAAAAGTCTCCTGCCATTTCCCCTGCAGCATACCATCCGTAAAAGCTCTGGTGCCACCCGTACCGCTCCCACACTTCGGTGGCTACCCGTTGGGTCCATTGCAAGGCTTCTTCATTAAAAGTAAACCATGCGAAATTTCCCAGTCCGACAAATACACTCATATTGGCAGCATCAGCAGCCGAAAGAATCGCTTCCAACTTGTCAGAGTCATCAGTGAAATTGGTGGCAGCTTCCGCGTCGATACGACCACCCCCGGCAGTTGCGAAGTCGGCGCGTTCTCGCGGATATATTTGCGATGGGTACAGGGCGACGCCCGTGTAATTGTCACATGATATGGACGGGGAACCTGGGTACAGGTTGTTGATGAACAGGGCCTGGAGCGTCGCTGTGCGAATGCCAACTGCAGCCATGTCAAATATCTGGCCCCTCCACTCCTCACTTGTCATCTCGCGCAACGCTTCGTTGTACGGAGCTCCCTCGGATGCTGACCAGTGCACGATGTCGACAAATGCACCGTCAATCAAACGCGTCGAGGCTGTTGGAGTTTGAATCACTTCATATGGCCATTGTTGCGTTACAAGTGAGGCCGCCGAACCGCCCGTGATGGTTGCATCAATGTGGATCACACCGTGCCACCCCGACAAATTAAAGGCCGCGACGCTCTGTCGAGCCCACGGTGTCGTCGATGGTGTGAATGTCCAATTCGTTGTGCTAGTCGCGGCGGGGAGGCCGCGATTGGAGACACTCGTCACTGTCACGCTGGCAACACACTGTGGGGTGACACCGTCTCGTGCGCTCCCACATACTTCTGCGCTTGGAAGAGCTGCCCACAACTCCACTGGAGTTTCAGTGGAAACGCGGTACGGAGGAAAAAGCGCCAGTGACGGAGGCGGCCAATTGTCAGCGGAAGTCGACAACATGGAACCCAAAACTAAGAGCGAAGAACACAAGGAAGCTGTGCGCACCCTAGCTACCGGAACAGGCATCGCGTGCCACACACACAAAAGAACAGAATCTGCGAATTTTCATGCCCTCATTGCATGGATAACTTTAACCAAGGAAATGTTTCCGCGCTTATTTGTAAACCTTGTATGTTGCTCCGCTCGAATCCTGCTTCTCGGTTCGAATGTGACTGTGGGCCATAAACGCAGACACGCAAGCAAGCCAGCAAGCAAGCAATCATACTGAACAGTCACCATCGCATCCACAACGAACGTACGTCAATGATGGCACGCACCGCCCTTTCATCTCCTCGACACTGGCCAACAATCTGCAGTCCGTGACGTCGTCGTCGTTGTCGTCGTCGTCGGCGTCGTTCGTACTCGAGTAGGGTGCGAACGAAAGAAAGAAGATACAAAGATACTCTTTCTTCATCATGCTCTTTGTTTGCTGTTTGCTTTTTGCAGGGCGGCAGAGCAAGCGGAGCCTGTACAATGATATTCAATTTCTGATGACCGAGGATGATGATACCGCGCGACCTTCCAGCTTGCTTGTTTGATTTGATGGAGGGAGGGAGGGAGCGAGGGAGGGAGGGTGGGTGGGTGGTGACTGCTTTGCTTGCTTGCTTTGGCGCGCGGGGCGACGACAATTCGAAGTTCGATGTTCGATGTTCGATGTTCGACGTTCGATGTTCGATGTTCGACGTTCGATGTTCGATGTTCGATGTTCGATGTTCGATGTTCGATGTTCGATGTTCGATGTTCGATGTTCGATGTTCGAT
>ENA-OWNT01005403-OWNT01005403.1-seawater-metagenome-genome-assembly--contig:-NODE-5403-length-10546-cov-5.020919_pt1 | contig 10546 bp, 4 predicted proteins | sample MGYA00238136_ERZ651165 | MGnify/ENA primary metagenome ERZ651165 (study PRJEB26861, sample SAMN08777766) | seawater metagenome | isolation source: coastal seawater | place: USA: Florida | collected...
CACACCCACACCCACCCACACCCACTTCCCACCCACCCACTGTTGTTGGTTGGTCGTCGCCGTCGCCGTCGTTGTTGGCGTGTGTGTGCTGACTGAGCAGTCAGTCACTCAGTCACTCAGTCACTTACTCAGTCAGTCACTGAGGCAGACAGTCACTCACTCGCTGAGCCACATCGGCAGTCACTGATTACTCGCACACTCACTCACAGCAGCCAGTCCAGAATCACCACTTTGCACTGTACAGTTGCATACAGTACGTCAGAGTATGGCGTGTACAGTACGGCTGCCTGCCAGCTGCCTGCAGCCTCCTCCGCCCCCACTCACTCACTCACTCACTCACTTTCTCACTGTCACTCACTTTCTCACTGTCACTCACTGTCACTCACTGTCACTCAATGGCACTCAATGGCGGCTGCGGGCAGGCAGCCTGCATGGAATGCATTGTCTGTTGCACAGATATATATCGCACAGAATCACGGTATACTCACTTGTACACACTATGTTATAACACACAATAAGGTTCACTACGCAATACAGTACACCTCTATGCTCATTACACACCTCCCAATTTTTTGGGCTGTTGACTTTGCTCCCGCGCCGGCCACTCACTCCCCACGACGCCCATAAATCAGTTGACGATCCATTCATCCCCACACACACCCACTGTTCAGTCACACACAGTATGTACACTAACCTGTACAATCATTGTTCATTGCAGTTGACTATCGTACAGGCTGGTACATATCCTGGTATTGACGTGGATGGCGGCTTGGCGGCGTTGAGGCGTTGAGGAGGAAGTCACTGGCTGAGAGCTGAGAGTGTCAGCTGATGGACGATGGCGATCAGGGCGGCTGGGGGAAGCAGGAGGAGGCGTTACGCCCCCACTGTCAGTCACTGGTCACTGTGTCCCTTGTTGTTGTTTTGTTTGCTTGCTTGTTGCTGTGTCGCGTTGTTGCTGTGTTGTGTCGCTGTGTCGTTTGTTCGTCTGTCTCCTGTCGCTGATTGATTGTTGTTGCTGCGTCGCGGTGTGTGTGTGCCTTGCCTTCGTGGTTCTTCGTTCTGCGTTCTTCGTTCGTCCTTCGTCTCTCGTCCTTCGTTCGTTGTGTCGTCCTTGGTCGTCTCGTAAACGCTGCTTCGCTGCCGCCATCGTCGCCATTCATCTCTTGTCTAGGTTTTCTTCTTTGCTACTTGTCGTTGTCTCGTCTTATCTTTGTCGCCGGCAATACTTCGTCTTTGCCTTCGTCTCTTGTAGTTTTCTTTGGTGACACTACATCGTCACTTCATTCGTCTCAGTCTCGGCTTTGTCGTTGGGCGTCACTTTTGTCTTTGCATTCGGCCCATCTTCACTGTGTCGCCACTTTGTTGTTGTCTACTCTTTGTTGTTGCACCTTTGTTTTCGACTCTTCCTCGTCTGTGTGTTTGTCGTCGCACTCTCCTCATTTTGTGTTGCAGTGAAAGTAGCCAGCAAAAGTTGTGTGTTGTCAAGATAGCCAGGACGCAAACATCCCCCACAACTCAAACAAATGGAGTGACAACCTTTTTGATGGCTTGAACTTTTTCCTGCCTTCGACCAGCTGCGTTGGGAGCCATGGCCATGAAAGGAGGCGAGCAGTATGTCACCAACGCCCACGTCCTACGGCGGGAGCTGGTCGCTAAGCAAAAGCAGCGGCGCCTCCAAGAAAATGCCTTGAAGTATACGGCACGCCGCAAGGTAATTGACGAGTTTTCTCCCGACAAAGTGCGCAATTTTGCAGCCCTTGATATCGCGAACAAGCACACCAAGTTCGAAATTGACAGACCGAGCATCATGCAGGGGCAAATGAACAAACGCGACCCGTTTGGCACAATCGTGCATACCGAAGTGAACCCAATGGACGTGCCGTATCGACCTGGGCCTGCAGAGTACAGTCCGAAGCATCCAAGCGTGGGAGTCAAGGACGCGCATCGTCAGCACGGATCGTTCTCCTCGAAGTCACCGCAGCTGAGCAAGATTCGAAAAGCACACACAAACGACACAATAATCGCAGCCCCCACGACAACGCGCAACGGCCAGCCCTTGCGGCGCCGACAGTCTGCTCGCATTGGCAGCGCCAAACGAGACACTAGCATGGTCCAGTACCACTTGCTTCACCAATATGATGAAGAAAAGGCTAAAAAGACTCAGGCCAGACGAGAAAGGTTGAAGAAAAAGGAAATCATACAGCCGAAAGCTCAGTTTGTTGAGCCGGGACTGCTGGGTCCTGTGCGTGAGGAACGCTACCCTGCCAACATCATTCGGTCTCAAACAACTGTGCTGGGACCAGGATTCTACGAACCAAAAGTACATCCCAAAAAGCTGACAGTTAAAGAGCCTCACAAGAAGAGCATGGCCTTTTTGAAAACGGGCCGACGCTCTGGCCCGTCAGACTGGACGTTGAACTACGTTCCCAAAAAAGATCCGTTTCACGAAGCAAAGAAAGACATCTTTTCTCGACGCGGTGCGTTGCAGTGCATCGTGGAGTTTGTTGTCCTTGTTGTGTCCTTGTTGCTTATGCGTTTGCTGTTTTTGCCCGTCGAACAGACATGTTAGCTAACGGTTACACACCGGACGCGATGTTCTTTGACAATCCCTATGAAATCAAGGTACTCGAGTACTGTTGCGTTCGATGGACTGTCACCGAGGCCTGGTCTCATGTCAGTTTTGATGTTGCAGGACGAGGTTGTCAAGAAGAAAGCTTTGAAGCAAAAGTTGAAACAGGAAGAGGTATCAGATGAGACATTTATACCGCGTGTGCCGATCTGTGAGGACCCGCGAAGGATGCAGCCAATATTGGCAACGCTTAGTCAAATCGAGCACGACACACGCAAAGACCTGGTGAACGAAACCACTGAACGCTACAAAAAAATTCAACGCGTTCGCAATGTCATCGCCACAACGCGATTTTTGTCCCAGGCGGGTCGCCGCAAAAATATTGCCGAGCTCACGAAAACATTTCGGATGCGAGGCACTCTTTCCAAGTAAAACACACACACACGTTGTCCGCCGTCATTCATAACATTTAAATCAAAGCGGCGGCACCATCCGTGTACATTCTCACGCATATCCACCAATTAATCACAATGGTCCTGATCGATTTCCGTATTACCGTGGTTGCGGTGCTGCCGATGGAGTCAACTCTTGCACCACCGCTGTGAGAGCTGAGATTAGAGACTGGACGTCAGCTTCGGAATTGTACAAGTGAAAACCAAGCCGAATGGCTGCCGGTTGAGGGTCTGGAAAATCGGCTGCTTGTTTCACAACCATTCCGTGATCTTGGTACATTTTGGAAGCAACATCCCGCTCGCTGACATTGGCAGGCAGCTTTAACGTAATAATCGGAGAGGCCATGTTCGACGCGGCTGGAGCGGACAAAATCTCGAGGTCCGTTACGTTAGCGGTGACGAGGGCTTGCCATGCAGTCTCCCGCAAAGCCATGTTGTGCGTTTCAATACCAACAGCACCATCGGTGAAGTTGTTAAGATAATCGATGGCATGCCCAAGACCAAGGATAGTTGCTGCTGGGCGCGTGCCAGTTGCACCGGTATAGACCCTGAAGCCCTCATCAAAGAATGTGGCGTTTATTTTTGATTGCACATCTGACGAGACAAACACCACCCCATTGCCCTTCGGGGCCAGCATCCACTTGTGGCACGACGCGGCGTAGATGTCACATCCCAGATCCGTGACGTTGACAGCAATACCACCTGGTGCTTGAGCGCCGTCTACGACGACAACGATTCCGTGTTCGTGTGCCATTGCGGATATCTCCTTGATGGGCACTCGCAAACCGTTTGTCGTGAGGACGTGCGAAACAGAGATCACTTTTGTCTTGCCCGGAACTATCGCGCTCTCGAAACTCTTGACAATTTCGGTCACAGTGGCAGAAAGTGCGCTTGTCGGAAGGTGTACAGGTTGGACTTGGATGAGGCCGAGTGTCTGATAATGCAGCCAGCCCATGAGACCACCGGCATGTTCGTGGTCGGATGTCAACACGATGTCGCCGTCTGTGAGAAAGCCGCTCTCGACGAGGCCCGTGGCAACCGTGTTGAACGCTACAGTTGTCGACGGCATAATTGCCAACTCAGAAAGATCGCAGCCGAAGAAGTTGGCTGTGGCTGTTCTCACGTTGTCCATCAGTGTTGTGTCCGGTGTTTCGCCATCAAAGCCCCCAAAATAATGATTGGCGGGGTTGCTTTCAAGCCACACGGTGTCTGCGTTAACTTTTTCGATCACTATTCGCGGTGTCGGGCCCAAAGTTGCAGGGTTAAAGTATGTGATATTAGAGGGGATGTAGAAATCGGTCCGCGGGGCGGGCAGTGGAGTGCTTGCGCCATCAACATTGGACGGCACATCCAGCCCAACGGCGAGCCCAAGGGCCAGCAGAGCCCACGAACGCATGGTCGGAGTGCTGGATGTCGCTTCAATCAGTAGTCGACTCCTGATTTTAGCCAGCCTTGAATTTAAACTATTATACTGACAACTTTGTTTGCTTGTTCAGATCTCAATTTCCCTCGTCACCGTGTGCCGTAACCTTCCTCACTAGTCATGTACATATGTTTCAAGATACCGCCAACAGTTGTCAACTCTCGACTTCCGACGTGGGCTTCCATGCAACGGCAGTGCACCAGCCACCAGCTGACGGTTGTCGCAAGGTGTATCGATTAGTGGACGCACGATTAGTGGACGCACAGACAAACGCTAACCGTCCCGTACTTAGTATCTCACTCCTTCTTCCTTGTCGCTGTTTGTTGTGACACGACGACGTGAATATCTTTCGTCTGTCGTCCACCACATCGCAGCGCGCGCCGCAGATCGTATCATCGTATCCAAAACAATGCAGCAACACACCAACAACACAACAACCACCAACCACACCAACGACAAACAAAACACCACAAACAGCAACGAAGCAACGAAGCAACGAAGCAACGACGAAGCAACGAAGCAACGAAGCAACGAATCAACGAATCAACGAATCAACGAAGCAACGAAGCAACGAAGCAACGAAGCAACGAAGCAACGAAGCAACGAAGCAACGAAGCAACGAAGCAACGAAGCGGAATCCAAGTCATTACAATACAAACGCGTTGTTCAAAATCACCAACAAATGCAAAATTCTTGGCATCATCACTGTGGCTGACTGTGACTGACTGTGACTGACTGTGGGCGGTGGTGGTGAAGCCCAGCTCGCGCCCACTCACTGTCAGCCACGCTGTGTGTGTGTTTGGTTGGAGCTCACTCGCTCACTCATAGCTCACCTTATTCATACAGCTCGATGCGAAGCCGAGGAGTTGCCATTTTCAAAAATTTGAAATCGTGGTGTGGGCGTGGGAGGGGGGGAGGCAGGGAGTGAGTGAGTGAGTGAGTGAGTGAGTGAGTGGGTAGATGTTGGTGTTTGGCTCCTACTCACTCACTCACTCACTCACTCACTCACTCACTCACTCATTCATTCATTCAGTGATGAAGAAGACAGTGAGTGAGTGAGTGAGTGAGTGAGTGAGTGCGCCATTTGCGATCGTCGACGGAGCGTGTCGCACACATTCACTCACTCACTCACTCACTCACTCACTCACTCACCCACTCACTCACTCACTTCCTTTGATGTTCGTTCGTACGTTCGTACGTTCGTTCGTTCGTTCGTTTAAACGCAACTTTTGCGCCGACTTCGTTCGTTCGTTCGTTCGTTCGCGTTCGTTCGTTCGTTCGTTCGTTTGTTCGTTCGTTCCTTGCTTCTTCCGTCGTTCGTTCGTTCGTTCGTTCGTTCGTCCGTCCGTCTACGCCGACACTGGCCACGCAACAGACACAGACGCGGCGCGCCCAAACGATAGTCACGTGCAATGGTATGAGACGTTGATGGACCTGGTGTTTGAATGAGAACTGCGAAGCTGAAATGACGAGCCGTGCTTGAATGCATTGTATTGACGGAGTGCTGTGTTAATCAGCTGCGTCAGGCTTTTTGTACGTCGTTCACCGCGCCAACACGCGCCCGTGTCTGCATGCCGTGCGTGGCAGCACTTTGACACTGATGCTAGTGTTTGCGGTGCGCCACTAATTCACTACTGTTGCGCACGACAAACAAAGCTGTGTTTTTTCGTATCTTTTTGTGTGGCCTGAGCAGGCCAGGTCCGGAATAGAACGAGGGATCCACTCAAGTCAACGCCTGACACGAAGGCCTCTGTTCAAGTCATTGGAACGTCCACTCCGTTGACGGGGTAGTCCGGACTCGTCAGTATGGCTGAGTTCTCGCCGGACGATCCAATGGCCCCAGGCGAAGTGCTCGAAAGACCGCCAGGCCCCGGGACGTCGATCCTGCAAACAAGTTCTGCTGCGTTTTCGGAACTCAAGCAACGTCTCGAAGCTCTAGGGTATGATGAACCCCTTGGCATCGAAACCGCCCCGTTGGTTGAGCGTTTGGTATCAGATCTCATCGCAACAACAGATGCGTATCGCTCGACCAAAGAAGACCTCGTGGAAGCCAGAGCACAAAGCCGTTCTGGAGAGAACATGGTTGAGCCTTTGAAGCGCCACAATGCACGCTTGCTGCGCGAAAACGCAAAATTGCACAAGGACGCGATTGACCGAGAGACTGAGATTTTGCAATTCAAGAAGAACAAGTTGCTCAACGAAAAAAGCCTCCAGGACAAGCTGGAGCAGCTTCTTTGTGTGCACGACTTGTCACAGGAAACAATTCGGGAAAACGAGAACGAGATCGAGCGATTGAGGAAGCGCCTGCTCGGCGCGATCAAGCCGCAGGGAGCGCAGGACGGTGCCAACCGTGCACGTCCGGGGCGCCAACAGCGCAGCCGCATGAACAGTGAACCGGTGCAATGGACAATTGAGCAAAGTGTCGAGTCTTCAACGTCAGCCCCCAAGATTGAAATGACGAAGCACCTCCGCGCCAGTGGCCAGAAGGCCGGCTTCGGCGTCGCGTTTGTCAATGCAGCAACTCAGCCAGCTGTCTCGGAAGGGGAGGCGTCCCTCTTAGCCTCTGCCAACGAGCAATTGGACGATGCCCAACGTGTGAATAGAGCCCAACAAATGCGTATCCAAGAGCTTACAAAGCAAGTGGAAGTCCGAGACGCCGAGATATCACGCTTGGGCACATTTCTGGGAGAACACGGGGCCAAAGTCGAGCCAAATACGCCTGAGGAAATGGCTGCTGCAGAGGAACAGCGGCGATCACGCGTCGAACTCGTCGCGCAGGTGGAGTATCTTGCGGCTCAGACGGCGGAGAAGACCGAGCAACTTGCGGAAATGTCGCATACTCTTGAGACCACGTCTCAACAACTTGAAGCCAAGGAGATGGAGCTCGAAGAAGTCACGTCAAAGTTATCGTCTTCACACGACGACATACAGAGTTCACAGTTGCGGCAGCAAGAACTCGCCGACGAATTGCACAAGAGCAACGAAGTCATCAAAGCTCTTGAGGAAACCGTAGCGTCCCGTGAAGCCGAGATTGAGAAGTTAACAGCTCAGGTTCAAAGCCTTCATGGTGACGTACGTGACGGCGCCGACCAGGCCGAACAAAATCGCGAAATTGCAACTGAGGCCCGTAATCACATCGATGCCGTTAGTGGAACTGCACAACTTCTGCACCACGACAACGCAGAGTTGCGAGCAACAATCAAGTTGAAAGATGAGGAGTTGGACCGCATGCACGAACAACTCGCAGCTGCCAGGAGTACGAGGGCCAAGCTGGAGACGCGAGTGCGTGAGTTGATGGGACTGCAAGCCGCTGCCAAGGACCGCGAAGCGGCGAACGCTGCGAACGAAGAAGCCGCTCGAGCCAAGAACACTGCTCTGGCAACGGAAAATGCTTCTCTAACAGCACAATTGCGACACCTAAAGGTCTCAATGGGTAATCTCAGCACGCATGTGCAAGGAACGGAAGCGTTGCTCCAAGCGAGCAAGGATGAATTGGCCGTCGCCACAGCGGAAACGGCTGAGAAAACCAGAATTGTGGCCGACTTGCGCGACGAACTCGTGAACTTGGAAACGAAATTGAAAAACGCAGAGGACCTTAGTAGTCGATTAGCCAAGTCGCAGGGTTCCAGTCGGACAGAAATTGTGTCACTCATGAAAGAAGTCGGAACACAAAAAGTCGTTGCCAGGCGAGCGGAAGGCCAGTTAGACGCAGCTCAGCAAGAGATCGCTCGCCTACAAGGGCTGATGGGTGAACGAGAACGTTCACTGCAAGAATTGCAGGCACAGCTGCGAAAGGAGGGGACCGAAAAGAAGAGGCTGCGCACGGAATTGGTAAATGCAAGTCATTCCCTCAGCGACGCGCAACGGGCTCTCACGAGCTTGCAGAATGAGTGCCGGAGATTGTCAGAAGATTTAGTAGCGACCCGTGGACGGCTAGATGGAAAAGAAAAAAGTGTGGAATCTTTGAAGGATGATCTAGCACGCGCTCACGAGGATGCTGACCGACTCAGAAACCGAATCGATGATGTTAGCCGTGCTGGGGAGACGTCACACCGTGCTGTGGCTGAACAACGTGGAGAGGTGGACGAGCTACGTCACCGTGCTTCGCTCTTGAAGGAGCAGTTGCGTGAAGCTAACTCAGATTTGTCTCGGCAACAAAACGAAATTCACACCTTGCAAGCTCGACTGCAAACATATGCTTCCGAGCATGCTGACGCGAAACGTGAACTGGCAAGTGAACTGCAAGCACATAGTGCGACTCGCGACACTCTGCAAAAATACCGCGAAAAGGAGGCGTCAGCTGCCAAGCAACTCACCGAACTCAAGAGTTTGTTCCATGAACTTGAAGTAACCCGACAACAATTGAATGACCGCGTGCAGGAGGGTGTCGACGCACTTGCTGCTGAGCGACAGTTGCATGAAGAAACCCGCGTGCGATGCCGCGACCTCGCGAACCAGATCGAGGTTCTCAACAATGAAGTTGCCCAGCTCAAGAATGTGTTGCGCGAAACCGACCAGTCTCGTGACGGTCTCATGCAGGAGCTTGACGATAGTGCGGAAGCCCGTGCAAAATTTGCAGCTGAGCGCGGAGCGACTCAACAGGCGATTGAAACTCAGCGCCGCGAGCTTGAGAATGCGCAAAAGCAATGTCGCACTCTCGCCGAATTGCTCGAAGTTCGCGACGACGAATTCCGTGCCGCACAACAGGAGGCCAACCAGGCAACAGATGATCTCCGAGTGGCCCTAGCCGAAAACAATGCAATCCGCGAACAGCTAACAGCCGCAGCCCGAGACTTGCAGGCCATGGCTAAGGAAAATTCTGCCGTGAATGAGGAATGTACGTTCTTGCGCCAGCAAAATGTACAATTTGACGAGACGGTCCGGCAACTTCGAGCAGCGGTTTCTCGTGAATCGCAATTGAAAGACGCCGAGCAAGCGGAGAAAGCTGATATTCTCGAGAATTACCGCGCAGTTTGTAACGAACGCGCAAGACTGGACGTCGGGGCTCGTGGGGCTCAACAGTCGCTCCAAAAGTTACGCGCAGAAGCTGAACAAGCACGCGCAGCTCAGCAAAGGCTAGAGATCTCGTTTGCGTCTTTGCAACGTAGTCATCGTGAAAGTGCGCTGGAAAACCGGAGCTTGCAGGCAAAGCTCTCACAACAAGCACGAAAACTGTACCAAGCCACATTGCAGCTGCAGGAAGCACGCGACATTCAGCGACAGAACGTGACCAGTGTTTCTGCTGCAAAAAGTGTTGCCACTGCAGCACAAGGTGTTGGACAACAGCTGCGCCGCGACACCGCGCAGTTAAGTTTCGAAGTGGCGGCTGCGCGCCATCAAATTACGCGGCTGCAAGCGAGCAACCACGCTCTCAGTATCGAGCGACAAAAAGCCCGATCACGAGTTGTGGAGCTCGAGAATCTTCTTCACAGCGAGCGCCACCAATTCGCAATCGCCCGTGCTGCCCTGCAAGCGGGTACTGGTCACGGTCGTGGTAGTAGCGCAACTGCGCCACACGAAGAGTCAAAGCAGTCCGCTGCGTCGCTTGCGGCTTTCGGAACATCACAAAAACTGTCTGCAGGAGCGAGTCGAGGGGTGTACTTCAACCGAGACCACCTGGTGATTTCCGACGAAGAAAAACGGGACATTGGACCGGATCATCCACGACACCACAGTTCTGATAAAGTGCATGACTACCCAGTCACGGACGCAAACAGTAAAACAGACAGTGACAGTGCAGAACACACAAAGTTTTCGCCCGGCTACGCATACCGTGCAGGATCAATTGCGGTCGACCACAATGCAATCACCATTACACCAACAAAAAATCAAGAAAGTAGTGCTGCGGACTTTGAAGCGCAGCACGGCGGGTTAGATGATGCTGACATGAGCGGTACCCCATCTATTTCAGTATCGTCGTCGTCTCAATCAACGTCGACAGACATCGATGCAGCCACCGAGTCTCCAGCGAGCAGTCGACGGCGCAGGGCTTCACCCGAAGCAACAGCCGCAATATTCGAGGAGCAATCGTCACTTCAAGAGTTACTAGGCCTCGACGACAACGACAACGAAGAAAGCGACGCCGACGCCGACGACGGCCAT
>ENA-OWNT01005404-OWNT01005404.1-seawater-metagenome-genome-assembly--contig:-NODE-5404-length-10546-cov-3.709714_pt1 | contig 10546 bp, 8 predicted proteins | sample MGYA00238136_ERZ651165 | MGnify/ENA primary metagenome ERZ651165 (study PRJEB26861, sample SAMN08777766) | seawater metagenome | isolation source: coastal seawater | place: USA: Florida | collected...
TCCCAGCTCCCAGCTCCCAGCTCCCAGCCCCCAGCTCCCAGCTCCCAGCTCCCAGCTCCCTCCTCTCTGTTCGCTCGTCGTTCTTCGTTCCGCTCTCCTTCTCCGTCTGTGTCACGTGACACTCGCCGCTCATAACGGAATAACGGTAGATAGAAAACAGTGAAATCTACGATACCAAGTACAACAACTCAGTACTAAAAGTACACATTTCGCTGCAAGTGCGGTTTGGTGACCATTCGCGCAAACTTTCATGGACCCGTGAATTCGTGTTTTGAATGTGGAAATTGTCCGCTGCTTGAGGTGGGGTGTCCCTGGAATTCCTGCGGGCGTGTCTGCGTCATGCAAGGTAGGGTTGGTGCGCCATGCAAAGTCGTGCGAAGTTGAGATCAAGGGCGTTTGTGTCCGCAAGTCGGTACAGAAAGAAAGAGGAAACAAGCACAGAGCACAGAACATAGAACCGTCCTCAATCAGTCTCACTCAGTGAGTGAGTTTGAGTGAGTGTGTGTCAGTGAGTGAGGAACTGAGTGAGTGACCGGGCAACTGAACTGACTGACTGACTGACTGACTGACTGACTGACTGAGACAGTGGGTGAGTGAGTGAGTGAGTGACCGCTGCGTGGCTGTGTGGCTGCGTGGCTGCGTGGCTGCCTGCCGTGTGTCTGGGTGACTGAGTGACTCACTCTCTCCCTTCCTTTCCCCTCACTTCACTGACTGTTTGAGTTCGAGTCCGCAGTGAGTGAGTGAGTGAGTGAGTGAGCGAGTGAGTGAGTGAGTGCTGCACTGTCGGACTGTCTGCTGTCGCACTGTTGCAGTTAGTTGCTGTTGCTGTTGCTGTTGCTTGTTGGTTTTCGTTGTTCTCGCTCTGTGGCCCTCTGGCCCCTTCTGGCCACTTCCCTGCTGCTGTTGTTGTCTGTTGCGCTTGCCCAGTTTGGCTTGGCTTGTATCTCTGTTCGCCACGAAACGAACTGGCAACCTGCCTGCATCACGCACCACAACGGCTGTTCTTTCCTTCCTCGGTCTTCCGCAAGCCATCGTTCCCCCCGATAGTCGTTTCTGTCTTTGGTCAAGTGGGTTGTTTGTTGCGGGGCGCAACTGGACGACGAGACGAACGATGCGAGAGCAAACCGAACAAGTGAAGCAGATGTGCAGACTTGGAAACAGTGGTGTCGCGTGTGGAGTGGGGCACAGAAACGGAGCGGAACAGCACGTGGTGTGTACGGCGAAACAATTTTGGACCTACGGTTGGAGACATGAAGAGTGTGCATTCAACAGGTATTGCCTGGTGATCCATACGTTCGCGAGACCCGATGAACGATTTTGAGACGCACGACTTAAACCGCTGGGTTTCTGACTGCAAGTTTAAAAAGCCAAGGTGGAACTACCTCCATTCTGACGGCGTTGATTACCCGTGTTTGTTTTGTTACCCAACACTTCCCAGGGTCACATGACCCTGACACGGCCCTTGTTAGAACCACCAACCAATTGTAACTTAGCTTGTGTTGATCTGCTCTGAACGAAGAACTGGCGCGCCACCAACAGGACCCGGAAAAATGTCGGACGAACCACTGGAATTCACGGCAGAGGTGACGAAACCGCATCCGAGCGAAAAGTCGCTTGAAGCACAGCTGAAAGGGGATGTAAAAGCAGCTTTCGCATCTGCCATGCCAGCGGCGATATTTGTGACCATGATCGACCAAGCTGTCACACAAGGTGCTGCAAAGTCGGCGACGATAGCCCAGTCCGTCAAGAACTCGTTCAAGACGTTGTTTACTCGCCCGCATAAGTTCTTTGGCGGTAAGGCCTACCTTGCTGTCGCTGCCGTGTACTCCCTCACGTACATTGCCGCCAACACCACGATGACGTGGTGCGAACGAACCAACCGAGAACCCAAACCGTGAGTATCATGCTCGGCTGCCCGAATGCTAATTCAATGGGTGATATCCAGTGTGTTGTTTGTGCAGGTGGAAGCTCGCTACGGCCTCTGTAGTGAACATTGGGGCTGGTATGTGCGCAGCGTGCGCGCGTGTGTGCAGCTTTCTCGCGGTTATCATGAAATAAAAATTCCGACGCATGCCTTGGTGTTCTACAGGAGTGACCAAGGATTCATTATTTGCGATATGGTTCGGCGCCGAAGGCATGCCCAAGATCTCTCCCTTCGACTTCCCGCCATCTTCCTGGGCAATGTTCCTTCTTCGCGATGTGATGACAATTGGAGCTGGTTTCGTCTTCCCAGAGATTGCAAAGGAGTGGGTGTTGGAAAACAACATTATTGAGGATGAGGTTGTCGCCGACTTCACTACGCAGCTGGCGGTACGGCGCCGCATTTTGTCGAATGCAAGTAGTTTGCTCGACGAACCTCAATCAGCACGCTTGTTGAATGTCCACAGGTGCCGAGTGTGTGCCAAGTGTTCCTCACTCCAATCCACCTCGGAGCCCTCGATATTTACAATCGTCCAGGCGTTAGTCTGGAAGACCGCGCAAGGTACACTACAAAAGCACTGCTCCTCTGTAGCTCCGCGTGAGCGTCGTGCAGCGTCGTGTAGTCGGCGCGACTTCACCGTCTTTTCGTGTAGATACGTGCGCCACGTTTTGATGGAATGCGCTGCAGCGCGTGCCGTTCGTGTGCTCGTTGTGTACGGATTCGCTGGGTGCGTTCTAACGTGATAAGCTGCCAGACGTTTCGGATCACTTCACAATTGCCTGTGGTGGTTCATTTTCTTGTTAGGCAAATCAACAAGTATGCTCGCAAGGAGTTCCGCCCTTGATCAACATTGCAACTGTACTCGAGTGTTGTATCGCCGCGTTGGCTGGGATACGCGACGCACCAACGTCGTGACTGAAGTAGCGACAGTGCGTGGCTGGATGTTAGAGTTTGCCATTGAACATACTCCGCAACTCTTCAAAATTCTTTCCCAAAAAGTAAATAAAGTTTTATGAATGCATCCTGCCTGCCGAACTGATGCTCGGGTACGGAACGTGTGAAAAGGACTAGATTGGGATGACAGCAATTGAATTTTTTCCTCTGTACGCTTCAGGGCAACAGGTTCATCGTTAAAATTGAAACCAAATGCTGTAGTTTGATAACCTTTACCGCACAACTGCAACATAATCTTGAGGCACCACTGTGGTCAGATGGGACACGTTCTCAACCTTTCGACGAGACCTTGCCGACCACCATGCTCGTCAGACTCTTCAAGAGTGGTGCCCGACCCTTCGGCCTGTACCTTCTCCAGTAGATTGCAGTCAAGTATGTTTGTCAACGTAATGTGCGGGTATATCGGGTTCGAACTCATGTCAGCTTGGTCCTCTCCAGCATCTGTCAGCGTACTTTGATAAATTGGCGTTGCGTAGCACAACTCCACGCCGCGCCAAGTGTTGGTTGAGTCGCTGTGTTCGACAACTGCCAGAGTAAGATGATACCCAACCAACCCTTCCTCGGGCGTGATATCACAGGATACATATTCATTATCATCAGAGTATGTTCGCCGCCTTGCAAACCGAAACTGCCAGGAAGAGTCCGTGTCTTCGTCCCACGTTGTGCTCCCAGCTTCGCATTTCAACGCAACTGTCGCGTTCATCCCGAACCCCGAGCGCCCGTTGTCGCAGCAAGTTAATTGCCATTGAAACTTGTTGGAAATTCCACCTTCCGCTGTTGTAATATACGCATTGTCACGAACAAGCGTCGGGTCGTACGTGTACGTGGGCAGCAAAGGTAGCTCATGCGTGCAACCGTCCGAGTGTTCGGTACCGAAGGGCGTGTAGTCGGCAACACTTGTACCATCGTCCCATCCGCTCAGGCCTTTCACGGTTCCCCACACAAAGTAGTCACGGGTATTCGAACTTCTAAAAGTGGCCAAATTCGATACATCTTGAGCAGCGACGACAGCGAACAAACAGGACACGAAGCCGACGGTGGACAAAGGGTCGAGACTTGGCATTCCTAGTTGTGGAATGTCATGGACAGCTTGGATCACAGCTTGCGGTTTCCAGCATAAAAGTCTTGCAAACAACAACAAAAATTTGTCGTCCAAAGTCGAAATTGATGTTTTGACTTCAATAATCTTTTTTCTTTGCTATGTGCTTGCAGGTTGCGCATGAAGAATGTGGTGAGGACGTGATGGGGCTTGGACAACACAACCAGACATTGCCAGTTCTAGTGCAACAACCCGCATCGTTTAGTATGTACGGCCCGTGCCACCCGAGATTGAACAGCAATTTCGAAGAAGCACAGGCACGACACCGAACACAGAGCACAGTCCATAAGTCTGTTGATACTGGACACTGCACACTGACTCGACATTGCTGGTCGGCTCGCCCACCACAAACGACGAACTCATCACCCAACACCGCTCCACAACACAACAACGGACGAAGAACAACGAACGAGCAAACGAACGAACGAACGAACGAACGAACGAACGCACGAACACAACATGAACGTAACTGCACGTAACCAACCAACCAACGAACAACAACAACAGCTCTCAATTCTCCCACTGTCCCCACTCCCCACTCCAACTCCCAGCTCCCAGCTCCCAGCTCCCAGCTCCCAGCTCCCAGCCCCCACCCAGTCCGCTGCCACCCCCACCCAGTCCACTGCCAGCCCCACTGCCAGCCCACCTGACACTCCCTCACAGACTCACTGACTCACTGACTCACGCTCACTCCCACAAAGTGCCTGGTGAAACTGACATCATCATCTATTCCATGAATAGGGATACGTCTAGTACAAAGAACAGTACCTGAGTTCTATGGACACCAGAATAAACGTAAACACATTTTCGCATGTTCGTCGTCGACACAGACATTCACACAGTGGAGAGCGCCGCACGCCTCCACTCACCGCCACCCACTCACACTCACGGTTCCCTCCCAGCCAGTCAGTCCGTCAGTCCGTCAGTCAGTCAGTCAGTCAGTCAGTTTGAAAGCTGCCGCGGTCGGCGTCCATCATCCATCACGCACACACTCACTCACTCACACACACTCACTCACAATCGCTGACTACTCGTCACATTCGTCTGCGCTGCGCTGCGCTGCGCTGCGCTGCGCTGACCTGGCCGAGGTCGCTTTCCTTTCCGCGAAATTAACACGAATTCCACTTTCAGGATATGCCACCACTGCGATAGTTGCGTGTAGAAATATGTCCTGAAATAGGAAAACATGTAAAGAAGTGGTGGTTTGGTGGTGGTGTTCGTTCGTTCGTTCGTTCGTTCGTTCGTTCGTTCGTTCGTTCGTTCGTGCGGCGTTCGGGCGTGTTGAGTGAGTGATGAGCAGTGCGTGGGAGGGAGCGAGTGGCTTGGAGTCTGGGCGCTGCCTGGTTACCTACCCACCTCACTGACCGACCGACTGACTGAATGGGTGGGTGGGTGAGTGAGTGCGGTGTGGCTGGCTGGGCGCGTGTCGGCCGAATTTGAAATTGACAGTGAGCAGTGAGCAGTGAGTGAGTGTGGGGTGGACGAGCGAGCTAGTGAGTGTGGGCGGACGAGTTTGAGTGCGATGGAGCGAGCGGAGCGGCTGGCTTGTGGGCGGCTGGCTGGCTGGCTGTGCGTGTCAGTGACCTCGCTCGCGCCCCACCGCGCCAAAGTCGACGCTTTCAAAAAAAAACTCAAATTCGAACGAAACTGTGGCGTTGGTGTGGGTGCGGGTGCGTGTGACTGAAGGAAGGAAGAAAGGAAGGACGGACGCGAGGTGCGAGACGGCGGCGTCGTGAGGGCAGGCAGGTGTCACAAGGGAGGCCAGCCACGCGTCTTGATGTAGTTGCTCGACGCACTGACAGTGCGGGGTGCGCGTGGGGGTCAGGACGAGAGGGCAATTGAGCGGAGACAGGCGATGGCAACGGGCAGACCAAGCGACGGGCCGCGCAGGCGTCGACACGGTGAGGGCACAACGACCCGCGTGCTCGAAGAGGAAAGTGAGTTGGTGTTGTCTCGAGAAGAAGTGAAGGAGCGAAAATAGAGAAACACTCCCCGCACTCAGAGTGTTGCAAAGGGTTCTGTTAGTCTCATGAAACTCCGAACAATCATGCGGTGGACACAGTGGTTCGCGTGAAGACTACATAGGACATCCGGTCAACGCATACTCAGGTCAACAGAAAGAAAATTCGAGCCCGAAGTTTGTGAGTTTTGTGCTGGCCTTCAATCCTTGCTCTTCCTCGGGCTACCCTGAGCATTAGTGCGGGTACTGATCGCGCTGTCGCTCACACAACTTGGACCAAACCTTTCAACAACAATGAACACCGTCTGCCTCGAAGGTTGCCATGGCAGCGGCAAAACGCATCTTTTGTCTTGCTGTGAAAAAAATGGCTTCGCGGTTCTCGATGAGGCTTTCATCGGTATGCCTTCGTATACAAAATCCCTTCACCCACAAAGTCTGATGATGGAGATGATCTGGGTTACTCGTTGGTTCTTGCGACTCCTGGAGCAAAAGGAAGCTCTCAAGACCAAAGGCGATGAGCACACAATTTTCATTGCGGATCGATCACCTTTCAGCGCCGTTTTCTACAGTCGCAACGGTCGCGGAAAAATGCTCCAACCAGTCATCCGTGCCGCGATCGAAGAACTTCACGAGGAGGCACAGATTGAAGTTCACACAGTGTACGTGCAAGTACAACCTGATGTTCTGTGGAAGCGCATTCAAGAGCGTCTCGTTCGCGAACCTTCTCGCCAAAAATTTTCCGAAAACGACCGTGGATGGATGGAGAAAACTCTCGGCTTTTATGATTCTTTTCAGTGGGATTGCGTGGTTGATAACAGCAGCAAGGATGCAACTGCTGTCATGGACGATCTTGTTGCCATTGTAAGCCGTTTGTCAACGCGTTTTCGGCGCATTGTCAGCGGCAGCGAAGACGAAGGAGATGCAAAGTTCAGTGAACGGGTCCGTGCGGCCTCAATTCACTGTTCTGAGTCCGATGCATCACTGGCGGCCAAATTGAAGCGTACGCCGATCAAATTACCACGCAACCCCGAGGTTCCAAACGACTGGACTCCAAAGTCTGTGACAGATGATATCCAGTCGTTTGAATCCCGGCCAAAACTCATTCTTCCTCCAGCAAAGAAACACAAAGGCAAGATGATCGTGGTGTGCTTGGAAGGATGCCACGGCAGTGGTAAAACAAGTCTTCTGTCACAGCTTCGCCACCACGGTTTCTCCGTGCTCGATGAAGCATTTATTGACATGCCCACATACACAGAAGCTCTTCACCCGCAAAGCCTGATGATGGAAGCTGTATGGGTGACCAACTGGTTCGAACGTTTGCTGAAGTGCAAGGCGCAAATTGAAGGGAAGGACAATGAACACAGAATATATTTTGCTGATCGATCACCATACAGCGCCGTTTTCTACAGTCGAAAACAACGGGGGCATCTGTTGTCCCCAGTTATTGCAGCCGGAATAGAGGAACTCCGTGAGGAGGCCAACATCGAGGTTCTCACTGTCCATGTGACAGTCCAACCTGACGTATTATGGCATCGCATTCAACAACGGCTGTTGAGGGAACCTCATCGACACAAATTTTCAGAAAACAAAATAGAATGGATGCACAAGAGCCTGAACTTCTACAACAACTTTCAATGGGACGGCCTCGTCGACAACAGCCAAGGCTCCATCGATGATGCGACACATTCTGTGGTCAGTTTGGTATCTCGACTTTCTCGACGATTCCAGGAACTTGTTAGTGACGACCAACAGTCCGGACGCTACAGTCCGGAAGTGCGGAGCACGGCATCGTTGGCTCTGTTTGGAGACTCGGACTCTGATGACTTGGAAGAACCCGCAACTCCAAACAGAAAGAGCTCAGCTGACGCTGCTCTCAACCCCATCGCTGCATCCAAATGGGACAGCAATAAGGTACACATAACCCCAGACTCAGCAGCAGTGGAAAGCAACTTTCAGAACAAGTGCACATTTGGCACTTCTTCTACCCTCGGGTCAAAGTCAATGGACCAAGGTCAAGACTCAGACTGATATCGTTTGGCTCTGCTCACTGGCGCCATTTACCCATCAGCTTACACATACATTACTGGTTACTTCTTATGTTGTAACCTAACGTGAATTTCATATCGAACAATTCAAGCATGTCCATCCAATGTTGCACCGATGTTTTTATTCGACGATTGCAGTTTCCGAACTCAAGTCAGGATTCTCTCACGTCAAATGGCACAGGAATTGCGCCAGCCAATGCGAACCACTTGAGAACAAAGGTTCCTTCGACGAATGGATTACCATACCCACTTCCACCGCACACAAGAAAAGCGACCACTGCCAACACATCAGCAAAGATGATCGTTCTCTCTGCAATGGATCAAAAGAAAGCACGAAACCTAGAGACAGTGACGTACATCAATGGACAAGTTTAACTGAGTGGCAAGCCGTGCAGAGAATCTGCCAAGTCAGTTGCATGTTCATATTCCCAAGTATCACAGACACAATTTGTAAGAAGCTCAGTCATTAATTAAACTATGCAAGCTGGAACACTCACGAGTGATAACATCGCAAAGGGAATGGGGAGTACACGAAAGCAGCGGAACGAAGAGACAGCTAGTGACTTCGAGATGCTCAATCAAGAAAAAAAATGAATTACTTCAAAAAAAAAAAAATGACCAAAAGGATGCCTCCGCCGGCGGAGGAACCAACGCACGGCGGCTGTGGCAATTAGCACTTGTTCGAAACTGGAGCTGGAAAAGTGAATGAATGAAAACCTACATGAACGGCATCTCGAGGGTTCGAGGTGCCGCACAGTAGTGGCTTCTTGTGGGCGGTACAACGGCGATGACACAAGTGAAAAAACAAGGGTCTGTGAGCGAGCCACAGGCAGGTTTCTTCGATGTCAACATGTTGAACGATCCCACGGCAATGAAGACGCATCACGGACGTGCGACATGCGCATCCACGGAGACGGGCTGGAGCGCTAGTGCATTCTTGCGACACGAAACGACGCAGTCATTGTTGGGTCAGTAGCTTCGTTCAAGACGAGACCGGCTCAGCAACGAGCAAGAAAACTCTCCTTTTGGTCCCGGGCCATTAATTTGTGCTGGCCTCATTGTCTTGTACCAATAGCCTGGCAACGACGTGGTTGCCGCGGGGTTCGTGTCGTACTTGCACAACATTTCACATTCAACACCCTTATGACGATACCACACACGTTTGCGAAATTACTGGGCGACGAAACAAATGCATCAATAGTCCTACAAACCCGACACGTGTCGCTGACCGAACTCGGATGTGTACGTTCAGACTCTCCGGCACTCTTTCCTTGTCGCTTGTTGGTTTGTGCAATGTTGTTGGCGTGTCGTGTCGCTGCTGCTTTTCTATGAACGATGTTGACTCGAGCAACTAGGCGGCGACAGACGACGAACGACTGACGCCGAACGACTGACGACTGACGACTGACGACCGACGACGGAGGACTGAGGCCGAAGGCCGGAGGACTGACGGCTTTGTTGTCAACACTGAGGGTGAGGGTCTCTGTGTGGGCTCAGTGACGAAGTGTCCGGTGTCGTCTCCAAGCATACGACGGTACAGTATACTCGAGTACAGTACTTAGAGTGCGTATCCGTGTCGCGGCGCCCACGTTACTTGCTGTTTTGTCAGTGATGTGTCTGTCGTGCACTCAACTCCGCAACTCCGCAACAACAAACTCGTTTTTCGCCGAGCAAGCAGCTGAGAGCGGAGGTGGTGTGGTGGTGTGGTGGTTCTGGCTGGCGTGGGTGCGCGTGTATAACTATAGTGTGTTGTCGCGAAGACCACGGTGATGAACACCGTATGACACCGCAATACATACACTTTTGATGAGAGTAGTGTACAGTGCTCGAGCACAGTACAGTACGTCCTTATCTAGGGCTTCGGAGCGTTAGATCCCCGTAACGACCTGACGAGTGAAGGTCGTAAGTATCATAAAACATAAAACAGTACAACAGTGAAACAGTAGCGTTTGCGTTTGTGGTTGCGAGTTGCGAGTGCAGAGTGCAAATCCATACCATCCATACCGGAGGGGGAGCATCATAGTGGCGACGCAACAACTGAGTGCTGAGTGCAGTGTGTATGAGCGAAGGCCGACGATCAATGACCTTCTGTGACTCAATTCGACACTGCGATGTTGTTGCTGAACATGTATGCATGTATGGTGTGTGTATCAAGGCTCTGCACACATACCTCTTGTGTGTTCCTCAAACAAAGCAAGGTGCTCTGTCTCCCTGCGCTCGCTCACTCACTGTACGTTTTGATTCTCACGAAGTCGACAAGTTTGTTCGTCGTTTGTTGTCGTCGGAAGGAAGAATGTGAATTGCGTGACGGGCTGGCTGGGTGGGGATGGAAGGGAGGACCGGCTTGTTCTGACGCGTTAAGGTATCCAAGTAATCGAGTATAGCGTGACGTCATCGCGTCGCGGAATTCGGAGCGCGGAATTCGGAGTTCTGAGAGCCGAGAGTGAGTTCGTTCTTTTGTTCTTTTGTCTTTTGTCTTTGGGCAAATGGGAATTCTGTCGAAGAAATGACCGAAAAATGTGGATTCTGTAGCAGCTCACCCGAAAAATGTGAATTCTGTTGTTGTC
>ENA-OWNT01005405-OWNT01005405.1-seawater-metagenome-genome-assembly--contig:-NODE-5405-length-10546-cov-3.232209_pt1 | contig 10546 bp, 12 predicted proteins | sample MGYA00238136_ERZ651165 | MGnify/ENA primary metagenome ERZ651165 (study PRJEB26861, sample SAMN08777766) | seawater metagenome | isolation source: coastal seawater | place: USA: Florida | collected...
GGCGGCGCCTGGTCGTTGCCTCGGCTGATCAGCGGCTCGGCAAAGAGTTCGGCGGCCTCGGGCCCCAGCCGCGCGGCGAGGAGGTCGACCAGTTCGTCGTAGCGTTCGAGCACGGGGCGGCCGCCCGCCTCGACGAAATCCTCGGCCGTCACCCGCGTCTTGGTCAGGAACTGCTTGCTCATTGCGGCTCTCTCCCGGCACGGCGCAGCGTTGCGCTGCTCCGCCCGTTGATCTCCGGTTGAAAGGTCTCGCATTGCGCGGCGCCGGCCGCGTCCAATGCACAGGTGATGTCACGGCGGAAGATGAACCAGCCCGCGTCGCATTGCAGCTTGCCCGGTTCGCGCATGGTCAGGCGGCCGTCGCCGATGGCGCCGGTCAGGACGCCCTCGCAGAGTGTTCCGTCGGTCGCCCGCATCTCTTCGCGGCCATTGCCGTTCTCGTCGAAGCAGATGCGCCAGTGGTTGAACTGGACGATGTCGCCGGTGTCGACGTCACGGACCTGGTAGTCGCTCTGGAGTTCCCAGCAGCCCTCCATCACCGAGATGTCGTCCTCTTCGAAGGCTTCCGGCGCCAGTCCGCTCGGCGTTTCGGGAATGACCGGCGGAGGCGGCGGTGACGGCTCGGCCACGCATTGCAGCAGCGCGAGGTCGCGCTCCAGCCGGGTGACATCGGCGGCGAGATCGGCGGTCATGGCGCGTTCGGCGGCCAGATCACGGCGTGTCACCGCCGCCTCGGGCGTATCGCAGACGCTAAGCACGCCGAACACAGGCAGCCGGACACCGCAGGCAGGCAGCAGCAGCGCCGCCGAAGCGGTCACCGCGGCAACCAGCAGCGCGGCCATGAGCAGGACGGCAAGCCGCCCCATCACCCTTTCTCCTCTGGCCTGACCGCCACCCGAATTCCCTAGAAATTCCGTACTCTAACGGCGTCAGGTTACGCTTTTCGCTGGAACAACCGCAAGCGCCCTCTGCCGCGACCGGCGGGCTTTGGCAGGCGCGCGCGACCGCGAGGGGGTCAGGACTCCTCTTCCGCCGCGTCCTCGCTGGCCTCGCCGGTGTCAGGGCCACCCTCTGCCCGCTGGTCGGCCATGTCGGCGGTGAAGAAGCGATAGACCGAGCGTCCCGCGCGCTTGGCCGCGTAAAGCGCGAGGTCGGCCTGCCGCAGCAGGCCGTCGCTATCGGGCAGACCGTGCCGGGGGGACACCACGATGCCAATGCTGGTCGACACCCGGCAGGACGCACTGCCGTAGGGGATGGGTTTGGCGATCCGTTCGATCAGCTTGGCAGCGATGGTTTCCAGCCGGTCCCGGTGCGTCAGCCTGTCGAGAACGAGGACGAATTCATCCCCTCCCGTCCGCGCGATCAGGTCGGTATCGCGCGTCTCCTCCTCCATGATCCGGGCGACGTGGCGCAGCACGAAATCCCCCGCGCCATGGCCGAGGGTGTCGTTCACCTGTTTGAAGAAATCGAGATCAAGCTGCATCAGGGCGAACCGGCGCCCGGACTCGACCAGCCCCTGCAGGGCACGATGCAGCGCGCGCCGGTTGCGCAACCCGGTGAGCGTGTCGGTCATCGCCCGCTCCTCGGCCTCGGTCATGGCATCCCTGAGACGCAGGTTCAGCTTGCGCGAGGCCTCCATCGCCGCCGACTTCGCCTCGACCAGGTAGAGCATCTCGACCGCGAGGTCGGTCGCCGGGAAGTCGGAGGCGCTGAGCCCGTAGTCGCGCACTGCGTCGAGCACCGAGATACCGAAGGAAAGGTTTACCAGCCCGCCCTGCCCGCCCGGCAGAGCCACGATCACGCCCTTCAGCGCGGTGCCCGGGGATTCACGAAGGCGCAGGTGCAGCCGGGTTCCCGACCGCTCCAGCAGATCGGCAATGTTGCCTGCCCGGCGCGGACGCGCGAGTTCGAACAGGTCAAGGAACCCCGCGCCCCGCAGAGGCCGGTCCGGACGCAGTTTCTGCAGCGTCGGCCCCGCGTGTTCGATCCGTCCCGCGGGCGAGACGATCGCATACATCGGGCAGAGGATATCGAGCAGCGCGGTCAGTTGCCCGGTCGAGATCATCCCAGGCCCGCCCCGAGGTCGAACCGCCGCCCCTCGGCAAAGGCAGATTCCACCAGGGCGACCGAGATCACCTCGCAGCCATCGCGGCGGCCGCGGTGGTCGATCATGACCAGCGCGCCGTAGTCGTCGGCCATGGCGCGCAGGAGGCCGACCAGCACACTGCCGAACCCCGGCAGCCCCGGCTGGCAGAGCAGGCTGAACAGGCCCGGCGTGTGTTCGCGCAGTTCCAGTTGCGGCAGCACGAGGTCGGAGACCGCGAGCCGGACGCGGTCGGCGAGGTCGTCGAGGGAATAGAGGAAGTCCACGTAGGTCTGGCCGGAGAACCGCAGCAGGCGGCGCAGCGCCTCGAAATCGGGATGGGAGACGAGGAAGGTCCCGAGATCCTCGAACAGATCCTCGCGCGGTCGCCCCGCCTCGCGGCTGATGGCGCTGACCAGCCGCTCGAACTGGTCGTCGTCATAGGTCAGCATCGGTTCGAAGTCGGTGAACCCGAGTTCGGCGATGCGGGTCACCCGTTTCCAGCGCGCGTCACCGTAGGTCACGCAAAAGAAAGACTGGATGGCCCTATTAATCAGACCGTGCATCCGCAACCCCGATTCATTTCCCCGAAAGCTGACAGGAAACGGTAAAGAAACCGCCAATTGACCTAACGGAAATTAAAGCGGTCGATTCACCGCGCGGGCCTTGCAACGGCACGCAATTCCATGAAACGTCATGCAATATCCACGCAAAGGGCACTCGATGATGAATATGAAGGCGATTCGGCATGTGGCGGGCGACCCGGCCCTTGCCCCGGTTCTGGATCTGATCCGCCGCTCTTTCGCCTACATGGATGGCCGTATCGACCCGCCCTCGTCCATGCATCGCCTGACGCGCGAGGACCTGGACCAGAGCTGCCGCACCGGCGAGGTCTGGTCGCTGGGCGCGCCGCCCGTTGCCTGCATGGTTCTCACCCCCCGGCCAGATTGTCTCTATCTCGGAAAACTCGCAGTGGATCAGCAGCTTCGCGGACAGGGGCTGGCCGCCCGGATGATCGGGATCGCGCGGGAACGGGCGCTGGCGCTGGGATATGACCGGTTGCAACTGCAAACCCGTGTGGAACTGGTGGAAAACCATGCGATCTTTGCGCGGCTGGGCTTCGTCAAGACCGGGGAAACCGCGCATGAAGGCTATGACCGGCCGACCTCGATCACGATGGAAGCGGAGGTGCGCGGACCGGAACAATGAACAATCGGGGGACAGGCGTAATTCGGTCTTGCCGCCCCGCCCGAGGTCAGGCAAGAGAGGCGCCAACATTCACGGAGAATTGATGAAAACTAACTTAATTACCAATTACGTCTGAATTCCTACAATTCGATATTAATTAATTAAACCCAGTTGACTCGTGACCGCTCTTGGATAGCGTTCAGCTCGACCATAATTAAAAATGGCGATACTTACCCGTGAATGAAATTCTGACCACGCTGAAAATCGCACGCTGGCTTCCCATCGGCGTCATGGTTTTCGTCATCGGCGGCTACGTCTACTTCACCGACGACGCCTTTGGCACCGCCAAGGGGACCGGTGATGTGGCCTTTCAGCAGGTGGCTCTGCGGGCCGACCTTCTGCCCGATTGCACCCAGGACGCCGCGCAGCCCGACTGTGCCGGGGAAACCGAGCTGGCCTTCTCGGGGCCCGACCGGGACGACACCGCGCTGGCGGCGCAGCTTGGCCAGACGGTTCCGGCACCGGTGCTGCGGCGGATGGAAAGCGCGGGAGCGAACTGCACCTCTCCCGAAGTGCTCGCGCGGGTCTCGACCTTTCTCGAAGAGAGCCGTGCCGACCCCGACACCCTGCTGCTGACCGATTTCGCCCCGGTCCTGAACGACTGCGGCAGTGTCCAGGACCGACGGATGGACTGGGTGGCCCTTGGCGGGCGGATGGTTGCGATGGCGGAATGCGGGTCTGCCAGCGCCGAAGGCAAGGCACTCTGCACCCTTACCAGCTATCACGAGGGCGGGTTCACCGCCACGCTCGGAAGCTTCCCCTGCGACCAGACGGCGCCGCCGCTTGGCAACATCGCCGCGCTGGAGCAGGCGCTGGCCGACCGGCTTCCGCCGGACAGCCCGATCGAGAACCCGCAGCGGTTTGCCGATCTGCCGGTCCGGCAGGTTGCCTTGGCCGATGCAGCCACCGCTGTCGGGAACTGACGTTCCCGATCAGAAATCGGTTGGCGCACCGCCCTCTGCCTTGCGACGGGCCACGAAGTCCGCGAGTTCCTCGCGGATCGCCGGATCCATCGGGGGCGCCTCGAAACTGCCGATGATCTCCTTGAACATCCGATGCGCTCGCTCGGGCGTCCACACCGCGCCTGCGAGGTCCCATGCCTCGTAGTTCTTCCAGTCGCTCAGGAAGGGCTGGTAGAAGGCGGTGGTGTAGCGGTCCTGCGTGTGCTGGATGCCGAAGAAGTGGCCGGAGTTGCCGACCTCGCGAATGGCATCGAACGCGATCTCGTCCGGTCCGGTCGCAAAGACCTCGGGCTCCATGTAGCGCTGGATCTGCTGGAGCACCTCGCAGTCCATGATGAACTTCTCGGGGCTGGCGATCAGCCCGCCCTCGAGCCATCCGGCCGCGTGGTAGACCATGTTGGTCCCCGACTGGACGGCGGCCCAGAGGCTGTTCGAGGTTTCCCACATCGCCTGCCCGTCCGGGACGTTGGCGGCGCAGACCCCGGAGGAGCGCAGCGGCAGGTTGTAGAACCGCGCCAGCTGGCCGGTCATCTGGGTGGCGCGCATGTACTCGGGCGTGCCGAAGGCGGGCGCGCCCGACTTCATGTCGACGTTCGAGGTGAAGGTGCCGATGGCGCAGGGGCAGCCCGGGCGCACGTACTGGAACAGCGCGATGGCGCTGAGGGCCTCGGCGATCGACTGCGCGACGGCACCGGCCATCGTCACCGGCGCCATGGCACCGGCGAGGGTAAAGGGCGAGACCACCACGGCCTGACCGTGCCGCACCAGCCGCAGGCAGCCGTCGATCATCGGGTGATCGTGCTTGAGCGGCGAGGTGGAGTTGATGTTGGTATACATATGCGGCTTGGCTTCGAACTGCTCCTGCGTCAGCCCGCCCGCGATGCGCACCATCTCCATCACGTCCTCGACCCGCTCCTTGCCCAGCGAGTAGGCGTGCATGACCTTGTCGGTCAGGGTCAGCTTGTCGAACAGGACGTCGAGGTGACGAACCGAGGCGTGCAGGTCAACCGGCTCGACCGGGTAGCCACCCGCGAAGTGGATACAGTTGAAATACTGCGTCAGTTTCAGCAGGTTAGCGCATTGTTCGCGGGTGCCGGGCACCTTGCGCCCGATCTCCATGTCCCAGTAGTTGGGCGGCGAGGAGACGTTGCCGAACAGGATGTACTTGCCGCCGAGCGTGATCTCGCGCTCGGGGTTGCGGGGGGTGATGTTGAAGCTGGACGGCGCCTTGCCGACCATTTCCATCACGAACTCGCGGTCCATCTTCACGAGGTCGCCCTCGACGGTGCACCCGGCCTCGCGGAAGATTTCCAGCGCTTCCTCGTTCAGGAAGACGATGCCGATTTCCTCGAGGATGCGCATCGCGCCGTCGTGGATGGCGGCGACGCCCTCCTCGCTCAGCGGTTCGGTCGGTTTGTCGATGTTTACCGGCAGCCGCCAGGGCATCTGCTCGATCAGCGCCTTGCCGCGCCGCGCCGCATTGCCGGCGCGTCCGCCGCCACGTTTCTTCTTGGTGAGGGTATCCGTCATGTCGGCCTCCGAGACTGCCTGATCACAGCAAGCCCCAGAGGAGGGTCAGGTTCCGTTCTGATCGCGACAGGTCATGTCGCAGACGAACAGAGTAGTCCGATGTGAAGCCCCGGGCGCCGGATCAGCCGGCGAGCCAGGCCGGGATATGGCTGATGTCGGGGAGAACAACATCGGCATGCGGCGCGAGGTCGTCATGCCGCGCGATGCCGGTCAGGACCGCCACCGTGACCATGCCCGCGCTGCGCCCGGCAAAGAGGTCGTGCGTGCTGTCGCCCACCATCGCGATATGTTCGGGCGCGAGGCCGGTGCGCTCGGCGAAGGCGAGCATCTGGCCCGGTCCCGGCTTGGCGCCATGTCCGCTGTCGCATCCTGCGATGAAGTCGAACAGGTCGCGCGCGCCGACGGCATCGAGGTGTGCCAGCGCGGGCGTTTCGGCGTCGTTCGTCGCCACGCCGAGCTTGAGCCCCATCGCGCGCAGCCCGGTCAGGAAGGGCACCAGCGGCACGGTTTCGACCTGCGGTGCGATCTCGGCCTCTTCGTTCAGGACCTGCAGGAGTGTCTCGCGGTCGTATTCCGGGAACAACGGCAGCAGGCGGTCACAGACCTCTCCGGGCGTACCGGCGATCACGATGCTCTCGGGCAGAAAGCGGCGGGCGTCGAGGTCGAAACCGATCTCGGCCCCGGCGGCGCGGGCGCGGGCGCGGTCCTCCTTGGAGGCGCGCAGCAGGAAAGCCTCGGCCCAGGCCACCCAGGTTGCGGAGAAATCGAACAGGGTTCCGTCCTTGTCGAACAGCAGGGCCTGGATGTGCATCGGGGTCTCTTTCATCGGGTCTTAAGGTTCGGTCCGCCAGTCGGGTCTGTCAGGTCCAGTGCGTCTGGGCGCCACCCGGGAGGGCGGCACGGGCCGGCATCACCCTGTCATAGGGGATTTCGGCGCTGTCGCAGAAAGCGATCACCCAGGCGTCGTCCATAAGCAGGAAGTCGAGGACCGAACCGAGGAAGTCCGCCTCGCCCGCGCGGGCGCGCAGATCGGCCTCGGACGCGCCTGTCGAGCCAAGGAAGACCGGAACCAGTTCGTCCTGCGTCATCAGCCAGGCAAGAGCCTGGAGGGCGAGGGTTTCGGCAGCATCGGCGGAAAGGGACACGTCCTGCACCTTATTTCAAGCAGTGGAAAGAGTTTGTTAACGACTCTCAATGAAACTTCAATGCAAAGTTTTCGCAATCTCGGGAAGCTTCGAAGGTGCAGGGTACAGTCCTCATTCTCGACGGTGTCGCCACCAGCCGGATCATGCTCCGCGTCCAGCTCTCGGCGGCCTATTACCGGGTCGTTCAGGCCACCGCGCTGGCCGGTGTCGCCGAACTTGTCCGCAGGACACGGCCCGACGTGATCGCCTGTGCCATGAACCTGCCCGACGGCGATGCCATCACCCTGCGCCAGCGCCTGCGGCACGATCCGGACCTCGACGCCATTCCGGTGATCGCCATCACCGAGGAGAACGACCGCCACGCCCGCATCCGCGCGCTGGAGGCCGGGATCGACGACGTGATTTCCCGGCCACTGGACGATCCGCTGCTGATGGCGCGGGTCCGCAACCTGGTCCGGTCGCGCAACAACGCCGAGGTGCAGGTGCTGCGCGAGGCCACCGGGCATCCGCTAGGCTTTTCCGAACCGGCGCAACTGTTTGCGCCGCCACAGGCGCGGGTGGCCCTGCTGACCGCGAGCGAGGCGCGTGGCGCGCGCTGGCAGAGCGATCTGCGCACCGCCTGCCCCCATTTCCTGACCGTGCACCGGACCGGGGACATCCTCGCCCTGCTCTCGGCCCCCGGGGCCGACGCTGTGGTGCTGGACCTCGGCGCGCGGGGCGAACGGGATCCGCTGAGCCTGATGGCCGAGCTCAAGGCGCGGGCGGTGACCGGCGGCGTGCCGGTGATCGCGGTGACCGAGTCCGGGGATGCCCGCGCCGCCGCCGATGCGCTCGAACGCGGGGCCGATGACGTGCTGGAACGCGGGTTCTGCCCGCAGGAACTGGCGCTGCGGCTCGATCAGGCGCTGAGGCGCAAAGCGCGGTCAGACCTGTTGCGCCGGTCGGTGCGCAACGGGCTCCGCGCCGCCGTGCTGGACCCGCTGACCGGGATCTACAACCGCCGCTACGCCCTGCCCCATCTCTCGCGCGTGACCGAGGAGGCGCAGGCTTCGGGCGCGCGCTTTGCGGTGATGCTGGCTGACATTGACCACTTCAAGCAGGTGAACGACCGTTTCGGCCATCCTGTCGGAGATGCGGTTCTGGTCGAAACCGCGCTGCGCCTGCAATCGCTGCTGCGCCCCAGCGACATGCTGGCCCGGGTTGGCGGAGAGGAGTTTCTTGTCGTGCTGGCGCATACGTCACCCGCGTCGGCGGCTTTGCTCGCGGAACGGCTCTGCCGCGAGATCAACGGCCGTCCCTACCGCCTCGCCGGTCTTCAGCGGGACCTGCCGGTGTCGATCAGTGTCGGGCTGGTGCTGGGGCCAAGCGGCGGTGGAGGACTGGTCGCGACCGATATGACGGCCAATGACCTCATCACCCGGGCGGACCGGGCGCTCTACCGCGCCAAGGCCGGCGGTCGCAACAAGGTCTCGACCTTTCCCGAGGCGGCCTGACAGCGACGCGGCCCGGGCCGCGCCACCTCTCTCATTTGCTCTCGATCAATCGCGCGGGCCTTCGTCGCCGTGACGGTCCTTGTCGCCGAACCAGCCCTTGCTGCGCTTCTCGGCGGCCTCGGCGATGATCTGCTGCATCCGGCCCACGAAGGCCTGCCGTTCGCTGTCGCTCATCCCGGCGACCCGGTCGACCCAATCGCTCTGGGCGGCCGAGATCTCTTCGAAACGCGACTGCGCCTGGCTCAGCACCACTTGCCGCAGCGCCTCGGCGTCGAAGGGCTCGGCACTGAGCGCCGCAAGCACCGCCTCGGCCTCGGAGGCGTGGCGTTCGTCGCGGTGCATGTCGCGGGTACCGCGCATCCGCTCGCGGATTTCCTTGCGGTCGTCCGGCGGCATCGCCTTGAACATCGCCGCACCGACCGAGGGCGGCGGCGGCGGCATCGGCGGGCCCACGCGGGCGAAGGTTCCCGCCACCAGCCCGATGAACAGCAGGTTCAGCGTGAGAGAGACGATCACCAGAATGCGCAGCCACATGCGGCGCTGCCTCTTGGTAAGCCCGGTAGTCTCCGCCATCTAGTGGTCCTCCGTGAGCACGACGGCAAGCGTCTCGGTCGAGAACAGATCGACCGAGGCGTCGGACCGGCCAAGCAGGCTGGCGGGATCGGGCAGCCCGGAGGGCGGCGCGAAGCCGAGCCAGACCCCGGCGGCGCAGGCCGCGACCATGCCACCCATGCCGTACCAGCCGCCGATCATCTCGCGCAGTTGGGCCAGCCAGCCCTCGGCGCGGCTCTGCCCCGTCGCCAGGACCCGGGCCGGCGCCGACATGGCGGACCGTGCCGTGGAACCGAACCGGGCCCGCTCACGCTGAACATGCCCGGCATCCGCCATCATCCGGTCCGCGAGCGCATCGGGAAGCCGTGCCGTCTCGCGCCGGGCGGCAGCGAAGAAAATGTCGAGTTCCTTTTCGTCCTCAGCCATCTTGATACCCCAGTTCGTCCCTGCGCCCGGCCAGGATGGCCGCTAGCGCCCGCTTGCCCCTTGCCGTCAGACTTTCGACTGCTTCGGTGCTGATTTCCATGATCCCGGCGATTTCCGGGTTCGATAATTCTTCCATGTGGCGCAGGACCACCGCCTGGCGCTGTCGCTCCGGCAGTTCGTCCAGCGCCGCCTGCAGCGCGTCCACACGCGCCCGGTCCTGCATCTGCTCCGGCACGCTGCGCGCCGGATCGGGGGGCTCTGCCACCTCGTCGAGCGAGGCAGTGCCGCCACGCCGCCGCCGCTGGCGGTCGACGCAGAGGTTCATCGTCACCCGGTAGAGCCAGGTGCTGACCTTGGCCTCGCCGGTGCGCCAGTCCGGCGCGATCCGCCAGAGGCGCATCATCGCCTCCTGTGCGACATCCTCGGCCTCGGCGCCATCGCCCAGCATCCTGAGAGCGACGCCAAAGGCCCGCGGCCCGAGACTGTCGGTCAGCGCCCGCGCCGCGTGGCGCTCGCCCGCCGCGAAGCGGGCAAGCAGATCCGCATCGGGATCGTCCTCGGTCATGATGACCCGGACCTCCCGGCGCCCGACAGACGCGGCGGATATGTCGTGGTGAAGTCCCACACGCTTAGTCTTGGCTCTCCTGCGGTGCCTCGCCGGACATCGGCGGACGGTGCTGGCCGTGCATGTCACGGTCCATCATGTTGCGGTGTTCGCCCATGTGCTGGCGCATCCGGTCGCCCATGCGGCCATCGCCGCGACGGTTCTCGCTCATCTCCATGAAGCGGTACTTCTTCATGAAGTCCTGCATGGAGGCGAACTCTTCCTCGGTCACCACGCCGTCGCCGTCGCTGTCCGCCGCACGGAACATCATCGCCGCGCGGTCAGGTCCGGGCTTGCCCTCGTGGGCCGCGTCGGGCGCTCCCGGCTTGCCGGGCTTGGGCAGTTCCTCGGTCGAGAGGGCGCCATCGCCATCCTTGTCAAACCGTTCGATCATCTTGGCGACCCGCTGCTCGACCCGGGCCTGACCCGCCGCGATCAGCTCGTCCTTGCTGAGGATGCCGTCGCCATTGGCGTCGTCGGCCTTGAACCGCGCCTCGGCACGGT
>ENA-OWNT01005407-OWNT01005407.1-seawater-metagenome-genome-assembly--contig:-NODE-5407-length-10544-cov-6.696475_pt1 | contig 10544 bp, 11 predicted proteins | sample MGYA00238136_ERZ651165 | MGnify/ENA primary metagenome ERZ651165 (study PRJEB26861, sample SAMN08777766) | seawater metagenome | isolation source: coastal seawater | place: USA: Florida | collected...
AGGCTTCGCCAACTTTAAATAAGAAAATAAAGGCGAGTAAGGCAAATGCTGTTTTTACGCCATTTTTAGTGAAGAAACTTTTGAAAGGTTCAACTAATGTTACTGCTAACCAAGCTAACAGGCGTTGCCATACGGAATTGCCGTTTGCAAATAACTTACTTTGATACTCTTTTTCTAATTGAGCGTGAGTGAGCTCACGATGTGATTTAGGCTCTTTTGCAAACAGGGTAACTAGCATCAACAATAGAACAATGCCTGCGAGTACAAAATAAATTTGTGACCAATTAAAGCTAGGTAAGTCAGCTAAAAAGAATGGTAGCGCACCTAAAAGTGCATATCCTGACCACCAGCCTGAGGTTGCCATCGCCGCTGCAGCTGTGGCTTTTTCACTTTCAGTTGTATCTAGAGAATCAATACGAAAAGCATCTATGGCAATATCGTGTGTTGCGCTAGCAAGAGCTATTAAAAAGCATAATAAGGCAGCGAGGAATAGCTGATCTTTGAGGGTAATAAAGCCAAGACTCAGTGTTGCGATAAAGGTGACTATCTGGCCAAGTAAAATCCAGCTACGTCGCTGACCTAACAAATTGCCCAACAGAGGGAGTTTTACACGGTCGAGTAACGGAGACCAGAGAAAGTTGATGGTATAGGCGCTGAATACCACGCCAAATAAACCAATCATACTGCGGCTTAAGCCTTCATCTTTTAGCCAAGCAGACATTACAGAGCCAATGAGTACCCATGGAAACCCGCTGCTTAGGCCAAATAAAAAGATGGTGAGAAGGCGTTTGTCTTTGTAGTAGCCTAAGTACTCACTTAGGCTAGAGTTGATTTGCATGACTATCCCGTCAATTAAAGAGCTTCGGCTTTTAGGATCTCAACTTGATAGATCATCACAGGCTTTTTAGGCACAAAATCGTAGCCGATTTTTTCATTAAACCCAGTTTCAACTTGTGTGATTTTATCTAGTGTTTCATAGCCTTCCATAACATTACCAAACACAGCAAACCCCCAGCCTCTGCCTGGGTTTAAATGGTCGTTGTCTTTCATGTTGAAGAAAAACTGACGAGTGGCGGTGTGTGGCTCATTATCTTGATACGCCATGGCAATGGTATACATGTCATTCTTTAAACCATTACCACTTTCGTTGAAAATAGGTTTACGTTGGAACAAGCCATCATAATCTTTGTCATAGCCACCACCTTGGATCACAAAAAACTCGTCAATCTCTGAGTATTGATCTTTCTCAATACGATGAAAGACAGAGTTTTTGTAATCGCCATTGACTACATATGTAAGGAAATTGTTTACTGTAAGTGGTGAGCGAGATCTATCAAGCTCGACAATGATGTCACCTTCGCTGGTAATTATTTTTACTCGTGGGAACAGGTTGTTCTTCTGAACAAATCGACCTTCTTTATTACTTGCAAAGGCATGACTACTGATACAAATAATGAATAAGGTGATAAGTAACTTTTTCATGACTATCCTTTGAAGAAGTTAATTAAAGCAGGATCAGAGACAATGCGGGTAATTACTTGTTCACTTAATTCATTAAGTTGGCCTTCAACTTTAGCTTGTTCATGCTTTAGTGGACCTGTCATTTGAGCTTGACCAGAATAAGTTTTTTCGAATGTACGCTTACCTTGTGTTGCTAACACTTTAATTTTTGCAACGGCATTGCTTTCATGTTGCGTGTAAGATTCAGTGACTTTTGAATGAAATGAATCAATGTGCAGTGTCATTGTGTTATTACTTACCGTAGTGAGCTGTGCGCCGTTGGTTCTAAGAGCTTGCTCAAACGCCATTTTTACACGTTTGCTTAATTCTGCATCCGGTAAGTACTCAGCGGGCTCTTGGTCAACCACTTTAATCGTGAATTTACTGATCCTGTGGTCTTCGACAGCTAAGGTCAGTGGCACGTTAAAGTCGGCGACTTTGCCTGCTTTATATATTGGGTTTAAGATCACAGATTTTGGTTGGCTGGCACAGCCTGCCAGCAATATACCACACAATACAAGTGCAATTTTTTTCATTTTTAGCCTCTCTTTGTGGTGCTTAGCACAGTAAATTTTTTATTGTTACCAATGACTTTACAGTTTCCGAACAAGCGGAGCAATTTTTCTTGATAGTCTAAATGACGGTTGCCAATAATACGTAATTCGCCATCTGATCTGAGCGTTTGCTTTGCCTGCACAAACATCTGCCACGCAATATGATCTGTAATTGCTTGTGCTTGGTGAAATGGCGGGTTACACAAAACCAAGTCTGCGCTATTAGGTGCAAAACCAGTTAAACAATCATCTTGAACAAACTCACAATCTTGCAAACGCTCAGGTAAGTTATTTTCGATATTTGCTTTGGCACTCGCTACAGCCATGGCGGACTCATCAACAAAAGTGACTTTTGCATTGGGCATTTTTGCCAATGTTTGCAAACCGATGACTCCATTTCCACAGCCTAAATCAATCACCCTTAATGGTTTCTTACCCTGAGGTAAATAATTGCTAAAAAAACGCGCGCCAATATCAAGAGAATCGCGAGAAAATACATTGGCGTGGTTTAAGATAGTGAAATCAGTTTTCTCTAAAGGCCAACTCACAGGAAACTTACAAGTCTGCTTTTTGTGTTTAGTTTGACTAAAAATAAGACGAGATTTCTTCACCGCTAAACTGGTTGAAGGCTCAGCAATAAAGTGACTAAAGCTTTTTAAGGTAGAAGTGTGGATTTCTTTCGCTTTACCCGCAGCGATCACCGGCACATCATTCTCAAATTGACTAAGCAAGCTTAGTTGGTACTGCAAAAAACCTGCGTTTTTTGGGATTTTGATAACAATAAGGTCAACGTCACAAGGTAAATCTGAGAGACTATCAAGTAATACAGTTTGACGACTTTCTAACTCGTTTTCTTCAAGATTATAAAGGCATGCTTGCTGACTGACATAAGAGTCGTTAAAACTGGTCACTTTACGAGAGTTTTGCGTATCTAAAGCATGAAGCGCACAGCTCAAGGCGCCAAAACTATCGTTTAATACTAAAACATGTTTCGCGTTGGCGTGTTCATTTTGAATATGCTCGATTAAATACTCATCGGCTGAATCCCACGCTTGCAGGCTTCTATTTTTTTGGTCCAGTGGAAATCGGTGTAAAGTTAGCGTGTGACCGCCCAATACAGCTTCAGTCGTCATAGTTTTTTATAAGTAGTCATTTTATGAGGTGAATAATAGCATGACATCAAAACTCACTAAACCTGAGTTGCCCGAGGGGTTTGCTTATTTTCCAAATTTGATCTCATTTCAAAAAGGGCTCGACTTGTATGAACACTTAACTGGCGATTTGCAATGGCAACAACCCAGTATTCAGGTTTTCGGTAAGTTTCATCCTATTCCTCGTTTGCAGAGCTTTGTAGCTGATGAAGGGGTACATTATGCTTATTCAAATCATAAATTAGCTAACCAAAGTTGGACTCAATCATTGGCTGCGATGCGTAGTAAACTTCAGAGCCACTATAATCTGCCATTTAATGCTTTGCTTTTAAATTGGTATCGAGATGGTCATGACACCATGGGGTGGCACAGTGATGATGAGGCTGAGTTAGGCGCTGAGCCTTTAATCATTTCAATTTCTTTAGGGGCAACCCGTAAATTTAAGATCAAACATAAAACAACAAGCCAACAATGGGAGCTAATGCTCGAGCACGGCAGTTGTTTAGTGATGTCGGGTAATAGCCAGCAGCTCTTTCAGCATTCATTACCTAAACAAAGCAAAGTAAAAAGTGGGCGTATTAACCTAACATTTAGAAGTATTGTTAAATAATCCTATCTCGGTATAGTAGCCACAATTGAAAAATGCAGAGTTTATATTCATGTCAATGCAATCTCAGATCGAAGAAAAAATCGCTGCGGCAATCGCTTGCAAGCATTTAAATGTCATTAATGAAAGCCACATGCACAGCCGTGGCGAAGAGTCTCATTTTAAAGTGATTGTGGTCAGTGAAGAGTTTGCGGGTAAACGATTATTACCGCGCCATAGACAAATCAATGAAATTCTAAAGGTAGAATTAGCTGAGCATATTCATGCTTTGTCTATCCATGCATATACGCCTGAAGAGTATTCAGAGCAGCATGGACAAATTCCTGAATCACCAAAATGTTTAGGTGGCTCTAAATTCGATAAATAGTCAAAATTAGGTTTAAGCGAGACTTTTATCATCGAATTAAGCCTAATTTTATAGCTGATCAGACCTGTATTTTTAAGATCAGCCTTTAAACTACGCTCCGTAAATTTAAATAAAGATAGGAATCATCATGGTCATTAAGCCGAAAATTCGTGGTTTTATTTGTACCAATGCACACCCAGCTGGTTGTGCCGCTCACGTTCAAGAGCAAATCGATTATGTAAAAGCACAAGGGCAATTAGAAAACGGCCCTAAAAACGTACTTGTAATTGGTGCATCAACGGGTTACGGCCTAGCTTCTCGTATTACAGCAGCGTTTGGCTCTGGTGCTAAAACTCTGGGTATTTTCTTCGAAAAAGAAGGTACTGAGAAAAAGCCAGCTTCAGCAGGTTGGTATAACACGGCAGCTTTCCAAAATGCAGCGGAAGCAGCGGGTCTTTGGTCTAAAAATATCAATGGCGATGCGTTCTCTGATGAGCTTAAAGCTAAAACGGTTGAAACGATTAAAGCAGAAATGGGTAAAGTAGATTTAGTAATTTACAGCCTAGCATCTCCGCGTCGTACTGATCCTAAAACGGGTGAAACGCATTCATCGGTACTTAAACCTATCGGTCAAGACATCACAACGAAGAACTTAAATACATCTAAGCGTATTATCGATTCTGTAAGCGTAGAAGCTGCGAATGAAGACGAAATCGCTAACACTGTTAAAGTGATGGGTGGTGAAGATTGGGAACTTTGGATCAATGCATTAAAAGATGCAGATGTATTAGCTGAAGGTTTCAAAACAAGTGCTTACACTTACATTGGTAAAGAGCTAACTTGGCCAATCTACGGTCACGCTACAATCGGTAAAGCAAAAGAAGATTTAGACCGAGCTACTTTAGCAATCCGTGAAGCAACTGCTGATCTAAAAGGTGAAGCGTATGTTTCTTCACTTAACGCTGTTGTGACGCAAGCAAGCTCTGCTATTCCAATTATGCCGCTTTATATCTCAGCTTTATTTAAAGTGACTAAGGCTGATGGTACTTACGAAGGTACAATTGAGCAGATACATGGTCTATTCAACGAAAACCTATATGGCGCAACACCACGCTTTGACGATGGTGGCCACCTATTCCAAAACTACAAAGAGCTAGAAGACGACGTACAAGCGCGTATTCAGCATATTTGGGATACGGTTGATACAGACACCATTGATGAGTTAACAGACTATGTTGGTTACCATAATGAATTCTTGAAACTATTTGGTTTCGGCGTAGATGGTGTTGACTACGAGCAAGACGTAGACACAGTGGTTGAAATTAACAACTTAGTTTAATCACTCCAACTCAATTCTTTCTAAAGGCCAGCTTTGCTGGCCTTTGTCGTTTTATAAGTCTCTTTTAACAAGTTTGCCTAACAACTTTGTTGAAAATAGAAAAACTTTCAGAGTTTTTTTCAGCAACTGGACTTTGGTCTAAATTGAACTAAATTCAATCTATTTTATGGCCGAAAACACCTTGTAAATATAGATTAATTTCATAATTCCACTCGCATAGTGGGGGTTATTAATGTTAAAATCACAGAAATATGTGAGGACTCGTCCGCAAGGTGTTAGTTATGGATTGTTTTACTGTTTGGGTTCGCCAAATGTTGAATGGTCTCGTTCTAGATCTTGTGGCAAAAAAAGATTTTTCAATTTCTTTCCGTTAATGTAATGCAAGTGCGTATGATCAACATAAAAAAAGGTCTGGACTTACCAATAGAGGGCGCACCTCAGCAAGTAATTCATGATGGCGTAGCTGTCAAACGAGTTGCCGTGCTAGGTGAAGAATATATCGGTATGCGTCCAACCATGCATGTTCGCGTGGATGACCAAGTCAAAAAAGGCCAAGTTCTTTTTGAAGACAAAAAGAATCCTGGCGTCAAGTTCACTGCACCAGCTGCTGGTGTAGTTAAAGAAATCAACCGTGGTGCTAAGCGTGTCCTTCAGTCAGTAGTGATTGAAGTGCAAGGCAACGAGCAGGTTACTTTTGAAAAGGTGGCGGCTGCTGATTTAAGCAACCTAGACCGTGAAAAAGTAAAAGAAGTGCTTGTTGAGTCAGGTCAATGGCCTGCGCTACGTGCTCGTCCATTCAGCCGAGTGGCAGCACTAGATGCAACACCAAGTTCAATCTTTGTGACTGCAATCGACACAAACCCATTAGCTGCAGATCCAGCTGTGATCATTGCTGAAAACGTTGAAGCGTTTGAAGCAGGTCTTGCTGTAGTGTCTCGTCTAACTGATGGCAAAGTGTTCGTATGTAAGCAAGCAGGTAGCACTGTACCAAGTTCTTCACTTTCACAAGTTGAAGTTCATGAGTTCGGTGGTAAACACCCTGCAGGTTTAGTAGGTACTCACATTCATCACCTAGATCCAGTATCTGCTGAAAAGCAAGTTTGGCATTTAGGTTACCAAGATGTGATCGCATTCGGTAAGTTATTCCTTACTGGTGAAATCTACTCTGAGCGTGTAGTTGCTTTAGCGGGTCCTCGCGTTAAGAATCCTCGCTTAGTTAAAACACAAATTGGCGCTTCGCTAACTGATTTAGTTGCTGGCGAGCTTGAAGACGGTGATAACCGAGTCATTTCTGGCTCTGTGTTAGCTGGTAAAACAGCAACTGGCCCTCACGCTTTCCTAGGTCGCTACCATACTCAAGTATCTGTATTACTTGAAGGTCGCGAGAAAGAACTATTTGGTTGGATTGCACCAGGTAGCAACAAATTCTCTGTAACACGTACATTTATCTCACACTTAGCACCGAGCCGTTTGTTCAATATGACAACGTCTACTGGTGGTTCTAAGCGTGCAATGGTGCCAATCGGTAACTATGAGCGTGTTATGCCACTCGACATTCTACCAACACCGCTTTTACGTGACTTAATTGCACGTGACTTAGATGGTGCGATTGCGTTAGGTGCATTAGAGCTAGATGAAGAAGATTTAGCACTATGTACTTTCGTATGTCCAGGTAAGTATGAGTACGGCGCAATCTTACGTGATTGCCTGACTACTATCGAGAAGGAAGGTTAATTCCATGGGCTTAAAGAAATTTCTAGAAGATATCGAGCCGCATTTTGAACCTGGCGGTAAACACGAAAAGTGGTATGCCCTGTATGAAGCAGTTGCAACTGTTTTCTACACTCCAGGTTATGTAAACAAAGGTGGCACGCACGTTCGTGACAACATCGACCTAAAACGTATCATGATTTTAGTGTGGATGGCGACATTCCCTGCAATGTTCTTTGGTATGTTCAACATCGGTCACCAAGCTGCACTAGCAATTGGTAATGGTTTTGAAATTGCTAATACTTGGCAGGCTGCTATTTTCCAAGCTTTAGGTGGTGAACTTACAGCGCAATCAGGTGTTGCCGCTAAGTTCTTCTACGGTGCATGTTTCTTCTTACCAGTCTATGCAACGGTATTTATCGTTGGTGGTTTCTGGGAAGTATTATTTGCATCAATCCGTAAGCACGAAGTAAACGAAGGCTTCTTCGTAACTTCGGTACTATTTGCGTTAATTCTTCCTGCGACCATTCCTTTATGGCAAGCAGCACTAGGTATTACTTTTGGTGTTGTAGTTGCTAAAGAAGTGTTTGGTGGTACAGGTCGTAACTTCTTAAACCCAGCTTTAGCAGGTCGTGCGTTCTTATTCTTCGCATACCCAGCTGATATTTCTGGTGACACTGTTTGGACTGCTGTGGATTCATTCACAGGTGCGACAAACCTAGGCCTAGCAGCGCAAGGTGCACTTGATTACAGCAACATGGAACTATGGCTAAATGCGTTCTACGGTTTCGTTCAAGGTTCAATGGGTGAAGTTTCAACACTAGCACTTATGATCGGTGGTTTGTTCTTAATCTATGTTCGTATTGCTTCATGGCGCATCGTACTAGGTGTATTCCTAGGTATGGTTGTGATGTCACTACTACTTAACATGATTGGTTCAGAAACAAACGCTGCATTTGCTATGCCTTGGCATTGGCATCTAGTACTAGGTGGTTTCGCATTCGGTATGTTCTTTATGGCGACTGACCCAGTTTCTGCGTCTTTCACTAATAAAGGTAAATTTGCATACGGTGCATTAATCGGTGTGATGGTTGTTCTGATCCGTGTAGTTAACCCTGCATACCCAGAAGGCATGATGTTAGCAATTCTATTCGCTAACCTATTTGCACCATTATTCGACCACTTCGTAGTTCAGTCTAACGTTAAGAGGAGATTGGCACGTGTCTAGTAACAATGAAACTATAGGCAAAACGTTAGGCGTTGTTGTTGGCTTATGTTTAGTATGTGCGGTTGTTGTTTCTATGGCATCTGTTCAGCTACGTCCTTTACAACAAGCTAACAAGACTCAAGACGTACAGCGTAACATTCTTGCAGCAGCAGGTTTTGAAAGCTCGTCAGACGTGTTAAAAACATTCAATGAAAACATTGAAGCACGCGTAATCAATATGAAAACAGGTGAATTCGTAGAGACTGATCCTAACTCTTTTGATTTCGAAACGTCTAAGTTCGATGCTAAGCGCAGTGTTAAACTTGACAAAGCAGATGATAAAGCAGGTGTTCAGCGTATGACGACTGAATCTCCAGTTTACTTTGCTAAAGATGCAAATGGTCAAGTTGAAACTATCATTCTACCAATCCAAGGTTACGGCCTTTGGGGGATTATGTACGGTTTCTTAGCACTAGATGCTGATACAAAGACTGTTAAAGCTATCAACTTCTACAAGCACAATGAAACTCCGGGTCTAGGTGGTGAAATCCAAAACCCACGTTGGACAGCAACTTGGGAAGGTAAGAAACTACCAATTGATATCGTTAAAGGTACAGCTGGTAAGAATGAAAACCTAGTTGATGGTCTTTCTGGTGCAACATTAACATCAGTTGGTGTTGATAACACAGTTGACTTCTGGACGAGCGATAAAGCGTTCGGTCCTTTCCTTGCGAACGTACGTAAAGGAGCATTGAACTAATGGCTAATGCAAAAGAAATGAAAGAAGTCTTGTTTGGCCCTGTTTTTGCGAACAACCCTATTGCACTTCAAGTACTAGGTATCTGTTCTGCATTAGCAGTAACATCAAGCCTTAAAAACGCACTGATCATGTCAATTGCTTTGACATTGGTAACCGCGTTTTCAAGCTTATTTATCTCTATGATCCGTAACCACATTCCTTCAAGCGTTCGTATCATCGTTCAGATGACTATCATTGCTTCATTGGTAATCGTGGTTGACCAAACACTTCAGGCGTTTGTTTATGCAACGGCTAAAGAATTATCGGTATTCGTTGGTCTAATCATTACTAACTGTATCGTAATGGGCCGCGCAGAAGCCTATGCAATGAAGAGCCCACCGCTGATGTCATTCTTAGACGGCATCGGTAACGGTCTGGGTTACGGTGTTGTACTGATTTTCGTTGGCTTCTTCCGTGAGCTGTTAGGTGCAGGTTCCCTGTTCGGTATCGAAATTCTGCCACTGGTTACAAATGGTGGTTGGTACCAGGCAAACGGTCTGCTGCTGTTGCCACCAAGTGCATTCTTCCTGATCGGTATCTTTATCTGGATTATCCGTACTTGGGATCCATCTCAGGTGGAGAAGCCAGAATTTGATATGGCTCCTAACACCAAGAAGGAGGCTGCGTAATCATGGAACAGTACATCAGTCTTGTTGTTAAGGCGATTTTCGTCGAAAACATGGCGCTGGCCTTCTTCCTGGGTATGTGTACATTCCTGGCGATCTCTAAGAAGGTTCAGACGTCACTGGGTCTGGGTATCGCGGTAATCGTGGTACTGGCGATCACGACGCCTGTAAATAACCTGATCTATAACGGTCTGCTGCGCGAAGGGGCGCTGGCGTGGGCGGGTTACCCTGAAGTTGATCTGAGCTTCCTGGGTTACATCTCCTACATCGGCGTAATCGCGGCAATGGTACAGATCCTGGAGATGTTCCTGGATAAGTATGTACCTGTGCTGTACAACTCCCTGGGCGTGTTCCTGCCGCTGATCACCGTAAACTGTGCCATCATGGGTGCTGCCCTGTTCATGGTAGAGCGTGACTACACCTTCGGTGAGTCTGTTGTTTACGGTACAGGTGCTGGTATCGGCTGGGCGCTGGCAATTACTGCGCTGGCGGGTATCCGTGAGAAACTGAAGTACAGTGATGTACCGGCGGGTCTGCGTGGTCTGGGTATCACGTTCATCACCGTTGGTCTGATGTCCCTGGGCTTCATGTCTTTCTCCGGCGTACAGCTGTAAGCCTTGCGGCATGATCAAGTGAAGGATTAAAGCGTATGAATGCAGAAATCGTTCTCGGCGTAGTCATGTTTACCGCAGTGGTGCTTGCACT
>ENA-OWNT01005408-OWNT01005408.1-seawater-metagenome-genome-assembly--contig:-NODE-5408-length-10543-cov-5.108064_pt1 | contig 10543 bp, 9 predicted proteins | sample MGYA00238136_ERZ651165 | MGnify/ENA primary metagenome ERZ651165 (study PRJEB26861, sample SAMN08777766) | seawater metagenome | isolation source: coastal seawater | place: USA: Florida | collected...
AGGTGGTCCGACCTTGTAACTATCATGTAAATCAATTGTGAAGATCAAGCCTGATTAAATTACTTTAATGCAGCCTTCAGGTAAAAAGTTAGCTAATAATCCCACGGTGCAAAAATAAAAACGCTTTATTACATAGTGTTATCATTTTTTTAACGTATGCCACTACATACTATTTAAAAACTATATACGGTGAATAAACAGGGCTTATGTAAACGCATTACCCCTATTCATGTTTCGAAAACGCTTGAATATAGTTAACGCTCAAGCTAGCCGTGGTTGTCCACTCCCCCTTCAGAGGATTAAGCTTCATGCCTATTTGATGCTGTAGTGAAAAGTCAGTGCCTACCCATGCTTCAAGCTCTTGCGGTTTTACAAATTTTCGCCAATCATGGGTTCCAATAGGCAAGTAACGCATAACATACTCCGCGCCCACTATTGCTATGATAAAACTTTTAAGCGTTCTGTTTAATGTCGCCAGCACAAGCAAGCCACCAGGTTTTACCATACTGGCACATTCTTGAATAAGCTGCTGTTGATCAGGCACATGCTCGACTACCTCGGCATTAATAACCACGTCAAACTGCTTTCCTTCATTCACCATTTCGCTAGAAAGCATGTGTTTGTAGGTAACATCGACATTATTTTGTGCAGCATGGCGCGTAGCAACTTCAACACTTACTGCACTGGCATCAATACCCGTGACGTCGGCGCCTAGATGTGCAAGCGGCTCACTAATTAACCCACCTCCACTGCCTATATCGATAATAGACAGTGATGAGTAACCTTCTTTGTTGTGATTAATGCCGAAATGGCTATTGATTTGAGACTTAATCACTTCAAGTCTTGCGCGATTAAACTCAAGTGCAGTTCTGTATTTACCTTTTGGGTTCCACCAGCTTTCAGCCAATGCATCAAACTTCTCAATTTCCTCTTCAGAAAAATTAACGCTACCTGTCTTTTGGCTTTTATCCAGCATATGTTTTTACCCTTTACCTACTATTTTACTCTCTTGTCGCACAGTGTCTGAAAGCACAGTCTTTCGAAGCCCAGCACTTCAAAACCCTTGGCTTCAAAACACAGTGAAGAGCTGTGTCATCCGTTTTCTGTCTTTTACGTACTGATTTACGAATAATCATCGAAACAGAATTACACCAAGTTCTGGCTTATAGTTGACCCATTGAACCCACGAACGTAATGTGGGTCAACATTGCATAATACGTAGTTTAAGAGGTATTTGATTTTGGCGAACGCAAAAAATGTCTATGGACGTCCACTTCAGTTATGTTGCGGTAATACGGGGTATACCCGAGAAGGTTTCTGCTATGTACCTAGTGCCGATGTTGGTAACCACAGTGTTTGCGCTATTGTGACCGATGAATTTTTGCAATTTTCATTACGCCAAGGAAACGATCTTATTACACCATGGCCAAGTATGGAGTTTCCCGGTTTATTAGACGGTGACAGATGGTGCTTGTGCGCTGCGCGATGGCTTCAGGCTTATGAAGCAGGTGTTGCGCCTAAAGTAAGACTGGAAGCAACCCATGAAAAAGCATTAGACATAATTCCTCTTGCACTGTTAGAAGAATACGCGGCGGACTAACTTAAGTTTTGCTCATCAAAAAAGGCGCTTAGAGCGCCTTTTTTATTTCTTATGAATATAACAACAATTAGGGCGTACGAATTACCATAAGCCTTGTTTCCGTCATATCTTCTATAGCGTACCGTATGCCTTCACGTCCTAATCCTGAGTCTTTCACTCCGCCATAAGGCATATTGTCGACACGCCAGCTCGGCACATCGCCAATGACCACGCCGCCTACGTCTAGTACATCCCACGCTTTATGTGCTTTATAGATATCCCGCGTAAACACACCGGCTTGTAAGCCATAGCGGCTATTGTTTACCTCATCTAATGCACTGTCGTAGTCGTCAAACGGCATAAGAATAGAAAGCGGCCCAAACGCCTCTTCTGCACTGGCATCGCAGTCTTTGGGTACATTTTCCATTACCGTTGCCTCTAGCATCGCGCCATCTCGAGTACCTCCGCAAAGAATGGTGGCACCTTTTGATTTCGCATCGTCTATCCAACTTTGCAAACGCTCAGCTTCGCTCTCTGAAATCATTGGGCCAATAAACGTATCGTCTTGTGATGGATCGCCTGAAACTAGCGCCTTCACTTTTTCAACGTAGCGCTGCTTAAATTCATCATAAATTTTACTGTGCACTAATAGTCGCTGTACGCTAATACAGCTTTGTCCAGACTGATAATAGGCACCAATAATCACGCGCTCTATTGCATCTTCAATATCAGCATCTTCATCAACAATACAGGCGGCATTTCCCCCAAGCTCTAGTACTACTGGCTTCTTGCCCGCCTTCGCTTTTAATGCCCAACCCACGTCGGGAGAGCCTGTAAAGCTAAGTAACTTCAATCGTTCATCGGTCGTGAATAAATCTGCACCATCTCGGCTGCATGGCAGAATAGAAAACGCGCCCTCTGGTAAGTCAGTTTCCGCTAAAATTTCACCAATAATAAGCGCGCCAATGGGCGTACGCGAAGCTGGTTTAAGCACAAATGTACAGCCAGCAGCAATGGCTGGCGCAACTTTATGTGCAGCTAAGTTAAGCGGAAAATTAAACGGAGAGATAAACGAACAAGGCCCAATGGGCACTTTTTTCGTCATACCTTGATATCCTTTGGCTCGCGCTGAGATCTCAAGGTTAACTACTTCACCGTTTATTCTTACCGACTCTTCTGCGGCTATTTTAAAAGTATCAATAAGGCGACTTACCTCGCCCTTGGCGTCTTTAATTGGCTTACCTGCTTCTATACATAAAGCTTGGGCCAACTCATCAGCACGCTCTGTGAAGCGTTTCACGCAATGCTCAAGCACTGCCTGACGCTCGTAGGGCGCCATGGCCGTCATAGTCGGTTGCGCCTCTTCAGCAGCCGCAATGGCTTTATCTATTATAGAAGCATCGGCCATCGCAACTTTGGTAGCTACTTCACCGGTATATTTGTTTGTTACGTCTAAATCGGTATTCGCAAAATAGGCTTTATTTGCAAGGTAGTAGGGATAACTGTCCTTCAACATGTATTGACTCCTTATTTGTTTGCCTTAGCTTTACAGCTTCGCGCTTAATTCTTTTATGGTTTGATTCAGTGTTTTGTCGTTCATACTGTAATCAACAGGGCAGTCGATAATATGCACCCCTGGCGTGTTTAAACACGTTTCAACCATAGGAATGAGCACATCGGTATCATCTACTCGCCATCCTTTGGCACCATAGCTTTGTGCATATTTAACAAAATTCGGGTTGCCGTAATCTAAGCCAAATTCGTCGAACTGCATATTGGCTTGCTTCCATTTGATCATGCCATACGCATCGTCGCGAAGAATGATTACGACAAGGTCAAGCTTCAGCCTAACCGCTGTCTCGATCTCTTGGCTATTCATCATAAAGCCGCCGTCACCACATACGCTTACCACAGGGACATCGGGCTTTACTATTTTGGCAGCAATGGCTGAAGGAAGCCCCGCCCCCATTGTGGCAAGCGCATTATCAAGCAGTAAGGTATTGGGGTGATAGGCAGGATAATTACGTGCAAACCAAATCTTATAAACACCGTTATCTAACGTCACGATGCCGTTATCAGGCATGACTTTTCGAATATCTCTGACGAAACGCTCGGGAAGTATGGGAAAACGGTTGTCGTCTTCAGCTTCAGCTCTATGAGTTACATAAGCATCGTGTACGTCTTGATAAAAATCGAGCTTCCAACTGTCTTGTGCAGTGATGCCTTCTTTGATTTGCCAAATGCTATTGGCGATATCGCCCACCACCTCTAGCTGCGGAAAATAAACAGGATCGACGGCGGCTGTTTCAAAGTTTATGTGAATCACTTTCTTGTCGTTATGATGCATAAAGAAAGGCGGTTTTTCGACTACGTCATGACCTACATTAATAATAAGGTCTGCCCGTTCTATAGCACGATGCACAAAGTCGCCATCTGAAAGGGCAGTGTTTCCCGCAAAGCGAGAGTCACTTTCATTTAATACGCCCTTGCCCATTTGCGTAGTGACAAAGGGAATACAGGTTTTATCAACAAATTCACGCAGCATTTTAGCGGTTAGCTTTCTATTCGCTCCAGCACCAATAAGCAACAGCGGAGAGTGCGCCTCTTCAATCATGCTAATAGCGCGCGAGATTGCCTTGTATTCTGCAATGGGCCTACGTGAGACACTTGGCTCAAGCAATTCTGCATTAGTTTGTTCGGCTGCAATGTCTTCAGGCAACTCAATGTGCACGGCTCCAGGTCGCTCTTCATGTGCCAGTCGAAACGCTTCACGCACTGTTGATGGTATGCGGTCTCCACTCACTATTTGGGTTGTGAATTTAGTGATGGGTCGCATCATATCTACGATATCAATAACCTGGAAGCGTCCTTGCTTGCTGGTTTTAATGGGTTTTTGCCCAGTTATCATCAAAATGGGCATGGCCCCTAACTGCGCATATGCAGCCGGCGTCACTAAATTTGTTGCACCTGGGCCTAACGTAGATAAACAAACACCTACTTTGCCGGTAAGCCGACCATATGTGGCCGCCATGAAACCTGCGCCCTGTTCGTGGCGAGTTAACACTAATTTTATTGAGGAATTTCGAAGTGATTCTAGTAAATCGAGGTTTTCTTCACCGGGTATGCCAAATATATACTCGACACCCTCTGCTTCTAACGCTTTAACGAATAAATCTGACGCTTTCATGTACTGCACACTCCTTGTAAAGTGTTGGTAAATTTGACGCGTTTAGTTCATTGCTACGGGTATAACCTTAAAAACGATTTATCTTTTAAATACTTAGAACGTACTGACCTTTTCAGTACACTTTGCTGAAAAAACGTACAGCAAAGGTCAACACGCTCTAGATACGCTAATTTTATTTCGCTTCCTGTTGCGCTGACCATGCTTCAAGCGCCTCTTGAGTTGCTTTATCTACATTAGCCTTGTTTTGCGATATCCACCAGCGTTCCATTATTCGCACATTTTTTTGGTTGGCTTTGTAGAAAATATCAACAATGTCTCCAATGAAGGGGATAAACCCCAACGCGAAGTCAATTACCGAATTTTTGATCATTTGGGCAACAAGGGTTTTAGGCATGCCAAGTGACTTGCCTAGCCACACAATACGAAGCGAGATGAATAGCATTAGCGCATCACCTGCTCCGGGAATAAGGCCTACAAGAGAGTCTAAACCTATTCTAATGGGGATAATGGGAAGCTTAACCGCAGTATCGAGCAAATTAGCGAGCTTTTGTGCTTTCAGTAGTGCGCTAGGCGCTTTAACGTCCATATTGTTACCTTATGATTTCGCAGGATACTGACTTGTTGTCAGCACCTACTTGTCTGCGCCTAGGGCGCGGGCCAAACCAGCACGAAGACCGTTATCAGGCTGCGCAGTCCATCCGTGTAGGTTTTCCTTAACAATTTCGAAAAGTACATCAATGTGCTCTTCATCATCATTAAGCGCTTCAATGTATTCGTAACGTTCACCACCCGCTTCCATGAAGTACTCGTGGTTTTCTTCACCAATTTCTTCAATGGTTTCTAAGCAGTCAGCTGAAAAACCTGGGCACATTATCTGAATAGATTTTACGCCGCTTTCTGGCAGTGCCTTTAACGTTTCATCGGTATAGGGCTTTAACCACTCTTCACGCCCAAAGCGCGACTGAAATGTGGTCATGTACTCGTCGCTATTAAGCCCTAGCTTTTCAGCGAGTAATCGCGATGTTTTATGACACTCACAGTGATATGGATCACCATTCATCAAGTAGCGTTTGGGAATACCATGGTAAGACAAAATGAGCTTATCGGCTCTGCCATGTTTCTCCCAGTGGGCTTTTACTTTATTGGCTAGCGCATTAATAAAGCCATCTCTGTCGTTGTAATGATTAACAAAACGAAGTTCTGGCAACCAGCGACGCGACGTAAAGTCTTGTGCGATAGCGTCGAATGTAGAGCCGGTGGTGGATGCACTGTATTGAGGATATAACGGCAATACCACAAGTTTACGAACACCTTGAGACAACAAGCGGTCAATTACGTCTGAAATAGCGGGTTTTCCATAGCGCATGGCAAAATCTACTACAACATCATCGCCATAAGCAGCTTTACAGCGCTCGGCAATTGCCTCTGACTGCGCTTTAGTTATAGACATTAGCGGAGAGCCATCTTCTGTCCATACGGTAGAATACGCTTCAGCTGAACGCTTGGGGCGTATATTTAAGATGATCAAGTTCAGCACAAACCACCAAATTGCTTTTGGCACTTCAACAACGCGAGGGTCTGACAAGAACTCTTTCAAATAGGGTCTAAGTGCTTGCTTTGTAGGTGCTTCAGGCGTACCTAAATTTGTAACCAATACACCAATTTTGTCAGCTTGTCCGTGGGTAAAACCCTTATTTGATTTATATTTCATTTACCGTGATTTCCAGAATGTACTGCTTAGTTAGCCGACAAATAAAGTGGAATGTAATATCTCTATTCATAAGCGTATGCCGACTATGAATTATTACAAGTATTATACTGAATAATAGTGATTTTTGATCTAAACACTTAGGAAAAGAAACAGGCTATCTAACCATGTGTAACGCATAAAAAAGGCGGCTACCTGTTAAGGTGCCGCCTATTATCATCTTTTATTTAATTTACACAATTATGGCTGGTAGTAAGTTGCGGCGCCTGGGCCTACAGGCATACCTAAAAGGAATACCCAGATATAGAACAACAAGGTCCACCCAACAATGAATACCATCGAGTACGGCAGCATCATGGCAATCAAGGTACCCATACCCAAATCTTTCTTATATCGGGCGGCCATTGCCAATATTAAGCCAAAGTAACTCATCATCGGCGCTATTACGTTAGTTACCGAGTCACCAATACGATATGCAGCTTGAATGACCTCTGGCGCATAGCCAATCAACATCAGCATTGGTACAAAAATAGGTGCGGTTACTGCCCATTGCGCTGACGCACTGCCTAAAGAGAGGTTTACAACACCACACATTAGAATAAAGAGAATAAACACGGCTGGACCATCGAGGCCAGCGGCTTGAAGCAATGCTGCCCCTTTTACTGCTAGTACAGTGCCTAAGTTCGTCCATTTAAAGAAGGCAACAAATTGAGCGGCAAAGAAAACCAGCGTGATGTACAGACCCATAGCCCCCATACTTTTCGACATCGCATCGATAACGTCTTTATCGCTTTTCATTGAGCCTGTCACTTTCCCGTAAACAAAGCCCGGAACGGCAAACGTGATAAAGATAAACGCTACAATACCTTTAAGGAAAGGTGAGCCTGCCACAGCACCTGTTTCGGGGTGACGTAAAATGCCGTTCTCTGGTACAACAGTGAGTGCCAGAATACCGCATACTACGGCAAACGATATGCCTGCCCAACGAAGGCCTTTTTTCTCGATATCGGTAGGTGCGTCCATCGACTGCTTACCCAAGTCAATTGACGCCTCAGATTCGTCAAATTTGCCTAAGCGCGGCTCTACCACTTTTTCTGTGACCAGTGCACCCATTGTGGCAACCACGAATGTACTGATGAACATAAAGTACCAGTTAACCTCTGGTCCCACGGCGTAGTCAGGGTCAATCATGTGCGCTGCAGCTTCAGTTATACCCGAAAGTAGCGGGTCTACCGTACCCAATAAAAGATTTGCACTGTAACCTGCTGAAACACCGGCAAAGGCTGCCGCAAGGCCAGCCAGTGGGTGACGGCCTAATGAATGAAAAATCATTGCGGCGAGAGGAATGAGTACCACATAGCCTAGCTCAGATGCCGTATTTGAGATAATGCCGGCAAATACAATGGCAAAAGTAACGGCGCGCTTAGATGCATTCATTACAAGTGCGCGCATGGCGGCAGATAAAAGACCAGAGTGTTCCGCTACTGATACACCAAGAAGCGCAACTAACACCGTGCCCAGTGGCGCGAAACCGGTAAAGTTTGTCACTAAGCCTGTTACGATTCGCTGTAAACCTTCCGCACTCATAAGTGAAATCACTTCAATCATGCCATCTGCTTCCCGACCTTTAGCGCCTTCCGGGCGAGGATCAGCAACAGCAATATCGAAATAACCTAAAACGCCACTTAACACCACAATAAAGAGTGAAAGCAAAGCGAAAAGTGTTACTGGATGAGGTAGCAAGTTTCCTAAAAATTCTACGGTGGTGAGAAATCGCGAGAATAAACCACCCTTTCCGTCGTTGTTATCGACGGAAGCTGTATTTGTGTTTTCGGTTGTCAAAACGTTCCCTCTGTCGTTTTAATCGCACCTGCTTATCGAAATCATCGCTGGGACGGCAATGCCTCGTACAAATGAGTGGTGCAGTTTTTATTGTAAAAATCGACGGTATTTTACCCGATCTTAAGTGATTTTGGCAGTGATAGCGGTAAATGAACGTAAATCGCTGCAAAAAAGCAGGCTGTAAGTGGTGCCAGTTAGCACATAAATCAGCGAGTTACACATTTACAGCGGCATAAAAAAAGCCAGTCCGAAGACTGGCTTTTCGTCTATTTGCTAAGCAAAGATAATTAATTGCCTTTCGACTGATTCATGTATTTGAAGAAGTCGCTGTCTGGCGCAATCACCATAACATCTTGTTTACTGTTAAAGCTTTGCTTGTAAGCATCCATACTACGTAAGAAACTATAGAAGTCTGCGTTTTGCGAATAGGCATCGGCATAAATTTGTGCTGCCAACGCATCACCTTCACCGCGAAGCTGTCGCGCGTTACGCTCTGCATCAGCAAGCATAACCGTTACTTTTGCATCAATGTTTGCCTTGATAACCTCAGCTTGCTCCTGACCTTCTGAACGGTGCTCTCTCGCCACTGCAGCACGCTCAGCACGCATACGTTGGAAAATTGAGTTGCTCACTTCGGTAGGTAGGTTGATTTGCTTAACGCGTACGTCAACAATTTCAATGCCCAGCTCGTCAGACGAGGTTGAAGCTTGTTCCATTGCTTGGTTCATTAACGCAGAGCGCTCACCCGAAACAATTTGCGCAATGGTACGTGTACCAAACTCTGAACGCAGACCGTTGTTTACCTTCTGTTTCAAAAGCGCTTCAGCTTGTAACTTGTTACCGCCCGTTGAAAGGTAGTAACGCGCGAAGTCATCTATGCGCCATTTAACGTAAGAATCAACAATAAGGTCTTTCTTCTCACTGGTTACAAAGCGATCTGGCGTGCCATCAAGCGTTTGAATTCGCGCATCAAGGTGGCGAACCGAGTCAATAAACGGCAGTTTAAAGTGTAAACCAGGCTCGAAAACCCGTGTATCACCGGTAGCATCGTCACGCTGTACTTTACCAAACTGAATAACAATAGCGCGCTCGCCTTCTTTAACGGCAAACAGTGAACCTGACGCTAGCAGAACAAGAAGGACAGCAGCAGCAATAAATAAATTCTTCATAGCTATTATCTCCCCTCTCTAAAGCTATTACCACGTAGGCCAGACGTCGGCGATGAATTACGGCTTGCACCGTTTGCATCAGTTACCGGCGCTTGTAAACCCTCTAGCGTGTTGCGTGAACGTGGGGTACTTGATGATTGTTGACGCTCCATGATTTTATCCAGCGGTAGATACATCATGTTGTTACCACCTTTACTGTCCACCATAATTTTACTGGTGTTACCCAATACTTCTTCCATGGTTTCAAGGTAAATACGTTCGCGAGTAACCTGCGGCGCTTTTTCGTATTGTGGTAGAAGCTCATTAAAGCGAGCCACTTCACCCTGTGCTTCAAGCGTTACACGTTCTTTATACGCTTGCGCTTCTTCATTCATACGGTTAACTTGACCACGAGCACGCGGTTCAATTTCTCTTGCGTATGCTTCCGCTTCTCGAATGAAGCGCTGCTCATCTTCCTGTGCAGCAATAGCATCATCAAAAGCATCTTTCACCTGCTCAGGCGGACGCGCATCACGGAAGTTCATATCAATAATCGATACACCCATGTTGTAGGGTTCGATAATTGATTGAAGCTCTTCCCACACGCGCTGACGTGTCACTTCACGACCGTCGGTAAGTACGTCATCCATGGTTGAATGACCTACTACGTAGCGAATCGCACTGTCTAGCGACTGGCTTAAGCTTTGCTCTGGACTTTCTACGGCGAATGTCCAGCGGTATGGGTCAACAACCCTGAACTGCATTTCCATTTGAACGCTAACGACGTTTTCGTCTTCGGTCAGCATTGAGCCTGAAGAAGACTGATCGCGGATAGACTGTACGTCTACTGGAATTACGGTATCGATAAACGTTGGTGCCCAACGAAGACCTGGCTCTACTTGCTGATGGTATTCACCGAAACGAAGTACTACACCGCGCTCCGCTTCACGGATAGTGTAAAACCCACTGATAAACCAAATAGCAACTAAAAGGCCTACAAGAATACCAGCACCGATGCCACCCAAGCTTTTGCCAGAGCCGCCACCGTTACCGCCTGATTTACCAAACTTGCCAAACAA
>ENA-OWNT01005409-OWNT01005409.1-seawater-metagenome-genome-assembly--contig:-NODE-5409-length-10543-cov-4.968469_pt1 | contig 10543 bp, 3 predicted proteins | sample MGYA00238136_ERZ651165 | MGnify/ENA primary metagenome ERZ651165 (study PRJEB26861, sample SAMN08777766) | seawater metagenome | isolation source: coastal seawater | place: USA: Florida | collected...
TGCGCACCCGATGACAGTTGTCCTTATGACGCGAACAATGATGAGGATTCTGACCAAATTTGTGGCAACGAGGACACTTGTCCCATTGACGCTACCAATGACGAGGACAGTGACGCCATTTGTTATCACGCAGACTCGTGCCCGCTCGATGCCGGCAACGATTTCGATGGAGATGTCATATGTGGTGATGTTGACTCATGTGACCAAGACGAAGAAAACGACGCCGACTCGGACTTCGCGTGTGCTAATGTGGATATTTGCCCGTTCGACCCAGCCAATGATGCCGACTCTGACAATATTTGTGGCGACGTTGACATTTGTCCGTTTGATCCCGCTAATGATTTTGATGGCGATGGTGTTTGTGGTGATGTAGACAGTTGCTCCGAGGATGCCGAAAATGACGCCGACGCGGACCGTATCTGCTCTCCTGATGATGTGTGCGCGTATGACGCCGAGCACGACGCTGACGGCGATGAAATTTGCGGTGACGTTGACTCGTGCCCTCACGATTCGGGGAATGACCATGACAGTGACTCCATTTGTGGAAACGTCGACAGTTGCCCGCTTGACTACGAAAACGACATCGATTCTGACTTGATCTGTGGCAATATCGATGAGTGCCCACACGATGCGGAAAATGATGCCGACGGAGATTATATGTGTGGTGACGTCGATTCCTGTGCCTACGACGCAGCAAACGATGTCGACTCTGATACTCTATGTGCGAATGTGGATGTGTGTTCTCTCGATCCTGAAAACGACGCAGATGGCGATTCTGTGTGTGGCCATTCAGATTCTTGTCCATATGACGCCAACAATGATGCGGACTCTGATTCAGTTTGTGCGCAAGCGGATTCATGTCCGTTTGACGCGGACGATGACGCAGATTCTGATTTGATGTGTTCTGATCGAGATACATGTCCATTTGATGCGGAAAATGACGTGGACTCAGATGGAATATGCGGTGATGTGGACTCTTGCGAGTACGATACTTTCAATGATTATGATGGTGATCAACTGTGCGCAAACGTCGACAGCTGCCCTTTCGCTTCTGAGAATGATGCCGACAACGATGGCATTTGTTACAATGATGTATGCCAAAACAGCGGTGGGCTGGCATGCAATGTGTTCCGGACTCATCCTGAAGAGAACGATTGTACAGATCCCCAAAACTACATGTGTGATATATGCAGTTGTTCATGCCTCGACCAGTGCCGCGATACTTGTGCCCACGACGCAGAGAATGATGCAGATTCTGATGGCATTTGCGGCAATGTTGATTCGTGCCCTCATGATCGTTGGAATGATGCTGATTCCGATGAAATATGCGCCGACGCTGATTCGTGTCCTCACGATGGGCTGAACGACATCGACAATGACAAATTATGTTCAGATGCAGACGGATGCGAGTTTGATGCACAAAATGATGCTGACAGCGATGCCATATGCGGAAATGTGGACTCTTGCCCATTCGACCCAACTAACGATTCTGATGGTGATTTGTTGTGCTCTCGCGATGACAGTTGTCCTTTTGATCCTGAAAATGACAGTGACTCTGACTTGGTGTGCGGCGACGATGATTCTTGCACTCATGACCCCGGAAACGATTTGGATTCCGACGACGTCTGCGGTGACGTAGACTCATGCCACCTTGACACCAACAACGACATCGACAGTGACTCGATTTGTGGCAATGGTGATGAATGCCCTTCCGACGCTGAAAATGACTGGGACGCGGACGAAATTTGTGGTGATGTCGACTCATGTCCACATGACGCTGCAAACGACTTTGACAGTGATGCTATTTGTGGTGACGTTGACAGTTGTCCTGAAGACCCACAGAACGACATTGATAGCGACCGCATCTGTTCCCCCAACGATGCATGTGACTACGTGCATGAGCAGGACCATGACGTCGATAGCGATGAAATTTGCGCCGATGTCGATTCTTGTCCGAATGATGCAGGCAACGACATCGACGGTGACCGACTTTGCCGCGACGTTGACAGTTGTCATTTGGACTCGGATAACGACATTGATTCCGACAATATTTGCGGGAACGTTGACGTGTGCCCTGCAGATCACGAAAACGATGCAGACTCGGACCACCTGTGTGAATTGGTTGACTCTTGCCCTTACGATGCTTTCAATGACGCTGACTCCGACGAAATTTGCGGCAACGTTGACTCTTGCCGCTTGGATCCGGAAAACGACATTGACGGCGATGCAATGTGTGGCGATGTGGACTCCTGTCCGCTTGATGCGGCAAACGACGTCGACAGCGATTTGGTTTGCTCTACTCTTGATTCATGCCCGTCCGATGGGTTGAATGATGTAGATTCAGATTCAGTATGTGGTGACGTTGACACGTGCCCATTGGATCCCCTCAACGATGTTGACTTGGATATGATTTGTGGCGACGAAGATAGCTGCCCTCAAGATGAATTCAACGACTTTGACTCTGATATGCTGTGCCAGCTCACTGATTCGTGCCCGTTCGACAGTGCGAACGACATCGATTCAGACTTCATCTGTTCCGGTGCGGATTCCTGCCCACTGGATGCGGCGAATGACGAAGATTCTGACCGGATATGCGCACCCCACGACAGTTGTCCTCTCGATCCACTCAACGACTTCGATGCCGACGGCATTTGTGGTGACGTTGATCGCTGCCAGTTCAGCGTAGAGAACGACATCGACTCTGATGGCGTGTGCTTCAACAACGTGTGTTTGGACCTCGACGACAACGTGTGTTCGAGTTACAATATTCCCATTGCCGCTGGAGGACGATCCGGGCAATGTGTGGATGACGATGTTTGCGGATTGTGCAGTTGCAGTTGTTTCGATGAATGTCAAGACACCTGTCGCCGCGATCCTATGAATGATGCAGACTCTGATGATTTGTGCGGTGACGTGGATTCATGTCCTTGGGACAATCAAAACGATGCAGACTCGGACACAATATGCGGAAACGTGGATTCGTGTCCGTGGGATACGTGGAATGACGCCGATTCCGACAACACTTGCGGTGACACAGATTCTTGCCCTCTAGACGCACTCAATGACATGGATGGTGATCTTGTCTGCGGTGATGCCGACTCTTGTCCGTTCGATGCTGAAAATGACGCAGACCGAGATGGCGTGTGTGGAGACTCAGACGATTGCCCTTACGACGCAGAAAACGATGCTGACGCTGACGATCTATGTGGCAATATTGAAACGTGTCCTCATGATGCCGCCAACGATTTCGACAGTGATGGCATTTGTGGCGACGTTGATAGTTGTCCGGAAGACCCGGAAAATGACGCGGACGGTGACGCACTGTGTGCACCTCACGATGAATGCGACTACGATGCTGAACATGACGCGGATAGCGATGAAATTTGCGGTGATATCGACTCCTGCCCATACGACGCCGGTAACGATCACGACAGTGACGCCCTGTGCCAAAACGTGGACAGCTGTCACCTTGACGCAGCTAATGATGCCGACCACGATGCTATTTGTGGCAATGTAGACATTTGCCCATTTGACGCGGAGAACGACGCCGACAATGATGGCCTGTGCGGGGACGTGGACTCGTGCCCATACGACCCAAATAACGACCAAGATGGGGATGGAATTTGTGGCGACATTGACTCCTGTAACCTCGACGACGAGAATGATGTGGATTCCGACACTGTTTGTGCCGATGAAGACACTTGTCCATTGGACGCCCTCAACGACATCGATGGTGATGGAATTTGCGAGCAAAACGACTCTTGCCCATTCGACTCTGAAAATGATGTTGATGGTGACGGCCTCTGTAACAGTGCAACATGTGTGGACGAAGATCCAGCTGCTTGCTCTGTTTTCGTGACCACCAACTCCGACTGTCGAGCTGCGAACGCGTGTTCGGTTTGTGGGTGTGCTTGCTTCAGCCAATGCAACGACCGCTGCCCTCTTGATCGCATGAATGACGTCGACAGTGACAACGTGTGCGCTGACGCCGATTCGTGTCCGTTCGATGCGGACAACGACAGCGATGGTGACCAGCTGTGCGCAGATGTTGACTCTTGCCCTTACGATAATTTGAACGACGTTGATTCAGATGCTGTTTGTGCAAGCTCCGATTCTTGCCCGTTTGATGATAGCAATGATGCGGACGGCGACAACATGTGCTCTGATGTGGACCCGTGCCCAGTGGATCCGAGTAACGATGCCGACAGTGACTCTCTTTGCGCAGAGGTAGACTCTTGTGAACTGGATAGCTACAATGACCAAGACTCGGATCTCATATGCGGAGACGTTGACTCTTGTGCCGAAGATGCTTCCAATGATTTCGACAACGATTTGCTCTGTTCCGACGTAGACAGTTGCCCGTTTGATGTTGACAACGATGTGGATACCGACGGTTTGTGCGGAAACGTCGATGATTGCAAAATGGATGCTGAGAACGATGCAGATGGTGATGACTTGTGCGCAGACAGAGACCCATGTCCCCACGACCCCGCCAACGACTTCGACGGCGATGGGATTTGTGGAGATGTAGACAGTTGTCCCACAGATATTGAAAATGATGCTGACAGCGACGACATATGTTCTGTCGACGATCCTTGTGCAAATGTTCACAGTGACCATCACGATGCTGATAGTGACCAAATCTGTCAAGACGTAGACACATGTCCGAACGACAGTGGAAATGATCATGACAGTGATTCAATTTGTGGTGACGTGGATAGTTGCCGCTTCGACGCTCTCAACGATGCAGACAGCGACAGTGTCTGTGGAAACCTCGATGTGTGTCCGTTTGACTCCCTCAATGATATCGATGCAGACACTCTTTGTGGCGATGTGGATTCTTGCCCTTTGGACTCAAGCAATGATGCCGATGGTGACAATTTGTGTGTAGACCAAGATCCCTGCCCGCTTGACAAGGAAAACGACGCAGACAGCGATTCAATTTGCGGAAACACTGACAGTTGCCCTTATGATTCTGAGAACGATGTCGATTTTGATATGCTCTGCGCTGACGTCGACAGTTGTCCGTTGAATGCCGGCAATGACGCCGACAGTGACAATTTGTGCAGCGATCAATGCCTTTTCGACGCGGACGCAGATTCTATCTGCGATGACCTGGATTCTTGTGCATTGGATGCGAACAATGATTGGGACTCCGATTTGATTTGTGGCGACATGGATTCCTGCCCGTTTGACAACGAAAACGATGTTGATGCCGACTCTGTTTGCGCTGACGTTGCTGCTTCTGCGCTGAGTTGTGGATTTGACATCAGTGCACTCAATATCCTGTACGTTATTATGTTTGTTTGTGAGCGCAAACCTGACCGATGTTGTTTGTTATGTGGTTGGTTGAGCCAATGACTCTTTTTTTTTTTTTTTTTTTGTCGTGTTGGTACCGGGATATTTTTTTCGACACAGACGGAGATTCTTGTCACGACGCGGGGATTTTGAGTGATGCTCAGAAGGAAAACGTCTTGACAAGTGTCGTTGCTGACTTTGGGTTCAGTGCATCAAGTGCCGGAGCGACTTTGTCGGAAAGTCCAGAGTTCAGCGATGACAACACGTTAGTTTTCAGCGTGTTGTCGTCCTTACCCGAGGATACTGTAGCAGCCATTATCGAAGCAATCATTGGAGTTGGATCTGAGTTCATACAGGTCGAACCTCAACGCAGAGCACGTCTTCTGGCCGCAGGAGAGGAACGAGTTCTGTTCGTGACTGTCAACCTGGACGGTCTTCTGTCGAAGTTGCGCTCTGACGCTGACTTCGATGGTGTGGACAACGATGTCGACAGTTGCCCTTTTGATCCAGAAAATGATGCCGACGGTGATTCGCTCTGCAAATTGTCTTTTTGTTTTGACGATTTGTTCGTGTTGAATCCGCAGTGCACGGACTTCCGCAGCGGCGGTCGCTTAGATGGCCAGTGTGTGGAGTCCGGGGTATGCACAACGTGTGCGTGCTCATGCAATGCTGAATGTGCTGGGGTAATTGGCGGCGGCAGTGATATTTGTCCGTACGAAGCGGCGAATGATGCAGATAGTGATTTGCTCTGTGCCAGCGATGACCCTTGCCCATTTGATGCCACGAATGACGCTGACAGTGACGATTTGTGTGGCGAAACTGTCGCCTGTGTTGAGACAGACGAAGCCGTGACATCATTTGGCTCTTGTTCTGACTACAGTGAAGGCAGTCGATATTTCGGCTTCTGTTCTATTGATGGAATATGCGACATTTGCCCGTGCTCTTGCGCTTCAGAATGTGGATCCGAAGTCGATACTTGCCCGTCGGACCCTGAAAATGATGTCGATGCGGACCAGCTGTGCGCCGACATGGATTCGTGTCCCTATGACCCTGAAAATGATGTCGACAGTGACAATGTATGCTCTTCTGGCGACTCCTGTCCAGATGACCCTGAAAACGACTTGGACGGGGATGGAATATGTGGTGCCAGCGACAGTTGCCCATTTGATGCATTCAACGACGCTGACGGAGACCGCGTCTGTGCGGATGTTGACTCCTGTCCGTTGAGTGCAACCGGTGACCGGGATCAAGATGGTCTGTGTGACAACATCGATAGCTGTCCTTTAGACGCAGACAATGACGCTGATGCAGATGACATGTGTGGCGACGAAGATCCATGTCCTCAAGACAGTTCCAATGCATGCAATGATGCAAACAATGGCGTAGTCGTTGACGGTGATGGATTGATCATCGATGACGAAATGCTTGTCATCATTATTGGCATAGTTTGCGGGGTACATAGCGAACAACTTTTGCGCCACCAAACCCATCCGCGTACTTAGTGTTTGTGTTGCTGGCTGTAGGTGATAATCCTGGCGCTCATTATTGTAGCAGTCGTCGTGATCCTGAACAAACGGAAAGTGGCTCGTGCAAAGCAGGTATCAGAAACCTATATGCGGTCTCCTCGCAGCTTTAGACCCAGTGAGGACAATGACCTAAGCTTGAAAAGCAGCAGCGCGGTGCAGGTAAGCCCCACGTTCTTGAGGTCCAATGCAGCGAGTCATCTGTCTTTTTCACAAAGTCTAACTCTTCGCATGTAGTCGAGCCCCAATCATTCTGACTTTTCACCAAACTCCAAGCTGTCAGCAGCGGACCGTGCGGAATCGGTTGTGTCCACCGAAGGGTACGTAGCCGAAAAGACCAAGAAACACAAGACGAAACCAACATCCAGCAAAAGTCGCAAAACACGACGGGCCAAGCGAGATAGCAAATCAACTGGGAGTCGCGCAACCGAAGCCGGGGAGAGTGGATCGTGGTCGCCAGATCCCAACTCACTAAGCGAGATAGATTGGGAAAAATCGTTGAACAAATTTTTCCAAAAGTACGCTGCAATTGACCTCTCGTACCTGCGTGTATGTCAACATGTGTGTAACGCGTTCGTACGTTCATACTCAAGGCACAACAAAGCAAAAGTCGCAATGGTTCCAAAAATGGCGAAAATCTACAACTCGAAGAGAGGTAAGTAACCTGCATCTGGCTGGAGTTTGCTCGTCTGTACCCAGTGACTCATAATGTGTCTGATTTTGTGAAGGGCGCCTGTACGCAAAGCTGTACAAGGCTTATAAAGCCGCTCCAAACGGGGCAACGCCGTCTTGAATCTCCGCCAACTTGTCGACATTAGAATTTTGAAGGCTCAAGTTCTATTTCGAAACTGACAAAGAAGTACTTGTGCTGAGTAGTACTCGTACTCTACTTCTACAATAACATTGTGTCATAAAATAAAATACAGTATGAATGAAAATACGTACGATCGTGCGTGAGGACAGTGTCTGTGTGCGTTCAGTAGTGCGCTTTGTGCTTGTCCTGGAAGAATCGCTGGATTGTCGACGCCGTTCGATCATCACCGTCTGTTCTGAGCACACGCCCTTACGGAATTTTCACAAACGTGTTGCGTGATTTTCACGCTGTACTCTCTCCGTCGCGTCGTCACTTGGACGAGGCAGCATTTTATGGTCGAGCTTCGTGCGGAGCAGACCGTAGGTTGGCTGCATTGATAGTGTGTGCTTGGTGTGCGCAATACAAGGTACAATACGGCAAAAAGCCAGCAGTATGGTGAAGTAGGCGCGTGTGGTGTGCGGCTTGCTTACTTACACACTTACAGACACACCCGGGTATGGCATAGATTATTCGGTGATTGACTGCAGGGAAACCACTCGACCCGGAGCCGATTAATTCATCCTCTAGACCCGAAAACCGAAAAGTGTCCATTTCTTTTTTTCAAAGTTACCGGGTAAGTCCCACTTTTGCAAACCTCTACTAACGATTAGCATCCAGTCTCGATGAAAAATAGTCTAAAGTCTAAATGAATGTTTCAAGTAAGTGTAGACTAGCTATAGTTAGATCAGAGCTGATCATTTGCCAGCTTCAAGCGGAGTCGCTGATGAGCTATCATAGCTGATTGATGAATGGAGTGCGATCACACAGTCCGTCATTCATCGGTGCCCTTGAGCTTTATCATAGAGCCAGTTCGTGTTGGAAATTTGAACAATGGAAACCTGCAAACTTTCGCTCACACACACACACACACACACACACACACAACTCAGCACAAGAACCACCGCACAGGGCTGGCTGACAGGCTAAGTTCACTCACTCACTCACTCACTCCTCCCCCACTCACTCGCTCACACACACCGCCGGTCAACGCTGACTGACTGGCTGGCTGGCTGTCACAGTCAAAGCTGGCTGACTGCTTGCCTGCCGCTGCGTTGACCGGCTGGCTGGCTGACCGACGTTCATGACTGTTCGAACGACCGAACAAACAAACGAACGTACGAACAACGACGACGACGACGACGACGGCGACGACGACGACGAAGAAGAAGAAGAAGAAGAAGAAGAAGTCTCTCCTCCCCCCGCAGGCGCGCACCTGCGACTACAACCAATGCTCCGTGCCAGCGCGCCGTTTTTGACCACATTCACATTCGCATTCATAAGCTTTTATTTATTGTCTGGCGAACGACCTGCAACCTGCAACCTGCAACCTGCAACCTGCAACCTGCAGTTGGTTGCCAGCAACCAGTAACCCGTCTTTTCGCTGAGAGTGAAACATTCAATAGGTTGTCCGGGATGATGGTGTGGTCGTTTGCAGAAAACCGCTGACATGACGAATAGTACTGGCGGATTGTTTCCGCAAATTATTGGAAACGGCGGTGTCGGGTGGGGGCACCATGCAAGACGAACCCCCCACGTAAACCGCTACTGCTAGAATGCGCTACACAAGCCTTCTGCGGCAAATGGCCACAATATGCGTGGTGCTATGTGTCGTTGCAGCATTTTTTCCGATTGCTTTTGCAACTTCTTGTGTCGACTGCAATGGTAACGATTGCAGTAGCTTTTTATCGAGGATCGGTGATGGCACATGCGACCAGGGATGTGGGGGAACAGTTGACTTCAATTGTCCCTCTTTCAGCGACGACAACGGAGACTGTGCCGCCTCGCCAAGTTGTTGTCCTAGCGATCCAGAAAATGATTCGGATTCTGACTTCATTTGTGGCGACGTTGACTCCTGCCCGTACGACAGCGAAAACGACGTTGACTCTGACGAACTTTGCCAACCTGATGATCCGTGCCCCCGAGATCCCGATGTCGAAGACCATGACGGAGATTCCATTTGCAGTGAAGATTCGTGCCCTTTCGACAGTGAAAATGACATAGATTCCGACTCTCTGTGTGCTAACACTGGATGCCAAGACTCAGCAGACGCTTCGTGCATTGGCTTTGCGACAGGCTCGAAAAGTTGTCTCAACGAAAACGGATGTCAAACTTGTTCATGCACGTGCTATTCTGCGTGCACCGACCCATGTCCAAATGACATTCACAACGACATTGACAGTGATGGACTTTGTGGCGACGTGGATTCTTGCCCACTTGATGGTTTCAATGATGACGACTCGGACCTGCTCTGTTCAGACGAGGACAACTGCCCGGATGATCCAGTCAACGACGAGGATTCAGACGGGATCTGCAGCGCCCAAGACTCATGCCCAAATGATTCCGTCAATGACGCTGATCTTGATGGAGTTTGCGCAACGCAAGACAGTTGCATGTTCGATGTTTTCAACGATGCTGACAGTGATGCTGTATGTGCGGACGTCGATTCATGCCCGCAAGATCCTGAAAATGACGCAGACTCGGACAGTGTTTGTGGAAAGGAGGACTCTTGCCCCCACGACGCGGCAAATGATCGTGATAATGACATTCTCTGTGCAAACCTCGATAGTTGTGATGATGACGCTGAGAACGATGCTGACAACGATGGCACCTGCGGTAACATCGATGAGTGTCCATACGATGCAGAAAACGACCAAGATTCAGACGTCATTTGTGGTGATGTTGACTCTTGCCCGTATGATGCCGCAAATGACATCGACAGTGATGCCATCTGCGGCGATGTCGACAGCTGTCCCGACGACCCAGAAAACGACGTTGACGATGACAACATCTGCGTCCCAGATGATTTCTGTGCATATGTTCACGACGACGAACATGATGCTGACAGTGACGCCCTGTGCCAAGATGTTGA
>ENA-OWNT01005411-OWNT01005411.1-seawater-metagenome-genome-assembly--contig:-NODE-5411-length-10542-cov-4.487912_pt1 | contig 10542 bp, 9 predicted proteins | sample MGYA00238136_ERZ651165 | MGnify/ENA primary metagenome ERZ651165 (study PRJEB26861, sample SAMN08777766) | seawater metagenome | isolation source: coastal seawater | place: USA: Florida | collected...
CGTTCGACGTTCGACGTTCGACGTTCGACGTTCGACGTTCGACGTTCGACGTTCGACGTTCGACGTTCGACGTTCGATGTTCGACGGTCGACGGTCGAGACGACGACTTGGCGCGTGACGACAGCGTGACACGCTCGACACGCTAGTCGCGTGGCGTGGCGCGCACACTCGGCCGCTCTCGTCGTCGCTTGCCCAGCCGGTTTTGTGTGGCATGGATGTCAATATTCCTCCACGGCAGTGGTCTTCTTGATTGCCACAGTGATGGCGACGATGGTGACTTGTGAGTTGGTGTTTTCACGACAACGGTGACGATGACCGACCCACAACGGCATTCCTGCATCGGGTCCATCACCCACTGTCTGAAAGCCGCTCCCAACACTCGGCCAGTGAGCAGTGATGAAGCGACACAGAGAACGTAGATCAATAAAAACATGTGTGAGGAGTGAAGCGAGAGAAATTTGAGGAGCATTCTGAAAAAGAGTTGGAAGCGTCATCACGCTGGAGCTTTTGATAGGAGCAAGCCGCTCTGAGTACGCCGAGTGCGTACGGCGGCTGGGTGTTGCAACAATGTAAGACAACTGCCGAAGTTGGAGAACGGTGCGGAAAAGAATGGCAAGGATACGCCCCGAAGCGTAAACAACGACAATGTCATCGTCCTCCGACACTGGTGAAATCAAGGTGGTTTTAAGGTGTCGTCCTCATGATGACGATAATCCGTTCGTGACTGTATCTTTGGCCGATAGTACCCTCGAGTTCAGTGTCCCTGAAGACGAGCGAGAAATCCTTTCCGAGAATGAGAGACTTCGCGACGCTGAATTTCACTTTCACGGCATACTGGATGAAGACGCCACACAAGAGGATGTATACGAACTTCTCGCGCATGATTGCGTTCAATCGGTGACCCAAGGAATTAATGCGACAATAATAGCGTATGGGCAGAGTGGATCTGGAAAGTCTTATTCGATATGCGGCAATGCTTCGCCATTGTCCACTGATGGCGACCATGATGAAGAAGAGCGGGGATTGGTACCCCGTGCCCTCGAACAGTTGTTTGAAATCGCGGAGGAGTATGCACGTGATAATGAAGTAGCGCTCGATGAGGTGGCTCGTAATGCCGCTGGCGATGGTTCCGCGTCGATCCCAGCCGTCGAAATCAAGCTTTCTTTCCTTGAAATCGCCAACGACACAGGACGAGATCTCCTCAAAGTCCGACCTCTTCGTTCACGAACATCTCGCAGCAGGCGAGGAAGTATGGCACGAAGCCGGACGAGAAGCGTCTCGAGATCTCGTTCACGCAGTGGTTCTGGTGCTGGCATTGAGTGCGCGAGTGCAATTGGTGTAAGAGACGGCGCCAGTCCTGGTTCGCCCTCTGGGAAAACCTCTCACAGAAAACGCTTGGGCTCGGAACAGCATACACACATCCTTCATAAGGCCGCAGAATTAACGGAAGATCGCCGAAGTGCTGGCTTACCTGACCCGACCATTGCACAGTTGAAAACAGTGCTGCTTCGTGACTTTTCTGAGGCAGAATTCCGCGAAGCCCGTGGTGCAATAATTGCGCAACTGAAGGCGTCCGTCATCGACGCTGTCGACAACAATGGTGATGTTGAAATTAGAAATTTGTCCGTCCATACAGTGCCATCGTTAGAGCGAGCACTGCAACTGTACGCTAGAGGCAATGCGTCACGTGCTGCGAAAACCAGTGGTGCACACGCAATATTCACGGTGACCGTCGAGACTCGAAGATTCGATGAATCTGATGCTGTTCTCAAGGTAAGCGTGAGGTTGGCCTGAAGCATTGTCTACCCATCAGTTCTTGTAGAAGTGTAACTTGATCCACTCTGCTCTCATAAGGCCAAGCTTAGTTTTGTCGACCTCGCGGGATTTGAGCGCCAGCAGAAAACTGCTCAAGCGAATTCGCGACCTCGGCGGTCGTCGCAAGCAGAAGGGGCATCCACCAACCTCTCCCTTCATCACTTTCATGCTGTTGTGCAAAAGTTGCAAGAAAAAGCGAGGTTAAGACGAGCATCAAGGGTGCGTGATGATCGGCGTGCATTGTGATCATTAGTGGATGTGTGACATCATCAACATTGTGTTATCAGGACATACATATCCCATATCGCAATTCATTGTTGACCAGAGCACTCCGCGATGCTTTGGGTGGGAACAGCAGTACCCGCATGGTAAGAATGCGATCCAATTAATGCAAGCGCATCAGCCTACGCAAGCAAGGACGCGTCAATCAACAGTTTTGTGTGTTGTTGTTTTTGATAAATGGGCACATCGGTGTTCAGCTGGCATGTATCTCACTTGACCCAAGTCAATTAAACGAAACGATGAAGACCTGTAGATTGGCTCATCAAGTGGTGCGTCCACAACTGTCCCTCGGCCTGTATCGGAGCGAGAATGTATGAATGCACCGCTGGTTAACATTTCATTGATGGGCAGGCTACTATTCATAACAAGGCGAGAGTCAACCAAGAGCTTGATCCATTGGTTCGGAATTCACTGCAACCCGAAATGTTTTCTAGAGTGGCCTTCCAACTTTGTTATTCGCTTGGTTTGTTTCGTAGCTGCAAGTTCTGAGACGCCAGCACGCTCGAGCTGCTGAACTCCGGTGGGAGAAGCTTGCGCAACATCGGCAAGCCGTGTATTGGAAGGAAAAGGAGGCAGCGGAGAACGCGAAACGTGAGCAAATGCAAAAAGACACATTTGACCGGCAAACTTTCCGCAGTTTGACAAGATATTACAGAGAGCATGATGAAGACATGGTCGAAGGTGTAGACAGTGTGGTTGACATGCTTCAGCATGACTTGGAAGCCTGGCAACATCTATGCGATGACCTTGAAGAGGAGTTCGGGGAGCGTCCTGTGGAGTTGTCCAATATAGACCCAATATGGGAGTCGGAGGAAGAAGTGAGAATCAGCATGGAAGCCGCGGAGCGAGAGCTCCGAGAGGCAGAAGAACAAGAAAGAGCGGAGGCAGCTAGACAAGAGGAAATTCGACGCAAAGCCGCCGAAGTTCGCGCCGCTGAAGAACAGGAGAGGCAACGAAAGTTAGAGGTGAGCACATCTCGAACGAATTGACGAAACGCAGTGTCGCTCCGTCATGGGCTGAGATCGGTTCGCTTTATGTAGGCTGAAGCAAAAGCAACGCGAGAGCGGGTCGCAGCACTACAGCAGAAAATTCAAGAAGAGAAGTTGGCTGCGCTCGCGGCTGCAACGGAAGAAATTGAAGCTGCGAGGCAGGCACAGGAGAAAGCTGCAGCTGCCGCGGAAGCAGCTGTGGCAGCTGCGAAAAGGAGATGGGCGCGCTCTCGAGATGAAAGTGGCAACACACTTTGGTACGATGTCGACACTCAAGAAACTACCTTTGAGCGCCCGGACGATTACCATTCCGATGAGGATGTCGAAGTCGTCCGAGCAATGCAAGGCCATGGACCAACTTTGCCGCAAAGAAAGCTACGTGGGAAGTTCCGAAACCTTGCGGACCGCATCGTTCGTGTTCATGTCTTGCTGTTGAAGAGTCCTGGTGCTTTGTTGAGTCTTGTTGATACCATTGTCAAGGTCAAGAGCACAAAATCGAAGCGGAAGACGTTAGCGAACGTTGTTCATGCAGCATACGACCACGCAAAGGATTTTGCTGAGAAGGTGCGTCACTAGAGTGCTGATATTCGCTGTATTGTTGTTATCTTTGACGTTCCGTTCGCCTGTGTAGGTGGCAAAAACTGTGAAACAATGTGGCGAAATGGCCAGGCAATTGCCGAGCCCGTCCCCGCAAGAGTGGAGAGAAATTTTATTGCCACTTCGACAACAGAGTGCTGTACTTGAAAGTGGAGCCCTTGCATTGCCGCCTGACTCTGTTGCTACGTTAGCCTCTCGTGTTGATTCTATGATTTCGCTGGCGTGCGAACACTTAGAGGGAGCTGTTCCTAAGGCGGCTGAGACGTCGAACACGAGAAATTCCGTGTTACCTTCGTCTACTGAGGAGACTTCAATGGCGGACTTCGGGACTGTTGCTGATGCCGTAGTTTTGCGCCGCCTGATTGGCGTGATCTGTGGTGAATCTGCCACATTAGACGAAGTCAACTCCGCCTTCGTGAATGAGGAGGATGAAGAAGAGGAAGCAGAGTGGCGCACATCCATGGCAGCGAGCGCCATCCAACGGCGCTATCGTCGTCACCGTTTACGTGCGCGGCGTGTAGCGTCGTGTAATGACAGTGGCGAGCTTCCGGACGTGAAGAATCCCGAGAAAGTTCAATTGTCGGCGCCGCAGGTCGCGGAAGGCGTGCATGGCGAGGATGGTGTCACGTTGGTACTGCCGTTCCTCACAGACGGTACATCATTGCAACACACCCCAAATACGTCCAAGACACCGTCGCCGGCTGTTGTCGAGATCGTCAAAGACATCGATGAACTGCTGGAGTGGCTTGAAAAATTGTTTCAAGATCCCATTCTTCTGGCCTCCAAGTCCTTGTCATTTGCCGATTGGGCACTCATTCGGGACTCATTAGGAGCGTTCATTTCCAACTTTCCTCACCCTCAAACGGCCACAGGGTCGATGCGGCGTGTGCCCACGACAGAAATTAGTGACAGACCGTCGTCACCTGTTGCCAGATACCTTGTTGACAAAAGTACAGTTTATTTACGCTTCGTTGGAGAGTTGATGGACGCTCTGGTGCATGCGTCCGACTCCGCATCAACATCGCCTCAGAATGCTGTGAACGATTCTGAGGACATAGACACCTTTCGCAACCAACACGAAGATTCCATACATCACCAATCCACGTTGCCTCAGGTCGGTACCACCGTGCAAATATTCGTGCGCACAACAGCAGGTACCGTAGTCACACTCCTAGTGTCGTTAGACTACTCTATTCTTCAAGTGAAGAATCTGATACGTCGAGCTGAAAGCATTCCAAACGAACAGATGATAAAACTCGTGTTTGCTGGACGTGAACTTGCTACTGATGCACAGCAAGAGCAGCTATCTTTGCGTGACCACGGCGTTGGCGCAGACAGCGTTCTTCATCTTGTCATAGCAACGGAAGCAGTGCTGCCAACTGAACGTATCAACGCAGATCGACCGCATACAGGCGAGCCGTCCATGCCGGAGATGAAAGAACCCAATTCTGAAGATCCGGCTGCCTTACGAACTCTTTTGACGAACACTGCCACTCTTCTTCAACAATGGAAGCCAACCGTGGAATGGGAAGCAGCCAGAACTGGGCTTATCGTCGAACTGCATGCAGCGAGTGCAGCTGCAAAATCGGCCGGACACCTTTCATCTTCGCTAGAGACTGCTGTCGATCACGCAATCACAATCTTGGAGAAATCCACGTCAGCATCGCCAAAGCTTGAAAGGAAGGGCAGCAATAAACACCAAGAGGGTACCGCACGTGCTGAGCTAGCTCAAGCGGGAATAACACCGGTCGCCGGAACGAGAACAAGCAAGCAGAGAGTTATGGCAAGCGAAGTCAGAGATGATAATAGCATGTCGCCAAAACTGCTGCCCGATGCTGCGGCCCGTCGCTTCCAACGGTTTCTGCGTCGCCGTCCGTGGAGGAAGAAAGCGTGGCGCCGCCAACAGAAAGGGAATCAGCGACGAAGCCAACACCTGCAATCGTCTTCTGGTCCAACTCGTCCAAAAGCAGTGTCTCCTCGCTCTCGTCGCAATCGACGTCGTATTGAGGAAGCTCGCGGTAGCATGGAATCCGTGCAGTTTCGTGACAAAATCTTTGGGGGTATCGTAAAGTGGATCAATAAGGGCGGTCCTGCAGCAAGTGCTGTCGTCATCCAGAGTTGGTTTCGCAAAGTGCGCGAACAACGACGGTTTTGGCTACTGGAGCGGTCTGTTACAGCTTTACAGTCACTGGTAAGACACAGGATACGTGGCGTGAATTTGTTGTTTGGTCACATTTCACATTTCACTGATTGTGCACGCTTGTGTCATTACTAGGTTCGCGAAGCGCGAGCACGCAAACATGCCAGCGGGAAAATTGGAGTCACTGAAGTGACTGTTGGATCCCCAGCATTCCACTCTCGCGTCCAACGTATGCTCAGCCAAGATGTCCAAGCGCCATCCAATCGCACCATCATAGACGGTCACGATATTCAAGAGCGTTTTGGTTCGCCGGTGCTTGTACCTCGGCAAAATGATGCCGACCAACATTCACACGAGACTGAGGCTAACACGACTGCAGATGAAGAGTTGGATCCGCACCAAGCAATCTTCCCATTTGCCGATCTTGAGTGTCGGGAGCATGCTGTTCAATTGGATCCGAGCGACTTTGATTCTTCCGACCCTCCAGCCGCAATGAACACCACATCTGGTGTGGAGGACGTCGCCGACTCGAGGATCGAAAATCCGCAACACCACTCCGTGTCAAAGCGTAAAATGCCGAGTAAAAGTGTACTTGCCAGACGCAGAGAATTGGAACACGTTGCCGCAGTTATGCAGGCAGCGGCCCACAAAGCTGCAGCTGCCGAAGCGCAGGCGGAAGCCGAAAAAGTGGCTGCCGAAAAGGCAGCAAAACGCGAGTCTGCACGCAAAAGGGCCACTTTGAGAGCAAAGCTTGAACTCATGAAACTTAGCGCCCAATTGGAAAGTGTGGCAAGGCAGAAACAGCGACGCGCTCTTAGGGTGCAGTTGGATCAGGCGTATCGGCAGAGTGAGAAATCTGGTCGTTTGGCTCCGTTGGTGACAGCAATGGCCGCGGTTACACGCGCTGATACTTTGGCTGACGCAGAACTTCGAGCGTCATTTGAAGATGCTCGCGAGCTTCTGCTTGAGTTAGAAGAGCAGCAGCGATCGGCGGAGCCTGACATCACACCTATAATTGTTCGCGGGATCCCGCGCAATTCCACTGTAGGAATTGTTCGAGCGGTCCGCCGTGAGCTTGATGAAACTATTAACTCGCTCAAAACGCAAGAGGAAAGACTCGACAAACAGATTGAGTACGAGCGCGTGCGACGTGAGGTACTACAGCGGCAAATTGAAACTGCTCTCCAAGGCCGTCGGCGATTGTTCCTTCAGACCACTTGCAAGACCGCAGCCCGAGTCAATGCGAGTAAAGCAGAAGCGTCACCCACAAAAAAGAGCAATCGTTCTGAATATTTTGATTTCGACGCCAAAACTCGACTGTACGCTGCGCTTGTGATACAGCACGCGTACAGGGACGCAAAGTTGCGGAGATCATTCGTGAGCTATGATCCAGCAACAAAATCTCTCATCGTGGCCAAATGTGAGGATGAGCTGCAGCGGCCATCGTTGGCACCACGAAAGCCAAAGCCAAAAGAAAAGCGCGCTGTGAAGTCCAAGTCCAGCAGTGAGAAGGATGCAGTTCGGTCCAACCAAATGACGTCTTTGCAGAATCTCCCAAACATTTCCGGTCGCGTTGAAAAGCCGCGATTAGCAATGCGACCTCAAAAAAGAACTGTGAAAACAAAACGCAAGAAAATAAGTCACCGGCATCGGAAAGTGGCCACAGTATCGCGAATGCGCGATGGACATCCCACTTCGAGTCAATCCGCTCGCCATGTGCAACGCAAGCGCGACAACTCCAGCAAAATGGCTAGCTCGTCCAAGTCATTTAACAAAAAACGAGGTACTCGTACCGTTGCCACGGACGAAAAGATATCCACACCGAACAATCAACCAGGCACCCCAGAAATAGAAGCTATTGTTGAGGAACAGTTGTACGATTGCGAGCACAATTGTGGATTTGTGGGAACTTTCAAAGTGGTTCGACAGCATGAGCTCACATGCAAGCATACGCTGCAAAAGACGGAAACTAAAAGTGGGCGAAGGTCTCCTATTGATGGAGCTGTCATTATTGCCTCTCCCAAGGTCAAACAAAAGGTAGCGCGTCGTTTCTCGAACATCCAGCGCCAAGAAGCCAAAAAGAAGCCGGGAGCGTTACGATACAAAGACTTCATTCAAGATGCTGTCGTCGACATCAGCGTACCCCACCCAAGTCGCAATCGCAATGAAAGACACTTGGACAAATTTCGCAAGAAAGACGTTACCCGGCTGTATGCCTCACATGCACCTAGAACAGAAGCGGAGAAACATGAAGACGGCGAGCATCTGAAGCAGTTGAACTGGTCGCTGTCCGCTCTTTCGATGCCAACCGATACATTTGACGTTTTCAGGAGAAAACTGCAAAAAGCTTCTGCGAAAAGCAACAAAGCCACAAATCGTTTTCAGAAATTAGGGCCTGCATCATCGAAGTAAAAGTTCCTGTGATGTACAAACGATGCAGCATTTACTCGCTAATATTTATTTATTTCAGCCCTTTTCTGCGCCTCTCACAGCAGTTGGAACGATGAAGGCATCACAGTCGAGATCGTGAACTGTCGTTGCTTTCGACGACGTCTTGCCCACTCTCGTCCTCGTCGTCCTCGTCGTCCTCGTCGTCCTCCTCTACAACATCATAGCAACCACTTTCCTTTGTGTTCTGACTTCGAACCCATCTGAACAAAGCATTCGTGTTGCTGTGATCCCCAAAAACATCGGCACTGTCAATCGGCACCACCACAACTACATACACATATTTTGTTGCTTTCTTGCCAACGCGCCCGTCGAAATACATTCGGTTGCGCGCACTGCTGTCTCCACGGAATTTATGGTGCTCTGCATCTGCTGGAAAGCACAAGCCCCACCTATCAATGCCAAGAATACACACAGAAGTGTCACTGGCCCGTTGTGCCCTATCAGGAAATCATTGCATGCTTGCGTACTTCGGCACGAACGCGTCTGGCACGCGCTGTGTCGCAAATTCTTGAATGTCGCGATGCATGTCCTGTAGAGTTGTAATGCGAACCTCCCGTCACTGAACTTGCATCACACATGCGCACAAATGCAGTTCACGGTCAAACGGACCTCCGCGGAAACTCCAAACAGCGGGTGTGGCTGCCATGGCAGCTCTCGATCCACGAAGTGATCACCTTGGGCAATGGACGAGAAATTGACCAGTGAGCACATGGACATGGGTTCATCCAACACACGCCACAACAATCAGAGTGTTGACTGACTTGCAGCGCAAGCATGTGACAAGTCCTCCTGCTTCGCATGATGGCTCAGGAAGTCCAAAATACAGTATTGCGGGGGCACCTGGCGAATAGTGACAACAAAAGATATCATCCTAAATGCTGAGAGTCTGTGTGTGTACGCTCGCGTCCAAGAACAGGGTAGTTGAATTGTACCAGAAACGCTTCGCCCCGCGCATGCATTGCAAGCGCTTGAGATGGTGACTTCCACACGAATGACGATGTTTCTTTGCGATCGGACCCAACCGCCAAGCTAGCTTGCAGTTGTGGAGCAGTAAGATTTGCAACGAAGAACCAAGCATCGAAACCTTTGCCACCTCGCTGGGCCTCGAGTTCGGGAGTCACGAAGCGGCACATCAGGTGTAAGTCATCAGGATTGATAGAAAGGGGACCTCTTCGATTCAACAACTCTTCGAACTGCTTCGCGTCCTCGTGAACCCTGTGGCGCCATTCCAAGGCATCGGAAAGGCTAGGGAATGTATGTTCGTGTGCGCCGGCAAGCAGACATAGTCCGCTCTCTTCGAAAGTTTCGCGAACACCGCACACTTTCAGCGCAGCAATCGAGGGTTCACCTTTGAGTAATCGACCAATTTGTCGATCTTCAGGCTCAAGTGCACCGCCTGGAAACACTAAAGCGTCCGCCATGAAGCTTGACCGAGCAGAGCGCTGCTGCATGCAGACGAGGTAGTCGCACGAGTCGTCATTGAAATCAATTTCACTCACGTCCAATCCACTTGCAGGCATCGCCGTTCTCAACACATCCTTGGACGCGCAAATAATGAGGCTTGCGCTTGGTATCTCAAATTTGTTAACATCAGTCTTCGTCATTGTGCTCATTTGAGAACACGACAATCTTGACACTCGCTGAAACACGCTCGTGCGGAGCGCGCGCAGCATTTGAAGTCTTCGAGCGGACCTATATCCGCCAGAAAATCACATACCTCTTCCACGCGGCCCGTCGATTTTCTCAACCATAACCAGCACAATGCATCCACTTAAGTCGCTTGTGCTTGCGCAGTCCTCCGTTGCCGTTCCATCTGAAGGTCATTCTCCCACGACTCGTTCTGAGTCTTCGATCTTCGACCACTCCCCCGTCTCCATTCAAATGAGCTCATTGCCTCCTGCATGCGACATGCGACATGCTACCGGACACACATTGACATCCACCGCACGAATCGCATCGCTCACTTACTTTGTTGGCGAGCACAACCAGCGCACGCAGTGCATTGACCCCAATGTGTCGACGACACCCGCGTCCCAAACACAACACCGCACCAAAGAAGATACTGTGACTCCGTAATAATGAATGGAACCAACAACGACCTTCGAATGAGCAGCAGCACCAACCGACCGAGCGACGAACGTCATCGAACTTCGATGACACCGTTGTTGTTGTCTTCGTTGCGTCGTCGTCGTCGTCGCCGTCGTTGTCGTTGTCGTTGTTGTTGACGTCGCTGCTTCGTCTGCTGCTGCGATGACTGTTTCCTCGGCT
>ENA-OWNT01005412-OWNT01005412.1-seawater-metagenome-genome-assembly--contig:-NODE-5412-length-10541-cov-5.904052_pt1 | contig 10541 bp, 2 predicted proteins | sample MGYA00238136_ERZ651165 | MGnify/ENA primary metagenome ERZ651165 (study PRJEB26861, sample SAMN08777766) | seawater metagenome | isolation source: coastal seawater | place: USA: Florida | collected...
CCGATGCCGAGCCCGGCCTGTCCCAGCGGCGTCCACTGGAACGGGAGCCCGGCCTCGGGGTCGATCTCCAGCTGCTGGGCGCCCTCGATGAGCGACGGCCGGTCGACCGGGAACGGCGCCTGGGTGGGAATGACGTCATCGACCTGCAGCTCGGGGATGTCCGCGCCCCCGGGGACGTAGATGCTCAGGACCTCGTCGGGCGGCACCGTGGGGGGCTGCCCGTTCTGCGAGTTCGCCCAGTAGTAGACGAGGTCGTCCTGCTCGACGCGGCTCATGTCGTACTGCCACTGGGCCCCGGGGAGCCACATCTGAGCGAAGGGACCGGCGTCGAAGGTCACGAAGTCACCCCCCCGCCCGTCGGAGTCCGGGGTCGTCACCTCGCAGCCGAAGTCGCCGCCGCGGGGCAACGTCTCCTCCACCGCTTCGGTCGCGGCCTTCGTCTGGTCGCTCAGGAAGAAGTAGCCGGTGCCCTGCGAGAACCGGCCCTCCGGGTGCTGGATGACGCCGACGATCGTGAACACCCCGGCCGCGTCGTCGAAGCTCACTGCGTCGTCGTCGTCGCCGACGCTGTCGTCGTCGTCGCCGACGCTGTCGTCGTCGTCGCCCGCGTCGTCGTCATCCGCCGCGTCGTCGTCGTCGCCCCGGAAGGGATCGCCGCCGAGGGTGAGGGAGCCGTGGCAGCCGCCGAGCAGCAGGATGAGTGCGAGGAGCGTCGTGTTCCGCATGCGTCACGATACAACGGCAGGCTGATGCCCTTGCTGGCGTTGTCGGGCGCGTGCCATCCTGCCGGCGAGGGTGTTCCCGAGGAGGTCGCTGTGCGTCGTTGCTGGATGCTGTTCCTGGTTCTGCTGTTTGGTCTCGCCACGCTGACCGGCTGCCCGGTCCGTGATGACGACGACACCACCGAAGACGACGACGACGCCACGGGCGACGACGACGACTCCGGCGATGACGACGACGCTGGTGACGACGACGACGGCACGAACGACCCGCCCGTCTTCCTCGACTCCTTCGACTTCCGCCTCGTGCAGCTCGAGAACCAGGTGACGGGGCAGTACGACCTGATCCAGGGGCAGATGGACATCTTCGTGTCCAACACCGTGTTCCTGGCCGAGCTCACGACGTCGACCGGGCAGGAGTGGACCTGGCAGGGCCCGCTGGTCCTGAACGAGAGCCGCTTCGAGGTCACCGGGCAGATGGAGCTGCCGGGCGTTCCGGAGTTCTGGATCACCATCGAGGGCAACTTCCTCGCCGGCGCGGACCGCGTCGCGTCCCAGAACTGCCTGACCGGCCTCGGCAACGACAACGAGACGCTCAACCAGGGCGACATCGGCATCGGGTTCGCCTGGTACGGCTGCCAGGTCGACGCACCCGCTGCGGCCATCGATCGCACCGGGTCCTACTCCGTCGGCGTCACGACCCACGGCGACAACTGCGCGGGGGCGTGGACGACCACGGGCTGGCAGGAGACGTGGCAGTTCGATGGGCGCCTGCTGGTCGTGAGCCGCGGGGGCTTCACGGGGTACGGCATCGTCTCGGACGACGGCCAGGTCTTCCGCTACTCCATGCTCGAGCAGGGGTCGCCCGGTCGCACCCTGAAGGTGATCGGCGACTTCACGGCGCCCACGGGCAAGGAAGAGGCGATCGCGACGGGGTACTGCTCGGACAACACGTCCGGCCTGCCCGGCGGAGTGTTGGACCTCGACTACCCCTGACGGCTACTCGTCGAAGTTCTCGTAGAAGAACGGGTCCATCTTGCCCGTCTGGCTCTCGCCGGCCGGCTGGGGAGCAGGCGGGGTCGGCTTGACGGTGGACTCCTCGCCCGTCTGCGGGCCGAGCATCATCCGCGCAGTGGTCCCGTCGAGCGGCTTGTCCGGCTCCGCGGCCGGTTCCTTCGTCACCGGAGCCTCGAAGTTCGAGGAGGTGGCGTCCTCGAACACGACCTCGAGCGAGCCCTGCGATTCAGGCCTCGTCGCCACCGGCGGAGGCTTCGCCGCCGCGCGCTTTCGCTTCCGCTTCCGTCGCTTCTTCTTCGGCGGCGGCGCCTTCGGGGCCGATGATCCGAACAGGCGGCGCACGAACTCCCCGAGCGCCCCGAACAGGCCCTGGCTCTCGTCGTCCCCGTCGTCCGTGTCGTTCCCCGCGTCGTCTGCGGGGCCGGAGGGCGAGGTGTCCTGGACGCTGCGCCCCGCCGACTTCAGCGCGAACACGATGTCTTCCAGGTGCCGTGCGGCCTCTTCGCAGTCCTCGTAGCGCTCGTTCGGGTCCCGCGCCCACATCTTCGTGAGGATGGGCCCCAGGTCCGCATGGAGGCTGGTCGCCTCTGTCACCTGCTCCTGCACCTCGGCGCGCGCGACGCGCTGCATGATCCGGATGAGGTTGTTGTCGATGAACAGCTGCTTGCCGGTCAGAAGCTCGTACAGGACGGTGCCCGCGGCGAACTGATCCGCGCGCCCGTCGAGCGGCTTGCCGGTGACCTGCTCCGGCGCCATGTAGATGGGCGTGCCCCGCACCTGGCCAGCCGTCGTGATGTTGGCCGAGGCGATCTTCGCCTTCGCGATCCCGAAGTCCATGACCTTCACGAGGCCGTGGCGGGACAGCATGATGTTCCCCGGTTTGAGGTCGCGGTGGACGATCCCCATCACGTCGCCCTCTGGCGAGCGCAGGTTGTGGGCGTAGCTGAGTCCCTTGAGGACCTGGACCATGGCCTCGAGCGCGACCATGAGGGGGAGGCCGGGGCCCTCGCCGGTGTCCTTCTCGAGCAGCTCGCCGAGCGTCTCGCCCTCGACGAACTCGAGCGCGAGGAACGACCGCCCGTCCGCCTCGTTGAACTCCAGCGTCTGAACGATGTTCGGATGCTGGAGCATCGAGCCGATCATGGCTTCGCGGCCCATCAGGGCGACGAACTTCTTGTCCTTGGCGTATTCGGGGCGGACGACCTTGAGGGCCACCTTGCGCTTGAACCCGATCCCGGTCTCGAGCTCGGCCAGATACACCCGAGCCATGGCGCCTTCGCCAAGCTCCTTGATCAGGCGGTATCTGCCGATCTGCTCGTCCATCAGAGGACGATCGTGCTACGTCCCCAGCGTCCCGTCCAGTGGCGTCGCCGGGTGCAGCGCCGCTCAGTCCTCGATGATCCAGACCTCTTCATCGTCTTCGGGCGGTTTGCGGGGGGCCGGCTTCCGTCGCTTGATCCGCCCCTCGACTCCACCACCCCCGCCGCCGCGGCGCTTGCGGCTCGCCGCCGGGGCCGGGCCGGGCGAGTCCAGATCGTCGTCGAAGTTCCAATCCGGGTTCCACTCGTCGTCGGCGTCGGGCTTCGGCTCTTCCTTCTTCAGGGGGATCGGACTGTCGCCCCAGTCGTCGTCCTCCTCCTCCTCTTCGGGCTTCTTCGCCGCGGGCGGAGGCTCGTCGTCGTCGTCCCAGGGATCCCAGTCGTCCTCCCAGAGCTGCTCCTCGGGCTCGGGTTCGGGCTCGGGCTCGGGCTCGGGCTCCGCCTCCTGCCGGGCGGCGACCAGATCGTCCAGATCGGGCTCCTTCGCCTCCTCGGTCTCCGTGGACTCGCCTTCGTCCTCGTCGTCCAGATCGTCCAGCCAGTCACCACCGATGCGGGGCTTCTCGGGCTCCGTCTCCTCCGGCTCGGGCTCGGGCGGGGGCGCTGACTTCTTCGGCTTGCGCTTGGGCTTCGCCGCGACGGGCTCGTCGTCCTCCCAGGGATCGGCGTCGACCGAGACCCGCGGGAGGTGGTCGGGACCCGGGGGCGTCACGGTGTGCTCCGCATCCTCCGGCTTCAGGCTGTTGTGCGCCGTCACGCCCTCGAGCGTGTCGTCGATCGCCGCGGTGTGCGATGGCGGGCAGATGCCGGGCGCCAGGGCATCGGCGTCCGCGTGGCCAGCGACCGGATCGCTCGCCGCGATGCGCCCCCGACCGGAGCGGCGCTTGCGGTTCGAGGGGGGAGCTGTTCGCGCCTTGGGCTTCCTGGCCGCGGGCTTTCGCGCTGCGGGGCGTGACGGGGGAGCGGGCTCGGGCTCCGGCTCGGGTTCCGGCTCGGGTTCCGGTTCGGGCTCCGGCTCGGGCTCCGGCTCGGGCGCACGGCGCGCGGCGGGTCGGGCGGCTTGCTCCGCCGCCTTCGCGGCACGCTTCTTCGCGCGGGCCTCCTTGTCGGCCTCGGCTCGGGCGGCAGCGAGCTCGGCCTCGCGTGCGGCCAGCTCGTTCTCGTTGGCGCCCTTCGCGGCGAGGCTCGCCGTCTCCGCCGCGTCCTGCGCCTCCTTCGCGGCGCGCTCGGCCGCGTCGGCGCTGTTCACCGCGTCCGAGGACTTCTTGATCGCCGTGGCGAGGTCGTCGGCCTTGGCGACGGCCTTCGCGGCGCGCTTCGCCCGGGCGCTCTCCCTTGCGGCCTCGCCCGCGGCGAGGGCCGCAGACTCCGCGGCGGCCTCGGCGGCACCCGAGTTCGGGGCCTCCTCGGCGGCCTCTTCGGCCGTCACGGCGGCCTCGGTCGCCTCCTCGGCGGCCTTGGCGGCGCGGCGCTCGGCGTCCGCGGCGTCGGCGCGGGCCTTCTTGAACGCGGCCTCCTCCTCGGCGAGGCGGATGGCCGTCGTCGTCAGGGTCTCGATCTTCTCGGCCCCGAGCGTCGCGCGTCCAGCCGCCTTCTTCGCGCTGCGGGCGAGCGTCGTCGCGGTCTCGGCGGCGTCGGCGGCCTTGGCGCCCTTCGCTGCGCGCTCGGCGTCCTTGGCGGCCTTCTCGACCGCGCTGTGCTCCGAGGTCGCCTCGGCCAGGGCCTTCTTGACGTCCCCGGAGGTGGCATCCGCGCAGGCCGCGCGGGCGTCCTTCAGAGCGTCCGTGGCGCGGGTGCGCGCGCGCTCCGACTCCTCGGAGGCCTCGTCCGCGTCTTCGCGGGCCTTCTCGATCGCGGCCTTCTCGGCTTCGATGGCCTCGATCGCGGCGCGCACGCGCCCGAGCGCTTCCTGCGCCTTGCTCGCGGCGGCGGCGGCCGCGTCCGCCGCCGACTCGGCCCGCTTCCGGTGCCCGTCGGCGACCTTGCTGTGGGTGGCCTCTTCGGCCTTGTCCGCGGCTTCGTCGGCCTTGTGCGCGTGATCCGACGCGGCTCCCGTGTGCCGCTCGGCGTCGTCGCACGCCGCGGATGCGTCCGCCGACTTGTACCCACGCATCGCCTCGAGGGCGCTGGCCCAGGAGTCCTTCGCCGCGTCGTGGGCCTCGCCGGCGGCGTCGGCAAACCGGCGGGCGTCCGACTTCGCCTCGGCGACGGCCGCCTGCTCGGCGCGAACGGCCTCGCGGGTCGCCTCTTCGGACTCGGCGGCAGCGGTGGCAGCCTTCTCGGCCTCTTCGGCCGCGGCTTCGGCGACGTCGGCGTTGGAGGACGCCTTCTGCGAGGTGACCTTGGCGGACGCGTTCCGCACCGCCGTCGCCTTCTGAAGCGCCGCCTTCGCGCGCTTGGCGTGCTGAGCGGCCTCCGCCAGGTGCGTGTCGGCGGGAGTGTCCGGCGCTTCCTTGCCTGCTTCGGCTGCGGCCGATGCTGCCGACTCCGCAAGCTCGACCGAGCGCTCGCACCGTGCCACCGCAGCATCGAGCCGCTCGTGGGCGTCGGCCAGCGCCGCGGCCTCGGCCGCTTCGGCGGCGGCGACCTCGCGGGCCTTGTCCCGCGCCCGGATCGCCTGTTCGCTCGCGGCTTCGGCCTGCTTGGCGGCGCGCTCGGCGTACTTCGCTTCCGACTCGGCCTGCTGGGACTCGGTCGCGTCCGCGGCCTTGTCGCGTGCCTCCTCGGCGTCCGCGAGGGCCTTCTCCGCCTGGTCTGCGGCAGCTTCCGCCCGCTTGCCGGCCTGGATGCCGTCCGCGCCCTCGCAGGACTCTGCAGCGTCCGCGGCTTCCCCGGCAGCCACCCGCGCGAGCTCGGCGTGGCTGCGGGCCTGGTCGACTGCGATCTCGGCGCGGGCGGTCGCTCCGTCGATGGCCTTCCGTTCGGAGATCGCGTGCTCTGCGGTGGCCCGGGCCTTCGCGAGGGCGGCCGTGGTCCTCTTGAGCGCGGCCTCGGTGGTCGCGAGGGCCGCCTCAGCAGCGTCGGCGTGCTTCGCCGCGTCCGGAGACAGCTCGGCGTCCGTGGCGCTCGACGAGGCCTCGGCGGCAGCGTCCGATGCGTCGGTGGTCGCGTCGCAGGCCGTGCGCACCGCGTCGAGCGCGGCATCGACCGCTTCCCCGTCGGCGGGAGCGCAGACGTCCTCGGCGTCGGCGAGCATCGCCATGGCCTTGGACGCGGCGGTCGCGGCCTTCGAGGCCGCGTCCGAGGCCCGCTCGCGGGCGGCCACCAGCGCGGCGAGCTCGGCGGCTGCCTTCTCGGCGGCCTCGGCCTCGGCGGCTTCGCGGCCCCTCTCCTCGAGGACGAGCAGCTCGGTCGAGGCGTTGACCGCTTCGTCCCGGGACCGCTCGGCCTGCTTCGCGCTGGCCGCGACGACCTCCACGCGAGTCGCCTTCTGGGCAGCACTGTCCGAGCGCACGGCTGCCTTCGCCGCCTGCTGCGCGATCCCGAGCTGCTTCGCGGCCTCGGCGAGGATCTTCTTGACCGGCGTGCCCGTCGCCCCGAGCGAGGCGACGACCTCCTCGAGCCGCTCGACGGAGCCGGCCGCTTCGTCGGCGCTCGCCTGCGCCGTCTCGGCGGCGGCGCTCGAGGTCGCGCGGTTGGTCGCGAGGGCGTCGCGGTCCGCCCGCTCGGCGGTGACGGCTTCACTCAGCGCGGAGTCCAGATCAGCGACCCGATCCGCCGCCGTCGTCGCGCGGGAGCGCGCGGCCTGCGCCGCGTCCGCAGCCTCGGCCGCCGGCCCGGAGAGGTCGGACGCCTGGGCCTCCTGGTCCGCTGCGGTCGCGTCCTCGGCCGCCTCCACGGTCTGGCTGACGACCGCTTCAAGCGCGGCGAGGGCCTTGGCCGTCGCGGGGTAGTCGCAGCATTCGGCGTTCGCCCTGGCCGCCGCGAGGACGTCGCGGGACTTGTCCGCAGCCTCGGTCGCGAGGATCGCGGCCTCGCTCGCGCGCTGGCACGCGGCGGCGAGGGCCTTGGCCTCGGCCTCCGCTCGCTCCCGCGCCTCGTTGGCCGCCGCCGCGGCTCCGTTGTTCGCCGCCTTGACCGCCGTGGAACGCGCCGCCGCACAGGCGGACGTCGCCTCGCGCGTCGCCTCCGCCGCCTCGCGTGCGGACTCCGCAGAGTCGGACTCCGCCGCCTCCTTTGCGGTCCTGCGGGCGTCGTTCCGGGCGGTGTCGGCGGCGGTCGCAGCCTCCCGTGCCTCCTTCGCGCTGGAGACCGGGACCTCCCCGGTGGCGCCGTGCTCTTCCACGGCCGCTTCGACGCGGTCGGCGGCGGCCAGGGCCTCGTCCGCCGCCTTCTCCGCCTCCTCGAGCTGGCGGGACGCGATCTCCTGGGCCTCGGCGAGGCCGGCGCGCTCCGTCTTCTCGGCGGCGATGGCGGCGCGCACGTCGTGGTCGGCGTCCGCCAGCTCGCCCGCGGCGGTGCGGAGCGCCTCGAGATCCTCTTCGGCCTGGGTGACGGCCGCAGTGGCGTCGGCGGCGACGTCGGTCGAGCCAGCCGTCTCGACGTGCGCGGAGCAGGACCCGTGCAGCTCGGTCGCCCGCTGAGCCGCGTCTCGAGCAGCCGTCAGGGGCTCGGCGACGGCCGGGACGTCGTCGAATCCGGCGGCCTCCCGCTCGACCTGCTCCATGCGGCCGCTGACCGGTCCCCATGCCTTCGTGAGGGCCTTCGCGATCCGCTTCGACGCCTTGCGCGCATCTGCGATCGCCCGCGCCTTCGCCTCCGCCTCGGCCTTCGCCAGCTTCGCCGCCCGGTCCGCCGCGTCGGAGGCCTTCAGGGCCGCCTCGCCTGCACGCTCGGTGGCAGCGCGGGCCTGGTCCACGAACTCCTGCGCGTCCTCGGAGCTCTCGCTCTTCTTGGCCGCGGCCGCCGCGTCGCGCGCCTCGGCAGCGGCGAGAGCGGCCGCCTCCGCCTGGGTCTCCGCCTCGCTCCGTGCTGCGAGGACGTCCTCGCCGTCGGCGTCCGCGGTCGACTCGGCAGCGCGCTCCGCGTCCGCGGTCGCCCGGCCTGATGCCTCGGAGGCCTCCTGGGCGAGCGCCGCCGCCTTGACCATGGCTGCTTCGTGGGCACGTGCTTCGCCCACCGCAGCGCGGGCCAGGCGGGCGGCCTCCTCGAGCTTCGGCTGGGCCTCCTCGCACGCCGCGATCGCGTTCTCGATCTGCTCCGCCGCGGACCCGAGGAGCTCCTCGGCTGCCTCCGGAGTCTCGGCCATGGCGGCCTCGGCGAGCGCCGTCTCCACCTCGGCCTTGGCCAGCTCGGCATCGCTGACCAGCACCGTGGCGCCGGCGGCGAGCGCGTTGGCCTCCCCCGCTCCGGTCCCCTCCAGGTCCGTGGCCGCTTCCTTGCCGACGCGGTGGACCTTCTCCAGCGCGAGCACCAGGCCCTGCAGGGTGTCGCGCGTCGAGGCCACCAGGGCCGCGATGGCTGCCTTCCGCTCCCGATCGGCCTTCTCTTCCGCCTCGAGGCGAAGGCGCTCCTCTTCTTCGAGCCGCTGGCGCTCCTCTTCCTCGGCGCGGAGACGCTCCTCCTCTTCCCGCCGGAGGCGCTCGGCCTCCTCGGCGGCGCGGCGCTCCTCTTCCTCAGCCGTGCGCTGGGCGGCCTCCGCCAACCGCGTCCTGGCTTCGTCGCAGGCCGCGACTCCCGCTTCGACCGCAGCGGCGACCTTCTCGATCGCCTCCTTCGCGGCCGCTTCCTTCTCGAACCCTGCTGCTTCGTCGAGGAGCGCGGCCGCAGCCTGCCGGCTGTCCTCGGCGGTGCCGACGAGCTTCAGGGCCTCGCCGACCAGCATGGTCGCCGTCTCGAGCGCCACGCGCTCCACGTCGGGTCCAACGCGATCACGCTCGCCGCCCAGGGCCTCGATCGCGGCTTCGAGGCGCGCCAGGTCCTCGCGGCCGGCGCTGACCGCTTCGGCGACCCGGTCCAGCTCCTCGAGGCGCTCGCGCTCGGCGGCCTCCATCTGAGCCCGCTCGGCGGCGATCCGCGCCTTCTCTTCTGCTTCGAGGCGTGCCTTCTCCTCGGCTTCGGCGCGCGCCGCCTCCTCGGCCTCCAGACGTGCCTTCTCCTCGGCTTCGAGGCGTGCCTTCTCCTCGGCTTCGAGGCGTGCCTTCTCCTCGGCCTCGGCGCGCGCCTGCTCCTCAGCTTCGAGGCGCGCCTTCTCTTCGGCGTCGAGGCGTTCCTTCTCTTCGGCCGCGAGGCGTTCCTTCTCCTCGGCCAGGCGTGCCTGCTCTTCGGGATCCACCTGCGTCTCGGAGGGCAGCTGCTCCAGCTCCGAGGTGTCCGGCTCCCCATCGCCGTCGTCGATCTCGAGATCTGCGTCGGTGCCTTCCCCCCACACCGAGTCGATGCGATCCGTCTGCCCCGCCTGGAACTGCGCCGCGAGGGCGCTGCTGGTGGCGGTGAACGCCTCCTCGCCCCAGAGCTCGTCGTCCTCGCCCCAGATGTCCCCGGGGCCGTTCGGCCCCGTCTTCAGATCCTTGGGGCGCTCGGAGCTCTCGAGCACGTCGCGCGCGACCGCATCGGTGGGAGGCGACGAGGCCTCGACGCCGAGCAGATCGTCGTCCGGCATCGGGCCCAGCCCGTCGGATTGGGCGGGCTGCGCAGCGGTGGAGAAGAAGTCGTCCTCAATGGACCCGGGCACCTTGCCCGTCGTCTCTTCGTCGGCGTCCGGTGGGGCCGGCTCGGGCGGAGGCGGCTCGGCCGCGGCCTTCGCCGCGGCGGCGGGGATCTGGCCGGTGTCCTCGTCGAACACCATGTCCATGACACCGCTCTCGCCCGCCGACGGGGGCGGCGGCGGCAGGTCGTCCTCTTCCTCCTCGAAGAAGATGAACTCCTCGACGTCGTCGTCGTCGTCGTCATCCGGGAACTCGTCGGGGAACTCGTCGTCGACCGAGTCGGCCTTCGCCTTCCGTCGCTTCTTCTTGTCTCCGTCCTTCTTCTTGCCGAAGCCGAAGAACCCGGAGAGTCCTCCCCGCTTCTTCTCGGCCTCCTGCCGGCGCTTCTTCTTCTTGCGCTTCTTCTTCTTGCGCTTCTTTGGCGCTGGATCGTCCTCGGGCGGCCGGGGCGCCGGCTTGCTGCCCGTCTTCGAGTCGAGGCTCGTGGTGTTCCCGCCGGCCTTCGACATCTTGCCGAGATCCGTGACCCCGGAGAGGTCCTCCAGGGCAGCCATCCGCGCAACCGTGCGGGGCGGCTTCACGCCCGCCTTGCCGGAGCCAAGCAACAGCGCCTTGAGTTCGTCCGCGAACTCCATGGCGTCCGCGTAGCGGTCGTCCGGGTGGGGCGCGAGCGCGCGGCGGAGCAACGGCCCGGCGCCAGAGACGAGTGAGTCGACCTCGTCGATCGCGGTGCCGATCTCGACCCGCGCGATCTTCTCCATGACCTTGACCATGGAGGCGCCCTTGAAGAGCACCTTGCTGGTCACCATCTCGTAGAGGATGGCGCCGAGGCAGAAGAT
>ENA-OWNT01005413-OWNT01005413.1-seawater-metagenome-genome-assembly--contig:-NODE-5413-length-10541-cov-3.299312_pt1 | contig 10541 bp, 6 predicted proteins | sample MGYA00238136_ERZ651165 | MGnify/ENA primary metagenome ERZ651165 (study PRJEB26861, sample SAMN08777766) | seawater metagenome | isolation source: coastal seawater | place: USA: Florida | collected...
TCTTTCGTGTTTTGTATTGAAGCATTTAAGGAAGAAGGAACTCTAGCGGCCGCGCTTATGACCATTGGCGGTGGATCAGCTTTCGCGCTGATGATTCCTGTACTCGCGGGTTACATCGCGTTTTCTATCGCTGATCGTCCTGGTCTAGCGCCTGGTTTAGTAGGCGGTATGCTCGCAAGCTCTACAGGCGCGGGTTTCTTAGGAGGCATCGCCGCAGGTTTTATTGCTGGTTACGCGGCAAAATTAATCGCTGAAAAAGTCACTCTTCCTTCGTCAATGGAAGCACTTAAACCCATTCTAATCATCCCATTTATTGCCACACTGTTTACTGGTTTGGTTATGATCTACATTGTTGGCGGTCCTGTTTCGGGCATTATGGATGCTCTAACCAACTTCTTAAACAACATGGGTTCTGATAGTGCTGTTCTGCTGGGTGTTCTACTCGGTGCGATGATGTGTTTCGACCTAGGTGGCCCGGTAAACAAAGCCGCTTACGCGTTCGGTGTTGGCTTATTGGCTTCACAAACATACGCGCCGATGGCTGCCATCATGGCTGCAGGTATGGTCCCTGCGCTTGGCATGGGCTTAGCCACTTTTATTGCGAAGAACAAATTTGAGCAAGGTGAGCGCGAAGCTGGTAAAGCATCATTTGTGTTAGGTCTGTGCTTTATCTCTGAAGGTGCAATTCCATTTGCGGCAAAAGATCCTATGCGTGTCATTCCAGCATGTATGGCAGGTGGAGCACTAACAGGCGCACTATCTATGCTTTTCGGCGCTAAACTAATGGCACCACATGGTGGTCTATTTGTACTGCTAATCCCAAATGCGATTACTCCCGTCGTGATGTACTTGGTTGCTATCGCTGCTGGTACCGCTGTAACCGGGCTTAGCTATGCCTTTCTTAAAGCGCGTAGCGAAGTAAAACCTGTTCAGGTTGAAGCGTAATACGACTATTTCACAAATAACGAACAAAAAGCATCACACCAAGTGGTGCTTTTTAGCATCTACGTAGAGAGCGCAATAAAAAGGGCTATACATACACATATAAATTTATGATTAAGTGATCGAGCTAGCACTGATACGCCATTTAACTTGAGAACTGCGTACTAAGTTTGGAATTATTTAGGTATAATAACCGCTCTACTTAGCGGGTTATGTTAGGTGAGGCTTTAGCAGATTTTAATAATGTTTCTGCTTAATGAACTCTGACCTCTTATCTGCACAATTCTAGTCCAGGGCTCAATACTCGTTAATGTTGTTTACTCGCTACAAAGTCATCCTTCATTTTTTGGTTACATTCTTAACGTTATCGTGTGTACCCTCTCTGTACTTCTATAATGAGTACGGAAAAATTACCAATGAAGCCTTACAAAGCGTAGAGAAATACAACTTTCAGCGACTTGAGTACTCTAAAACAGAGTTGCAAGTCTCTTTTGACAGAATCAACACTTCGATTCGCTTTCTTTCTCAAAACGGGCTGTTTCACCAAGCGGTACTTAATCCTACTGAAGACAACATTAGTGCGCTAAGTGACTTCTGGTTGCTCGTCGCTCGTACACAAAAATTCTATTCTCAAATACGATTTATTGATGCAAGTGGGATGGAAAAGATACGCATTAACAGCAATGATAGTGTATCAGAAATCGTTGACCCGGAACGCCTTCAGTATAAAGGTCAACGTGAATACTTTGCTTATGCGATGTCATTGTCTGTCAACCAATCTGGTACGTATGGTATCGATTTAGAGTCTGAGAATGGCAACATTGTCATCCCCCACACTCCCGCTTACAGAATCATTGTGCCAATTGAGCTTGAGGGAGAGCGCAAAGGGTATTTCGTTGCCAACATAAATCTTAAACGCCTTTATAAAGATCTCGCCTACAAACGTGAAAGTGACAACCTTCCGACTATCTTTAACGAAGAAGGCTATTTCGTTTTAACGAACGACAATGCGCCGATTTTGGGCAACCTTATACAAGCCAACCACGATTACAGCATTGCAAAGCTGTATCCAAATTTGTGGAAAGAAATCCAACAAAGCAATTCAGGAACCGTGAAAGATGGCGAATCTTGGTTTTCGTTTATCAAAACAGAATTTTCATTAGCCTCTTCAAAGCAAACGGCTATTTTTGTTTTGGAATCGAGCATGTCTGATCTACTACCCGTTAAAAGCGAAGATATTACGGAGTTAATGACCCAGGCGACTTTCATCTTAATTATCATTTCTTTGATAAGCTTTACGTTCATTGCGTGGAACTACAATCACGAGAAGAACAGTGTTGCCAGCCAAATAGCTAGGGCAGCAATGAACGGCATGTCTGCGATGGTCATTACTGACCGCAACAATCGTATTGTGCAAGTAAATGAGCAGTTTACTAAGTCCAGTGGCTATACATTGAATGATGTAAAGGGCAAACACCCTTCCATGTTTTCTTCTGGTCAACATGATCGCGACTTCTATGTGGCGATGTGGAAAGCGCTGGAGAATGACGGCATTTGGGAAGGCGAAGTAGTCAATAAACGCAGTGATGGCTCGTTAATTACAGAGTTGCTGCGTATCCAAACCGTTCGTAACAATCAGAATGTTGTTCAATTCTACGTTGCTTCTTTCATTGATATTTCACATCGTAAACAGCTAGAGGATCAACTTAGAGAGCTCAGCGAAAAAGATCCGCTCAGCGGTCTTTGGAACCGCCGTAAATTTGATTCTGAAATAACCAAACACACACAAAAAGTTAAGCGTTACCCGAACAGTGAGCAAGCAGCACTGGCACTGATTGATATTGATCACTTTAAACGAATCAATGACAAATATGGCCACGACGTTGGTGATCGAGTGATCGTCAATGTTGCCGATACTATTTCAGCACAATTGCGTGAAACGGATATTGTGGCTCGTATTGGTGGTGAAGAGTTCGCAATTATTATGCCTCACACTCGGATTGCTGAAGCGGAAATTGTTATTAACCGACTGCGCAATGCTATCCATCTAAAAAGCGACTATGGCATCACCGTGAGTGCTGGTATTACCGAATTGTGCGAGAAACCGAGCGATAGCTACAAACGTGCAGATATTGCACTTTATGAGTCTAAGAGCTTAGGCCGAAACCAAGTTAATGTAATGCTCGTGTCAGAAACTCAATCTATCGCATAGTTTTTTATTTTAAATTGTTATTTATTCACGTGATATAAATCTAAATTCACAAAAGCATCATGCAAATGGTGAAAAGACACATACTTATTGTTTAAACAGCATCTTGTACTATTCTCTCTGAGTAATCTAGCAACCTTGTGGAGAATAGAATGCAAGACACGCTCACCATTATCCTCGCTGGTGGTATGGGCTCCCGACTTAGCCCACTAACCGATCACAGAGCCAAGCCCGCTGTACCTTTTGGGGGCAAATATCGAATCATCGATTTTACTCTAACCAACTGTTTACGCTCCGGCTTGCGTAGGATTTTGGTGCTCACCCAATATAAATCCCACTCTTTACAAAAACATCTTCGAGATGGTTGGTCCATATTCAATCCAGAATTGGGCGAATTCATCAGCGTGGTACCACCACAAATGCGTGGCAGTGGTAAATGGTACGAAGGCACTGCCGATGCGATCTATCACAACTTGTGGCTATTATCTCGTAGTGATGCCGAGTATGTAATGGTGCTTTCTGGCGATCATATCTACCGTATGGACTACGCCGCCATGCTTGAAGAACATAAAAGTAACAATGCCGACCTCACCATCGCGTGTATGAATGTAAGCCGCGAGGAAGCCTCGCAATTTGGTGTCATGGCTGTAGACGACACTGCTCGTATTACCTCCTTCGTTGAGAAACCAAGTGATCCCCCTGCTATGCCTGGCAGACCTGATCGCAGTTTGGCTTCAATGGGTATTTATATTTTTAATGCAAAAGTGCTAGAAGAAACACTGCGCAAAGACGCCGCCAATCAACATTCTTCTCATGATTTTGGTAACGATATCATTCCTGAGCTCATTCAATCTTTTAACGTCTATGCTTACGACTTTTGTAGTGATAAAGGTCGCGTGGCGAAAGATTGTTACTGGCGAGATGTAGGCACCATTGATTCTTTCTATGAAGCGAATATGGACCTACTAGAACCCATACCGCCAATGAACCTTTATCAGCGAGATTGGGCAATACGCACTTATGAGCCACAAAGCCCACCCGCCCGAACCGTATCATCAGAAACGGGCAACGAAGGCATATTCATCAATTCTATCATTGCCGATGGTGTGATTAATTCGGGTGGTTCAGTGCAACATTCCGTCGTGTCGATGAATGTGCGTATCAACGACGGCGCAACGGTTGTCGATAGCATCCTATTTGACGATGTAGAAGTTGGAGAAGGATGCCAATTGGTGAATTGCATTATTGATAAACACGTGAAGATTCCACCATTTACCCAAATTGGTCTAAACCGAGTAGAGGATTCGCAACGTTTTAAAATATCTGAGAAAGGCGTTGTAGTTGTACCTGAAGGCTATGAATTCTAAAGTACGACAGCATTAATCGTGTTTGGCAAGCATAAAAAGAAAGCAAGCCTCAGAGCAATACAGCAAAGAGGCTTTACTTAAAGAGATTGACTAGATCTCCTATAGGGGCATAGTCTCCAACTGTTAGATATGCACTATCTTGTGGATGACTATGTTTGCATTATGTATGAGATCGGTTTCAAAAAAAACAGTAATTTTGTAAGTCTATTTTTCCTCTTTTCAGCTACCTCTAACTAGCTGGCGAGTTTTAAGCCTCGGGGCGTTTCGTTGAAGTGACGCTTGTACTCCCTTGAAAACTGAGAAGAACTGTTATACCCCACTAAACGTGCAGCATCGTTCACTTTCTTGCCTTCTAGGTGTATCAATTCTTTTGCTTTATTTAATCTGACTTTTTTTATGTATTGAATTGGAGACTCCAGCGTCACTTCTCTAAATGCATGATGAAAAGCGGAAGCGCTCATATTCGCTTCTTGCGCCAACTCTTGGACAGATAAATTCCCAGCATACTCTCGATGTACTTTATCCAGTGCTTTGGCAACTCGCGCGTAATGGCCATCATGGCGGGCCAAATCAAACAAGACATGCCCTTCTTCGCTCATTAAAGCGCGGTACACCCACTCTTCCTTTAATTTGTCAGCCAGCATGACAGCATCAACAGGATCACATAGCGCACTCATCAGTCGCTGACACACATCGAGCATACTTTGATCCATTCGCACCGACTTTAGGCCGCAACGTTGGTCATTACTTGATTTTGCAGGGCGATAACCTAAGGACTCCAGCTTGTGAACTAACCGATGCAATAAATGAGGGTCGATATCGATAGACAGCCCCAACAAAGGTGCACCATCTGTGGTAATGGCTTCGCACTCTAATGGCATCGGCACGCCAACAACCAAGTAATCTTCCGGTCCATAGTGAACAGGTTGGTTACCCACATAGATATTCTTGTTACCTTGCCCAAGAACAATAATGCCCGATTGATAGACAAAAGGCTTACGCGAATTCCCTTCACTGCTTCTGTAAAACCAAACCCCTTCGATTTCTGTTTGATAAATACCTTCGAGATCATGCAGTTGTTGCAGTTCAACGTACCGCCTCATCAAATTTGCAAGAGCCATCACTACCCCCTATTTTTGCTCAATCTTATATTAAAAATAGTTTTAGGCAATAAATTTGGAGAATTTGACGTATATAAGCTCAAGAATCAATACTATTATGCACACATTCGATATCGCCTTTTAGGTGAACAGCCCAAAGTCTAAATGAGACTTACAACACGCAAACAAGAGGCTAACAATGCAATTTACTTACGTTAACCCGACACAGATTTTTTTCGGGAAAGGCCAGATTTCTTCGATCAAACAAGCCATTGCCGATGCAAGCAACATTCTTGTTATCTACGGTGGTGGTTCCATTAAGAAAAATGGCGTTTATGATCAAGTTGCTGATGCGCTGAAAGAGACAACTTGGTTCGAGTTTAGCGGTGTGGAGCCAAATCCAACCAAAGAAACGCTTGATAAAGCCGTTAAAATCGTCAAAGAGCAAAACATTGACTTCATTCTTGCGGTTGGTGGCGGTTCTGTTATCGACGGTTCGAAATACGTTGCAGCAGCTGCAAAGTATGCTGGCGATGGCTGGGATATCCTGACTGGCGAGCACAAGGTAGATGATGCCGTTCCACTTGGTGCAATCCTAACACTTCCTGCGACTGGCTCAGAGTCAAATATGGGTGCAGTAATAACTAAAGCGGAAACACAAGACAAACTGCCATTCATGTCGCCATTTGTTCAGCCAAAATTTGCTGTATTAGACCCAGATGTCATGAAAACCTTGCCAGAGAAACAGCTGCTCAATGGCGTGGTGGATGCGTGGGTTCACGTTTGTGAACAGTACTTAACCTACAACCACGGTGCATTGGTTCAAGATGGATATGCTGAAACTCTACTTCGTACATTGAAATCACTGGGCGAGTCATTCGCTGATCGTGATAATGACGAGTGGCGAGCAAATTTGATGTGGTCAGCGAACCAAGCGTTAAATGGACTTATTGGTAGCGGCGTACCGCACGATTGGGCAACCCATATGATTGGTCACGAATTCACTGCGCTTTGGGGAGTTGATCATGCACGTTCGCTAGCAATTGTTCAGCCTTCTCTTCTGAGGCATCAATTTGATCTGAAAAAAGACAAACTTGAACAAATGGGTAAAAACGTCTTCGGATTAGAGCAAACTGATGACCTAGCGAATCGTACAATTGAAGCGATTGAAGATTTTTACCACTCTCTAAACGTAGATACACAATTTAGTGGCTATGAAGGCAGCAAAGAAGAAGCAATAGATGCCGTAGTCTCACAACTTGAATCACATGGCATGACTCAGTTAGGAGAAAAGCAGCAAATTTCACTAGAACACAGCCGCCAAATATTACAACAGGCTATTGCCTAGCTCAAAACCACTGATTACCCTATAGCAGCAAATTTTTGCTGCTATTTTTTTTGAGTTGAATGTATGTGGTTATTAATTGTTTTCTTGTGCGCGATACATGTCTGGAGTATTGATCGCAAACCAAGGTGGGTCTTTTATTGCTCTAAAGCGACACCTATCTTGCTTATGGCAGCACTGATTTTTTCTGAAGATCCAGGTATTAATCAATATTCTTTTTGGATCGGCATTGGACTGCTTACATCTGCCATTGGCGATCTGTTCCTGATGCATCCTAAAGATAAGTTTGTACAAGGGTTAATTAGCTTTCTTGTCGCTCATATCGCCTACAGTTATGCCTTTTTCACTCAAATAGACTCAGCCATTACGCTGTGGATTCCAGCCGTGTTGTTTAGTGTAGGGTTAATTGTGTACCTATTGCTGCTCCCAACCTTGGGCAACATGCAACTTCCGGTCGGTGTCTATTCTACAGCTATATTAGTTATGGCATGGGGTGCGATTGAGGTTTGGCTAGACGCCATCAATCCAATGGCGAGCTATGCAGCAATGGGGGCATTTACCTTTATTATTTCAGATTTGGTCCTTGCTATAGACAGGTTTAGATCAAGCTCTGCTTTCTCGCGCCATGTCATTATGGTCACCTACTATACTGCACAAATTCTACTGACTTTATCCGCGTTAGGTATCCACTACACTTCATAGGTATAGAGAAGATCATCATAAAGCTGACCACCAATTTGGTAAGCATTGGGCTCTCGCTCTTTTAGTATAAAACCCACTTTTTCAAGGACTTTGCAAGAAGCAACGTTGCCATCAGTGACAATGGCGCTGAATTTCTTGATCGGAAATTCTCTCTTTGCATACTGCACCAACGCCAGCAATGACTCGGTCCCAAACCCTTTACCATGATATTCAGGTAAAAGCAGGTAACCGACTTCAACACCCTTACTGTTGTCTTCTGAAAGACACAGGCCGGTTACCCCTATACACTGCTGAGTCGCTTTACAGATAATCACTAAACACAACCAGTGTTCACAACCCCATTTCCAATCAGGAAGGCGACTTTCGAAACGTGTTCTTATCTGCTCTACGGATGGTTTATCAAACGCGTATTTAATTACATCCTCATCCTGATGCAGACGCTCAAACAATGGCCAGTCATTAGGAGTAATCTTTCTCATGATCAAGTTTGAGGATTCGAATAATGCCATTTTTACACCCTTATACCAGCAGTTGTTTGATTGCTTGTTTCGATTTGTCACAGAGGATTTCGAGTTGCTCTTGGCTGTCAAAATAACAAGTTATTGGATCCTTGTCCTTTTCTATTCCCTTGCAAAGTTCAAATAATGACAATAAACCAAGACTACCGGCGGAGCCTTTCAACTTATGTGCTAACTGTTTTGTTTTATTCGTATCTTGATTTTGTGCTGCCGTTTCAAGCTGAGCAAGAATTTCGTCACAACCAATATCGAATAATTCATAGATTTTTTGCATTTTCTCTTTACCCAATACGGCCATATCGGATTGGATAATATTCGGATCTATTAGCATGCTGTCTTCTGAGTCTGAATCATTGTTTTCTTCAACTTGTGAGAGCAATAGTGTCTGACCTTCCAGGCAATTTTGGATCAAACTGGCCAGCGCCTCTTTATCTAGCGGTTTGGGGAGGTAACCATCAAAACCAGAAGAGAGATAGTTTTCAACTTCCTCATTAAATACATGTGCAGAAACCGCCACCATTGGTGTGATACGTTCGTTATGTTTATGAGACTCAATCTCTCGAAGTTGATCCAGTAAAGAAACACCATCACAATCTGGCAAGTTGATATCCAGCAACGCAATGTCGTACTCACCTTCAGTGAATAGCGCCTTGGCAGTTTCTCCATCTTCAGCAATGGCTACTTCATGGCCTAAACTTTGTAAGAACCCTTCGGCAACCATGCAGTTGACAGGGTTGTCTTCTACCAACAATATCCTTGCACGCCATCTGCTACTCGTGACGTCGTCACTTTCTTGAATCTCTTCTCCATGCTCTAGCGGAACGGAGAACCAAAAACGACTACCTTCCCCTAAGCTAGACTCCACTTCTAATTCACCACCTAAAGCCTCAACCAGTTTTTTGCTGATGGCTAAACCAAGACCAGTACCACCTTTCGTGTTAAATCCGCCAGATGCCTGTGTAAAAGCATCGAACAGCGTTTCCTGCTCTTTTTCAGAGATACCAATTCCAGAATCAGAGACTTCGAACAAAATAAAGCCATCACGTTCAGGATCTTCAGCGACATAAATGTCGACGTATCCATCCTCGGTAAATTTAATCGCGTTTCCGACTAAATTATTGAGTACTTGGCTAATGCGAGTGACATCACCAAACCAAAACGGCTCCAAGTCGCTTTCAATTGCGACGCTTAGCTGCAGATCTTTCTCTTTAGCTTTGCCATCTAAAAGCTGCTTTACATCGTCAACCATGGCATGCAGGCTAAAGTTGACTGGCCTAATCTCTAAATGACCTGCTTCAATTTTTGAATAATCGAGAACATCATTAAGAATGGCCAATAAGGTGCTCCCACTGCGATTAATCACATCAACATAGAAGCTCTGCTTCGCGTTTAATCCTGCATCTTTTAACAGTCGCGCTGTGCCCAACACCCCATTCATTGGCGTTCGGATCTCATGGCTCATGGTTGCGAGAAAGGCTGATTTTGCTCGACTTGCCTGCTCTGCTTCTTGCCTTGCAATAGCATGATTCACCACCTCTTCATTGAGGCGTTCATTGGCTTGTTGTAGCTGATGCGTACGCTCTGTGACCAACTCTTCCAAATGTTCTTTGTGGCGTTGCAGTTCGCGTTTAGCTTTCACCTCACTTTCTGCCACCACTTTTAAAGATTGCGCCGTATTTCTCGCGGTTATAATCGCTTGCCCCATATGCGCAAGTTCATCGTTGCCTCGCACAGTAATGTCGACTTTTAGCTGGCCCTGGGCAATAGAAAGAAGCGCTGATGAATACTCGGCAAGGCGTTTTAGTACAGAGACATAAACGACCTTCCATACAATGAACACCACGGTCACCATACCTAAAACAGTGATTATCGTTAGCGTTAGCTGGGCATATTCCAGTGTGGTTTTTAGCTCCTCCACAGCGTGTGTTGTGGCGATATTGGATTCGTCTACTAATTTACTCACCGTCGTGTTGAGCTCTGTAAACTGGTTTAACGTATCCTGCATTAGCTGCTTTGCGGTCTGTTCGTTATTGTGGCGTTGAAGCAGAACGTCGAACATGGTCCCGCCTTCTTCTAGCTTAAGTAGCATCTGAGTCATTTGAATTGAGCGTGTTGGATCCTCAACTGCTTTTACACGACGCTTCATAATCTCTAAATTATTCGTAAATTCATCATGGATAGTGCGAATACGATCCGCGTCTGCAACGGTGCGAGCTTCTTCAATGTGGTTAAGCATTTTAAAAGCCAGTAGGTGGAGTTCATGCAGGCGCTCAGATAAATCAAGATCCACTTCTACCAAAGTATCTAACGCTTGATAGACATGCTCTATTTGCTTGGTTTCCAGTAGATCATAAATAT
>ENA-OWNT01005414-OWNT01005414.1-seawater-metagenome-genome-assembly--contig:-NODE-5414-length-10538-cov-5.007456_pt1 | contig 10538 bp, 5 predicted proteins | sample MGYA00238136_ERZ651165 | MGnify/ENA primary metagenome ERZ651165 (study PRJEB26861, sample SAMN08777766) | seawater metagenome | isolation source: coastal seawater | place: USA: Florida | collected...
GTGGTTCTGTGGTTCTGTGGTTCTGTGGTTCTGTGGTTCTGTGGTTCTGTGGTTCTGTGGTTCTGTGGTTCTGTGGTGCTGTGGTGCTGTGGTGCGGTGGTGCTGTCGCTCGGTTGCTCCGTTGGCCTGTCACGCAGCGTAACGTACCGAAAATGGGAATTTTGTTATTTTTCAGCTTTCTGCATTGCTCTCTGCGATTGTGGCTGCTAGTGTATTGACTAAGCACATCACGACATGTGGGCCTTCGACCTAGCGTTGCATATGCTACTTGTTTCGTCGGTGGTCGCGCGGAAACACCGCGCCGGCGCCGTGGATGCCGCAGTATGCCGCCATCGAACTTCATCGCATCCAGTGGATGAACCAACGCCGATCATGCTTTTGAAGACGGCCCACACTGGATCTACTTGGCTGCAGGCGCTGGTGAACGAACTACCAGGTGTGTACATGCGCAGGGAGGGTATTAGACGTGGAGCAAAGTCTCTTTCGAACGATGCCACAGTTGTGTACTCGTACTTGCGAACTGCATTGGCGGTTCCAGCAGAAAACATTGAGTCGAATGCTTGGGTGGTGACGAAAGCGAGTGGCAGATCGCCAGTCGCTGTTCGAGATGTCTCCGCGTATGCATGCGCGGTTGGGCTGTCGTATTCCCCTATCTTGGACACAGAACAGCTGATTCCAAACATAGACTCCACTCTCGACCGTCTCGTAGACGATCTGCCAGGGCTGGTGACGGTGGTGCTCATGCGCTCCAACATTGCGAAAATGGCTCTCGCTGCAAACGGGAACGGGGGCAACCACAACGGCACGAGCGTCATTAAAAAGGTCGCACAACGTCCACAGGCACTATTGAAAAAAATGAACATCCTCAACAAGCGGGCGAAAAAGCTTCGGAAAGTACAAAAGCGACTCCAAAAACGCGGTGTAGATACTATAACCATTTTCTACGAAGACATGCAACAAAATGTCACTGCACAGGTGGAGCGCATCGTGGATCGACTCAACATGTCAAGGTCAGTGATCACGCCGCAAAAGCTGGACACCGGCGTCACAAAGCAGCACTCTGACTCGATTAAGGAGACACTCGGGGAAGAGGCCTTTAACCAGGTTGTGGAATACTTTCGCACCAACGCACCATGCTATCTCACGCACGTGCAGTCGGTGTGCCCAGAAAAACTGCCCGTATGTTGCAGCCCGACCACACAGTGTCAACAACAATTTTAATGCCCGCTATGTATCGGCATCATTACGAGCGATTTCTGCGCAACCAAGCAGGCACGTTACGATGAACGCATGACCCACATTACCGATGCACGATGCTCTAAATCATTAAATTAGTGTGACGCTCTACGAGCCACTATAAACTGCTTGGACTTGGCGAAACGGGTGTTGGTTCATCCAGTCCTGTGATTCCTCTGCATGGTGGTACATCCATGCTGATGGTGTCGAACCGGATCTGTCACGCTACAGTATCATCGTCCTTCGGACAGGCCAAACAGCAACGGATTCGTACTTGGGTTTCACAGTTTCACTACCAAATGGCTCGAACATCGTCACGACACACAAAATGAAGGTGCCCAGATGAATTCGACCCAACATCTCTTAGCATCGAGACACATTTTGTATCCATACGTACCATTCATTTGACGACCACATCTCGCCAAACACACACACACACACACACACACACACACACACACATACACACACATACACATACATGCAGGTGGCTGCTGCAAGTCGGTTTAGATAGATGACTCCCCTGGCGCACCCTAACTAAAATTACCAGCCGGAAGCGAAGCCAACGGGCACACTGCATACTCCACACGGCATCATCCTCAGAAGTTGCAGCCGCGAGTCATACCCGGGTACAGGTTGGTGCGGTAAATACAGTAAATGAATACTCGAGTAGTGTGTGCTGTGAGCGCGTGAGGGTGTGAGTGAGTGCTGGGCGAGAGGAAGGAAGGTCGATCAGGTCAGGTCGGCGGTTTGTGTTGCGTTCGTCCGGGCGTGAACGAAGAATGAAGCAAGTAGTCTGCAGTGAGGAAGAAGGAAGGCATCCTTTCATTCGTGTGTGATTGGATTCACCATTGCTTTGTCGCTGAGAACCGACCACTCAGCGGGGGTTTACCACTCGCTGTAACCACTCAAGCAGTGATGAGCAATCCATTTATTTGTTGTGCTTCGACTTTCGAAAGAAGATTCGATCCATCATTGTGACTCCATTCATTCTTGATTGAGCGAAAGGAAGTAGTCTATGGACAGATCAAATAGATAGATAGCCCATCCAGCCATCCATCCATACGCACCCAAAGTCAAGCAAGCAAGTAAGCAACAAAGTGAGTGGTGTTCCGGTGTTGGTGTCATTGTTGGTGTCGGTTGTCTGCATTGTCGTTGTTGACATTGCCGTTACTGTTGGTGTCGTTGTTGGTGTCGTTGTTGGTGTCGGTTGTCTGCATTGTCGTTGTTGACATTGTCGTTACTGTTGGTGTCGTTGTTGGTGTCGGTTGTCTGCATTGTCGTTGTCGACATTGTCGTTGTCGACATTGTCGTTGTCGACATTGTCGTTGTCGACATTGTCGTTGTCGACATTGTCGTTGTTGACATCGTCGTTGCGGTTGGTGTCGTTGTTGGTGTCGGGTGTCGGTGTTGGTTGGTGTCGTTGTTGGTGTCGTTGTCGACAGTTCTGTGGTCCTGTGGTTCTGTGGTTCTGTCGGCCCATCGTCCTATCGTCCAATCGTCCTATCGTCCAATCGTCCCATCACTCTATCGTGCTGTGGCGTTCTGTCGTTTCTATGCAACGTCTCTCTTGCTTTGAACGGACGCTGACGCCCGGAAAACAATCCAACCAGCGCACCGGGTCTCTGATGGTTCGCATTTGCATTTATGGGTTGGGCCGTCGAGATATCACAGTGATTAAAGCTGTTTGGTTGGTTTTGGAAGGTTGGTTGGTGAACCGTTAGTGGCCCGCGTTGTGCCTCTTTTTCTTTTCCGTTGCGTTTCCTTCTCCCTGCTGGTTATTTGCGCCCTATTTTTGTTTGTTGAGTGGTCGTCATTGTTGGCTGGTCGATGCAAGGCAACAGCCGCGTTTGGCGTTGGCATCGTTGACTTCATCGGCGGTGTCGGCACCAACTCGAAGATTCTATGGCCGTCGACATTGACGGTGTAACCGCACCACCCTCCGCGTTGTTGTTTTTACGGCTGTGTCGACGACGACTACCGCTGGCGTAATCGAGTCACGTCAACGAACATCGTGTATGTAAGACGGCACTTAAATCACAGTTGAAAGTCTGCCAGTTCGCAGCAGGCACCGGCTGGCATCATGTCGGATCGGCGACAAAGTATTTGTTGTCCCGCACAGCACTGGCGCTCCACTCCGTGGGATTGTCTTTCTGCCCGCTTTGAGCGAGCACAGTTGCTGTTCGTGGACAGAAAGTTGGAGACGGCCTACCTGGCGCAGACAAAGCTACGCCCAGTTGGCTGGGTGAGCCTTGCGACTGTCTTGGTCTTGACAATTGCAATAAGTCTCTCGATTTTCCCTGCAAACAAAAAAGCGTCAGCAAGCGTCGACAGCTTCGTGCAAATTGTTGGACCACTTGCTGCTGCAGTATCGCTCGCCGCACTTGTGGTACTGTTTTCAGGTATGGCATGCAACAAACGGTGGTTGCACCAGCGAGTATACTTTGCAACATGGATGGCGTTGCTTGCTGTTGCGCTGAACTTCGTCCTTACCTTGGTCGTTGAGGGTCCGGGACCGCTGGAATGCATGCAAAGCGCGTCCAGCGAGCTTCATTGCGAAGCGCTGGTGCACAACGGAACCTTTGATTCGGATGTCTTGGTGGCTTGCGAATCAATGGCATGGGCCTGCGGCTATCACTCGTGCGCTGTGCCGTTGACGGCGTTGCTCGTCGCGTGGGTTCCTTTACAACTATTCGTGTCGCTCAACATCTTGAGTTCGCGTGTTGCGATTGTATTCGCCGTCGTAGGAGCTGCAGCGCTGGCAGTTGGCGGTCTATTTGTTATGAAGGCACTTTTTGATCTGAGCACTTATTCAGACGGCCTCGCCATCGATGAGCAATGTGCATCGGCGTTCATTGCGGACTCGACTGTTCTTCTGTCAGCCCAGTTGCTGGTTAGCATATTCACGGCAATTGCGACCCAGGTCATGCAGACCGTGCGGAGGAGTGTTGTCACGCGCGAACTTTTTTTTTGGAGTCACAGTCTCAAGCTCCGTGTTGCTGACTTGCACGATGAAGCTCACCCATTTAGACCTGACAACTTGCGAAAGTGGCTTGTCGGTGACAGCCGGCGCATTTGCAACGAGGCAAACCCAAACACGAGCCCGTTTTGGGAAATTCCGGCTGCGAAATTACGGTTCACGCAGAAGATTGCTGCCGGCGCTGCTGGTGTTGTCTGGAGGGCGGAACTCACCTCAGAATCCGAGAGCAAAACCGACCCTGTGCCTGTAGCAGCAAAACAGTTGATATCATCCATGATGTCCGACGACATTGACGAGCTAGCCCACGAAGCATCGGTATTGGGACAACTGCATCACCAGAACATTGTTGTCTTCCTTGGATTGTGCCGATGCGTGCCTCCGGAGCAGGAAGGTATAGCGAGCGTGTTCTTGGTGCAAGAGTTGTGTGCAGGAAACCTCCGCGACGAGATTGTTCGTCGACAACACAGAGGCAATACAACGGCTTGGGCGAACACTGCTATCTCACTGGCACAACAAGTAATTTCTGGCATGGCGTACTTGCATGAGCGGGGCATTGTGCATCGCGACTTAAAACCCGAGAACGTAATGCTAACCGCCCAAGGAGTCGTGCGCATAGGAGACTTCGGACTCAGTTCTCAGCGCGTGCGGAGAGACCGTCAGCACCAGCACGGACAGCTTCCTGACGGCGTCGGCACTGTCGAGTACATGGCACCAGAAGTGATGCTGCAGTACTTTCACAACAGTTGCGAATCCGACGCCATAGCTCCCGCTGTGGATGTGTACGCGTTCGGAATCATGCTGTGGGAGCTCTTGACTGCGACCGAAAATGTGGCCGTGCTTCACGACCTTCGGCAAGTGCACCTGGTGGCAACTGCAACGCCACAGCACACAGTGTCGTCGTCCAGCTTGCGCGAGGTGTGGGAAATGCCAAGTCTGGACCTAGTTCCGGAAATTTTCAACACTCGCGTGCGAATCGCTGCAAGTACTTGCTGCCAGTTTCCCGCCAACTCACGACCCTCGTTTGCGGAACTGGCCACCACTTTTGCGACAGTGATGGCGAAGGATGTCATTGAATATGACGCTTCCCAGCCAACCGGGGATCGTACTGCCGATTTGCAGGAACCACTGGTGCCATCTGTCGATAGAACGTCTGACTTTCGCACCAGACGGGGAGCAACTGAAACGGCCGACGACACTGATGCTCTAGCGCGACCGTCTCCGATAGAAATCAACACCATGTCTGGCCGGTGCTGCACATGGTGGACCGTGATTTGGACGCGCGCGAAGGTGCACGGTCGCACCGCCGAGGCTGAGGCATCTTTTGTCAAGAGTTTCTACAGCCATGAGAACTTTGGGCGCAAGAAGTTCGCATTTTTCGCGTTTGCCGCTTGTTTCTTCATTCTCACGAGTATGGAACTTTCATTGGCAAGCACAGTAGCTGGCTCCTGGGGTGGACCTCTGTCATCACTATCGACAGCGATCCTGTTTGCCACGATTGGTGGTCTAGCAGTGCCATCGCGAAACTCCACAGTACGGCATCGAATCCCCTGTGCTGTGGCAGTTGCAGTATCGTTGCAAGTGTGCGTTTTCTGTTTTTCGATTGTGGCCGAAGTCGTCGCGTTTCCGTCGGATGTGGCGTATGCCAACATTTCGAGCGCTGACGGTGTGCAATTTTTGCCTCCAACATCCGCTACTTGGCAAAACGGGTGCATGGTGGCCGCGCGAGCGTGGAGAAACACCAGTGTTTGTTTGGGGAATGTGTCAGTCACGGATGCAAGGAACATTTCTGATCAGTGTTACCAATCGCACTCCACGTTTATCGACGCGGAAGCGGTGTTGTGGACACAGGGCAAACTCGGCGCGCTGCAGTACGCAATATCGTACGGAATCGTCTTCACGAAAGCAGCAACGTACCCCATAGCAATATCCCTCATCAATTTGCCCGCTCGGATGTATGCGTCACTGATGCTGCTTCCATGGCTGACATCACTGTCAATGGTGTTGCACTTTGCCCTCGTGAATACAGACGCTCTTAGCGTGACTGGCATTGAGATGCTTTCTTTCACGACACTGTTGTTACTCGTGCTCTACTCGCTGTCAATTATTGGATCCATCTACTCTGAGAGATCAAACCGATCGCTTTTCATCCTGCACGTGGCATTGCGCGCGCAATCGGAATCTCTTATGCAGGATGCTTCGTTTCGGCAATATCGCCATATCATTGAAACCAACCGTGAAAAGTTTGGTGTGCCATCGGCTCCGTCCAAAGCAAGGGCAATCACACTGCTAGAGCGCAAAACAACTGCGCATGATTGATTCTCTGCGGACAGACACTATTTGGTTGAAGCTAGTGAGCAGTCCTCCTCGCGAGATGGGTGCATGGTCATGATATTGCTCTGTCATGGCAAGGGGATTCACTGACGGTTTAGGTGCCATGCCATAGCAGCACAATATCGCATTCATCGGTGTGTGGCAGTACCGTACAAGTGTATCTTTGTACCATCAAGGGCACGACTAAATATCATTAGCGTACTAGAGTAGTACTCTAGTCCTGTCGAAATGGCCGACGTAATTGTATTACTTATTACTGCATGCTGTATGTATATCACGTAATTCCAAGCGCTGGTCGTGGGCTCAAAGCAGCGATGTGACCCCATACGACGACTTTTTGTTGTGTCCATGTGGAATATTTGAAAAGGATGTGGACAGTCCTCTGACATCCTAATCGCACGAGCTACCTGCCATGTATGTTCGGAGAGAGGATGGGCGATCGATGCCAATGTAGATGAATGCAAATTGTAATAAAACGATTGAGAAATTGTTGGATCTGAACGATCTGACAGAGAAAGTAGCGAAAATCTCGCGATACAGTTGTCGGCCCGTCCACTGAACGTGTGAAACGGAAACTGTTTGCTACGAGTGTTGTTGGCTCCCTACGACGGCTGTTCGTCTTCGTGGGTCAGCTCGTACGCGGGTAGTTGTGCGTTCGCGTGTTTGGCTTGGAAGGCGTCTTGAACGATGGTGTGTCGGTCTCTGTCAACGAACCAGACGCGGTGTGCGTTTCACCTAACGATCTGTTTTCTTCGTTGTGGGACTCATTGGGAGGGAGTGGGTGATGACATAGCAATGAAAGTGTCGTGCTTGGTAGACAGATTTTGGATTCGATGAATTCGCAATTTCCAATGATTCATTTTGAGTAAAGCGATGTTCATTGACGTATTGTTACACACACATATGCACCGGCCTCTCCGAACACAAATTTTCAGGTAGATCCTGTAATTCGGATGAGAGGACTGGCCACCTTGCACAACTAATGCGCATCGCTTCAATCAGCATGAGATGGCTCCGGTTGCCCTACCGCAGGAAAGCGTCTTGACGCGCACTTCGTTTCAGAGAGCCTGCTGTAATTGACACTTGCCTGCCATGCCTGCAGTTTCTCGTGGAGAAACTCGTACAAGTGTGGGGCTTCCGCCACGAGGTTTTTTTTTTCGTACGGATCGGAGGACAGGTTAAATATTGCTGGCGACGACGCCGGTATTTCTCTCATGCATCCAAGTCCCCATGATATCTCTTGCACGTGCTCGTGCTTCTCTGTCTCTTCAATCAGCTTCAGATCGCCATCGATGATGGCAGCATACTGGTGGTGAATATCTTGCCACCAGAAAGGTAGAAATTCCTGGCGGGTTTTTGGGGCGTGAGCACGAGAAAAGAAAGGAGTCAACGACACACCATCCAACGCCCAGTTGTCAGGTGAACGCACACCGAGAACGTCCATAATCGTCGGCAGTATGTCATGCGTCACAGCTGGTACAGAGGTGTTCAACTTTTCAATTCTATTCGTCCAATGCAAAATGCTTGGCACACGAATTCCCCCTTCGTAAGGACTATCCTTGCAACCATGCAAACCTCCGGTGGAACGTCCATATTTAAGCGGGTGGCTGCATACTTGGTTTCCGGAGCAATCAGGGCCATTGTCACTCATAAACCATATGATTGTATCGTCGTAGACACCATGGCGCTTCAGAGTGGCGAGAATATCTCCAAACGTTGCGTCCATTTGTTCCAGCGCGCCGACATACTCAGGCTGCAGACTCGCCTTCGCGCCTTCGTAGAACTCTGGCATTGGAGGATGTGGTACGTGGATATAGTGTAAGAACAAGGCAGACAGAAAAGGCCGATTTGATTTCACAGCTCTCGATACGAAATCGTTGAATTTTCGTACGTAGAATACACCGTCATCGCCTTTTATTTCAGGGGTAGAATTCGTGCAACCTCGTGAGCTCGTCGTATTCGTAGTCCAGTAGTTCACGCATCCAAACGATTCGTTCAAACGCTGCCCAGCTGCAATGACGCAATCCTGGCCTGGGTGACTGTGGTTCACCCAAACCGGGAACCGGGACGTGGCCACAACATCAGGCTCTGTTTCAGGGGGTTGCCAGTCAGCGGGTGCGAAACAGCCGCAGTTGGGCGACGAGATTGGGGCGTGCGAGTGTGTTGCGGACCATTCTTCGAACCCGAGCCTCCCGGGGTTCGAATATTGTGCATTTTTGTTGCTTGACTTGGGGAACAGATCACCCATATGCCACTTTCCAATAAATTGTGTCATGAATGTCTCGTTCGCCTTACGCACGGCGTCTGCAATTGAGAATTGGTTCCACGCAAGTGCTTCGCCAGCTTTGCAATCCCATGTGTGAACGTGGCAATGTAGAACTTGCGATATGCAGCCGCGCATATTGTTTCTGCCTGTGAGCACGGAGGCGCGAGTTGGCGAACAAGTGCCCGACCCCGCATAGAAGCGCTGAAACCAAATGGAGCTGTCCTCGTTTGCAAAATTGCGGATGTTCGGTGTTCTCGGGCAAAGCGTTGAGTTCGAGAACCGCCGTCCGCAAGTCAACTCAGTATCACCGAAGCCGACATCGTCTGCAAGAATAATAACGAAGTTCGGCGGTTTTTCTTGTGTGACAAGAGCTGCTGAAGCTCGCGAACCGAGGCAGCACAACAGAACTGCGACGGCGACGGCTGAAGACGCCGGAAACATGTTGTTTTCACGGCCACGTACGACACCTATCACGAAAATAAGATGAGTGAAAAAGCTGTTGAACAAATACGTTGAGTCGGTGGTTGACCTGAATAGGAACATATCTTGACGCAAAGAGCGGACGACACTGCACGCACGAAAGGTGCATTCCGTAAGTTGTCAGTGTGGCGCGTGCACAACATCTGTGGGGTGCGTGAGCTGTTATGGCCACTCTTGTCGACAAATGCTAGGAAGCACTTGACGCACAGCCACTCTGCTGACAAACAGCGCATTTGCGTTGTCGACTGTCGTTTGGTCGAGTGGGTGTTCCCGGATCGGATGCGGAGGCTAACAGGCTTACAACCGGATCGCTTGCTTGTTTCCAAGACTTGAGCATTCAGTGGTCGCGTCGCAAGACCTGCAGCCGCGATCGTCCTCTGCAAGCAACTCACTCCTGACGATGTTGCATGCAACGACCTGGTCTAACAGCTCGATGGACGCAGTGAGCAGTCACTGTGCTCGGCGAATAGGTTGAACGGTGGTTTTGCCGTCGACTGCACTGGTTGCACTGGGTTGGGAAGTCAAGTAAGGAAGTAAGAAGTAAAGCCGGTCAGTCGGTCAGTCCTCAGCACATGAGAATCAAGTGCGACTATACCTCACTCACTCAGTCAGTAAGAAGTAGTAAAGCCAGTCGGTCGGTCACTCCTCAGCACACGAGAATCAAGTGCGTACGCACTGCAACTTACTTACTTGTGGATGACTGCCTGCACGGCCTTCGTCGCTGACAACATGCTCACTTTTTCGCTTCTTCCCAACGAGGGAAGACGATGTTGTTGCTGCAGGGATGAAGCGGCCAAAGCCTGAGAACGCTTTGGAGAGGTGTTTCAGCGAGAGCGAGAGCGAGGAAGTTTACCGGCTTCACCTCCAGACGCCGTATGTCTCCTCCAGTCAGTCAGTTCCCAACCGCGGCAGACGATGTTGCTGATTCAGCGCCAGCACACAAACATACAAAAAAACGTTGGTCAGTCACTCACTCGTCCCACACTCCACAATCAATCACAGTGACAGTCACCCTGGCAGTGACGGTCACCTTGGCAGTGACAGTCACCTTGGCAGTGACAGTCACATTGCCAGTGACAGTCACCTTGGCAGTGACAGTCACATTGCCAGTGACAGTCACCTTGGCAGTGACAGTCACATTGGCAGTGACAGTCACATTGCCGGTGACAGTCACATTGCCAGTGACAGTCACATTTTTGCTGTTCTCACTCCCTCTCTCCCTCCCTCTCTCACTCACTCACTGAC
>ENA-OWNT01005415-OWNT01005415.1-seawater-metagenome-genome-assembly--contig:-NODE-5415-length-10538-cov-4.042635_pt1 | contig 10538 bp, 14 predicted proteins | sample MGYA00238136_ERZ651165 | MGnify/ENA primary metagenome ERZ651165 (study PRJEB26861, sample SAMN08777766) | seawater metagenome | isolation source: coastal seawater | place: USA: Florida | collected...
TGCAACAGCACCAAAAACGATACAAAATTCGTCACAAAGCAAATCCTTCGCAAGCTTACTGCATGGAGGTTGCATGCGACGCGTTGACAGCGAGACTGGCCTCCACTTCGATGTTCGCTTTCAGGTGCAGTGTTTGAACAATGGCACCTTCGCTCTTTTCACTTTGCATCCATTTGCACCGCGCATTCAAATCAACAATAACGAAGTAATCCACCACACCACGTCCACAATCGCAGACCATGACAAGGTGTCATCGTACGCCCGGCAACGCAACGCAACGCAATGCAGCGACGAACGAACGAACGAACGAACGAACGAACGAACGAACGAACGACGAACGAACGACGAACGACGAACGACGAACGACGAACGAACGACGAACGAACGAACGAACGAACGAACGAACGAATGCAGACAGTGTACAGGCTTACGAAGCGTACTAAGTGCGGCGGATTGGAATGTTCGTTGTTCGTTGTTGTTCATCGACGACGACGACGACGACGACGACGACGAACGACGAACGACGACAATGGTGGCAATGATGAACGACGACCGACGACAATGGTGGCAACGACATGAACGACGATGTGGACGACGACGGCGACGTGGATGCGATTACGATGCCACTGGGTCGGAGGAGGAAGAGTCAGAGGACAAGTTGGAGGACACGTAGTGGGAGGAGGAGTGGTAATCGTCGATGGAGAAGTCGGAGGAGACGAAACATACGAATGAGAAGGCAACATATTGATGGTGAACACCGTCTTTCTTTTTCTTGATGATGTAAAATTGTATTGCGAAAACATTGCAATGCCGAGAGCATTGGACCCGCGCTGCCGCTCCGGAGCGTTCACGCCGTGACATTGCAGGAAGATTCCTCTCCAATGATGGCCGAAGACAACCCAATGCCGACGAAAGAGCCCAAGGTCAAGCCGATCAGTAACATCAGCACCTGCGCATTGTGCGAATTTTAAGAATCATGAGCGGCTGAGATTGCACAGAGCAAGCCAGAAGCGCAGAATTTTCAAACCATAATGTTGCCCGCAAGCTCTTTGGCTGAAGCCGGAATCTCAGACGGTCCCAGCATCATGCAAATGGTACTCGCGTAACCATTCGACATCGCAAAGAGGAATGCGATGACGTATGTCACGGCGTCTATTGGATCACGCATGACGGCACACAAAACAAACGCAATCAGCAAGCACATCGAATTGATATATAAACGGCAGAATTGTGCGAACCTGATTGGAAGTAATCCAGTCCGGACAGGAATGACAGCGCAAACCAAACGCACATCACGGACGCAGGAATCCACGTCATTCGTGGGTTCTTAAGTACCAAAGCCGGCCTGCACAGAAGAGGAGATGATGTTGAATTGCAGGAGCACATTGAATTGCGGTGCAACAAGTGCACTTACCAACGCGGAAGGAATCGACCCAAACAGTCCCCAACATTGAAAATTGCGACGATCCATTCAGACATCAGGAATATGCCAGAGCTGACGTTGCACGCAATCAATGTGTCAGTCTGCGTCGGACGCTGGATGAACATGGCGTGTATTTGTTCACTTACTCGTCTGACACTGGAGTCGTCTCGATAATGACACCAGGATATACTGCCAGTGTTACGAACAGAATGAAGAACACGGACACAGCCTATACCAAGGGGACATTTACGGCAACCAACTTGAAACATACAACTCATACTCTCACCGACTTTATTGCGTCTTCAAACACACAACTCACCGGAACCCAAAGCTTGCCGAAGACCCAGCAGATTTTCCGCATGCCGGACAAATTTGCGACGTCGTTGGGATCTGTGAATTGTAAACACAATGTTAGAAGGTGCGTGCCATGAAAGACATCGTTGGACAGACAGCCGCTAACCTCCATCCGAGTCTCCAGCAGCTAGTGGCAGAGTAGAGCAGCATAGCGTCGCGTCAGCAATTTGTTTTCGCAATTTTCTGCAACGCCTTGAACGAAATCTCACCTCGTTTGTCCTCCTCAGAGACGAGGCGAACTTCCGCGGGCGCTGCGTTTGCCTACCAATGTTTGCGATGCATAGGCTCACGATTCCACACGCTGCCATTCAGCAACATGCATACTGAGAAAGAATCGAATTTCGCACCTTGTCACTGTAGAAGACGTAGAGGGGGAGCTTCGGCAGGATGAGTGTTAACGCGAAGCATCCCAGGGAAATGATCCCCCTACACAGTACGGATATTGTTGAATGTTCGTAACTGAGGGCGGAATCGCAGAAGCTGCAATAGGGCGATCAATGTCACTGTGACAAAATGAGAAACTCACGCAACGTAGTACAGCGTATCGGCCGATTGCGCTAGGGCGGTGAGATCTTCCGTTGCATTCTGTAGCAGCAACATGAACACACAACTCAAACTTTCGTTGTTTTTGACGGAACAGTGTCACATTGCTTTCAATGCGCACCGTTATGTTGGCATCAGTGTCCGTTGCGACATCGGAGTCCGTAACCACACTGTCGTCGCTACTGTCTACGGCGGCGTAAGAACCGGTGATGATGAAATAGATTACAGTCGTCACCACACCTGTAGCAAGCACGCACGGACACACAGTCATGGTTGACTTGAACATAACACACCGTGCACAAAAGAACGATAAAGCGCAACGAACCGGAGATACCGTTGCCAAACATGGTGGCCGACATGTATTTCGGTGGCAGAATCGCGCTGAGGCCGAACAGAGCACTCTGAGCAAACCCACCGCCAACACCGTTGAGGACGATCAAAAGGACGCAAGCCAAGTAGGACAACTCGGTGCCACCAAAAGCGAACACAGCGATCGCAACGGCTCGCATAAGGAACCCGATTGCTACGAACGTGCGCCCATTGCATTTCCATCTCCCATTGACATACAGCATGATGATCATTATCACAAGAATTGACGCCATGTTTGCGGCTGAAAGGACAAAGATGATGTCAGAGCAAGGACCGAACATTGCCGAAGACGTGAACAGTCCCGCAGACTGAAGCACGGCATTCCAGGGCAACAGCAGTCCAATCCCGAGCGTCATGAAAGCTATGTACGTGAATGCACACTTATCGACAGGTGCCGCGTCGGGGCCACCAAAGTCGGACGAGTCCATTTTCATGGACTGCCACTTGCCCCGTCCACTTTCCCGTGCTGCCCGCTCCGCCTCTGCGACGCGTTGGGCGCGAGCCGCCCACGACCCGTCCACGGAGTCGCCCAGCCCGTCGTCGACATCGCCGTAGTCGGCCTCCGTCACAACATCCGTCATGGCGACTCGAACGGCAAGTTGTCAGACGAGTAATAAATGCACTTACCAGTTCGTCCAGGTTCGTGGAACTTTGGTCGCAGAAACGAACAACTGCCGAAATGGACTTATGGTCAAAATGTAGCAACTGCAATATCGCTCTGTACAATAGCAAACACACCAACGCCGTTGGATTCAACACGTCATCCAACAGATCGGGAAGGGAACGCGCAGGGTGTGGTCCTCACTCTTCGGACAAAGTTTAGTAAGTCAGCGAGCGGCGGCGGCTGCGCGCCGCAGTAGCCGTGTTTCACTGCTTTGAGTATCTTAAGACGACGAAGACAACGACGACGAAGACAACGACGACGACGACAACTTTCCACCGACAACACCGACAACGACGACATCGTCGCGCTTCGGCGTGCGTGAGTGCATGCACTGTCGTACTCTATTCCTTGCTTTTGTTGATAGCTTTACGACAACGACACCAACGCCAACATTGACACCAACCACCACACCGCGGACGGTTTTCATAGCTTTGATATTCTAACGACGACGACGACGACGACGACGACGACAACGACGACGATGACGACAGCAACAACAACGACGACGACAACGACGACGACGACGACGACGACGACGACGACGATGATAACAGCGACGGCAACGACGACGACGACGACGACGACAACAGCAACAACGACAACAACGATGATAACAACGACGGCAACGACGACGACAACGACAACGACCACAGCAATGAAACAATAACGACCACAGCAATGAAACAACGACGACGACGACAACAACAACAACAACAACGACAACAACGATGACAACAGCGACGGCAACGACGACGACGACGACGACGACGACGACGACGACGATAACAGCGACGGCAACGACGACGACGACGACGACAACAGCAACAACGACAACAACGATGATAACAGCGACGGCAACGATGACGACAACGACAACGACCACAGCAATGAAACAACAACGATCACAGCAATGAAACAACGACGACGACAACGACGACAACGACGACAACGACAACAACGATGACAACGACGACAACGACGACGATGACGACGACGACGACGACGATGATGACGACGACGACGAACGAAGCGTGTTTCCAGACACGCTGCAGCTGCAGCAAGAACCAACTGCGCAAAGCAAGGCGCTGTTTGCAAATTATGGGGTACCGCTCACTTGCTCAAACGTTGACTACTAAATGTTTTCTCCGCCACTGAATGCGGGAACGGTGTTTAAGTGAACTCTTGGAAATGAGGCATACGGTAAATAAATACAACGAACGATGTGAGCATTTGCAATCGAACGAACGAACGAACGTCCGAATTTCCAGATTCGTTGTTGAGTTTGGAAGACTGCGAATACAGGGTACTGCGCATTTGCTTTAATCTCAATGATTGAAATTTTCCGTAGTGCGTTAACGCCACTCGCAACTTAATAAACAGTTTCATAGTGCACCGTACAGTAGACAAACATTGTGGACGTGTCGGCACGCGCACACACGCTCAACAACGGCGGCGTGTAGTACTGCCGGTATGACCGAGTTTGTGGAAGTGTTCAGGAAACGCACTTTACGTTCACAATTCAAAACTTTTTTTTTGCGCGCGAAAAGTGTTGCAAAGTGTCGTCGTCGTCGTCGCCGTCGTCGTCGTCGTCGTCGTCGTCGTTGCTGTCGTCGTCGTCGTTGTTGTCGTTGTTGTTGTCATTGCTGTGGTCGTTGTCGTTGTCGATGGGTCATCACATCAACGTAGCTCGACAAGTGGAGTGCGCGAACTGCCCCCTCTCGCTTCCTCACTTTTCGTCGTCATTGTCATCGTCTGTCCGTTGTTGTGTTGTTTTACGCAATTGCGTTGTTGCTGGTTGTTTGAGGTTTGAGTTTGGAGGTCTGAGGTCTGAGGCTGGAGGTTGGATTTCGGACATGGGTAGTTGCCGGTATAGATGTTGAGGGGGCGAGGCACACAATATATATGACATCACGCAACGTCGCCACGCCAACACCGCTTGAAACGATGTCGTTGGTGAATGATTATCTTGGTGTTTTCGAGGTGTATAAGTTGTTGTTGGATATTGATGTTTTGTCTGTGAACGTGACTGGGGACCCGCATCAAACCAAGAAAATGGCGGCTTTGCCGTGGCCTGTTGACTCCGTCACGGAAACTGCAGCTCGAGAATTCTTCGACAATGCGCCGGATCCCTTGTTCCCTGGATCGTGGCGGATTGAGAATTCGTACTCTCCAAGGATCTGCGACGTGAAGGCGAATGGCAAGGTTTTTGCGGTGCGGTTCAAAATGTACAGCAGCGTTAATCGCAGCCCAGGGAACAAGTTTACTGGACGCAAACCGAAACCTATTCGGTGTCGTGCACATTCAACGCGGGAGGAAGCTGAGCAATGGTGCTACCGCGATATCTATGCTCGAGTGCATCGACATGCTAATAAGTTCAGGACGCCAGCGGCGTTGCAGCAAACAGTCTCGGCCCAAGAACGCAATCAACGGGCGGCGAAGCGGGCACCGCCCCAACACGACGCCGACGCGGCAGCTGCAACAAAGCATTTGGCGGTGGAAGCCAACGTGCAGCGAGCTGGATCAGAAATGAAAGAGCAATACCGTCGAAGAGCGACCCTGCGTTCCAGCACAACCGCTCCCCGTGAACAAACAGAGGCGCCTTCGAATTCGTCTGGTGGCACCCCAGAGCGCACACACTCCAGTGCCAGCGAGGGTCATCCACCTGCACGGCTGCCCTTAATGATGTTGAACAAGATCAAGAAAGCTGAAGAAGAAATCCAGAAGGCTGACGAGCAACTCCAGTTGCTGGCTTCTGTGGTGTCGCAAATTAGAGAACGCGGTCACGATGGTGAATCCTCTGCTCCAGCCGACCCAATGGCGGAGAACAATGCCGACGTTGATGCTCACTGCTACGTTCGATCGTCTCCGGACGCTACGATACAGATGCCCACTGTTTCTCGGCCTTAGCTGAACCATGTGCTTGTGAAAGTGAAGTTGGTCTTTCGATTTTACGTCGTTTGGAGAAAACGCTGGAAGAAGTTTGCGAAATGTCTCCGGACAGCGGCACCCGCGGACGCACAACGGCCTTCCATCTCGTCCTGCGTCCAGGAATGTTTGGTGTTCAAACTGGAAGATGCGCTGTGTCTGGACCTTAAGAGCGCCAAAGTCTCCCGGGTCACACTCGATAGGTGGCTGAGACTTTGGCGGAAGCAGCGGACGTTCAAGATTGTGCAATTTGGCGAGCCGACTCACTTTTCTTGGTAGGCGCGCTGTGCACACTCCCGCTTGACATGTCCTTGCCTGTGCATGTGGTTGTTGTAATAACCGCCGCCCTCCGTTTGGCACGACACAGGGTTTCTGTGGATCCGCTTGCAATCCCCGTTTTCAAGGAAAGGATGCATGAGCTCCTGTTAGAGCGCGCGCTAACAAAGAATACAATGCAACAGTTCGCCAATGATCCTGGACCGGATGGATTCCGCGCTCGCCTGGAAAGGCGCCACGAACAGCAACAAACGAAGATGGACGACAGCGTGCCGTCGACCATCAATATTTCTTCGTCCACAGCTACAAGGTGGATGAAACTCGTGACACGTGTACGGGCATTGTGACGGACGCAACGAAGCACCAATGGTGGTTGCTTCGCCCACCAACATACCGGTTCGTCGAGCAGTGGCGCTGCATAAGTTAATTACTACACAAGTACGTATAATACTCGAGGACGTAGTTGACGGGCCACCGACTTCAGTTTTGTACGTGCAGCTTCGCAAATGCGGGTCACAGCAGTCGACATGTATCACAGAGCGGATGAACAATGCAAGCACAATGATGTTGATGTGTTTCGAACTGGACCACGGCAATGAAGACTGCCACTGAGCAGGCGTCTGTCCACCAGCACGCACTGCATTGGTGGTGACCGGGCAACGCGGTCCACAGACAGACACACGCAACGAAAAGCATAGACGCAAAAGCAAGCATTCACGCAGACCAATCACGGTCTTCCCCAGGTGCTATTATCAAGTTCTTTGAGTTACATATTGTTTTTCTTTTGTTTTGTTTTTCATCTTCTTCTTCCTCTTTTTATTGATGTGTTGGATGGGGCAACCGAAAAGCGGCGGCTGGCAACTGGTTGGTTGGTTCGCAGCCTTGGTCCCAAAGTGGGGGTGGGGGGGGGGGGCGGGCAATCTGTCTTGATGTGCTCCTACAGCGCCTCATTCCAAAAAAGTGTCCGATCAAGCGAAAAATGCTACTGAAGGCCTAAAGCTGAAGCGAGCACTTAACGGCGCTTGGTCATGGCCACAGAGAGCCAGTCAAGTCCTTCGTACAGACCCTCGCCGGTGGTGGCGCAGCACGGCTGGATGAACCACTCGCGGCCGCGCATGGAGGTGAGGCCGAGCTTCTCGGTGATCTCAGCCGGGTTCTTGGCCTTGGGGAGATCCTGCTTGTTGGCGAAGACCAACAGGACAGCTTCGCTGAGTTCGTCCTCGGTGAGCATCTTCTGGAGCTCCTGGCGGGCGTCCTCGAAACGGGCAGAATCGTTAGAGTCGATGACGAAGATGAGACCCTGGGTGTTCTGGTAGTAGTGGCGCCAGAGAGTGCGGATCTTGTCCTGACCTCCGACATCCCAGACGGTGAAGGAGATGTTCTTGTACTCGACGGTCTCGACGTTGAAGCCGATGGTGGGGATGGTGGTGACGACCTCACCGAGCTTCAGCTTGTAGAGGATGGTGGTCTTACCGGCGGCGTCGAGACCAACCATGAGGATGCGGCGCTCCTCCTTGGCGCCCAAAAGCTTGGCAACCCACTGTCCCATGTTGAAATAAAAATACGACGGGGGGGAAGAAGAAGAAGAAGAAGAAGGGGGAGGGAACAAAAAGAACTAGAAAAAAGACAGAGATACGCAAGACGTCCGAAGAGGTGACGAGGAAAAACGGAGGTGTACCGCCGCCGCCGTCGTCGTCAGTACCTACCTTGCCGTCACGACAAAGTAAGTGGCAGAGCCGGCAGGTGACAACAAACAGGTCGACGCAACACCGTCAGCGCTCGAAGCGTGTGCGAACCAGTTGTTGGCTCGTTGTTGTTGGTGGTGGTCTGCTTGTTCGTGCCGATTGCTTGACTGCTCGTCACCGCCACAGTCGAGGGACCTTCTTCCTGACTGGCTTTGCAACTCTGCAACAACGCAACTCCGCAACAACGCGGTGGGTCGGTGCGCTGGTTCCGCCGCGTGGTTGTTCGTTCGTTGGTGGGCGGGCACCGCGGCGGCGGCGCGGACGAGGTTTAGGTGCAGTCGTCGGCGCGGTTCGTCAGTTGGGCGGGGCGACGTGCCAGCGAACCGTCAAGGGAGGGAGGGAGCCGCGGTGGCGAGAAACGACGAAGGAGGAATGCAATGACAACGAACGAACAACGGCAAACAAACCACCGAACGACCGCCGCCGTCACCACCACCAACAACAACTTCAACAAACGTCCAAAGCGCTCAAACGAACGAACGAACGAACGAACAATGGAACGAAGTTTCAGTGACGACAGCGCAACGACGAACGAACGAACGAACGATGGAACGGTGGAACGAACGAACGCCAAAGCAGCGAACGAACGAACGAAGTCATTGATCGAACGAAGTCATCGAACGAACGAACGAACGAACGAACGAACGAAGTCATCGAACGAACGAACGACGAAGTCATCGAACGAACGAACGAACGAACGAACGAACGAACGAAGCGAAGCGAAGCGACGACAACGCAAAATCAAAAGTCAAAGGTTCGCTGACTTTCGCTGCGCACCGTCGAGTGACCTTCGTCGACACCCACTGACCGCCATCCGCACTGACTGACGCACTGTACTTCACCCTCCAAGTGACCACTCTCCACTGAGCGTGGCCGCCACAGTGAGTGACTGATTGAGTACCACGTCGTCGCGCTTCAGTGGGCGTGGGAGGGAGGAAGTGGCCGGGCAGCGAGTGAGCCAAATCCGAGATTTCCCAACGGGCGTTTGTGGGCACGCAACTCTCTGATTTACGACTGACCGTCGTTTGAACGCCGCCGCAGCGTCGCTCTAACGCCGCTGGCCGCCGCGGCGGTTGCTCCGCATTCCGACTGACTGATGACTGACGCGAGTGACGCATGTCCATTGGGCGTGGAGGCCAGGTGGACTGACTGATCGCGCCGGCGAGTGAACTGGCGTGGCGTGAGTGCTTGCACTACCGCTATCAGCGGCCCAAACACCGTCGCTAAAGCCACTCACTGCACACTGGTCCTGGCCAAACGACCTCCACTCAGCGTGTGAGCACTGAGGGGTACTATGTGCGTTTAGCGTACCCGGGGTATTGTGTTGTGGGGTGGAAGGGTGGGTGTAACTTTGGGTGGAAGGGTGGTGAACTGTGAAGAGGGTATGGAGGCAGATGTGTAAATGATTGGCTGAGAATGTGCCCTGTAATGTGGACGCTCTGTTGGCGTCGGCGACCGACGAACGACTTCACCAAACAAAACAAACAAAGTCACTCACTCACAGTCACTCACAGTCACTCACTCACCGCGCTGTCCGCCCACTCACTCACTCATAGTTCACTGTTCTCTGTTCACTGTCCGCCTTCGTTCACTCTTTCGTTTGTTCACTGTTCGTTCGTTCACTGTTCGTTCGTTCACTGTTCGTTCGTTCACTGTTCGTTCACTCACTGCCTCACTGCCATTGGCCGTTTTGTTCGTTAACCCCTTCGTTGCTGTCGCTATACTTCAAATTCGAGCGGATTACAACCCTTCGTTGATGTCGCGAAAGTCAGTGAGAACAACCCTTCGTTGGTGTCGTGTGCTTTGGATTTGAGTGAACTACAACCCGTCGTTGATGTCGGTAGGCGATACGTTTGACTTTTTTTTGGCGGATCTTTAGTCAGGCGGTGGCGTTGGGGCAGTTGCGCTTTTATGCCATACTTTGTGGTGCATTGTTGGTGCAGTTGGTTGGTGCAGTTGGTTGGTGCAGTTGGTTGGTGTAGTTAGTCATTGTTGGTGCGGTTGGTCTGTGGAGTTGGTGCAGTTAAGCTGTCGTTGGTTGGTGGTGCAGTGCGTTGGTGTAGTTGTTACAGTTGGTTGTTGCAGTTGTTGCAGTTGGTGCAGTTGGTTGGTGCAATTGATGGTGGTGAAGTTGCGCATGAGTTAGTTGGTTGGTGCAGTTGGTTGGTGCAGTTGGTTGGTGCAGTTGGTTGGTGCAGTTGGTTGGTGTAGTTAGTCATTGTTGGTGCGGTTGGTCTGT
>ENA-OWNT01005416-OWNT01005416.1-seawater-metagenome-genome-assembly--contig:-NODE-5416-length-10538-cov-3.970940_pt1 | contig 10538 bp, 9 predicted proteins | sample MGYA00238136_ERZ651165 | MGnify/ENA primary metagenome ERZ651165 (study PRJEB26861, sample SAMN08777766) | seawater metagenome | isolation source: coastal seawater | place: USA: Florida | collected...
CCCGCTCGACGTCGACGACAACGGCCTCCCCGCCTGCGTCGGTCCGCGCACCGGTATCTGAACTGACCGCCCGCGAGACGCAGCAGCACATCTTGGCGGCCGCGTGCTGCTGGCGCTCGCTGTAGAACACATCGCGGTGGTCCACGGCGCCCTTCAACCCCAGCAGGCGCACTTCGCAGAGCCCGCATTCACCCTTGCGGCAATCGAACATCATGTCGACACCCGAGCGCTCGAGGGCTTCCAACATGGACTCGCCGGCACCCACGGTAGTCTCCACGCCCAGCCGCGGAACACGGACGACAAATTCCTCTGGGTCGAACCAGCCGCTGTTGCCGAAGGTTTCGTACCTCAGGTTCGGGATGCTCAGCCCGCGCGTGTCCCAACCGCGCTTGACCGCGTCCATCAGCCGGATGGGGCCGCACATGTACAGCTCGGTCTCCGGATCTACCCCGGCCAGCAATTCATCGACCTTCAGCGCAGTGCCCTCGTCATCCACGTGCACCCGCAGCGCGTCGCCGTGGAGCGCCTCCAGCTGGGGCAGGTAGGCCATGGCCGCGCGGCTGCGGCCGGCGTAGACGAGCGTGTAGTCCGCCTTGATGTTCCGCAGCACCCGCGCCATGTTGACCATCGCGGTGATCCCGATGCCTCCGGCCAGGAGCACGTAGCGCGGAGCGCCCACCCGGAGCGGGAAATTCTGGAGCGGCTGGGTGATCTCCAGCTGGTCGCCGACCTCCAACCCCTGCATGAACACCGAACCGCCCCGGGACTGCGGCGCCCGGAAGACGCTGATGGCCACGCGCACGCCGTCGTCGCTGGAATCCACCACGGAGTAGGAGCGCTTATGGCGTTCTCCGTTGATCGTGACCATGACGTCGATGTGCGAGCCGGGTTCCGCCTTCTTCGGCAGGGACTGGGTCAGGACCAGCCGCCGGGTTTCCGCGCTGACGGACTCCGCCTCGACGACGGTTCCGGTCTGCCAGACTTCTACGTTGGTTGCTGCCATGACTTTCTTCTAACCTCTCGCTGGGGCTTGGTGGGCTGGGCTGAGTGGGTCCCGGTGGGCTTGGGGCCGGTCAGACGGTGGGGATGAGCCGGCCCTCGGCGGCGAGCTGGCGCTCGATCAGCCTCCGGACCCACATGCCGCCGGCGTCGATGTTGAGGTTGTAGAACTCGTAATCCGGGTTGGCGTCGATCGCCTCCTGCTGCGCCTTGAGCATGGCCTCGTCCTCGCCGAAGACGCCGTGGACGCCGTTACGCAGCTGGGTGGTGATCAGCTGGCTCTCGAGCCGGTAATTGCGCATGAAGGCCCAGAAATAGTGGCAGGTCTTGGCCGTTTCGGGGGAGATGGTGTTCATGACGAAGCCGTTCACGCCCTGGCTGCGGTCACCTTCCGGAGCGCCGGTTCCGGCCTTCGCCACGCCGACGTCAATGTTGATGGTCGACGGCGACTGGAAGGTGATGATCTGCCAACGGTCCACCTTGCCCTCAAAGCCCGGGAACTTGTCGCGCATGTTCTTGAGCCAGAACGGAGGCGCGTCGATGTCGAGCATCCAGCGGGACACGGTGACGGTGTTGCCGTCCTGGGTCACCTTGAAATCGGACTCGCTCAGTTCGTCCTGCCCGATCGAGGAAGAGTGGACGAATTCCTCGTGGGTCAGGTCCATCAGGTTGTCCAGCACCAGTTGGAAGTTGCACGGGGCGAAGATGGTCTCGCCGTCGCCGGCCCATTCCTCAGAGCTCATCTGGTGCATGTCCGGGACCAGGGTGGGGTCGGCCTGGGTCGGATCGCCCAGCCACACCCAGACGTACCGGTACCGTTCGATCACCGGGAATGACGGCACCGTGGCGCTCGGATTGATAGTTTCCTGTGCCGGCATGGAGACGCAGCGGCCGGCGGAGTTGTAAACGATGCCGTGGTACGGGCACTGGATCTCGTCTTTGGCGAGGGTCTTGCCCATGGAGAGCGGTGCCAGCCGGTGCCAGCAGGCGTCCGCCAGCGCCACGGCTTTCCCGTCCTCCGTGCGGTAGAGGGCAAGCGGCCGGTCGGCGATCCGCCGGGACATCGGCTTCCGGGTTACCTCGTGGTCCCAGGCGGCCACGTACCAGGCATTCAGCGGGTACCCCAGCACCTTGTTGGTGGTCGAACTAACGGACTGCATCATCGCGGTCATGTCATTCCTTCGCTATATCTATCTGCATAGGTAGTGGTCTGCGTCACAGCATAACTATGTTCATAGATAGTGACAAGAGGCGAATCCCGACGGCGGCTGTGTCTGGGCATGGAAAAGGCCCGGAAGCCAAGCGGCTCCCGGGCCTTGCGCCGGTCAGGATTCCAGTTTGTCGATCAACTCCAGGCCGCGCCGGGCCCACTGGATTTCGGCGTTGGCGCGCTCGATCATGCCCTCGTAGGTGAAAATCTTGTAGCCGGCGATCTTGGCTCTCTCCGCTTCAGGGGCCGCCTCCAAGCGGGCCGCCAGGATCGGGTTGCTCCGGTCCTCCAGTGCGGAGATCATCTCCTGCCATTGCTGGGCCCGCGAGGAGTGGTAAGCGATGTGGGCCTGCATTTGCGCCCGCGCGGCATCCGGCTCGGCCCACTCCAGGTAGGCCGCCTTGAGGTGGATCGGATCGCGCTCGCGGGTGTAGTCAAGGGTGGTGTTGATCCAGGCCCTAAACGCCTCAACGCCCTCCGGGGTGATGTGGTAGCGCTTCTTCTTGCCCTTCTTGCCCCAGGCTTCCTCGACTCCGCGCAGCAGTCCGTCCTTTTCCATTCGGCGCAGTTCCGGGTAGATCTGCGAGTCCGGAGCGTGCCAGACGTAACCCACGGATTGTTCGAACTGCTTGAAGACGTCATAGCCCGTCAGGGGCTGCGAGGTCAGGAGGGCAAGCAGGGCGTAGCGCAGACTCAACTCGGCACCGGTCCTTTCCCGGGCCCCGTCCGTCGCAACGCAACATGCGGGACCGGCTTCATCAAAACTCTTGTCAACTAACTATGTTCATAGTTAGGCTGTGTCTCACGCCACATCTAGCTATCAGTATAGATAGTTGTCCGGCCGCCGGGTGCTCGACGACGAGCCCCTGCGGCGGGCTTCCGGCCCCGAATGGCGCACACAGCCGCCGCCCTGCACGCAACTTTGTACCCGCCCGGACTATCCGCGGCTTCCAGAAAGTAGTCTCATGCAACTCCAAGAACGCATCGACGCGTCCCGCATGTCCCTGTACCAATGGCTGATCGTCGGATTGTGCATCATCCTCAACGCCCTCGACGGCTTCGATGTCCTGGCCATGGCGTTCACGGCCAACAGCGTCACCCGCGAGTTCGGCCTCAGCGGGGCCGAACTGGGAGTCCTGTTGAGCTCCGGCCTGGTCGGCATGGCCATCGGCTCGCTGGGCCTGGCACCGTTCGCCGACGTCATCGGCCGGCGGCCCATGGTCCTGGTTTCAGTGGGCCTCGCGACCGCCGGGATGCTGCTCGCCTCCCTGGCCCATTCGGCGGTGGAGCTGGGCATCTGGCGCGTCGTTACCGGCCTGGGCATCGGCGGGATCCTGGCCTGCACCAACGTCATTGCCAGCGAATACTCCTCCAAGCGCTGGCGCGGGCTGGCCATCAGCATCTACACGGCCGGCTACGGCATCGGTGCGACGCTGGGCGGCGCCGCCGCGGTGTCTCTCCAGGCAAGCTTCGGCTGGCGCTCGGTCTTCGTGTTCGGCGGCATCTGCACCGGCGTCGTCCTGGTCCTGCTGGCGGTCCTGCTGCCCGAATCGGTGGACTTTCTGACCAGCCGTCGTCCGCGCAACGTCCTTGAGCGCCTCAACAAGATTGCCGGCAAGATCGGCCAGCCCGAGGTGACCGAGCTCCCCGCGCCGCCCGCCCCGGTGGCGCAGCGCAGGAACAAGCTCTCCGAGCTCTTCACCGCCGGCAACCGCCGCTCCACCTGGCTCGTCTGGCTGGCCTTCTTTGCCACCATGTTCGGGTTCTACTTCGTGAACAGCTGGACTCCGCGGCTGCTCGTCACCGCCGGCATGACCGAGAGCCAGGGCATCGTCGGTGGCCTCATGCTCACCCTGGGCGGCACCTTCGGATCCCTGCTCTACGGCCTGCTCACCATCCGCTGGAACAGCCGCAAGGTGATGATCGCGTTTGCCGTTCTCTCGGCCGCCACCATGGTGATGTTCATTTCCACCGCCGGCATCCTCGCCCTGGCCTTCGTCGCGGGCGGCGTCGTCGGCATGCTGATCAACGGCTGCATCGCCGGCATGTACACCATCACCCCCGCCCTGTACGGTGCCTCCGTCCGGAGCACCGGCGTCGGCTGGGCGATCGGAATCGGCCGAGTCGGCGCCATAGTCGCCCCGCTCATCACCGGCGCCCTGCTGGACGCTCACTGGACCGCCTCCATGCTCTACATGGGCGTCGGCGCCGTGGTTCTTGTGGCGGGCGGCGCCGTTGCGGCGATGCGCCCGGCGCGGCAGGAGCCGGCCGCGCGGGAGGACATGGCGGAGGAAGCCCCGCTGTCAGTCTGACCGGAAGCCGGTCGGCGCGACTGCCGAGAACTGAACGCCAGCGGACGACGGCGGGAGCCTCCCGCCGTCGTCCGCTGGCGTCTTGGGGTTCCCGGGGCTGCCTGCGGCCCCGGGAACACGGGGAACTACGCCGTTGTTATTAACAGCGGACCCAAAATGACTAAGAGACATACAGCACTGATAATCCCGGCCCGGATCAGCGAACCTGTCCGGGTGGAAACCATCGAAACCGACCAGCGAACCCTACAAGGCCTGGTGGGCGGAGACCTTGAAACAGTCAGCCGCGGTAACTGGCACGTCTACCTCAACGCCGAAGGTGTGATTAGCCAGCTCCCGGCGAACCTGCGCGCCGCGCAACTGATGTACGACTGCGGCCTGGACCTCGCCGGCGTCGCGCGGGGCGCCGCCGTGATCCTCGGTCATGGTGGCCATGGCGAGGACGCCGACGTCCCTGAGCACCTGATCCGGCTCGCGGAAGAGTTCTTTGATACCCGGCTGATCGCCTGAGCATGGACCGGCAGCGTGGCTGACGGTCGCGCCGTAACCACAGCCGACCCGTCCAGCCCGCTAGTCTTCAGCTCATGACGCCGGAAATCCCCCTCGCCTTTGGTGCATTGCTCGGCGCCCTTGCCGTGTTCCAGTTGCTGCTGATCATCGGCCTGCCGCTGGGCCGGTTTGCCTGGGGCGGCCAACGCGCGGTGCTTCCGGCGCGGCTCCGCGTCGGAAGTGCCGTGTCGATCGTCGTTTACGCGGCCTTTGCGCTGGTTGCCCTGGATCGGGCCGAATTGATTTCGATCCTTCCGACGCCCTCCATTTCGGTGGTGGCGATGTGGGTGATCGCGGCCTATTTGTTGTTCAGCGTCCTGCCCAACCTTGCGTCCAAGAGCAGGGACGAACGGCGCGTCATGGTCCCGGTGTCCCTGGTGCTGGCCGGTCTGGCGTTCGTTATAGCCCTGAGCTGAGTTGAGGAGCTTGGCCGCGCTGCGCTGGCGGCGCGCGAGGAACAGTGCCAAGGCGCTGGGCCTTAGCCGGCGGTGGAACGAGGCATGACCACGATCTGGACGTCGTCTTCATATAGAACCGTTCCGGGGTCATCGGAGCAAAGTATCCGGTAGTCCACCTGGTGCCGCCGCAGAAGGTCTTCGTAGAAGGGGAGGCCGCTAAGAATATGCTGCGCCTCGCGCTTGAACCACGCCTGGGCCGTTGGGTTGATATCCCGGTCGTAGACAGATGCGTTCCCGGCCGACGGATCCGGATAAGCGGAATCGGCATGATCATTTGCCCGCCGCCACGCCTCCCGGTCTTCCGCGCTGAGCCGACCGCTGCTGGCCAAACCGTTCGCCAGCGCGAAGATGCCCGGGTACGTGCCGCGGCTGTTTGGAATCGCAGCCTGGTATCGGACGTATTTCATCTCCGTGTTCGCATCCACAGGCGAAGCCTTTCACACGTCGGGGCAAGAAACGATCGACGACGGTCAGGCCATGCTGCCGGCCAGGAAGCTCTCGACAGCAGTGAACGCCTGGACCTGCACCGACAAGGAAGCGCGCCAATCGTTCGGAACTTGCAGGGTGGTCGGCATCCGGAATCTCGACGAACCGGCCCGCAGTTGCTGATAAGCCGTCGGTAACCCATAGCTTGTCTTTGGAGCCGCCGATCAGCAGATCACGTTTCCGGGTGTCAGTAAGCGTTCTCCGAATCACCTCATCCGTGAGGACCGGCGTGAGCCAAACACCCGGTACTTGAGCCTCTTCAGCCCAGGGAATAGCGAAGGTTCCAAATGATTTCGCCACGATGAGCCGTTCGACGGCGCGCGGGGCCTCGGCGAACGCTTGTTCGACGGCCCGGGCGGCAAAGCCGTGCGGATCGTCGCCGGGCTCGTCGCCGTCGGTCCAGCGAATCCCGTGAACCTGCCATCCGTGGTCCTTCAACTGCTCCGCGGGCCAGAACAGCAGAGGAGATTCGACCTTGTAGCCCGCGCCCGGGACAAGCACGGCGACCTTGGGTTCACCGTGAGGATTGGATGCGCAGCCTGGCCAGAGGAATGTCTCCATGTCGAAGATCCTAGGGCGGTTTGCTGCCCGGAGGTGGGTATTCCGCCTCCCTGAGCCGGCAGAGACGCCACCCGGCTATCGCCGGGTGGCGTCTTTGTCTGTGCGTCCGCCCGCCTGCGGCAGCTCGCGGCGCGTGTTACCTTCGGCGGCCGGGACCGCCGTCGTGGTTGGTGATCGATGCGACGGCGCCGGTCTGTTCGTCGAGCAGGACCTTGTCGGTCCGCTGCTTGTGGAAGTTGAACATCGCCTCCAGTGAGCCGGCAGCTGCGTCCGCGGAGGCATCGCCGATCTGGCCGGTGTGCCAGTTTTCCTCGATGAAGCGCAGGATCGAGGCCTGGTCGGTCTCGGTGTGGTCGACGAAGTTCTTCTTCGCGAAGGGGGAGATGACCACCAGCGGCTGGCGCGGGCCGGGGCCGCAGCGGTCCGCGTAGCCGCCGGCCATCGGAACCCCGCTGGCCGCGGCGCTCTGGCACCACTGTGCGTCGTCGGCGCTGTTGGAAGAGTTCTTCACCTTGGCAGCCGCGTGGTCGTACCAGCCGTCCGAGTCGTCGTAGGCGAGCACCACGGCGGTGTTGTCCCAGTTCTTGGATTTCTGGATCTGGTTGACGGTGCGGGTGATGAAGTTCTGCTCGTCGACCGGGTCCGAGTAGGCAGCGTGGCCGTCCTGGTACATCCCCGCCTTCAGGAAGGAGACGGCCGGCAGGTTGTCCGTGTTGACCACCTTGTTGAAGTCGGTGAGGTCGTACTGGTGGTTGGCCCGGCCGTTGTGGCCGATCTCCGCGTCCGACGCCGGCGCCAGGTGGTGGGGGTTCGCCGTCGACTTGTAGTACTGGAACGGCTGGTGGTGGGGCGAGTAGTCCACCACGGAGGCGCCGCCGGCGTTCGTGTGGCTGGACAGGCACGACGCCGGGCTGGTCCCGCTGGCGGCGGTGGTGGGAGTGAAGCCGCCCTGGAACCAGCCCCAGGAGGTGCCCTTGGCGTTGAGGAGGTCCCCGATGTTCTTGCCGTTCATGCCGGCCAGGTTGTTGGTCTTGGCGTGGCTGCTGTTCGAGCAGTCGTCATAAACCGGGTCAGGGTCGTTGATCACGGTGCCGACGCCGTTCGCATCGGGCTGGCGCACGGTGTAGTCGCTGGCCGTCGGCGTGACGGGCTGGCCCGCTGTGGTGAATTCGGTGGCGCCGTGGGTCTGGCCGGAGACCAGGTTCAGCGCGCCCGGGGTGGAGGGGCCGAAGACGGTGCTGTAGTGGTTGTCGCTCATGGCGTAGTTCTGGGCGTAATTCCAGATGCCGGTGACCGTATTTCCGTCGTAGTAGTCCATGGTCAGGCCGTTGCGGCCGTACTGGTTGGTGCCGCATGCGTCCCGGCTGGTGTATTCCACGAACTTGTCCATCAGGCCGCCGTTGTACGCCTTCTGTTCGGCGCCGTAGTTGTGGTCCTGGTCGCAGGTGACGGCCTGCTGGGGCGAGAGCCGGGAGGGCTGGACCGCGTTCGGGTTGTTGGGCGCCAGCAGGCCTGCGGTGGCCAGGGTGTCGATCTCTTTGGGCGTGTTCTTCGCCGCGGTGAAGCTCGCCGCCTTGGTGCCGGAGCCCTGCTGGGTTTCCCCGGGGATGTTCGCGGCCTTGGGGTAGGTGGCGAAGTAGTGGTCGAAGGAGACGTTTTCCTGGAAGATCACAACGACGTGCTTGATGGGTGTGGCGGTTTCGCCGCGGTTTTCGCTGGCGGCGGCGGGACCGGCGCCGAGCAGGCCGGCGGCTAGGGCCGACGCCGCCAGTGCGGTGGCGCTTGTGGCGGCGACGAGGCGCTTACGGGTGGAGCGGTGCGCAAGGTGCGGCATGGGGGAGTCCATTCGTTTCTGTTCGGGAGTATCGGGAGCCGCTACTTGGCGGGGGCGACGCTGGCCTCGTAGGTGAGGATTTCGGTGCCGTTACCCTCGTCGCCGTTGTCCGGCGCCACCTTCAGGGTGAGGTGGTCGCCGTCGGCGGTCATCTTGAACGGGTTGCGGGTGGCGACGTGTCCGGCGGTGGACCACTGCTGGAAGGGGACGTCGCGGGTGACGCGGCGGGTCTTGAGGTCGATCATTGCCATCCCGCCGAGTTCGTAGGTGGAGCCGGCGCCGCCCGCGGCCGGGGTCTGCGGGAGGTTGGTGACACCGCCGCAGAGCATTTTCGAGGCGGGTACGTACTGGCAGTCCTGGTAGTCGATGAAGTAGTTGGGGTTCTGCCAGGTGGAGAGCTGCTTGCCGCGCAGGTCCCATTCGGCGAAGCGCCGGGACCCCCAGGTGTTGCCGACCAGATGGCCGGTCTGCTGGTCCAGCACGATGCCGCCGAAGTGGTCCTTCACCTCGAACTGCTTGTGCACCGTGAGGGTCTTGGCGTCTACCCGGTAGATGATGGCGCTGCTGTCGGGGCGGTACTGGGCAACCGGCACCCAGACGTTGGCGCCGTCGAAGTCGATCCCGCCGGGGTGGTACATGTCGCCCTCGCCCAGGATGATGTCCTTCTGCAGCTTCCCGGCCTTGTCCATCACGAACAGGTGGCCGATGCCCTTGCCGGGGGTGCGGTCGTAGCCGCCCTGCGGGGAAGCGAACCTTGTGGTCGGTTCGGTGATCTGGACAGCCGAGAGGAAGATGTGGTCCCGGCTGAACGCGATTCCCTCGGTGTGGTAGGTCGGGAAGTCCAGCTTCAGCTTGCCGGTCTGCTGCCAGTTTGTGTTCCGATCGACGCCGTTGAACGCGCTGTCCGTTCCGCGGTGGGTGCCGGAGCCGGCGTCGTTTCCGCTGAGCCGATGGCTGGTCCCGGCGGCCTGGGCGGCTGCTGTGCCGCCGATCGCGGACGCCGCCAGGATGATGGATGCGGCGGCCGTGAGGATGCCTCGGGTGCGAGTAGCGCTCATGGGAAAGCCTCTCAGTGGGTTGTTCTCAACGGGACTTCGCCAAGCTACTGACCAGTAATGAACCCTTGGTGGAGGGCTGGTAAACAGCCGGATTCCCACGTGGGCGACACCTTCCCTTCGGCCGGTCGGCAATGGGGGCACGCTTCTGCGCCGTGTTGTCCGCGCGAGCGGACCGGCCGCCCTTAGACTTGGCCAGATGATGCCAGAACCAATCCGCGCCGCGAACGGGAAGAATTCCCTCTGCGTCAGCAACGGCATCATCGAGTCCGTCTGGACTCCCGGCTCGTTTGTTGACGTACGCGACGCCGTGGATGCCATGCGGGCCACCGAGTTGATCAGCCAGGGCCGGCAGATGCCGATGCTCTCGGTCATGACCGACGTCGAGATCAGCGCCGCCGCCCGGTACGAGTTCGCCAAATCTGTCGACGTCCTCGCCATTGCCGTCCTTGGCTCCAGCGCTGTGGACCGCGTCGTCGCCGCAGCCACGAGCCGCGACACAAAGTATCCGCACGAATTTTTCACGTCGCGAACCGACGCGGTCGCCTGGCTGACCGGATTTATCGAGAGCCCGGCAGAAGTCGAATCGGACAGCCTGGAAACCTCCGGCTGAAGACCTAGATCCTCGTAATCAGGCCGGCGAGCTCCCGGGGCCGCATGCCCCGCTGTCTCCTTTTCTCGCATCGTTTTCGCACGCCCGCGCCAAATAGCCCGAAACTGCTACGCTCCACGTATCGAGCAGGCCCTTCGGCTGCGGGTTGACGAACGGCCGGCAACAGCTTCAGTTGCGAGCGAGGGAATCAGCATGACGGTTGCCGAAATCCAGGTGGACCAGCGCGTGATCGGGATCGACTCGCGGCGCTTCGCCTCAGTGGAGAAAGCGCTCGTGGAACTGATCACCAACAGCGACGACAGCTACGCCCGGCTCGAAAAAGCCGGCGCCCATGCGAGCGGAAAAGTCCACGTCCGGTACGAGCGGCACCTCACAGGGGCCGTGCTGATGGTCAGCGACCAGGCGGAGGGCATGTCCTTCGAGCAGGCCGGGCGCATCCTCAGCTACGGCGGCGCGCACAGCCC
>ENA-OWNT01005417-OWNT01005417.1-seawater-metagenome-genome-assembly--contig:-NODE-5417-length-10537-cov-3.042065_pt1 | contig 10537 bp, 8 predicted proteins | sample MGYA00238136_ERZ651165 | MGnify/ENA primary metagenome ERZ651165 (study PRJEB26861, sample SAMN08777766) | seawater metagenome | isolation source: coastal seawater | place: USA: Florida | collected...
CGGCGCGATCCAGCACCTCGCCGGGATGAAGGACTCCAAGATCATCGTCGCGATCAACAAGGACGAAGAGGCGCCGATCTTCCAGGTTGCCGACTTCGGCCTGGTTGCCGACCTGTTCGAGGCCGTGCCGGCGCTGATCGAAAAGCTCTGAGGATACCCTCAGGCAAGTCATTCGACGGCCCGCCTGTCTCAGGCGGGCCGTTTCGATTCGGGCGCCTGCGGAAGGGCGGCCGCCAGCGCCTCGGCAATGGTGTAGTGGGCGCACTGCCCGATCATCCGCGCTGCTGCGGCGGCCTGGGCCGGGGCATAGATCATCGCATTCATCTCTCCTGCCACTGCCGCCGGTTCGGTCGGAACCTCGATCACCCGTGCCAGCGCGGGTGCCAGGGCAACGACCATCTCCTGCCCCACGAGGACCGGCTCCGGCCATGCACCGCCGCCGGGATCGTAACGCAGCCACAGCAGGACCGGCGGGCGCGGCAGGATTCCCAACAGGGCGCTCATCCGCTCCTGCCAGGTCTGGCGCAGTTCGGCCGCCACCGAGAGGTATCGCCGGTGCGACACCCCGGCGAGGACGGCGAGGAGGTGCCGGGTGAAGTGGATCTCCGTGAAATCGACCTCGGGGAACAGCTGGCGCAGGGCCGGTTCCGGCGCCACGAAGCGGTCGTTCCGGCGCGGGTGAACGCGGTAGTATCGGTTCGTGAGGTTCTGCGCCCCCATCGCCTGGATCACCACCTGCGTCGCCCCGGCGGCGATCTCCAGCAGGGTGTCGTCTCCGAGGTAGGCGTCCACCCCCGCGTTGGTTGCGCCGAGGTTGATACAGACCTGCCCGATGTCACGTTCGAGCAAGGCGGCAAAGGGGCGTTTCACGTATTTCCCATAGGTCTCCGACTCGCCCAGAAAGGCAAAGTAGGGTGGCTCGGGGCGCCGTAATGGACCCCGGCATTGCAGTCTGGACCGGCCATAGCGGCACGGCGGCTCGTCAAGCGCGAATGCGCCGTGAATCTCGATGCTCATATGTCCCGCCACGCGTTTTCCCGGGCGGCACTGTCTCCCGAATCGCTTGCCAAAGACCTAACGCCGCCGATTTTCCTACGCGCCGGAGCGGAACCGCACCCGGCGATGCAAATGCTGGTCCCGCCCCCCTTGTCCCTCCCCCGGAACCCCCGGTAATGTCGCCGCGTCACATAACGGGCTCACGGGGTTAGAGGCAGGACGCATGGCTATTGAAACAATCGGGGTGATCGGCGCAGGCCAGATGGGCAACGGCATCGCCCACGTGATGGCAGCCGCCGACTACAACGTGCTGATGACCGACATCAGCCAGGAAGCGCTCGACAAGGCGATGTCCACCATTCAGGGCAACCTGAGCCGCCAGGTCGCACGCGGGAAGATCTCCGAAGAGGCCATGCAGAACGCGCTGTCGCGCATCACCACCACGCTCAAGCTGTCAGATCTCGGCTCTGCCGACCTCGTGATCGAGGCCGCGACCGAGCGTGAGAGCGTGAAACAGGCGATCTTCGAAGATCTGCAGCCGCACCTCAAGCCCGAGACCATCCTGACCTCGAACACCTCTTCGATCTCGATCACCCGACTTGCGAGCCGCACCGACCGCCCCGAGAAGTTCATGGGCTTCCACTTCATGAACCCGGTGCCGGTGATGCAGCTGGTCGAACTGATCCGGGGCATCGCCACCGACGAGGCCACCTACAAGGCCTGTCACGAGGTGGTCGCAAGGATCGGCAAGACCGCATCCTCGGCCGAGGACTTCCCGGCCTTCATCGTGAACCGCATCCTGATGCCGATGATCAACGAGGCGGTCTATACGCTCTACGAGGGCGTCGGCAACGTGAAGAGCATCGACGAGGCGCTCAAGCTGGGCGCGAACCACCCGATGGGCCCTCTGGAGCTGGCCGACTTCATCGGGCTCGACACCTGCCTTGCCATCATGAACGTGCTGCACGATGGGCTGGCGGATACCAAGTACCGCCCCTGCCCGCTGCTGACCAAATACGTCGAGGCCGGCTGGCTGGGCCGCAAGACCCAGCGCGGCTTCTACGACTACCGCGGCGAAACCCCGGTTCCGACCCGCTGAGAACGACGCCCGGCGCTCAGGCGCCGGGCTGTCCGTATCCGGCTCCACCCGAGCTTTCGATCACCAGCCGGTCGCCCCGGTCCAGCGTGATCGCCGAGCGCGCTGTCAGGTGCTCGATCTCTCCATTCGCTCTGAGAACCGTCGCCGCCGATCCGACTGGCGAGCCGCCCCCGTGGGCTCCCTTGGCGACCCGGGCAAAGCGTTCGCCCCGGATCGAGGCCGCGATCCCGTCGGTCAGCGCCTCGTACACCCGGCGGATGCCGTCGCCACCCCGGAACTGCCCCGCTCCCCCAGACCCGCGCCTGCGCTCGGCCGAGAGCAGGCGCATCGGAACCAGCGATTCCAGTGCCTCGGCGGAGATGTTCATCGCGTTGCCGACATCGGTGGAGATGCCCGAGGCCCCGTCCCTGTATGGCCCGCCCCCGGCCCCGCCCGCGACGATCTCGGTCGAGAGGAAGGGCTGGCCCTGCGCGTCGCGCCCCGAAAAGGCGATGACGTAGGACATTCCGGAATTGGCGGCGGGCATGCGCGCGGCATCGGCTTCGGCCAGCGCCTGCAACACGGCGGAGGTGATGCAACGCACCATGTTCATCCGCGCGTTCACCGCCGCCGGTGGCGATGCGTTGACCACGCTGGCCTCCGGCAGGCGCAGCGCGATGCGGCGAAGGATGCCGCCGTTCCGAAGCGCCTCGGGTCCGGCCAGCGTGAGCACTGCGTAGAGCACTGCCGAGAGGGGACCGGAGCGCACGCAGTTCACCGGCGCCTTGACCTGCGGAGAGGACCCCTCGAAGTCGGCCGTCAGGCGACCCTCTGCAATGGTGATCGCCACCTTCGCCGCGCAGGAGCCGAGCGCCGGGACCGGGTCCAGTTCGTCGGCCCCGAGGAAAGGCCCGGAAGGCAGGCGCGCGAGCATGGCCTCGGTCTCGGCCTCCGCCCGGTCCAGCAGCGCGGCGACATTTTTCAGGAACTCCGCTGTGCCAAGATCGGCAGCGATCCGAGCCACGCCCTCGGCCGCCCGGTGTCCGGCGGCGATCTGGGTTTCGAGATCGCCCATGACAACCTCCGGCGCGCGGGAGGCGGCACGGATCAGGCCCGCGAACTCGCGGCTGAACGCCCCTTCGCGCCCCGCCTGCATTGGGGGGAGGCGCAGACCCTCGTGGTAGATCTCGGTGGCATCCGGCGGGACCGACCCGGCGCGGCTGCCGCCCACGTCCTGATGATGCAACAGGCTTGCTGTCAGGGCGACGAGCTGCTCCCCGGCAAAGACCGGTTGCACCAGCGCGATGTCGGGCAGGTGTGTTCCGCCCGAGAAGGGATCGTTGGTGACGAAGATATCGCCGGGCTTCATCCGGTCCGCCGGGTAGGCGTCGAGGATCGCGCCCACCGTGCCGGGCAAGGCGCCGAGCAGCAGCGGGATCGCTTCGGAGAGCGCCAGCACCTCGCCATCGCGGGTGAACAGGGCGCAGGAGGCGTCCGCGCCCTCGCGCACCACCGGCGAGACAGCGCAGCGCAGCAGGGTCTGCTGCATGACCTCTGCCAGACCGTCGAGGCGCAGTTGCAGGATGCGCGCGGGGTCACTCATGATGCGATCCTTTCCAACAGGGAACCGCCGTCGCCCGGAAGGAGGTGCCAGCCCTCGGGCACCCAGACCACCCCTGCTGCGGTCGCCACCGCGCCCGGCCCCGGTGTCGTGGCGGAGGGGACGCCGGGAAAGGGCGCTCGCGGCGCATCGCGCCATGCGATCACGTGGAACAGGTGCCCGGGCCCGGGCGGCGCGATCCCGTAGGCGGCGGCATAGGCCTCTGCGAATGCCGTCAGGATCTCCTCGCCAGAGGCGGGCCGATCGTGGAAACGCAGCGGAAAGTGATGCATCGGGCGCCGCGCTGCCAGCGCCAGCGACCAGACCGTCCGGCCCGGCGCGTCGGCCAGCCTTGCGTCCAGATCCGTCAGCAATTTCTCAAGCGCTGTCGTTGTCAGGTCTGCCAGCGGCGTGTCGACAGCAACGCGGGCCTCGGCCCTGCGGGTCGACAGCGCCAGCCCCATCGCGCCAGCGGCAGCGGGTGCGGCCGGCAGGGTCACCCGGTTGAGGCCCATCGCCTCTGCCACACCGGCGGCAAGCAATGCACCGGTGCCGCCCATCACCACCAGTCGGGCGCGGGTCGGGTCGACGTTGCGGCGGGTGGCGAAGCGGGTCAGTTCGGCGGCCATCTCGGCCTCCGCCGAAGCCACGATGCGCTGCGCGGCCTCTTCCGATGTCCTGCCGATGGCGACGGCGATCGTGGCGAGGCGCTCCGGCTGCCCCTCCTGCAAACGACCCAACAGGCAGAGCGCATCGTCCAGCATGGCCGCGCCCTCCGCCCCGTCGAACCGCAGTCGGCCGCCCTCGGCCCGCACCGCGCGCGCCCCGCCAAGCGCGACACTTGCCATGTCCGCCGTCGTCATCCGCAGCGGGACCCCGGCGAGGCTCCCCTGAGGCTCGCTGATCACCTCTCCCCCGCGCGAGAGGGAGATATCCGCGCTCTGCGAGCCGATATCGATGGCGAGGGTCACCGCGTCGGACAGGGCCGCCGCCGCGCGCGCCGCCGCCGCGGGTGCCCCCGCCAGCACCTTGGCGCGTTCTGCCTCTGCCGTTGCGGCGGGTACGAGCACCCCCTGCCCGTCGCCATAGAGCAGCGGACCGGAAAACCCGCGCGCCACGAGTTCGGTAGAAAGCGCCCGCATTTCAGCCGCTGCCGTGGCCGAGAGCCAGGCATCCAGCAGGGTGGACACCGTGCGTTCGTACTCGCGGGGGGCAGGATCGACCCGATGGGACAGCGAGACCGTCACGCCGGGCAGGCCCGCAGCCAGGGCTTGGGCGACCTCTTCCTCGTGGGTGGAATTGACATGGGCAAACAGCAGGCAGACCGCGACCGCCTCGGCCCCGGCGGCCCGGATCGCGGCGATGGCGGCGGCGAGGCCCTCCTGATCCAGCGGTTCGATCTCCGCCCCCTCGGCATCGAGACGGCCACCGACCTCGTGGATCGCCGTATCCTCGACAAGGAAGCGTGGCGCGGGTGATTGCGCGACAGGGTCATAGAGGGCGACGCGGTTCTGCCGTCCCAGTTGCAGCGTGTCGCCAAACCCGCGCGTGGTGACCAGCGCCGTGCGGGCCGGTCGGCGGGCGAGCAGCGCGTTCAGCGGGGCAGTGGTAACGATCCGCACGTCCTCCAACTCCGCCGCGTCGAGGGCGAGCTGCTCCAGCGCCTTGGCCAGCACCCCCGCCGGGTCGCCCGAGGGCAGTTTGACGATCCGCGCCCCGGTGGCGTCCCAGGCCAGCGCGTCGGTGAAGCGCGCGCCGAAGTCGATGGCCAGCCGTGTCATGCGGCGGGCCATGCGATATCGACCGGCGCGGCAAGATCGTGGAACTCGGTATCGCCGATCCCCTCGGCGCTTTTCCACATCAGCGAGGCAAAGCAGGCAGGCTGATCCAGCGCGACGATCCCGTGATGCCAGAGCCCCGGCGCGTAGGTCACCACGTCCTGCGGCCCGGCGACAAAGGCCAGCGGCGCGCCCTCCGGCCCGTCGGGCCAGACCGCGACCAGCCAGCGCGCCCCCTCCATCGGGCAGAACAGTTGCGCTGACCACGGATGCCGCTCGATCCGCGATGCCCGCAGCGGTAGCGCATCGGGCGCGACCTCGTAGAAATCCAGTGCCGGCTCGGCTGCCTCCGGCAGGGTCCGGAACCGGGTCTCGGACTTGGACAGGCGCACCGCCCCGTCGCGGATGGTCTTGACCGCGCCCAGCCCCGGTCGGGCCACGTGACCGAAGGGTGCAAAGGTATCCGGCGTGAGAGGGCGGGTCTGGATCATGGGCGGCCCTTTCGAGTCGAGATGCTTTAGGCTTGAACCATGTGACTATCGCGCCGCCCGGCACGCGAGGCAACCTGTTGGTGCGGTTCGCTTTTGCCTTTCTGCCTTCGAAGCCGTCGCCGCCCTACGATCAGGCCAGCACGTAGGCAAAGAACAGGACCCAGGCGGAGAGCAGCAGCAGCACGGCAGCGACGTAACCCGCATTCCAGCGTACGCCGACATGGGCCGCGCTGACCCCGCCGAAAGACCCGATCAGCAGCGTGGTCGCCGTGAAGGGCGAGCTTGCTCCGCTGATCGCCCAGCCCGAAACGATGGCGGTGACGATGGCGGCGGGCGGTACGCCCAGCGCGTCGGCGGTCGGGATGGAGGGCGCCAGCAGCGTGACCGCGAGGATCGGGTTCATGCCAAGCTGCCCCAGCAGCGGGATCAGCCAGACCAGCGCCACGAGGATCAGCCCCGCGGGCAAGGCACCGAGGTCGAGACCCGCAGCCGCGATCACCGGGGCAAGCACGGGCGCGCCCACTGTCCCGATGAAGCCCGCCATCATCAGCAGCGTCAGCTCGCCCTTGTAGCCCGGCAGGTCATGGGTGAGGTAGCGTCGGATGCGCGGGCCCGGTTCGGCCCCGGGCGCACCGCCACGCCACTGGATCAGCGCCCAGATCGTCGAGATCAGCGGCACCTCGACCATCACGATGCCGACGATCCTGATGCCCGTCGCCTCGTGCAGGGTGAAGACGGTGATCCCCATCAGCGCCAGAAGGAACAACAGGGGCAGCATCAGCGCCCAGCTTCCCTCCTGCGGTTTGCGAACGACCGGCGCGGACAGGCGGGGTTTGAATATGGTGTCGAGCGCCCAGCCCGTCGCCATCAGGATGACCGAGGCTCCAAGCCCGGGCAGGACCGCATCAGACCAGCGTGCGTCCGGGATCAGCGCAGTTGTGATCGCCATTGCAAAGGCCAGCGGCGACCAGGGGAGCGAGGCGACGAAACCGCGCTGGATCGCCAGCAGCATGCGCCGCGTCCGGTGCGATCGGATCACCGGGTCGGGCTCGGTTGCCGCACTGGTCGAGGCGAGGCTGCCCAGCAGCGAGATCGCCCCGTAGTTCAGCAGCAGCGCAAAGAGATGGCCACCGGCGGTCAGCGCGGCATAGCGGCGGCCGGGCGGCTGCGCGGCAAGGAAGATGCCGCCCGCGCGGATCGCGGGCGAGGTCTCGGCCACGTTGCGCAAGGTCGAGAGCGCAGTGAAGAAAGCCGCGATGAAGGCCGAGGAGCGCAGCGCGCGCACCGTGGTGTCCCACCACACGTCCGGATGGGTCAGCGCCAGCAGGAGCACCAGCGCCACCCCGACCCCGACGAAGACCCGACGTGCGTTGCGGACCCGGAAGAACAGGACGACGAGGACGAGCAATGTCAGCCCGGGGATCAGCGGATCGAACAGGTCGCTCCCCCATTCCGAGGTCGCCACCATGATCGTGAGCAGGATGAGCAGAAGGGCGGTGCAGCGATCCAGAAGCTGGGCGGATACCATCGAACGTGTCCCGAGTGGCGCGGATCCGGCCCGCGCGGTGCGGGCCTAGTCCAAACCGGGAAAGTGAACAAGGCAACCCCGCGTCCCGTTTTTTGCTTTGTGATCACAAGCCGTCCGGAGCGCCCAGTTTGCGTGCAGACTGCAATCTTGAGGGGACGCTCACGGCGTCTGTTCCGCGCGACCTCGCAAAGTGATAGAGATTCCCTATCGAATGAGCCAAGTGTGAGAGACAATAATGATCAACAAGCTTGAAATGCTGATCGCCCTGTCCAAGGAACATCACTTCGGACGCGCGGCCGAAAGCCTTGGCATCACCCAGCCCACGCTCTCCACCGGCATTCGCCAGCTTGAGGACCATCTCGGGGTCAAACTGGTACAGAGGGGCTCACGCTTTGGCGGGTTCACCCCGGAGGGCCAGCGGGCGCTGGTCATGGCGCGGCGCATCGTCAGCGACGCCCGCCGCCTGCGCGACGAGATGCGCTTCTCGCACGAGGGGCTTTCAGGGCAGATACGGCTTGCGGTCATCCCCACGGCCCTGACCTGGGCCTCGCACCTGGCCAGCCGCTTCAACGCCCTGCACCCGAACGTGGGCTTTTCGATCCTGTCGCGGAACTCGCAGGAAATCCTTTCGCGCATCGAGGACCTCGAGGCGGACGCGGGCATCACCTACCTCGACAACGAACCGCTCGGGCGCGTGGCCAGCACGCCGCTCTACCGGGAGACCTACACGCTGATCTGCAGCGAGACCCATCCGCTGGCCGCCCGCACCTCGATCTCGTGGAGCGAGATCGCCGGGCTCAAGCTGTGCCTGCTGACGCCTGACATGCAGAACCGCAGGATTATCAACCGCAACTTCATGGAGGCCGGGCTGGCCCCGCCCTCCATGATCGAATCCAACTCGACCGTGGTGCTGGTTTCGAACGTGGTGAACGGCGACTGGGTCACCATCCTGCCCGATGACATCGCCGGGTTTCTGACGGCTGGCAAACCGGTGCGGGTGATCCCGCTGCGCGAGGGCGTCTCGGCACGCATGGTCGGGCTGGTCGCCCAGTATCAGGAACCCCACACGCCGGTTCTGCAGGAGTTGTTCGACGTGGCGCATCAGATCGCTCGGACGGGCGAATGAGCCGGTATCTTTGATAGATAACTTCAATCGCCTGACGGAATCGCAGTATTGAATCGCTATCACTCCGTCCGTTAGAAACAGCCAGTTCTATCGCCGGAGTCGCCAATGCCTCAGCCATCCGCCGTGCCGCTTCCCTTGCCTGATGCGCAAGAGATCCAGGCGCTGATCGACAGCCAGCTTCATCTTGAAGGCCCGTTGCTGCCCATCTTCCATGCGTTGCAGGCAGCCTTTGGCTACATCCCCCAGAGCGCGATCCCGATGATCGCGTCGGCGCTGAACATCACCGGTGCCGAGGTGCATGGCGTGATGAGTTTCTACCATGACTTCAGGACAGTGCCCGCCGGTCGCCGGGTGCTCAAGATCTGCCGGTCAGAGGCCTGTCAGGCGGTGGGAGGCGACGTGATGGCCGAGGCGGTGCTGAAGAAGCACGGGCTCGACTGGCACCAGACCACCCGGGACGGCGCGCTGACGGTCGAGCCGGTCTATTGCCTCGGGCTCTGCGCCTGTGGCCCCGCCGCGATGGTGGATGGCAAGGTGATCGGGCGACTCGACGAGGCCGGAATGGACCGCATTCTGACGGAGGCCGGGGCATGAAGGTCTACGTCCCCCTCGACAGCGCCGCCAAGGCGCTGGGTTCAGATGCGGTCGCGGAGGCCATTCGCACCGAGGCCAGGTCGCGTGGCGTCGAGGTCGAGATCGTCCGCAACGGCTCGCGCGGGATGATCTGGCTGGAGCCACTGGTCGAGGTCGAACGTGACGGTGTGCGTCATGGTTACGGCCCCCTGCTGCCCAGCGAGGCGGTGGCTGTCTTCGACACCGACCACAAGAAGGCGCTCGGCCCGATTGAAGAGCTGGACTGGATGAAACGGCAGACGCGGTTGACCTTTGCGCGCTGCGGCGTGGTCGACCCGCTGTCGCTGGACGATTACGAAGCGCACGGCGGGCTTGCCGGTCTGCGGCACGCGCTGGAGATGAGCGGCGAGGCCATCGTGGACGAGGTCAAGGCCTCGGGCCTGCGCGGGCGCGGCGGCGCGGGCTTCCCCACCGGGATCAAGTGGGACACCGTTCGGCTGGCCCATGCCGACCGCAAGTACATCGTATGCAACGCCGACGAGGGCGACAGCGGCACCTTTGCCGACCGGATGATCATGGAGGGCGACCCCTTTACCCTGATCGAGGGGATGGCCATCGCCGGGATCGCTGTCGGGGCCACCAAGGGCTATCTCTACACCCGCTCCGAATATCCCGACGCCATCGCCGTGATGGAGGCCGCGATCCGCGTGGCCCGCGCCCGTGGCGTTCTGGGCGTTGACGTGCTCGGCTCGGGCAAGGTGTTCGACATGGAAGTCCGCGTGGGCGCCGGGGCCTATGTCTGCGGCGAGGAGACCTCGCTGCTCAACTCGCTTGAAGGCAAGCGCGGCGTGGTGCGGGCCAAACCGCCGCTGCCCGCGCTGGAAGGCGCCTTTGGCAAGCCGACCGTCGTGAACAACGTGATCTCGCTGGCGACGGTGCCGGTGATCTTCGAGAAGGGCGCAGCGCATTACGCGGGTTTCGGACTTGGTCGGTCCAAGGGAACCATGCCGATCCAGATCGCCGGGAACGTGGCGCGCGGGGGTCTGTTCGAGACCGCATTCGGGATGCCGCTGGGCGACCTGGTCAACGAGATCGGCGGCGGCACCCGCTCGGGCCGCCCGGTCAAGGCCGTGCAGGTGGGCGGACCTCTGGGCGCCTACATGCCGGTCGAGAAGTTCGACACGCCTTTCGGCTACGAGGAGTTCGACGGCCAGGGCGGGCTGATCGGCCACGCAGGCGTCGTTGTCTTCGACGATACCGCGGACATGCTGAAGATGGCGCGCTTTGCGATGGAGTTCTGCGCCATCGAGAGTTGCGGCAAGTGCACGCCATGCCGGATCGGCGCGCGGCGCGGTGTAGAGACCATC
>ENA-OWNT01005418-OWNT01005418.1-seawater-metagenome-genome-assembly--contig:-NODE-5418-length-10533-cov-3.798489_pt1 | contig 10533 bp, 7 predicted proteins | sample MGYA00238136_ERZ651165 | MGnify/ENA primary metagenome ERZ651165 (study PRJEB26861, sample SAMN08777766) | seawater metagenome | isolation source: coastal seawater | place: USA: Florida | collected...
CTGTTGTGTGCCACAGGACGAAGATCCGGAAGTGAACAAGGCCACGATGGTGGCGCTGGGTGAGGCGCTGAAAGTGAACAGCACCCTGCACACACTGCAGCTGGGTGGTACGTGGCAGGCGTGTGGCAGGTGTGCTTGCTCGTGGCTGTGATGTGTATGACGGTGGCACAACACGGTCACTGTGTGTGTTGGGGGGGGGGGCGGTGTGCGACCATGGCACCCTCCCCCCACCAAAGTACGACGATGTTCCCAGAAGGGGGACTACTTTGAGTTGTCGTCACTGCACAGTGATGTAAGCAGTCAATGCACCACTGGATTGCTTGCTCTGATGTCGCCATCATCGTCGTCATGTGTCGTCGTCTCACGCGACGCCAGTTAGTAGTGAACGGACTTGCAATTTGCTTCAGATCCCTGGCACTGCTGTGAACAGCATAGATCATGTGTGAAGTGAAAGTGTCAGTGGACAAAGGTCGACAGTCAAACGCAATGCCCAAGCAGAGGTCTAACTGTGCATCAATCCGAAGAATCAGTTTTTCAGCAGTTTCATGGTGATGTATCTTATGATAACACAAGCTGTAAAGTCCGCTAACAACCGTCTCACAGAGCATGACACAATCACAGCCCAATGACGTAAGATCGTCCCAGAGGATTGTGGATGGGGGTTACCGAAGGACTGAGAAGGGCCCACTCGTACCAAACCTGGTTACACAAATTGGGAATAAGAATCACACTCGTTTGGAGGAGGGCACTAAGGGACTTACTTTTGCTGTGTCTTCGCAGCGCCACAATTGCACTTCGATTGTGCTTCCAGCTGGCACGTAGACGGGATCTTTAAGGGGGAAATAAAGAGGGAACCAAGAAAACATCCCGGTCGAAAATGTCTGCACAACAACACCAACAACAAATGTCCGACACGCTGAAGGGGTTGCCAGTGTGGCAGCTCGCTCAGCAGAGCATAAGTACCTGTGGGTTGATAGATATGAACCCTCGGTCGGGCAATTCTGCTGCAAAGTCACTCTTTGGTGTCGGCCTGCAAGACAACCGTTCAATAACACACGGCTGATTAAACTATCAATAGGGTGATGTATTATTACGCAGGATGACGGTTACTTGCCCGAAAAGTTCAGATTCAAAGTATCCTGCGAATCCGTGAAGCATGGCACTATTCTCTACGTCAAAGCTTAATTTTTTCTGTGCAATCATGGCATTATGAGGTGCGCTGCAACAGCCCCAGCTAGCAACAAGGTGAACCAACCATCCGTCTGTTGTCGATCTTGGTCCCATTTGGAGGCCGATTTGGATGTTCAAACCGAAAACACTTTTGACTCGGAGCTAATTGCATGAACTGGTGCATGCGCACAACAAAAGGTGTTTCGAATTTTGCCGTGTCTCCGAACTTTCGCACCTAAACAAGCACAACATTGTCAAATCGGGAACACACCAATCCTCCAAAAAAAATGAATTTGCATATTACCTCGTTCCAAAGCTTCGATGATTGAATTGGTGCAATGAAACTGTGCCGGGAGACATGAACAAGAAATGATTGCGTGAAAGACCACAACGACACATTCCACAACAATGAATCTGATTCGTACCTCGTGTAATTCTGCGGCACGCTGATACCTTCTTCGTGGAGAAAACGCTGCGCGCCATCCAAGCATTCGGGAGAAAGTTCATTGTCCCCAAAGGAACCCAAAAGTTCCGATACTAACACATCTGCTTTGCATGGAGCGTCCCACTGCCAGACAGAATAAAGAGAGGTCAGGCCACATGAGTGGTGCAAGGTTGCACGTGAAGAAGACAAGTCGTACCTTGCGCATATCACATGAGATTATGGTGACGGAGTCCCCCCACCCCAAGTCCTCTTTCATGCAACGCAATGTTACGACAGCGTTTGGGTTTTTTTCGACGGCCCACACTTTGACAGAAATATTTGCAGTTGCAGCCGCTCGTAATGATGCCAACACCAAGGGCCTGCCAACAAAGAACAGGAGTTGAGCGAAGACTTTTCTCGCAGTCAGTCATATTCGTGGCCGTTTCGCAACGTACCCACGCCCTGCGCCAACAACCATGACTGTTACGGGATCGTCTTCGGTAGCTCCGAGCTTCATCTACAACCGCAATCAACAAACTTTAGGTGCACTTTGTATATCATCGCTGGAATGTTCGGCACTGACCTTTCTGCTCTTGCGCTGGCGGATCGCCCCACAAACAGCATTTTCGTATTGCACGTATTTAACGGGGTCTTTCTCGAATACTTCATATGTTGCAGATTCCAAATTGTCTTTCAGTGGTTGCAGCGGCAACTGTGACACATGTAAGAAAAGCAATGCCAGTGAGTGTGTCATTTTTCAAGATGTCAGTTTTGTTGAAAGCAACCGCCGCCTACCTGCAGCACATCGAAAAACGGCGCTTCAAAATCCTCTTGATCGGTCAGCGGAGGTCGTCGAGTCCCGAGGTGTTGGATATACTGCCAGTACGGCAACATACCTTTTTCGTGGCGCGGTTTCCCTCGAACAATGAACTGTGCGCTTGTGTTCATAAGGCTCAATACAACTTTTTGATGCGTGCGCCTTAAAGCAGGAAAGCCTGCGCGATTCGGGACAAAAAGCGATGTGGGCAGAATGACAGCTCGTAGAGGCTCGCCAATCCAACGTTCAAGATCTAGGTCGCTGCACACGTCCTCAGTGATGACCAAAGCCACGGAGAGCATTGGGTTGTGTCCACAGAGAACACGCAAATTATTCCATGCCTCCCATGAATCTCCTTGCTTTACATCACTCGCCACAAGGTCGCTTTCTGAGAAGGCTGCGTCCGTATCGTCAGCATCATTTCCTGAATGTTCAGCATCAACACCAACAAGCGGCACTTCGACCCAAATCTGCATGTTTGGTGACTTGTAAATACATGTGTTGAGAGCCCGAGCGTAATTGAAACAGTTGTACCTTGGTGCCGGAGCAATTACAGCCGGCACCGACAGATGCGTTGCCCACATAATTTCTTGCGATAAAGCAGCTTCCGCGTCATGCCGTAGGGTAGCATTGTCAGACTCAAAGTTGAACCATGGCGACAGCTTTCCAACCACGAAAGTACTCCATTGTGACGACGACAAAAGACGGTCCGAGCGCGTGAACGCAAACTGCCGCGAGTCGGAGACGCCACGCGTGTCTCGCCTGAAACGAGGGTGCACGAGTGGAATAACAATAAAATCAAAGCGGGTTTCGATTGCCGACGCAAGAGCCTTCTTGATGTCATGCACAAAAGGGAAGTCCCTGCCCACATACAGGTGTGCACGCTTGTTGAGTGAAACATTTCGAGTTGCGCTCTTTGCCGCAGCAGACGTCGAGGCTGATTCTGCAGAAGACGCTGCATCCTGCTCAGCAGCACCCGTTGACAGAGGCGATTTTTGCGACATGGCGCAACCACTACAGCACACGCGTCCAGACGGTCTCTCACCCCTTGCCGTGCGTGCACTGAACAGTGCCGACGTTCGATGGTGATATAACCACTTGTTGTTGTGGCGGCGAAGCGACACAAAAACTGACGACAAAAAAAGATCGAATCAAATCGATTCAGCGCCTCAACCTCTCTTGAGAAACGTGAGTCTTTGTTGCCGTGTTTCGCCGTGAATGGCACCTGGACAAGCCCTCACGGCACCGTACACTCCCTACAACATCTTCGCCACGCCACACCGCGTCACTTTTACACGACGACGGCACTCGTCGAACCGCACGACCGGCCCAACCAATCTACCGACGGCATACCTGGCCATCGACGTCATGGGTCATGGGCCACGCAATCCAGATGTCATGGTAACACCCTTCGATGTTGTCCATCACCCACGTAGTTCCATCCGCAGCAGCCTGTATACCGTATTCTGATCGATGTCGTCTGGTGTGACAATACTGTATTATCTGGTTCTCAGTACCAATGTTCGGTACTCAGTATCATGTATTTGGACTTTTCACTTTGTCGCGAAGCAGAAATCGGAAATCGCAATCCTGAAATCTTGTGGATATCATTTATTCCCAGTTGTAGATATTTGTTATGCAGTTACCACCCACTGAGCATTATCTATCCTCATATAAGGTTATTGCTGATTCCCTGCGAAACACGCAGCTCGCTCAACAATACGTATATTCCTGATTACAGATATGATTACATCAATCTTTCGTTGCGGATTTGGGTGATTCAACGGTGAAGAATGTGTATCTATAAGTGATATTCCATGGTAAATCAATCCACAGGTTCTTGGTGTTTTGTGGTGGTGTCGTGGTGTCGTGGTGTTGTGGTGTTTGTTGTCGAGGTGTTGTGGTGTTGCGGTGTCGTGGTCGTTGTGTGGTGTCGTGGTCGTTGTGGTGTTGTGGTGTTGTGGTGTTGTGGTGTTGTGGTGTGGTGTGGCGCGGTTTGGTGGTGGTTGGTGTGCGAGTGGGACAATTTGTGGTGCGGACATAGGTGGTGGTGGCGTGTGTGGCGAGCAACAAAGTGGAGGTCGTTGGTTGCGTTGCGGGTTAGTTTTCGTCGTGTCTGGCCTGCTTGCGAGGTGGCTTGCTTGCTTGCGAGGTGGCTTACTTGTGAGTGTGGCACCAAGATGCAAACGGCACACATAAACTGTGATATGTGGCGAAGTGGAAGGACATAGAAGGGGTTGCAAACGCAACGAGTGCCACCGCACGCATAGGTATGTGTGTTTTGTTCGTCGCGGTGCCACACTTGTCGAACTTTGTCGCATCTTGAAGATGGGCAGTATTCAAGCACTGCAAGCCATGAATCATAGTCAGATGCTTAAAAACACACGAGGCTCAGTGTCCTGGAAGAACCGCCGACGCAGACGAGGTCATCCTTCGCAGCCTACAGCACGCATCTTTTCACAGACTTCAGTGTTGCTTGCCGAGAATCAACATAGTTGTACCGGAGAAGCAAGTTGTGGGTTCTTTGCAGATGCTTTTTCGAATTGTTTGAACAATACACCCATACACTTCCCACCACGTCCAGTTTTTCAACATGAAAAGCTTTTTCGCTGCGTTGACTGTTTCACATGCGTTGTCTACGGTGGCTGCTGAATCGCCGAAGGAAACAATTCAAGCTCTGAACAACGTGTTGGACGATGCATTCAACAAGCAAGATTTTGACTTCGTGGCTAAGCACTACCACACGGGCGCGGAAATCTTGCCGACAGATGCATCCGAGTTTGTTACTCAGAACCTTGCGAGCTTCTTCAAGGAGGCTTACGAGTCAGGGCTTCAGGACCTGCACTTGGAAACGCTCAATGTTGTCGTGGAAGAGGATGACCTGTGGCACGAAATCGGAAACGTGACAACGAGTGAGGAGCCAGAAGGTAACCTGTATTACGTCAGATGGGTACGGCATCGGGCTTAATCGTTGAACTTGCTTGTGAGGCCGCCGACGTACTCTGTGGTCCTCAATTACTCCGCGACGTTCGATTTGTAGGTGAAGCCAGACAGTGACTGGCAGATTGCCTTTGATTGCATGACCGTGGGTGGAGGTTTTCGATCGGCAGGTACAACTTCACACTCCTTCCAAGACGGTGCATCTTCCGAACATGTTCAAGCAACCAACGTGACGCAAGTCGTGTCAGCGTTGGAAAATCTGTGGAGCACGTTGCTGCAAACCGGTGATTTCGAAGGGGTCAGTAGCGAGCCACATTACGCATTCGACCCAGCAACTTTCATAAATCACAATCGCTTCCGCCCAACACTATTGTCCGTGCGGTAGGCTGCCGACATGTACAATCCGGGAGCGCTACTTATCGAGCCCACTGGAAGCACCGAGTTTTTGACTCAGGATAAATTTGCGGTCCGTATGCGACAGTGTGCAGGAGTTTCTACGTTCAAAGCGTTGAACTTGTTCGACATTTATGTTTGTTGTTTCGCCATTTTCGTTCAGTCGTTTTTTGCAGAACAGAAGTTCGGTGACGCTGTCACGCGCAAGACGGCCGTCACCCTTCAAGAAGATGCAACGCTGGTGCATGAGATCGGTGCGTTCCGCCACACCGTAACCAATGTCGTTTCCAGCTTGAGTTTCATTGTCATGATGATTGTGACATACTAGGCCACATGCACGGGGCGCAAGGCTCCACCGCGTACTACGTTCGCTGGATTAAACCGGTGAGAATATGTTTGCGTTTGTTTGAAAAACAAGCTTGAATTTGTTGGAGAAAATTGTTGCCCAAAGTAACTTCTCGTGCTCTGTCCTCATTTCAGAATGCTTCGTGGCAAATTGCTTTCGATATCATGAGTGTTGGCGAGTGAGAATATGTTGTCTTGAACGGAGTTGTTCTGTCACTGCTGTGACCTGGTTGCAGGGTCAAAACTTGTGGTAAATATCATAAAAAATAAAAAATAAAATTGCTTTTCCTGCAAGAAACAACTGTGGTCAGGTTTCAACAACAACATGTCAATGCTTGAGCCATTCAGACACCTTTGATTCATGTCACGCCCCTGCGCAGAGTCACCGTTGCCAGAAGGAACTGGCTGTTGTTGTTCATACGTGCACAAGATGCGACAACCTACGAGTACTCGCGAAATAAAAATTGCTGCGTATTGTAGTAAACTGTAAACTTTATTGTGTTATTACGTTATATTGCGGGTATCATGACTGTTTGTCAAGTGCGCAGTGGTGTGTGCGAGTGATTTGTCACAACTTTAAGGGCTACAATGAAAAGTGCTGCTCGACTGAGCGTATCGGTTCGGGGACGTCAGCCTTTTGCCGTCGGCGCGGCGCTCGCGCAGGTCCGATCCGAGTGGTTTGAACTTCGGTGGCTGCATCACCAGTAACGGAAATGTCAGCGCTTTCCGTTGCCGCAACGGCAGCAGCACGTGTGCGGTGACGGCCTGGCCCGAGTTGTACACGTTCACTAGTTGCCATCGTCTCCCGATCACGGATTCCACGACCTGGGCCTGCCCGAACGTTGGCTGCGGCCTTCGGACTTGTTTGATTTGGATCCGCAGCAGACACTGTTGTGGCAACAGCATTTGGTCCACGGCGTGCACCAAGACGACGCGGCCCAATTTTGGTGTTGATCTGCGGGCCACGACGTGGCGGTTGGCGTCCGCCGATCGATGGAGCAGAAACGTCTTGAATCTGTCCAGCTGGCGCAGCGGTGTTGTTGTGGTCCCCATTAGCAGGTTTGGACATCGAATTGCCCGCCATCACTCGGCTTTGCAATTCCGTCGAAGATTCATTCGTTTCCTCAATTCCGTGAACAGTTGCTGTTGGCGCGCGGCGCCGCCTGCGGCTCGGTCCGACATGAGTACGCGTGACGTTGGTCCCACTTGGAGTCAAACTTTGGGTGACATTGCTGTTGTCTGCGTCTTCAAATCGAGGCTGCACGCGCCTGCGGGCATGGCTTGGCCGCAGCGGGACGGCCGCATCTTCTTCATTTGGATCGTCACCAAGGTCTCCGAACGAATGTACCGCGCGTAGACCATGACGAGGAGCTCGTGCGACGGGCGACATTTCGCCCTCAGACACGTCCTCGTCGTTCGAGCTTTCGTCAACTTCCTCCCCAACATCGAACGATACACCGACTGCACTGACAGGACGAGAACGTGCGTTGTTGACAACTGCGCTTATTGGACGCTGACCTCTTCGAGTCGGACCAACACGAGTCTTTTCGACGCTGGACTTCACGTCTTCGACTTCATCAGATAACGTGCGTACTGCATCCGTGGCGGTGAGGTGCTCCCCACTCGGCCCGACGGACGGGGGTCCGCGCGCCAGACGCCGACGAGCTGGTCCCACTGGAGTCGCAGTGGCGGCAGGTGCCCGACGACCAGCTGACATGATTCGACGCCGAGATGGCCCAACCCTGGTCTTGCGAAGGCCACTCTGTGCAGCGTTTCCTTCATCGAAGCTGTCATCATACTGAGCGTCTCTTGCTGCGGCCTGCTGTGCAAACGAGCTATTTCTTGCGTTCTTCCTCAATGAACGACGATTGCGAGTGAACGAAACCGACACACGGTCTTCACTCCTTTCGCGCATGGAATCACCTGCCGCCATGTCCGCTGCCACTCGGTCACGAATCGTGACAGAATCGGAAGCCACGCCGACGCGTGCGCGTCGACGGCGGGAAGGTCCCCCAACTGTGATGCGATCTTCGCCACCTTCTCGCTCAACATTGACACCATCAACAGCAGCCCTCACTCCAACACGTCGACGGCCGCCCGGTAGCCGCGCACCAACACGAGTCCTCGCTGCGCGGGCATTCTTCGCTTCGTCTATATCGTCCAACCGTGACTGTGAGGAAGAGCGGGTCATCGGGCCAATCGGAGATGCACGCGTGAGGCTGGCGGACCGTTGCAAGCCAGTTGGTTGACTCTTCGCAGTCAGGTCTCCTCGAAGCTTTGTTGTGCCAATAACCATCGGGTCCAACTCAGGATGCAGGAACATTGAATGTTTTCCATGCTTCTGCTTCTTCAGCACAATAAGGACGACAACAACAACCAGAATGACAACAACGATCAGGCAGACAACAATGATGATGGTGGTGTTCATGTCTTCATCTGTGGAACCGTTGTTGCCCACGGAATAACTTGGAGTGTCGATGGAGGTCTGGACGCCCACCACTAAGTCCCCGTACTGAGGATCCAGTGTCTCAAGAGCATTCACCAACTCTGTGCTATTTTGTGCGGCTTCGACAAGCCCGTCAATTTCATCTTCTGTGGCACCCTCAGGAGCAACGATGGCAACAGTCACCGTAGATGAAGTGACTTCCAGGGTTGAATTCGCAACGCAGTCCTCGTACAAGTCGGGATAGTCGTCTTCATCACACAAAAGCTGCAGAATTGCGTCCAGGTTATCTTCAAAGAATTTGCTGGCGTCTTCGCCTTCAGCTTCCAACTCGTAAACCACAGATTGGCCCACAATCGGTGTCGACGGAGTAATGCGTGTGGAGACTTCGAACATATCGCCAGCATGCGACAGAAGGAATGACTCCACGGCGTCCTGCTTTGCTTCTGTGTTATACAGTTCGACTTCAGAATAAGTTGAAGAAATAACAATCATGTCGATTGACTCTCGAACGATAACTTCGTATTCACTGTCATCGTTGTTGATGATTTCATTGATGGCGTCTTCCAGGTCTTGTTCGTCCACAGCATCTGAGAAGTCAAACTCGAAAGTGACCACGGTTGTTCCCGGACAAGCCTCCATCACGCATTCTGAGCTCCCAGTTTCTCCATCCTCAAACAAACATCCATCCCCACCGTTCGAACTGGCTGCGACTACGCTGAACGTGCGAGACGTGGTGCCAGTACCACACGTTTGCGAGCACTCGCTCCAACCTGACCACATTCCCGTGCAATCAACAGGTGCAGGCGTAGTCACTGGAGTTTCGGACACCGGAGTAGTGAAGTCGATCCATTCAAACTCGAAGTCGAAGAAGGTGCGTTGGCCAGTGTAATTGTGCTCGAATAGGAAGCTGGAGCGACTCTTTGTGTCGTTGAAGTAATCGTCGCTGATACGGTTGTAAAGAGCGAACGCTTTGTCCTTGTCCTCGAAGTACAATGTAACGTTGATGCTTCCGCAACTCACTTTTGAAGCACATTCCAACCTTTCTACGTCTTCGCCGAGATCGGATTCTAGTTTGGAAACAACTTGAGCTTCAAACCCAGAATCTTCGGAAGCAGTTACACATGCGTCGTGAACCTCCCTCCGTGGGTCACGCAAATTAATGGCTGCCTTGACATTGTCCGAGTGGCAGAGAACGCTACTCGTGGGTGCGATCGTCGATTGCAATGGCCTGGACGTCATGTCAATCACAGTCGTGGCCGGGGTTGTTGTCGACGACGACGTCGAGGTAGGCGTGGGTGTCGGCGTGGTTGTAAATATTGTGGTACTTTGAGTGTCTGTACTGGCAAATAACTCCGTTGTTGAGGTTGCAGTTGTTGAGAAGTCACATTGATAGCACAGCAAATGATGATCATCGACTGGATCTGTATCATTCGCTGTATTGAATTGGAGATTGCCTGAAGATGTCACCCAGCAACCGGCTGGTCGAGTAAGTTTTGTCTGCTCGAATGCACGGTGATCAGATAAATTGAAATGCCGAGCAGCAGATTCACATTCAGCGACCGTGGATATCGTGCATAGCGGGTAATGACAGTTGGAAGAATTGACTTGAACGTAGGCCCTGTCAACTGCAACCGCCGTGGTCGACAGCGTTACTGTTGTCGTTGTGACCGTGGAACTGGTTGTGGTTGTAGAGAGCGTCGTGGTTTCTGTTGTCGATGTAAACGTGGACGTGCTGAATGTGGCGGTGGTCGTACTCGCAGTAGAAGTTGCAGTAGTGGTTGCAGTAGTAACAGTCGTAGTCGTAGTCGTAGTCGTACTCGTACTCGTACTCGTAGTCGTAGTCGTAGTCGTAGTCGTAGTCGTAGTCGCAGTCGTCGTAGTCGTAGTCGTAGTCGTAGTCGTAGTCGTAGTCGTAGTCGTTGTCGTAGTCGTAGTCGTAGTCGTAGTCGTAGTCGTAGTCGTAGTCGTAGTCGTAGTCGTAGTCGTAGTCGTAGTCGT
>ENA-OWNT01005419-OWNT01005419.1-seawater-metagenome-genome-assembly--contig:-NODE-5419-length-10532-cov-4.302535_pt1 | contig 10532 bp, 13 predicted proteins | sample MGYA00238136_ERZ651165 | MGnify/ENA primary metagenome ERZ651165 (study PRJEB26861, sample SAMN08777766) | seawater metagenome | isolation source: coastal seawater | place: USA: Florida | collected...
TTCAACTGCAGTGATGATGCGACGTACTTTATAGCCCAACAACTCGTCAGGATACCTCCATTGCCGAGTGTTGGTTGCCCGATTTACGTACTGTCGAGTGCGGGGTGAATGTGGCAACATTCATTTCAGCAACGGTGTATTGTTTAACTTGTGACGAGCACACAGTGTGGCACAAACATTGGACTTACGTATCCGGTGTGCATTGTTTTGAATCCTGTACTTGTCTTCTCGACTGTTTTGCGACAAAGGTACCTATTGTTAAGTAAGTCGAAACAGACGTCAGGTAACAATCGTATTTCTGGCGAAACAACGACGTATTTAGTTATGTATGTATTAACCGAAAGACGTACCACCAAGGACCCACCAAGTGAGTTTTCACTAGCTCCGACGTTCCAGCCAATGAGTTCTACACACACATAAACCAGGAGCGTAATCAAATCAAAACGCCAATACTGCTGGTACCTCATGTACGGGGATGATGATGACAACATCATGCGCATACAATGCGAGTACAGGGTAGGACCACTGACGTATCGAACACACCCTTTTCGTTTTCTTTTGCATCTCTAAGCCCGCATACGTCTGGTCGATACATCTGTTTGGTGCCGTCATGGCTCTTCTGACTTGAGAGTTAACTTTCCCACGTCGCAGTTGCAGTTGTGGTGTGCGTTGTGGTTGTCTCGGTAAACTTGTTTTCGGACGCTGAGGTAACGATTCCTTCAACGCAGTAGCTCTGCTGCTGGACCGACCACTCTGTGAAGACGTCCGTGGCCGTTGTAAAGTGGTAGTGCGTGTTGTTGTTAATAACGACGACGACGACGACGACGACGACGACGACGACGACGACGACGATGATGATGACGACTTCGATCAATGCCACCACCACAACAACACGACGACGACGACGACGATGATTATTATGACGATGACGACGACGACGATGTAGCAATACTGCGGTGTTGTAGTTGCGAGTTGTGAGTTGCGCTGATTGCGCTCGGCGAAGACAAACAAACAGAGTGGATGCACAAAGACTCTGGTTTGTTTGTACAAGTGCGTGCAGTGCGTGTGTGTGTGTGTGTGGAAGTTCCTTTCTCTCGGATGTTTGGTTGAGTGATTGTTGACCACCAGCCGACCGGTTGTGACCTGAATTGAAGTAGGGCCAAAACATATACAAAACACGCGTTTCAACTCGGGACAAAACTTGCGACGTTTGGAGACAGTGCTCAATGAAGCTGTCTAGCTTTCTGTAACGTTCGCAGTCACGCATCGCGCGTGCGATGTCTCGAGTCGTGCCTGTGTGGGCGCTAGGCCCTCTCGTGGTTTGCTCCGTTGTGAAGCTTGCTCGCTCAGCAGCCCTGACGCAAGAGGCCACTGAACTTCTCACGATCCATAATTTTTGCGGTTGGGACATCCCCTCCTGGCGAGCCGACAACGCAGCAAACCTGTGTGCGTGGGAGTTTGTGGAATGTGATTCAGAGAACGCTCATGTGCAAGAGTTGCGCCTGACAGCATCAGTGACTTATGACTTGACGTGCAATTTGAGCGGACTGGACTCGTCCACGGCGTTCGATGCTGCCAATTTGGCCCACGTGGAGCGATGGGAGCTCTCCGGTATCGGTCTCACCGGTGAAGCTCCCGAATCGTTTTTCCAGTTCCCAAGCAATTTAATCTTGAATTTGGCCGAGAATCAGTTGTCAGGGCAAATTGAGACATTCGATGTCACCTCCCCAGCCCTGCAAACCATTCATCTCTACTCCAATCAGTTCTCCGGATCCATGTGCAGCCTCGAACGCCACACCAGGATTACCGATATCGATATCTCAAACAACGAGTTTTCGGGAGACATTGTGGATCGGCTTGGAACGCAAACCCGACTTGTGTCCTTGAAGCTGACCAATAACAACTTCACTGGGCCCATTCCAGACTTCACTGCCGGTCAAGAACATCTCACGGTTATCCGGCTCGATTCGAATAAGTTTTCAGGATCCATCCCTGAACACTTGGCGAGTGTTGGAATGCAAGGATCTGGAATTCAGGCACGTTGCCCGTTGTCTTTGTGGTGCTCTTTGCACACTTTCTTTTGTAATATTTGCCTTGGCGTGGCTGCAGGAAATCAATCTCAGTGACAATCAACTAACTGGAAGCATCCCTTCGTCGTTTGCGTATTTGAGCCCGTCGATCCAAACTTTGGACTTGTCGTGGAATCAATTGAGTGGATTCCTTCCTTCCGCGTTGGCGTTGCTGTACGGGGAAACAGGAGGGAGTGTTGACATCTCCCTCGGCGGCAACAGTGGCTTTCTTTGCCCGATCCCAACCACTTCTATCGTGTATGACACTGCCACTTGCACGTGCGCCGCTGGTTGGACGGGCCCAAAGCAGGCGCTCGACGGTGACGCGTGGAACGCTTCGTTGTGTCGCGACTCTGTTCTTGGGTCATACGAGTGAGTCCGTGTACTTATGATTCGATGCTATCTTTGTCTCAGCTCACATGTCTTCTTTGCTCGTGCTACAGTTACTCAGGGGCAGGTGGTGATTGCTCTGGGCTGAGTCGTTTCGAATGTACTGCATGCAGCGAAACACAAACACTCAATCAGTTTTCGTCCACAGCTTGGGCTTCTGCATGTGATACCTGTGAGATGGGATCGTACGTTGCAACGGGACAGTTTGGCGCTCGCAGTTCATGTGTCGCCTGCGACTACGACTCTTCGGGTGATGGCAACGAAGTGAATCGCGGTTGCGAGACTTGCCAGGTGCGGCTGTGAATGTGCTCCCTGCCGTCGTTCAAATTGTGATGCCTAACACATGGTGTTCGTTACGTTGTACTGGCCACAGCCCGGATTCTACATGCAGCCGTCTTCGACTGATTGTGTTGCTTGCGCCGCCGGATATTTCAATGCTGACGCCGACACGTCCACGAAGTGTGAACTGTGCTTGGCTGGTACATATGCGTCTGGTGCTTCAGTATGTCTTAGTTGCGGTGCTGGTTACTTTCAAAACACGGACGGCTCTACGCATTGCAAAGGATGTACAGCTGGTCAGGTCCGTCGCTCTCTTCTGCCGTTCAATAGCCCTGGAGAATGTCTCACGATTGTCTGAATGATCCCTTCTGAATGATTTGTGATGATCTGTAGTTTGCTCCCAGCATCGGTGCAAGTCAATGCGACACATGTGAAGCCGGAACATTTTTCAAAGGAGTGGTTACATACACTGAGTTCTTCGACGCTGACAACGACGGCTGCCAGCCGTGCGGCGAAAGCTCCTACTCTAGCAAGGGCGCAGCTGCGTGTACGCCGTGCTCCACTGCAACTCTTGGCTCAACTGCAGAGGAAGTCGAGCAATGCCGCTTAGTGCTGCTGACAAATGATGACGCTGTCCACGGTAGTCTCGGGGCCATTGGTATTTTGGCATTAGTTTCTGTTGCTCTGGTGGTTGCGTTTGTGATCATCCAACGGTCTAAGAGGGACGCCGAAGAAGGCCCAGGGCTGGACGCGGATCGTCGAGTTATGGTATTGGGTGCAACTGGGTGGATAGGACTCAGCATCGCAACAGAGGCCGGATCCATTGACGGAATTTACGTCATAGGGTCTTGCAGAAAGGCACCAGAGAATCCAAGCGCGATGCCTTTTGTTGACGAATGGCGTGAATGCGATGTTACCATTTCACCTGAAGACGCAGCTAGAGACGACGAAATTGGGTACGTGTGCTTTCACTTATGCCAGCGATTCTGGCCGTTGGGTCACTGACATCACACGCCATGTACACGTTGCAGTCGCCGAAGTTTAGAGCAGAATCTTAGCAACGTAGATGTCCTGATCACTTGTATTTCGCGACAAAGGAAAGGGGATTTCTTCGGGGACGGTCCGAAGAACCTCTTTATTGCTTGTGTCCGTGTTCTACAAGCTGCGATCACAGCCAGTGAACAGGCCCAGCGTGCCAGCGAAAATGAAGATGACTTAGAGGACGTAGCTGGTGACGCCCTGGAAGAAGAGGACATGGACGAAATCCTAAATGTCATATTTGTAGGGACTGCCTCCGGCTTTGACAAGTCAGATACCGATGCTCGGCGTCAGAAATTGGCGGATGAAGTGGCTGGGTATGACATGTTCTACAAGTTCCTCTGTAAAGAAGGAAAGCCAGAGGACTACGGCCAGCCTGAGTTTCTGACGGAGAAACTTCACGTCAGTTCTGCCGTTCTGAATTTAGCGTGATGTTGTCTCGTTGCAATTGATGACGACAACTGTTTTGGTGTTGTAGAACGCAAAGGTCACGTGGTCGATCATCTCTCCACACGGGAATATTGTCGACAGTGACGATTCCGCACAACGACGTCGAGTCAACATGATGTCTGACAGTGCAATGAAGGAGCAAGAAGACCGTCTTGCCAAGGTTCGACCAGCACTTCGTGTACATCTTGACTTTTGAGTGGTTTTGTCTCAACTCTGACTTGTTTTTGCAGGAGTCCGCCCCCGCGGCAGTGAAATCCATGAGTCCAGGCACATTTGCATGGAGTGTTGTCGGTTGTGTTGGCAGTCAATGTCAGAACCAACGTTATTTCATCGACGACCCAACGGACGATGTTGTCAGCGCCAGGTACGTTCCTTCGACTGGCTGAGAATGCGCTGTTGCTCGACAATGTGTTAACCCTGTGTATGTTTTCTTTTCCTTGCCCAGTGAGTCTGATGACGAGGACGATATTGGTGACTACCGTTACTAGTTCAATGCATGCAAGCACAGCCGTTGGTTGGCACTCGCTGCAGGTACACAATACCGTGTTCACGGCCAGGTCCCGCCTCGACCTTATTTATTTCGTTCTGTCATGCGTTAAAAATTAATTCCAACCCTCTACTTTCACCACTTCCTCCTGTCATGGCATTCCCTTTGCAGAATCGATTCCATAACAACGTGACAGAACATCCATTCAAGCATATGTCCGCTCCTACGGTCACAATTGGAGACATTGCAAAACAGGATCACAAACGAAGCATGAACTTATGTGCCAGCAATTATCCCTTGGGTAGAATTGCTGGAACAGCTGTTCCTACCTAAAGGTAGAGCACTACGCAACAACAATTTCCAATTAGAAGTCTACCGTCGTCGAACACTCTACAACAATCATCACCGATTCTTTACTTTAAAAAGTAGTAAGTGGCTGGAGCCAAGGGGTAGTTGCTATGCAAAGCTATTCCTAAAGAAGCTAAAGGTAGCACACTACAAAACAACTACCAATTACCCCTTGGTCGAGCACTCTGCAACAACAATCACCAATGAAGTACCCCTCGGTCGAGCAATAAACCTGTGAAACGACATCCATCTCCAATACTGTACTCAGTACTCTTAGAGTGTCCTTCCTTCTTTCGAAAATGATATCCATCCACTCGTCCATCCGCTCGTCCATCCGCTCGTCCATCCACTCGTCCATCCACTCGTCCATCCACTCGTCCATCCACTCGTCCATCCATCCATCCATCCTGCCACCCATCTCAACCTAACACCCAACCGCAACAGCCCCACAGCCCCACATTCCAACATTCCTAACTGGGGAGTGAGGTCGGGGTAGTCCATCAATCAAAGTCCTCCAACGATCCGTTGCGTCGTCTCCCTCGCTCCCCCACAGTCACTCACTAACTCACTAACAGTTCCTCACTCACTCACAGTCACTCACACTCCCGCGCACCAACAACACACGAGCAGTTGTCCGTTTTCGTGGCTTCGTTCGTTTGTTTGTTCGTTCGTTCGTTCCATTTTTCTTTCGGTCGTTCGGTCGTCGTCGTTGCCTCGTTGGTTCGTCGTCGTTTATTTATTTATGTCGTACGAAGATGTGCCTGCCATAGTGGTGCCGAATACCTACTTGTGTGATAGAAAGAGTGGCGAAGAGTAGGTGTTGAACGAGTGGGAGATTGTGAGTTGGCGTTGTGATGATTGAAGTGCGGGATCGATGAACGAGGTGGACATGAAGTAAGTTGTGGGACGTCTAACAAGGGGGTATTTCAGTCCGTCCTCGTCGCGGGTGAAGCGCTTTTTCGATCGTGTGCGACTAGTAAGAAGTGGTGGGTATTGTGGGCGATCCGGACAAGACACAGAAATGTGGACAGAACGCACATATGGGGGCAAAAAAAGACTTTGTAGTTTTCTTTCTGTTTTTCCGCTCGTCCGCGAGCACTGCGTCGCACATGCCTCGCTGACAACAGAACTGCACGCAGTGCAGTGCCAGTATAGTGCCACTCAGAATGACAAAGGGACTGTCTTGACAATGTTCGTGTGATGCGAGCAGAGTCATGTCGTTGACTCCGGATAGCCGGTTTCGGTCCCGCTCCCGGAGCGATGAGTGGTGGGATCAGCCACCGTCCCCGGGTTCCGTACCGCGAACGGCGAGCGCTCTCGGATCCACGGCGTCGAACGACAGCCATGGCACTGTCAAAAGCAAAGTCCCCCCTGTAGTTGAAACTGCAAACGAAAGCGATTCTGGAAGAGGCGATGTGGAAAATCAGCGTGGTTTGGAACACCTCAATTCGACCATCGCCGCTTCCGTTGCGGCCGCAGCACGGTGCCGTGCTGGCTGTGTCCCATTACTGATTAGTTACGACATGTACAGAAATCCCGAATACGACGAGCTGGAACACGACGAGTTGGTCGAATCTGAGCGATGTGGACGTTGCATAATCTCTGGACTGACCTTCTTTATTAGAATCTTCAACCTTGTAGTGGTCGGTGTGGGTGTTGCAATTCTCGCTCTCGCAATATGGATGATAAATCTTCCAAGCTCGGGAGGGGTGACACAGCAACTTCAAGGCGCATACATGCACTTGGTTCTTCTGGCACTTGGTTTTGTATACATGTGTCTTCCGTGTGCGATGGGACCGACTTTCTGCCTCACTCCGAACCTGGCGTGTGCGTGCTTCGGAGAATCTGGTCGTGAAAAAGCCATGCTAATTACCTCTATTCTGAAGGTCGCTCTCGCCTTCAATGCTTTTGCCATCGGAACACTTGGCGTACTCATTGCTTATGCAGCCCCCGTTAGAGAAGCTCTCTTATCTGACACCATATTTTTGGCTATGTAAGTGCCTGCACTTCGTCGATACACGTCATCTGCCCCGCTGACGATGTGGGCTTCGAATGTAGGTACACTCTCTTCGACGATGAGATCAAAAGCTCGAACATCACTGCCTCGGTTGGCTTCATTGCCGACACGTTGTCTGAAACTCCGGGATTTGTGGTGGCCTGCTACGCTGCCGCCATTGTGCCATGCGTGGAACTTTTTCTTCTGTCGATTCACCACGTTGTTGATGGAATATGGATCACAAAAGTCACGCAGAATGTAAGACACACAAAATGCCAGCTTTCACTGCCAGACAATTTCCTCAAGTTTTTGTGTGTATCGTGTGTATTCACGCGTAGGAAATTCGACGATCGCACGTTGATGTGAAGCGTATGGTGTTGGGTCATGCCGGTACCAAAAAGCTGCTAAACGAAATGGCGGAGGAAGACGCCAACTTAACCCCTCGTGACTCAGATGTGCAGCCAGCCGCAATCGAAGGTCTGACAACACTGCAAGCAATCCGATCATCTTCGTCCATGAAGAGCCGCCTGCAGCTGAAACAGGCACGGAACACTGCACAATAGTTTTCGACAGTTTCTATCTATCACTTTGCTTGAGTTGAACAAACGTTATTTATTGTACTTTTGGATGCAGGCGCTACGTGCTGCGCGGATTCGACGTCGAGAATCGCAGGAGGAATTAGCTGAGCTGGCGAAGGCCATGAAGGAGGAGAACAACTCTGTACAACAAAAGGAATTAGAGCACCAATTGCAACAGCAAGCAAGTGTGGTCGAAGTAGAGGAGAAGGAGTCTGATCAAGTAGTCGCGAAAATTGTACCACATGTTGACGATGACGACGGGTACGGTGGCTCGGCCAGCGCCATTGGGTCCGGCGGTGGCGGATCGTCGAACTCAAATACCCCCCTTTTCCACAAGGGACAGCCCTCCAGTGTAGGAGGACCAGCAACGCAAACTCAGTCAAATCGCTGGACCTCAACGTGGGTGGCAGCCGCGGCCGCAGTGAGCGCCGGCACAAAATCTGGAGCTTCCCGCCATCGAAGTGCATCCATGGTCACTGTCACCCCCAGTCAGTGGGCATGTACCAAATGTACCCTGCTCAATGATCCGTCTCTTTCGAAGTGTGCGCTCTGCGAAGCACCACGAGCGCGGACACCTCGAACGGTGAGCGAAAAAGCTACGCTCGTAGTTGTGTGTACCACCACCCTAACTGGTGCGTTGATGCGTTGTTTGTAGTCACCATCAACTTCTCCGCTCATCGGTAGAAGTCGGCGAAAAGTTGTCCCGCTTCAACTCGGCATGGCCCTCGGCGGTACAACTGGAGGCGACACGTCGGATCGCTCCAGTGCGACCTCCCCCTCTGGTGTGTCGCTATTCTCGCCACGTCAAACGGAGGCGCCTAAATCGCATACTGAGACGACAACTGTGGCGAGCGGGAAAGAAACAGCTACGGTACCGGCGACAGCAACTGTCGATGGAGCCAACACATCAAGCGTATCTGAAAGCGACAACGATCGCCCAAAGAAAAAGCGTAACAGTAGACGGTACGTGGTCATCACACGGCGCTGCCACGTCAGCGCTCTGCAATCCGACAACTTTGATCGCGCTGCAGGTGTGTTGTGTGTGAGAAGAGGCGCCGAGGGGTGGTGCTATTGCCATGCCGGCACTTTTGCCTCTGTGAAGAATGCTGCCAGAAGTTCCAGTCGGAGCCTGCGACTCAACAGTATGTTCTCTCAAGTCGTCACCGTGTGAAGCCCACAAATCACTGTTGCCTGGTAATGATTGTTACGCGAAGGTACTTGCAAGCGGAGAAAGTCAAATACGTCAAACTTCTCCAAGGCCACGAGTCGGGCAGTCGCCGCCGCATGAGTGCAGACGGAAACTTATTCCCCAGTATTAGCGGAGCTCTGGGTGGCGCCACGGCGTCGTCCATAACGTGCACTGATGCATTGACAGGTACGTGGGTGTCCTGGAGCGCACGGAGTTGTCAGTGGTGATTGTGTGATCACTAGCGACTATATTTGCACGTCATTGTAGGTCTTGGTGACGATGAACAGGCGGAACTGGATCGGCGGTTTAGTAAGGGTGGGTTTCATTGCCCTGTGTGCAGCGAGATGGTGGAAACACACGTCAGTGTGTTTTGTTGAGCGCTATAAACTTTGCGCAATTGGACGCAACTTATTATTATTATTTATTACGACACCTCAATCAAACACCTCGACTGTAAAAAACAACCGCAAGAACCACACAAAGCATAAACATCACGTTGGTGCCGCTCACTGCGCTCGTGGATCCTCGACGACGGGCTTCCCAGTGAGTGGCCAATTCCACTCCCTCTGGTCGCGCCACGGCACATGAGTCTTTTTGCGGACATCTCGTTCCACAAAGCTGTATCGTTTCGGTTTTTTCGGTGGTTGGATTGGATGTCCAAACCGGTCCTTCGGGAGGTGGTCGTCGTTGCCGTGCTTGAGTGTCAGTGTAAAATTTTGCCTCCCAACGAAAGTCGGAACTTGCCCAGCACCCATGCCTGGGCGTCCTTTCAACCCACTCGCTCGAAAAGTTTTGAACACGTTACGCCTAGGGTTGCGCGACACTTTCAATTTTGCGAGAAACCCTACTTTTTTGGTGCCCTTCGCTTCCTCGATACGCTGATCCTCGCCTTGGTCGCGAAGACGTCTCAATTCTGACGCCAGCTCATAGTCACCTTCCGCAACAGCAGCGGCAATCTTTTTATTGAAAGCTGCGGCCGGCGAATTATCTTCTTCCTTGTAATTGTGCCCTTTCACCAAGTGTTGCGGGTTTCTGGCGATGTACTCTTTCACGATTGCATCTTTCTGATCAAGCTCTTCATTTTTTGTCCACAACAAAGCTCCTTTCTCTTCCATCATCTTTTCAATGACATAATCCTCTGAGAGGCCTACACCACGCCCAGGACCCTTGGACATAGTGCCGTCGTAAGCCGGCGCAACCGGATTTCTAGGTCATGAACTCGTGAACATGACCACTTCTTCAGACAAGGAATCACGACATGATGGTCGCAGGTCAGGGGGGGCTTAAGTGGTGCCAGTGTGCCTTCCAATATCAGAATGGGACATTTTACAATAAATTCCGCCTTTTTGTCAGAGGGTACTTTTTTGAAAATCGTTCAGTCGCTGGTGCACTTTCCATCTCATACACAGAGAACTATGTACCACTTTGCAGCTCCCGTACACAATTGGTTTCCTTGGGATGCACGTCAACAAACCTTAACAGCCAGCTCGTCGACTACTCCGCACTGTGACTTGTCCATCCCGCGCGCCGACCCCGTCCCCTTTCTTTCACACGAACGACTTCCTCGCGACGAACTGACACAGGCACAAGCGGTTTGACGAACTGGTGACCTGGTGGAAAACTCACGAACCGACGACACGACGAATCGATGACGCACTGCCTGCCGAACGAAAACAGTGAACGTCGCCAACGAACGAACGAACGGACG
>ENA-OWNT01005421-OWNT01005421.1-seawater-metagenome-genome-assembly--contig:-NODE-5421-length-10530-cov-4.037980_pt1 | contig 10530 bp, 9 predicted proteins | sample MGYA00238136_ERZ651165 | MGnify/ENA primary metagenome ERZ651165 (study PRJEB26861, sample SAMN08777766) | seawater metagenome | isolation source: coastal seawater | place: USA: Florida | collected...
TCGGCGAACACCGCTTGACCAACACGGTTTTTTTTTTTTTTGCGCAAAGGTACGCAGCCAAACTCGGTGGAGGGCGCCAGCCCTGTGGTCCACACCATGAGTGACATAAGACAGATGCTGCTGGAGGAATCAAGGAAGTTGCAAGAAATTTCTGAAAGGAACCAGCAACTGTTCGACCGCATGTTACCATCTGACCAGGAACATTTCTCATCCAAGAGCGAAGCCTTGAACGCCGGATCACGGCACGAGACCGACGATGGTTTTGGGTCCAGCAGACCGTTGGATTCGTTGGACCGCAATGTGTTCGATGCACCACGTTCCGCCACCAAGCTCGCTCCCGCAACACCACACAATCCAGACACCGGTGATCTCACAGAAGCCCAGCTTCAGACTCCACACGTGTTCCATCCAGAAGTGCCGCGTATCCCATTCGAAAATATTGCGGAACGCGCGATGCCAGTGGATACGAAAGCCGAACTCAAAGTCAACGCTTATCTCCAATCATTCGATGGGGCGGATCGATTGTTGGTTGGAGTGCACATGAAGTTGCTGCACTCGTACTACAAGTCTCATGCAGAAGGTTTGGAGCCAGAGGACTTTGTGCGGTTGTGTCGAGCGGCTGGACTGATGGACGGTGAACACGCGTTTACGAACCCCGACATCATCTCCATCACATCAGGGGTGATCGAAGAAATGCAAGTGAGCAACCCCGATCGTGCGGTCGACACAAGCATGGATTTCTTGTCGTTCTGCATTGCTGCTGGCGAAGTCGCCGCCTTTCGCTTCAGCAAGGCCGCATCTCGGCATGTTGCAAACCGCTTGCTGTTTCGCCGTGTCCTGGCACCGCTCTCGTTTCATGTGATGTTGTCCGACCTCGTGCCGCAATCTGTGGTGAACCTCGTGCCGCAGACGAGTGCCGACTCCACACCTGCCGCAGCAAGAAGCTTCGGAAGGAGTTCGAGGGGCATAGGCAATGAATCCAATCTGGGAGCCACCATGCCGGGTGTTGTCGGTGGGCAGACAGGCCTCCTAGACCCGCTGATAGGACTTGCTCCGGGGCCATTGGAACAGTCGAGGTCGCAAGTCGAGGTGTGGGCGCGCTACCTTTGTCGTGAACGTTGTTGTTGAATCGCACGTTCGGTTTGTAATTATGCGTTCTTTTTACAGCTCGAAAGCGCCATCCAAAGAAGGGCCCAGATTCCAGTTGGAAGCTTGCTGTCTCCCACGCCTGGGCATGTCCAAAGCCATCGCTTTGCGCAGGACAACCAGGCAAGCCAATTCTCCATTACAGCATTGCAGTCTTCACCTCTCAGAAACGAACAAATCGCGGAGGTTGGATCGGAGGATGGCAGTGATGAAGAAAGCCGGAATGGTGGCAACATTCAAGGGATCGCTGGTACTTTGAAGGAGTTTTCTCCGACCACAAGCACCTTGAAGGGCAAGCACCCAGCTCCTGCATTGGTGGCTTTGTTATCATTTTCCAAAGAGTATTTGCTTGAGTGCTTCGATCGGTATGCCCACGCATCGGCTTCGTTGATTCCAATCGCTCATGTCACAGTGGGCGACAACCAAACAATTAATGTGCATCGCAGGTACGCCGTTGCTTCTCGAGAGCGCAATCCCAATGCATGCGAAGAGGACCTCGAAGGCTACATGAACCAAATGCATTTCCAGGTCGGCGAATGTTGATAGTTTAATAGCGCTCGTCGCGGTGTGTTCATGTTGCACCTTGCATGAATGGTAGGCATTTGCGTTTGATTCGGCGCTGGGGCAACAACTCAGTGTGCCGGACATGTGCCGGATCTTTGTGAACCACTGCTCTTCGAAAACATTGACCGACGGCAATCTGGTGCGTGAACACGGAAGGGCTTACCATGGAAATTTTCGGGGGATTTCACCCTCGCCTAACAATCTATTGAATACTGTAACCTTGGCAGGTTGATGGTCTTAGTTTCACCCAATTTGTATCGTGCCTCACTGAGATAGCAGACAGTGTTTATGTCCATCTCCACGGATGCGACAAGTGAGAACTGCATTGTTTGATGCGCTGCGAAGTGCAGTGTTGCCAACTAATGTATGTTTTGCCCCCGCGCTGTAGATACGACGCCATGTTAATGGTGTTTTATTGGTTGGACATGCACAATGGCTTGTTTCATGGACAGGTGGACGCTCTTACATGTCACCGCCCTGTGATGCATAGATTTTGAATTTTAACTTCATGGACTCGTTGCTTAGGCACGACTGCTGCTCAGTCAACGCTTTCCTTTACACAATGCAGCACATTGCTTTACTTCCCTCAAGGTACGAATGCTGCGAATTGGTACTGTTCTCGTGCTGCAGTTCAATTATTTTTCTTTGATTTGAAATTGTTTCTTGAAGGTTTGGAATATGTTCGACTTTTATTGTTCGTTCGGCAACCGAGGAAACCATGGCTTGAATGCCCAAATTAGCTCTGTGAAGTTCGTTGACCCGCTACATACACAAGTGTCGTGCACGCCATCTTGTCATTGTGACTTGTTCTGACGAAGGTGCCTGAAATTGATGCGTGAGCATGGACTGATCGGCGAGGAAGGCGCCTCTGATCAATCAGGGAGCTCGAAAAAGCGTCGGAAGAAGAAAGGTCGCAATCTTGTGTCAGTGACAAGAGCTGACATTATTTTCCAAAAAGTTATTACAGCTGAGCAAAAGCGAAAACAATTGGAGGAGGTGTGTAACACGGCACAGCTGCACTGGTGTTAAAGCGAGATTTAGCTGAGTTTCTTTGGATGCTTTCACGACTAGGCGGAAATGGCACGTACCAGTAGCAAACGACGCAGTGGAGGCGACGGCTTGGTCAAAGACTACTTTCAAGGGGCAACAGCGAGTTCGTGTGCACTCGCGGCATGAATGGGTGCACCTCGAATCCAACACTGACATTTTTTCCATCTGTGCAGGTCGTACCAATCGACCCGCTCGCGTCTCATTCTCCAGAAAGCTAGAGTTTCGTGGGTTCTGCATCTTTTTGGTCGAGGTGCGCGATTAATACATGCTTGTCGTCGCATTTTGGACTCCAAACGTTAACCTTGAGTTTTGTATCGTAGATTGGCATATTCCTTTATCCAGATTTGCATCCGGAAGACGCCTACCAAAAACTGCTGCACACTTTTTTCTTCAACGATAGTGTGGTGCGTGTTTCCGGGACAGTATGCTTCGCACGACCCCTGACGCATCAAGTCATTACTCGTGCACCTGGATTAGCAGGCGAGTCACAATCAGCAAGTCAACAACGACGCCGTGGCGGACCTCGAGCAGCAACTTCAACCCAGCAACAGCATGAATGCAGCGGCCATTACCGCGGCAGCACCTGGTTTGTGGTGCCTTCTCTCGTATTGATCTGCATTGGAATTCAAGTCTTGCGCATCTCGGCTAGGTGACTCAGGCGACGGCCAACTCATAGCGGTGATCGATCAATTCCAATCTTTACAGCGGTTGACGGTACTAAAGCATGTCCTTTCCAGGTTAGGATGGCTACGAGAGAACCACACATACATGCTCGAACGACTCCGCCCCGTTTCCCGCGTGACTTTTGACTGTTTCATCTCATACACGTGACTCAGGCTGCACGACAATCGGTTACGTGTCGCCCTGCGTCGCTGGCGTGATACTCAGCAACACTCTTCCTCAGAGTCCAGCATCAATATTCTTCAAGGTACACGCAGGTGCAGTGTCTGAGCTTCGCAAACACTCGTGTTTTATTCGGTGGTTGTGATACCTGCGTAGATGAGATTGCTGCTCTCCACTCAAAACTGGCAAAGGCAAAACGAGAAGTAGGGCTTTGGAAGCGCAAGTGCTTGTTAGCTGAGGACGATTAATGCATTTTATTATTTTACAACAAAAAGAGGTCGAGGGGCACGGCAATTGGTCTTTGCCCAGATGCTGCTTACTGTTTGGCAAGGGTCGTATTTGAGGTCACGTATTCACCTTCACCCACACGCGGTGTGTGGCACTCAAACGTCTTTTCAACTTGACGACACAACCATTGAGTGAACACGGAGCCAAGGAATTTGTCGAGGCGCCCATTATGCAACTGAAAGCGCTCGTGTGGTATTGCAAAAATGGGAATGCATTGCGACGAGCGGCGAAGAACAACTTCATCATGACGACCACTGCCTAGGTTCTGACCTTTATTGCCAATTATGGTGTGAACGCCTTTTTGCTGCAGAGACAGAAGCGTGGACCTATTCGCTGAGCGGAACACACGCTCATGCTTTCCCAGAACGCACACACACACCAGGCACACGTCGCCGTAAGGTCCCATGAAGTCCCTGGGGTGATTCGCCAAGTACACACCGTCGCCAAACACAGACCCGTGCTTCGACACAGGTTTCACATGTTTGGTTTGATTCATGTCGCGGCGCGTCAGCAATCCATTCTCGGAGATGCTGCGCAAGCCGGCACCGGAAGTCCAATGGAAGAGTACATGCGCTTTGGTACTGGCGCCGCTATCAGCGAACTCCTGTTGTGTTTTCGCGAACGCAGATGCCCACGTGACCATGATATCCCGTGCCACAAGTTCCAGATCAGTGAACCAAGAATGTTTTTTCTTGGCGGCTGCGAATTGATCAGTGATGGTTTCGACCAAACTAAGAGCTTTCATGTGCCGCATTGTGTCGGGGTCTTGGCAACGATCAAGTACGAGTGCAATCGCACTGTCGAGGTTCCAATTCGTTAGTCTGAGGAAGTGAGTAGCGTTGGCCTGGGAACACTGACACGTGTCTACGACTTTTTTGATTTTCTTCAGGCAATCCGCATCGATAGGGCGATCAGGGCCCAACGCGACCCTTGGTGTGGTGCGGTACGGCACCTTTTTCCGACATGGCCTGGCTCGGTCAATTGTTCGCTTCGACCGTGACCGAGAAGAGCGACCTACATCGTTGGTCTGGGAGTCGAGGGGAGATTGTGATTGAGTTGACTGTCCCAAGTGCGATGGCGAAGGGTGCGTGGCACCGACACCGTCAGCCTGGCCGCTGAGGACGGCATTCATATCCCGGATTCGACTTGGCTCATTCACGTCTGCTCGGCCGCCAAGGAGAGATATTGATTGAGCTGTTTGTCCCGAGTGCGCTGGAGAGGGGTGGCCGCCACCGCCACCGTCAGCCTGGCCGCCGAGGGACGCATTTGCGCTCGGTGCGCTACTTGGCGGTGATTTGTCTGCTTTGCCACCAAGGAGAGATATTGTTTGTTGTCCTGAGTCAAACGGAGGCAATAGTCCGAATCCGTCGTCCTGGCTATCCAGGAGTGATATGGGTTGAGTTGCTTGCCTTGAATGTGACGGAGAAGGTTGTGTTCCGTGTGTCGGTCCACCTCGGATGGATACTGATTGGGCTGTTTGACTAGAGTAAGACGGAGGCGAGTGTCCGACTCTGTCAGCCGGGCCATCGAGTCGAGCTGTTGGCGGCGTCGCTTGTCTCGAGTGAGGCCGAGAATGGCGGCAGCGTCCTCCTGGGACAGGTACTGGTTGTGTTACCTGTCTTGAGTGTGACGCAGAAGGGAGCTCGCCTCCACCAAGCAAATATGCTGGTTGGGCCGTCTGTCTCGAGTGTGACGCGGAAAGGCGCCCTTGTCCACCAAGGAGAGGTACTGGTTGGGGTGGTCGTCTGGAGCGTGACCGAGAATGGTACCTGGCTCCGCGGGCATTGCCACATAGCAAAGAAACCGAGTTAGTTGTTGGTAAAGAGTTTGACGGCGAAGGGTGAGTGACTCCGTCGGCATTGCCACTGAGATCGGGCACTGGATTCCATGGGAGACTTCGAGGGGCAGCTCGAGAGGTACTTGGCTCAGCACTGTTGGCATCGCCACCAACGAGAGACACAAATTGACGTGTTTGCTTCGAGAATGAAGAACGGCTTCTGACTCTGCCGGCGTGGCAGCCAGGGAGGAAAGTTGTATCAATATTAGCGAGGCCACCTTGAGCGGCACTGGCGTCAGCACAACCGACCGACAGTGGCGCAGGTGCATGTCTAGAGTACAGCGGAGCAGCATGCACGACGCCGCCGGCCTGGCTACCCAGAAGGGAAGTTGTTGAATGCCATGGGTGACTTTGAGTGGTAGAGCGACAGTAGTTTTGCTGCAGCAAGTCGATATGCGAGCTTGAAAGCGGTGCACCAATGTAGGAGGAAAATGTGTCAGCGGTCAGATCAATTGGCAGGTCAGCGGTGCCAGCCGCAGAGCTGCCTGTACGGCGTTGGCGCCGCCGACACCCACCGACATGCTGCTGAACCGACATTCCAATGATATTTCTTTGCTTTTGCCTTCAGCAATTTAAAATTTCTATCGTGTCGTACTTGGCCGAAGGACGAATGGATACAGAAGCGAACACATTGCGCGAAACCGTGGGTTCGCTCGATTCACCACATTTGACTACGGACAAAGGGCGTGTATCCAGCGTCCTTCCCTTCGCACTTCCTCGGCTTCGCTCTGCCCCCACCACAAGTACGACACATTGTGTTACCGGTTGTGGTCAACAGCAAAAGTCTCAGCGCAACACAAAACACAGCACAACGTGACTCAACAAGACATCACCCTCCTTCGACGTTGAGCTGAGGTGCTCAGCCACTACAGTAGCTAGCGCCCAAAGTTCAAAAGTTGGTTTCAGCGCGCGCACATCCGATCCTCCATCCATGCACCCACCCTCGGTTGCAGCGTCCGTCTATCACGTCGTCGTGAGTCGCATCCCAACCTAATCCACCGCCCCAACTCCAACAACAACGCAGACGACCACAGACAACACATTGTGATGTCCGAGTCAAGTCAGCGTCGTCGAAGGGAGAAGTCAGTGAAGGCGGCAACGCGGCGACGCGGCGACAGCGTGGTTCGAAGTTCGTCGTTCGACGTTCGGCGTTCGATGGTCGTTCGTTCGACGGCGTTGACTCGACAACGAATGAATGACTCGACAACAATCAATCAATCGACGACGTCGCCCTATGCTATTCATAATACGACCACATCTTTTCGTCACTGTCAGCTCATACACTTCTACTGGGACGTCATAGGCAACGTCGAGTTTGAGTGAGCTACAGGGAGCTGCACCTCGGTACTAGATACTCGCTCATCCGCACACTCACCCTCCCACTCTGCCAGCTATATTTATACCATATTCACCAGTACTAGTACATTTTCTACTGCGGTACACTGAAATACAGTATTAAAACACATACTCTCTCCACACAGTCCACAGAGAGTGTTGTATGGGATAACAGTGTCGATTCGGACACAATGTATTATGAATAAGCGGATACTCGCGCTGACTCTGCTGGGCTGGGCTGGTTCAGGTGCTTTCACTCCACCTGAGTGTACACGCTATGTACACCACACGTACATGTCCGCTCAATATCATGAATAAAAGCGGAGGATACCGCAATGTACCTACTATGTACACTTTGAAGCCGCTTTTGTTGTACAGCGGATGTGCACAGGGAACGGTGAGGTGCGGAAGCGACGCGGCGACGCAGCCAGGCAGTGTGCAGTGTGGCAGCATGCAGGCAGCTAATTTCGTAATGCACTATACATTGCGTTGTTGTGTAAAAACGACTGTGCCATGCTCCGGCTCTTTATGATAGAGGACGCGGGATCGCTCTGAAGAGAGCGCATGGGCCACTGCGGCTGCTCGAAAAGATAAATAGGTAATGCAAGCTAACTAATTTCGAATGATAGTACATTACGTCATTGTATAGACGACTATGCCATGCTGCGGCTCTTTCGAGGATGCGGAATCGTGGAGCTAGCGGTGCAGGCAGGCAGGCAGGTTGAAGACGATGTCATGCCTCGGCAAGTACTATTCGTGTGTGGTAAGCAAACACAGTTTCTGTCACCAAAAACAACAGAACGCATTGGTTCAATACTACAGTACCTACATCTGAAACAACGAGTAGAGCAGCGCTTGGAGAGGGCGATCTAGGTTTGTGACACTAGTTTTCGAGACTCATTGTTGTTCATTAGAGAGTAATCTGTGTCAGTTAGAGCCACTCTGCAGATGAGGGCATGACAAAAACGCTCGTGTTGTGACGAGCGCAGTCCGTCACAGGGTGGCAGTGCCAAGGTGGCAAACATCCTCAGTCCTCGTACTTCGCGTACAAAAACACAGGCGTCTCCTCTGTCATGATTCGCTTCTCGGCAGCAAGAATCTTCCGCAAGTATTTTGGCATGCCCATGAGGCCACGGTACGAGAGACCGTCCAAAAATTTCAGTTCTCCGGTCACGCGCTCCGCAATCAAAGCGTCGATCTCCTCTTCTGGTCTATCGCGCACGGCCTTGACGCCACCTGGCCCGGCGGAGGCAATGGCGGCATCGTTGTTGAAAGCAATGTTCCACGCCCAGTCGGAACCAAAAGAGACAACGTTGGTGACATAAGGCACAACGTGGTCAAACGCACTTTTGAGGGTGTTGTGGATGACTGCGAAGGTGTCCGTGGCAATGTTGCCGGCGCCAGACTGGGTCACCAACAAGCCACCAGGGTTCAAGCATTTGGTCAACACCATTTTGTAGAAGGCTTGGTAATACAGCCGCATGCCCGGGCCGGCCTCCTGGGGATCGCAGATATCCATAATGATGACGTCGAACTTCTCATTGCAGTTCTCCAGCCATCCGTAAGCATCTTCGTAGTGGGTTTCCATGCGCTCATCTTCGTAAGCACCAGCGTTCCACTCCGGGAGGTGTTCGCGGCACATGTCGCAGGCGACTTCGTCAATATCGACCATAACACACCGCTTGACGGTCTTGTGCCTCATCACCTCACGCGCGGTCGCAAATTCGCCGCCGCCACCAATGAAAACTGACTTGGGGTTGGGGTGGGCCAGCATCACTGGGTGCACAAGCGACTCGTGGTACACAAACTCGTCGATCTCGCTCGACTGCATCTTTCCGTCCATGAAAAGGGTTTTGCCGAGAGGGTTCAAATCCGCGATATGAACGGCCTGGAACTTGGACTTTCCAGAGTAGAGCACCTGCTTCACTTGAATGCTTTGGATCATGCCATCGCAAATGTCCTCGTGGCACCAAAAGCCGGAAAACGCCATGTTGAAAGTTTGTTCTACGAGACTATTCGACACTGCGCGACGACAACGGTCGAGGCTAGCCGAATCTACTTTTGTGATGGAAATACTTTGTAAAAATTTGCCAGACTTCTTCGGCTTGACCTCGACTTCAAAGTTAAGAACTTGTGATCGTTGGGACACAGGTCAAGCGGACCCTTCCTTCCTCCTCTCTCACTTCGCTACAAGTCTTCCGCACTTTCCATCTATCCTCCACTCCACTTGCCGCTTCCTACAGTGCTCAAATCAAGCCCAAGCAAACCCACAAAATCGTGTGCCCTACATACTCTCGCGACCTCCCGAACGCCATGCATCATCTGGGACGTCACCTCCCCTCCCCGTCATGGCAAGCCAGTTCGCCTCCTGCCGCTGCCGCTGCCTGACGGCTGACGACGTGACTACCAGCAGGCTGGAATCTTCGACGTTCGTTCGTTTTCGGCCACCGACCGACGAACGCTGTGACGCCGCGGAGTCGCACGGAGCGGCTGCCTGACCACCGGCCACTGCTGGCCAACGAACCGTCCAGTGGCTGACAGTGAGAGAGGGCGCGACCACACACTACACTTTTATTCTGACAACAACAGTACCAACAGTACGACGCACTGTACTAGTACACTAAATATCACGGTTTAGAATAACACTGTGCAGCCACACTGCTGGCGGACGCCATTTAGTATCTACAAATAGGATTATACTGTTTTCAAGGACTCTAAGGGCTGGAATAAAGTGAAGTGTCGAATATAGATAGATTCTCTGTGCTGCGAATCGGTTCTTTGGATCGCGGTATATCTACAAATGAGACTACACGGTATATAATGAACATTTGTGGGATAAATATGTGTAATGTCAATAGCGGATACTATTGCACGAGTGTTCACTCCCACCTGTCCGTCCGTCACCCACAACCACTCAAAACGTTTGCTCTGCGATGTTATTATCGTGATTCGAGAATTACACATATTCACCCATTATTGTAGGCGGCGTTTCCACAAAGTCCCAAAGCCGGATAATATGTCTTCAAACCCAGAAATAGGAAACAGGAAGACAGAAGGTAATTAGGTAAGATTCAAGATACCGAGTGAGCGCGGAAGAATGAGATGAATGGACCACGTTGCGGCACTATATGAATAGTTCTGTCTAAGTACTGTAGTCTTCAAAATTGAAAACTCGATACGTTATGGAATCGTGAAACTGTGGGAGTGCACTGACAGTGAGTGGGTGAGTGTGAGTGGGTGAGTGAGAGGTCACTGCTGTATACCACCCACACCCACAATTATTCCCATTCGCAGATACATGCACCGTCCCCTTCACTCTCTAAAATGATATATCTACAAATCGGAATATAATGACAACAACGAGTGCTGTGAGTGAGAGTGAGTGAGAGTGAGAGTGAGTGAGTGAGTGAGTGAGTGAGTGAGTGTGGCCTTGCCACAAGACCACTCTGCACTAAGCTGCTGGGCAG
>ENA-OWNT01005423-OWNT01005423.1-seawater-metagenome-genome-assembly--contig:-NODE-5423-length-10527-cov-3.918086_pt1 | contig 10527 bp, 10 predicted proteins | sample MGYA00238136_ERZ651165 | MGnify/ENA primary metagenome ERZ651165 (study PRJEB26861, sample SAMN08777766) | seawater metagenome | isolation source: coastal seawater | place: USA: Florida | collected...
GCCGCCTTCGGCACGAAGACGTCGCCTTCGGTGAACGTGTCGAGTGGATCTTGGACAGCGTGCCCTCCGGCGCGCAAGTGTGGGTCGCCGGGATCGCGCGCCTGCGCGACATTTTCTGGGGTTCGTTTGCCCGCTACGTCATTCCATGCAACATCGACACACGTCGTTCGTTTGCGTGTCAACATCCCTGTTCGTACCCACGCCACGTCGCAGTGTCTGTTGTAACGTTTGTGCCTTCGTGTTTTGCTCGTTTGCTTGTGGGCAGGTTTCTGGGCGGTTGACCCGAAGGATGCGCCCGTCGCCGCGGTGATGTTCGACTTCGTCTCGTGCTTTCGTGGTTTCGTGCGAGCGGACATGCTACCGGAGTGGAACGAGTACGTGCGAACTTTGGCGTGAATGCTGCTGCCAGTAGTTGCTTCCCGTGCATGGGTTGCTGACACTGCGAACTTGTGCAACAACACACAACAACGACTACAGATACCACCACTTGTTGCAGCAAGAATCTAGTCACGGCGAGCAACGCCTGGCTAATCATTCGCTACGTGGTTCGCCACGGCACGCCGCCAGCAGTTGCATCGTTGTAGGGCACGAGGTATGTCGCTGGTTGTGCGTGTGTGTGCATGCCAACGTTCACGCGCGTTCAGTTGTCCGCGCGACGCCACACGTATTGATGCTCTTCTGTTGTGTGCAGACGGACTTGCAGAACGCGAGGGACGCGCTGGTGCTCAAGTGGTCATTGTGGGCGCGTGGCGGCTTGGAGCAGGATCTGAGGGACAATTTGTTCTTTATGTTTTCTCTTCGGATGGGGTGCGTCTTCTGTTGCTGCGATTGTTCGTCCACCTTGCGGCGATCTCACCTTCGCTTCGTGTGCGACACTGCAAACAGCCGTTTGCCGGGCCTCAAAATGGAGTTTTCGAGGTTGTGGGATGGTGTCGTGCAGCGTTGGTGTCTCGACACGCCGGACACTCCCGGGAGATCGCCGCGCTCCTTGCAGACGCCCCTCTCTCCCACTCTTCCGCGGTCATCCTTGTCACCACGCGCATCTCTGTCACCTCGAGCACGTTCACCCATTGTTGCGTCAAGGTGACTCTCGCCGTCTGCAAGGTGGTGGTATTCCTAACTAAGTTATTTGTGAAAGTTGACGCCCCTCAATTGGCAAATATCTTGGTCTTTCGTGGTTCATTCGTTGTTCTGGCTCTCTTGAGAAGCTTCCGCGGCGATCGCTTCGTGCTCAGTGAGCTCTCGCTCTTTCGCTTTCTGCCTCGAAATTTCAGCTTTGAGCTCAGCGTCATTTTCTTCCTCGCCTCGCCTGAGCATGTGCTTGCGGAGCAACGCCACCGCCGCATTGAGCCGCGAGCTTCGGATGTCAGCCGCCTTCATCACGTCAAAACACACACAAGTTATCGCCATCGTCCTCGGCGGTTGTGCACGGACTGCCAAGCTCCCCACCTTTTCATCGTCTTCAAATGTTGTGAACCACTGCAACAGCGAGGACTGACGCGCGGCGCTGGTGCCTTGGCCTGGACTTGACGAAGGGAGAACGTTCGCCAAAGTCCCATCGATTCGGTCCTCGTCCCAACCAAATTTCACCTGTGCACGTACACACGCTGTGAATCGAACGCACCAAGGCGTCCATCGAGTCATTGCCCATCGTTCGCTCACCTTGCAATAATCTCTCAACTGGTCCGTGGCGACTGATCCTGCATCAGCAAAAACCCTTTTGAATGGAATACTGGGAATTCACGGTAAACACCAGGAACAACGAACCCCAAGAAAAATTCTCGTCGGAGTGCTCAACCGCAGGCTCACAGTAAGCTTTTACAACTGCCTGAAGACAAAGATGCGGACGGGTGTCAGCGCTGTCCTCCGAAGCACAGGAACTGCAGCAAGAAACCCGCCTTTGATGGGAAGTCTCGCGATACAACCCAGCGCGTCCGATGGGTTCGGTGTTTCACCATGAATTGAGTTTTGTAATCGCACCTACAGCGACGCAATCGTCACCGCATGACTGCAGACAACGTCCACATCACCATCTTGCAACTCACTTTGACAGAACAGTCTTCGGGATCTTGGACAAATTTTGATCGGGAAAACGTTCTCTGGCAGGGTCCCTGATCGACGCAGTCCACTTGCGAAAGTCTTCCAGCCCCTTGCGAACAGTTGGATCCAGAGAGAAGTGAATAGAACCAATTCTTGACGAAGCGTGCTCGGCCGCGCTCGAAGCCGCACAAAAAGCGCTGAGCACTTCGCAGGCGTTGACAATGCCAATGCCTTTGACCCCGAGTGTGTAATCAGAACCTAACACGGGCGATGGCGAGCAGATGAACAATTTCGATGCGATGCCACTTCATCTCGGTCATAATGACGGCAAACTAACCAAGCATGAGCGCTAACGCGATGGTTTCCGATCGGCCGAGTCCGAGCTCACTGCGAAGCTTGGTACTGGAGTACACCTCAACCTTGTCAGTCCAGCACCATAACTCACACCATTATGACCTGTGTTGAGCAACCTTTCAACCATGCTCAGCATACTTCACCTCACGTTTGTCAGCAAAGAAGTTTTTGTACACCGTCTGCAAAAACGACGCAGCCACCAAAATGCCCACATATTAATTTCGACGGCCAGCATCAACATCCTTCGCACGCACGAGGCACACCTTCGCGCCGAACAAGAAGACATCGCTGTCCTCGGTGATGATTCCATCGACGAGACCCTGCATCTCTAATTGGGCACACTGAGCTTCTGCCTGTACAAATTTTCGAACCCCAGCGTTTAAGCAATGCAAACGGCCAATCGGCTGCAAGCGCATTACAAACTTCGCCGGTGGCAACTACGAAAGGTATTCCTGTCACAACACCACATGTCAGGACAACAATCACGCTTGCAATTGCAACGACGGTGCGCACCCATGATTCGAAGCAACTCCATCAAATCTTCGCGCATTTCCCCAGTCACACTGTCCCCAATTCCATCTCCTCGCTCGTCCTGTACACACAACGGGGGAACGTGTTTGAGCCACCGTATTGACCTGTGCGCTTCGAGCAGGGCGACATACCTGCTCTTGCCGTAGGTCGCGAACGGTCCGCCTACATGTATGCAGTACAAGCCGTGCGTGTTAAGACAATTTCAGGGAGCATTCACCGTGAATCGATCGTACAACATTCAACAAACCCAGAATTTGTTGCCCTGTCACTATCAGTATCCCCACGAGCTGGCGCTGTTAGGTCGATTGTCGTGGGAGCGCTCGCAGTTTCGACCTTGTCATCCGCGTCTGTTTCGTGTTGTGTGTGGTCTTTGAGGATGTTTTGGACGTGGTCGACAGCCCACGGGGCAATTGCACTCGTCATCCGCATTACATTCGAAACATTCAGACTTTGAGTTGACGAAGCTCCCGACGCCGCGAACGGGTCGACAGGGCCAACGGGCGCTGGGTGGGAGCGTGAATGCACCAGCGATGTGGAGGCAGGCTTTAACGCATTGCCTTTGCTAGACTCGTTCGCGGAGAGGTCAACTAAATCCCTGGTCGGTGACTTTGGCGTTGCAGGCGATGGTGCTGCCGCAACCGAAGAAGCCGCGTCCACGCGTCTCTGTGGAGGTGGCACATGCTCGTCGACAGATGATGACCGGCTCAAACTGTGATGTGAACTCGAACTCGTTGTTTTTCGGTTGTCCGCGACTCGCTCGTTGGAGCTGTCAGAAGTGCTGTGCCGTCTTTCATGATCAAGCCCTGTGACAGCTTCATCATTGACGGCGGTGACATCGTGGGGGGAACTGCTCGCTGCCGTACGGGTGGGACTTGCGTTGCCGGAGCCATCACCACCAGAGTCACCACCAAGGTCATGGGTAACGAAACCACCACCAGCATCATCATCATTAGCATCACTATCACTGTTGATGAATCCGCCACCTCCATCATCGTCAGCGATGAAACCGCCACCATCGTCGCTCATAAAACCGCCTTCATCATCGTCGATGAACCCACCAGTTTCACTTTGATTATGATTCTCAAGACGCCCATCGGTCAATCTTTCGCTGCTCGCAATAATTCCCTCATTTTCAGCCCCAACACCACGAGTGTCGCAAGCGGACTGTGACGCTTCAGGGGTGATGTGTGATGCCATTTGTGGGTGCGTGTCTCCAGTGTTCTCAGAGCCGAGATCAGGAGTCGCAGTGGCGCCCAGCTCCCACACTGGCTGGCTATCGCTGGCATCGTCGCTGCTGGTGCTTGTGCTACCGTCGCTGTCGACACTATCACTGTCTGTGTCGCTATCGCGATCGCTCTCGTTGTTGCCATTGTCAAGACCAGCATAAATAGTGCTTCGCTCGCCAGCGGCTGTGACTCCGTCTCCACCATCTATTGTTTGTCCTCGCTCGCTTGAGGAAGTCGATGCCGTGTGTGCACTCTGTGTAGAGGTTGTTGAGATTGTGTAGTTTGCCCGACGCTGTTCACGCGCCGAGCTAACTGCACTTGAAGATGCTTCGCTCTGCGACGAAGGTCCGGCGAGCCTGGAGCTTGCATGCCAAATCTTGTTCTTCGACGGCGGCTTCTTGTTTAAGAATGATGGTTTCAATCCGACGACTCTCTCACGAAAAGCAATTTGCAGGGCCTGCCGTTTCTTGACCTGAGCATCGCGCGATTGCTTCTTCGATGACGCTGACGGCAGCGGCTTGCGTCTCTTGGCCGGCCGATTCTTGCGGTTCATTACGGCTGGGTCGAAGTCGCTGTTAGCCATTTTCTTTTTTTCCGCAGCTTCAGATGCACCCAATTGATATTGCACCGTGCGGATTTTGTTGTTGATTTTGGAACTGTGCAAGAAAGCATCTAACTGCGTCCGAGAAAATCCATTCATGTCGCCAGCAACGGGAAGCAAGTTGTCTCTGTTCTGAATTCTTTGGGAGCGGTGCATTTGTCCGATAATGTCTTGTTGCAGGTCCAGTGGCATTTGCATCAATACGTCGACATCAACGGATGTCCCGTCCAGCAGCAGGTGCTCCATTTCCTGCTCTATGTGGCTTGCCTCCTCTTCGATCATGCGTTCGGTCTCTTCGTCGTTGTCGCGGTCCATCAGCGCGGCGTTTTTACGCAGAAACTCTTCCATTCTTCGAATAGTGCGGTTCAGTTGGCGATGTTGGTGCCGTCGATTGTCACGTCGGTTTTGTAACGCGACCTAAAGGAACAACCGCACAAACACGCAGTGGATCACGATAAAGCTTTTGAAAGCGTTGACATCCTGACATTGATAATTGTACCTTGCGATCATGAGCTCTCTGCAATTTCTTCCTCAATGAAGCCATTCGCTGGCGCTTCGAAATTTGAGTTGCACTGGCGCTTGCGGAGGCTGCGCGCCCCGGTGGGGTTTGTGCCGACATCGCAGCACCGTAACCAGCTGCAGGAGGCTTCCGCTTCCGGGGCTCTGCGGCAGGTTGCTGCCGTCTGTTGAAGCCAGGCGCAAAGTCGTCGTCATCGTCATCCTCCTCGTCGTCGTCGCTTGTGATCTGTGGCTGCGCAGACTGCTGTGAGTTATTACTTGGCGGTCGTGAGCTTCTAGGATGTAGTGCAGCGGCTCCGTGCGCGTTTCGCAAGGACTCCGGAACCCATTGCGGGTTGTCGCGAATGGCTGCAGCACGCCGTGCCAGCTGCTTCTGGAGAACGCGCTTCGCAATGCGGCGGCGCTGTTCCTCGTCGTCAACGCGGCGACGCACGCGTGCCAACACAGTTTGTCTCTTGATCTCGGGAACGCCTCCATCAAATACCATGACTGGGCGGATCCGATGAAACAGAAGACGACATAGCCTCCTAAATGTGCCAAGCAAGTGAGCATTGGGTAGCACCTCCCCCTGATCATTTTTCATTGCTTTGATGAATTGCACCATCCAAATTGAAATGTCAATCGCCAAAGTTTTGTTTCGCAGAGTTTCGATGGAAACCGTGCGCGCGGCCGGCGACAATAGCTTCCATAAGCCTTGGACTCCCATTCTTGCAAATGCGCACGCAGTCGGGTGCGGTTGCTACCGCAAAACGCGTATGGCTCAATGGCGCTGTCGAATTTATTTGACGCACCAAGAGAACGGACAGCGAGCTACGGATCCGTCACTGCAACGGAATTCACCCTGGATGGCCTCCATCGTTCTCCCAAAATCATCATGTCCACCGTCAAGCGAGTGGCGGAATTTCTTGCGGGCAAAACTTGTCCTTTGCCATAAATAACTGCCATCCAAACCACGCGACTCGGGACAGCTTGCCACATCAAGTATCGCTGGTTCTGTCTCCCCGTGTCGTTGCTCTATCATCCGCCCCGCGAACCCAAGCCATCCCCGTGAAGCGCACACACACACACATGTGTCCGTCCACCACCCGTCCTGTTCACGGGGACACATCGACACATCAACGAACGACGTCGACAACGACAACGGCAAAGGCAACGATAGCGACGACGACGACGACGACCGGTGGCGTCGATGACAACGATGAACGGTGGCGCTCGACACCGACAACAACGACGACGACCAGAACATACATGTCCACACTTCACCACGACGACAACGACGGTAATGGCGCCGACAGCGCCGACAGCGACAGCGACAGCGACGACGAACGACGAACGACGAACGACGAACGACGAACGACGACGACGATGACGTCAACGACGACGACGACGGCGTCAACAATGACGAAGTTGCAGCAAAACACCACCACCACCACCACGTCAGCGCATTGTTGTCATCGTGACGTCGACAACAACAACGACAACGACAACGACACCGCACCAAACTTTCGAAGGCCGTCGTCGTCGTCGTCGTTGTTGTCATGCACCGTCCACCGTCCACCGCCATTCCGCACTTTCTCACTGCCGCCATTTAACGCCTACAACAGTGCGCGCACTCTCCAGTATAAATGCATGAAACAGTACTGTAGCGTTCAAGATACGTTCCAACTTTATGTCTAAAAGTGTAAAGTCGTAAAGTCTATCATAAAAGTCTGGGCACCGCCGCCGCGCTGGTCCCGCGCGCCAGTTTCAACACGCTCCCTGACACGCTCCTTCCTTGACACGCTTGACACGCTCCTTCCTTCCTTGCAGTTGTGCTGCTTCCGTCGCACCGCGACCCCTTGTTGTTGAGTGAACGGCGGGCGAACGCGTCGACGACGAACGGCGGCAGCGGGAGAGTGGGGAGCGGTTTATGCGTGGAAAAGAGCGCGTTAATTAACTAAAGACGTTTTTTTTGGGGGGGCGTGAAAAATGTGTGCGATGAAAGGAAGTGAAGAGAATGGAAGAGGAATGACGTGAAGTGAAGTGAAGTGTCGTGAAAGAAATGGAGCAGGGTTTTCGACACAAGGGCTTGCAAGGCGAGAGCCGATGACTTGGGACCGTTGTTTCAAATGACATCGCCAGTGTGTTCGGAAACAAGGTCAAAGAGCAAGTGGCCAGGCGCAAGTCACGAAATGGGAGCGCAACAACAGGACAGCTATGTGGAAGTGGACAGTGTGTTAATGTTTAAATCTAAGGTGCTTGGATCTTGAGGCCAAAAGACATTGCGAGTGGCTCCATCGAACCAGGACAGAAGCAGAGCGGTTTTTTTCTGCGTCTGTCAAGAACGACAGCACGTTGAGGAGGGATCGGAAGATGTCACGGCGTGGACCAGGAAGGAGTTGGACCGCGTTGGCGAGGCCAAGGGCTTCCACCTTGCGGAGGAACCCACTCTCTGTGTTGAAGGTATGCACGAATACGAGGTTTGCGTCTGCAGCGGCGCCATCGCAACTTGGCTCTTCGCCACGCTTGTTAGCAGTTGGCCGCTCACGTTTGTGATACGTAAGCAGACCGCCGCCATCCGCGAAGGGAATCACAGTGATTGGGTCGCGACCACGAGGGCCAGGGAAGTGCTGAGGTTCTGCGTTCGTGGACAGGGACGCGCAGACCAGTGCTGGCGCAAGTCGGCGAAGCTGTGCCGACGACGACACGTAACGGCCGGGGCATCCACGGATTTCACGCCACTTGAACATGTCCCAGAGTCGTTGAAGAGACGACCCGCCGTCGCCTGGGTACTTCCCATCGCCGACGAAAGTGCCAAGCTGCTTCAGGGCGGCATTTTGAGTTGATTTGGACGGTGATTTTGACAAAGCAGTTCTCGCGCTTACGGCGCCAGTCTCGTTATTTCTGCGAGAACACAGTGATAAACAGGAACAAGTGAGCGACGCGACAACAATGTCAGCGAAATGGGGGCACAAACAACGAAGGCAGGTCTCTCATTTGCTAGTTGTCAACAGTGGAGCAACACGGCTCCTTGCAGAATTAGCATGGTTGTGGATATCATCGAGACTTGTGTGCGGGTGCACGAGCACACGTGGTCGTGTGTGGCGTGGCGAAAATAAACAAAAATACGTACTCTTGAGTTAGCGTTGTTGAGGTTGCATTCGAGGAAGCTCCATCGTCAGACTGCATTCGAGAACGCCGTGGGGGATCCAAAGAGCCGACAGAGTCGGACTTCAGCGTAGACTCGAGAATCCAGACTTACGTCAAATTTTCCGCGGTCACTGGGTAAATCGGAGGAGGGGTTGTGTTGGTTGGTTGTGTTGGTTGGTTGAGTTGGGTGGGGTGAAGTAATTGTTGTGGAGAACGTCTCGGCAGAGGGGCACCGCAGAAAGTGCGTGCCACCTCTCCGCACTCGGTTGTGTTGTCAACTTTTGTTTTTGTTTTTGTTTTTGTTTTTCATTGTCGCAGTGAAATGTCCCGGAGCAACGGCGTGATTGCGTATTGCGTCACAAGTCGCGTGGTGTTGTCTGCGGCATGGACGGATGTTGTCAGTCAAATGACGAAATGGCAGCCCGTGCATGTCAACACACATGGCTTGCTGTCAACCTGCCCTTGCGCTTTCAAGCCGCTTCCACTCGTCCTCATTGTTCGTTGACGGCGTGCGGCCTGCCGATTTCACACAACGATGATACGCCGTTCCTTGCGTTCCAGGCGTCGCACGAGCTGAACGACGTTGCTCTGCGCTGCATTCTGCTTTCTTACTTTCTTGGTGACATTCATTGCGATGATTCTTTTGGCAGTGCGGCAGTGCGGCCATCCAGCGCGACGGAGGGACGGATCGACCGACGGCCGAGTGAGGAAGGACCTCGCCGATGGCCGCAAGTCAAGATCACGTAATCCCGAATGCGGCAGAGATCGAACGACGCTGTGATGAAGCGTAGCGCGACGTTGCTGGATGCGGGACATCGCGGATACACCGTTTTGTTGTGATGGCCGAGCGAGCTATGAATGAATAGGTTTGTGGTGTTTGTTGTGTTGGTGCAGGCAGAGTGGGAACGGAAGAGGGGCTGGAGCTGAGGGCTGAGGGCGTCATAAAGCAAGTCCGACTTCGACGTGAACGAGCAAGGAAGAAGGAAGGAAGAAGGAAGGAAGGAAGAAGGAAGGAAGAAGAAGAAAGAAGAAGAAGAAAGAAGAAGAAGCCCGAGCCTAAACCGGCAGCCGGCAGCCGGAACAAGCGCAGCCGCGAGCAACCGAGACGACGGACCCAAAACCCAAAACCCAAAACACAACAAAGAAAGAGACAGCCTGACTGAATGAAAAACTCAAAACGTAAACGTGACAACGTGGACCAACAACACAAATAAACAAATAAACGGCGGATGACAAACCACAAACCACAAAGCACAAACGGCGGCAGCGACGAGGTGACGAAAAGCAAACAATGGAATGTACGAAAAGCAAACGAAGGAACGAAAAGCAAACGAAGGAACGAAGAGGCGACGATGACGACGAACAGCGAACTGTACTTACTTGATTTGATACTCAGTGCATGGGATGCAGTCAGTGTTGGAACGTCCGCCGGTTGTCAGTTCGTCAGTTCGTCAGTTCGTAAGTTCGAATGTTCCAAAGTTCAAAAGTTCGAAAGTGCGCCGCCGGAGAGCCCAACTATGGGGGAGAGAAAAGAGTGTAGAGTTTGGGAAGCCGCGGAGTCTGTCTGTCTGTGTGTCTGTGTCCTTTGTTCTGTGTCCTTTGTTCTGTGTCCTTGTGTCCTTGTGTCCTTTGTTCTGTTTCTGTGTCCTTTGTTCTGTGTCCTTCGTTCTGTCACGTGACTGACGGCGCGGAGTTTTGTTAGTTCGTTCGTTGCTTCGTTCGTTGCTTCGTTTGCTTCGTTTGCTTCGTTGCTTCGTTGCTTCGTTGCTTCGTTTGCTTCGTTTGCTTCGTTCGTTCGTTCGTTCGTTCGTTCTTTGGAATTCGGAATTCGAATCATTCCTTCCGGCAGACCGCCGACGACCGCCGACGACCGCCGACGGTTCCAGCTCGCTCAACCTTCCGCCTTCAGTCCCCACAGTCACTCGTTCCCTCTCAGTGCACTTTAATCAGTCACCCGTCATGGGTTCAGTTCAACTTCGTTCGTTCGTTCGTGCGGTCGTTCGTTCGTTCGTTCGTTTGTGCGCCACTCCACGGACAATGAACGAACGAACGAACGAACGAACGAACGAACGAACGAACGAATGAATAAATGCAAAATGCAAGAAGATACCATGGCTCTGTTGTCGA
>ENA-OWNT01005425-OWNT01005425.1-seawater-metagenome-genome-assembly--contig:-NODE-5425-length-10522-cov-4.054667_pt1 | contig 10522 bp, 12 predicted proteins | sample MGYA00238136_ERZ651165 | MGnify/ENA primary metagenome ERZ651165 (study PRJEB26861, sample SAMN08777766) | seawater metagenome | isolation source: coastal seawater | place: USA: Florida | collected...
GAACGAACGAACGAGCAACCGAACGAGTAAACAGTCACTCACTCACAGTCTCACAGTCACTCACTCACAGTCACTCACTCACAGCTCAGCTGGCTGGCTGCCACACGGCCGAAACTCACTCACTCACTCACAGCCACTCCACAACACAGACAGTGGGAGTGAGTGGGAGTGAGTGGGGGAGTGAGAGAAACCGTGATGGCGATACAGTGCGCGTTGGCGATTGGTGCTGGTGTGCCGCAATTTCTGTTTTTCCTCCGCACTCAGTCGCTTTGTCATTGTGTGGTTTTTGAGATGTTGATTGAGGTGTTGATTGAATGAAGGTTTGAGGTTTGAAGGTTTGAGGTTTGAAGGTTTTGATTGAAGTTTGGTTCATTCGTTCGTTTGTTCATTCACTTTGTGTTTGAATGAAACACCAACACACACAACACACAACAACTCCGCTAACACCACCACCACCAACAACACAACAACAACGAACCAACGAACCAACGAACGACGAACGTCGAACGTCGAACGTCGAACGTCGAATGTTGAACGTCGAACGTCGAACGACGAACCACCAAAGCCCGACAAACAAACGACAGATCGACAAACAATAAAACCACACGTGACAGGCCAATGATTGGCCAAAACCTTAGACTGTCCAACGACTGGCCAATCACCGATGAACGCTCGCTCTCTGCACGCAGTCGTTAGCGCGCAGGATTGGCACACATTATGCCACGTGCGGCGTTCACCGCATGGAAAGCCCTCGACTGAAGTCACTTCTCTCGAATGCTCCCACCATCAAACTACCCCATCCACTCTGAGCTTACAGACCAGATCGTGAAAGAGAATGATTGCGCGGGTGTGGTGTGGTGACGCGTGTTCCGTGATATGCCTGTAGGAACACCTCAGCTTTGGTGGACAGTAAAAGTTAAAACCGTTCCACAGTCGTGACAACATCATTTCGGGTTTTTGCTGCGCAGAGGATCCAGAAACGACACACACTGTGTCAGTGTGCACGCTGCCCGCGATTAACATGAACTACGAGCACTACGGCGGATCAGGCTCACTTCCGCTGCGCCGTCGAGGTGCGAATGACGCCGCTTCTCAAAAATTCAATGGCCATCAAGCAAGCAACAAATTTGAAGGAATCGGGACGTTCAACCCCGATGATAATCGTCGTGGCGTGAGTTTCTCGCGTTGCTTAGGTTCTCGCACCGTCACATTTATTGCCTTGGTCGTTGCGGTAATTAGCCTAGCGTTTTCACTTCACACTTGGTCACAATTCCAGAGGATGTCCAGTGATTTAGAACGTAGATTCAACAATAGATTGAAAACCGTGGCTGCGCAGCACGGCAATGGTGCCGGCGACGCGTTGGATCGGGTAGGCGACCTGGAAATTAAATCCAAGGAACTTGAAGCTGAACTTATTCAACTGTCCCAGGAATTGGCAGAGCAAGATCAGAAGTGGGCGGAAGTAGAAGAACAATTCTCGAACTTGAATCGCGGCGTTGTAGAGCTCATGAAAGATCAAACCACGTCTCAGAATAGTTCTGACATGTCGCAAGTGACTAGTCGAATGCAGTCCGTCGAGCGCAGCTTGGGACGGCTAGACAACATGATGACTTTGTTCCAGAGTCAAGATCAGTCAAAAATATTGGCCGCGAGGGTACGACTATCCCATTGGCATTCTATATAGTTGGCTGATGTTGTTCACGGTTATTGTTTGTGCTCGACAGGTTGACGAACTCCAAAAGCTCTCCGCCAGCCTCAAAATGGAGTTAGAACTCAAGATCGTGGAAGAAATTGAGTCAATGCAAGTTTCGTTGGAGAATGTTGAGGAGAGGTTTGCTTTCTCTTCCACTGCCCTTGTGCAACGCTTGGCTATTGACACCAGCGTGTTCCTTTTCGGTTTAGGGCGCGTGTGTTGGAAGATGACTGTTTGAGCGCTCCTTGCGGTGAGCACGGGCAGTGCACTGACCTGATTCGTGACTTCAAGTGCACGTGCGACCTCGGCTGGCATGGCCGATTGTGCGACCAAGTATCAGTGAGCGAGATGACGAACGGAAAACATCTATTGCCAGCATAACGAGGACCTGCGTGAAAAGTAGACCGCATCAACGCAATACGCCGAAGCGCCCATTACCCCTCCATGGCAGCGCCGTGCGTCATTTTATCAAATAAAACAATCAAACAATGACTAGATCTAGACATGACCACCGATCACTCATCTCGCCTCTTTTCTTCTCTGTAACCTGTCTAGATCTATCGCATTTAGAACTCGACTTGAATGAAATAGATCTCGTCCGCAACCCGCTCCACAACTTTGACCACCTGTAGTCTTTGTTGTTGCTTGTGACATGCAAGCATGGACGTGGCCAGTGCAGTCGGTGCTGAGCTGTCTATGACTAAAGTGCGTTGAAATACCATTTTATTGGAGTGTCTGTGCGTTATTACTGTGCAATTATTTGTACAGGCTTCAGGTGAAATTGCTCAGCCGCCGTCTGCGGTGCTGTCGCTGTGCCGTTGTTGTCGTTGTCGTCGTTGTTGTTGCGTTGTCAGCAAGTTGTTGGAAAGATGCCGCCTCGTTGTTGCGTTGGCGGCCCACGCTCCAACCTCCACAACCTCCACGGGCAGACACCCAAACCCGGCGTGACCGAGCTAACGGCATGCACAGCAACGATTGCGGGCGTGGGAACGCAGGCGAGACGCAATTGCCACGACGGCGTCAAGAGACGCACGCGGGTTGTTGTGGTGCGACAGCAGACAGCCACCGACCACCCTGAATTGAACAGCACATCCGTGGCAATTTTCTCCTCAACAGAAGTGCATGCAATACGGACACGACGTGCGATTTCAATGAATGCGAGTGAACGCACGTGCCCGTCTGTCATAAAAATGGGGCACAGTTTTTGAGACGATATGTTTCAAACAAAGTGGAAAACAAATCCAGCCAGCCTGCACTCTAAAGCACCTTCACGGGCGCAGCATGAAACAAGGTTGTCCACACTTCGTGACAGGCGATTTCAAGCCGCATCACAAGTTCTTAAGCGATGAAACGTACGCCCTCGCACTTGATAGCATCGTAAAGGCTTGCTCAGATGTATTAATTGTTCGCCCGTCCGACGATCATTTCTATCTTGGCAAGAGGAAAGTGGAGCCGCAGCCGGATTGGTGGTTCATTGGTGGTCGGTCTAAGCCCGGGGACACTACGATAGATGCTGCCGTGCGGAACGTCAAGCGAGAGCTTGGGCTTTCATTCGAGCAATCTCGGTTTAGAGTCATTGCCACATACAGTTTTGCGTGGGAAAAACGACAACAGGCTCCTCAAACCAATGGCACCGCCGACATTTCAGTAATTCATGCCCTCGTTTTGCGGGACGACGAGGTGAGCAAAATTGTCCTTGATGAGAACGAGTATGACGACGCACAATGGTGGAGTGCGGACGACATTCTGACTGGTGCATTCCACCCAGCGCTGAAACAAGCTGTTTTGGATTGGCGCCTGGCACGAGAAACGGACCAACTCCGTGACACGGTTGCGTCGCGCAGCGACAACTGGGGCGTCATTGCGGGCGCTGCCAAAAGCTTCATCAAAGTGATGGATGAAGCATGTGGTGCTCAGCGTACGAACGTTTCATTCAGCAATGGCGTGTACGACGTGTCAGCAGACGGCAAGAAGACTCACTTTGACACCACGCCAACCAAGCCCACTGTGCCTTCGAGCCCGGGCAACCGGTCTGGCTTCGGCCTCGCTGCCCTGGCGCTGGGTTCACTGCTAGCAAGCGGTGCCATCGGATTCGGAGTTGGACGTTTCTTGCGGCGATAACAATTGCAAAGTTGATGGTGGGTCTACCGTTGGTTTTGGACTGTCCTGATCTGATCCAAAACCTCGACCCACCTCGCGGTCGCCTACAAACAAAACAAACTGACAAGCATACAACCGAATTTATTTGTAAAACTATCGACTCAACAGCCATTTCCCGTTTTGAACTGTGTTTGACAACGAATAGGTTTACTCTAGCAAAGCCGAATGCTAAATGCATGGATTTAATTGTGCAGACTACGGCTTGCGTTCGAAGCACAAGTTACAAGCAACAGACAATTCGCGCATGCCAAGCATAGCACCTCCACAATCACTTGCGGTCCAAACAGGTAGCCCGGATGTATTTGTGATGACACTGTTTCCGTCGTGTGGAGACTATCTGTGGCAATGATGGCACGGATGCCATGGATCGTCGAAGGAACAGGTTGCGGACTAGATGCTGCGGACATTCAACAGCAAAACAGCAACCGACGAACATTCCTTCCATCACGAACCATCCTGACAGTCACGGGCCAAACTGTTGCGACGAAATGCCTCCACATTTCCGGCATCTTCGCCACACAACGGACCACCGACCACCGACCACCGACCACCGACCACGGCTGCTGTCTGCTCGTCTGCTCGTCTGCTCGCTGCTCTGTCCCTTCTCCCATCTACTTCTAATCATACATACCCCATAGCAGTGGTCCGTCCCTTCTCCCAGTTACACTGCACAGCACTACGTTCTATTATACTGTCTACATTCTACATTCTACATTCACTTTCAGAGGCGTACGTAAGTAAGGAACTCTCAATTGGTTGAATGTATGGCACCATACAGCGTATGTTGTCGATGCTGTTGTCGATGCTGTTGTGATGCTGTTGTCGATGCTGTTGTCAATGCTGTTGTCAATGCTGTTGTCGATGCTGTTGCCGATGCTCTGCACCGTCTGTATGTTGTGGTCAGTCGTCAGCCTGTCCAAAATAAATGTCTCTTGATGCCTGATCTGCCTGATGCCTGATCTGCCTGATGCCTGATCTGCCTGATGCCCCTAGACCCACCCTATCATACTCGAGTAGACTACTCCGAGTATGAACTATGATCCGATCCATCCAATCCATCCGCGCTGGAGAAGTCAGTCAAGTAAGTAAAGGCTGGTTGAGTGAATGAATGAGTGAGTGAGTCCTTGAGTGCGCTGACAGTGAGTGAGTGAGTGAGTGAGTTGAGTGAGTGCGATGACAGTGCGTAAGTGAGTGAGTGCGCTGACAGTGATTGAGTGAGTGAGTGAGTGAGTGAGTGAGTGAATGACGCAACCTCTCTTTCTTTCGCTGTGCTTGCTGCGCTGACGAATTCACTGTGAGGGAAGAAACTGACTGAGTGACTGACGACGAACGGACGAACGGACGGACTGACTGACGGACGGACGAACGGACTCACGGACGGACGGACGGACGGACGGACGGACGGACGGACGAACGGACGAACGGACGAACGGACGGATGGACTGACTGACGACGGACTCACGGACGGACGGACGGACTGACTGACTGAATGCGGTGTGCCGTGGAGTTGAGGTGAGGTGAGGTGACAGCGGTGGGTGAGGTGAGGTGAGGTGAGGTGTGAGGTGCGTTGCGGTGCGGTGGTTGGCGTCTGTATGTCTGTTTGTCGGTTTGTCTGTCGGTCTGGCTGTTGTTGTCTGTGTGCTGATCCAAACTCCTGATTCCTGACTCCTGACTCCTTCTCTCTCGTCATTCGATCGATGTTCCTTCCTTCCTTCCTTCCTTCCTTCCTTCCTTCCTTCACTCCTTCACTCACTCCTTCGTTCGTTGATCGGTTCGTTGATCGGTTCGTTGATCGGTTCGTTGATCGGTTCGTTGATCGGTTCGTTTGTTGTCTGCTTGTTTATGTGATGTCTGCTGATCGGTTCAGGTTGGGTTTGATTTGGTTTGGTTTGGAGGGCAGGCAGTCCGATTGCTGGGCTACTAAGAAAACGGCAAACGCAAACCCGCACGAAAAAAAAAGCGGAGTGTGCACGCCGCTCTCGATCGGCGTTGCTGCTGCACTGGCGGTCGGAGTACGCGAACGCAGTTGCGAGTGAGGCCCCGGCTGTGTCGGAACCACTTTGTGTGGGCGCATTGCGGTGACATCTCCCGGCATGGGGAATCGTTCAAGTAGACCGTCCCACCGCCACGAAGAGCGGCAGTCGCGAAGGAGAGACAACGGCCGACGCCGCGGTCGTAGTCGCAGCAGGCGACGCAATAATGAGAATCAAGGCAGCCAAGCAGATCAAGTTTTCTACTGCACATGCCCTGGTTGCCATCAGACTGTTCGACCACCAGAAAATCATGACCGATTCGCGTGCCCTTCGTGCCGGTATATCATTCAAATCCCCAAACCGTGTCTCGTCCGGTGCCCCACTTGCAACAGTGTACTTCGGTCCCCAGCTGGTGAGTCGATCCTGCATAAAACATGCCGTCAGTTCCAAATGTCCCGCTTGTTGTTTCGCGGAAGTGAATGCTGTTTCCTTCACATGTGGCGTAGGCGCCCTCAACTTCAACTGTCCTTGCGGCACGAAGTTGAGACTACCCCGAAGCGAAGAGTTCTGGCAGTGTCACATGTGCTACAACCTGAACCAAAAGAAGGTCCACTGCACCATGTGCGGCTGCGCGAAACCTTCTGAAGAGGATGACGCGGCTTTGGGGAAGCTGCAGGGCACGGTAGAACAGAAGCACAACCTTCGCCGCGCACAAGCAGCACGCAACATGAAACAGCAGTGGAAACGATATGTGTCAGATAGTAAACTGCGGTGGTACGCTGTGAATGCAGCGCAAAGCCGTGCATCATGTTTGTTTGGCTCACGACCGCTTTTGCCCGTCTCTTCAAGGTGCAACCTACAGATGAAATGGAATACTCCACATCACATCGACGAAGCATTCGCCGCAACCTTAGGGGTGAAAAAGCTCAAAGACTTACTCATTCAGTTAGACTGCACAATGCTCGGTGGTCGGTCTCGAGCCTGAACACAGCCGTTTGCGTCAGCCGTCGATTTGTGCTCAAATGTCTGCCGCACTCTGCCACAGGCGCGTCAACTCTCGTCGAGTCCTGCATTGAGAAAAAGGACTTAGAGAAAGAGCTGGTGCGATATGTGCAATCGCTCCATGAAGAAAAGCCCGCCGTGCTCTTAGGCCTGCTGCAACGACATCAAATGGACGCCAAAAATTGCGTTGAGAAGCAAGATATAATTCGCTGCGTACGTGTGCCATGCGTGTGCCACGGTCACTCCCAAAGTGAGACCATGCGCTCCAACCTCGTGACCGACGGAACGTCTCGATCTCTGGACAGGTGCTGTGGGCAACAGTGTTTTCTGAATCTAGCACCGGCTGGGTGAGAACGCTCCGATCACGAGGCGGTCAAAGGGGAGTGGAATTGGATTTCATAGCGGCAACAAAGTGGAGTCTAGACGTAAGCCAGTGCCGTGCTGGCGTCATTGAGCGGATCCAGGAAATTAAGGATCAGCCTTTCCGCACCAAGGTGTGGTTGCTATGATTGTTGCTGGACCGCACCGGACAGTGGCATCACGTTCCTCCTTGTTGATGTTCAGGTCCATTGGTTCCGAATGCACATCGCAAAACATGTGAGGACACCATGGTCGGACGGCCACATTCGCGTCCGAGTCAGGCGATCACAGATTTTATTTGACGCGTTCAGTGAGTTCCAACGTTTCACGAAAGGCGATTTGAAAAAGTTCGTACTACATTATGTGCGCGCGCGTATAGTCAGTTACTAAAGGGCTTGTGTTCTGCATGCAGACCTTTTGTGTACGAATTCGTTGGCGAGCCAGCCATCGATGCAGGAGGCGTCGCTCGCGAGTTCTTCCAAGTCCTTAGCAATGAAATATTCAACGTGAATTTTGGACTTTTCAAGTACAGCAACAAAAATCAAATTTGCTACACCGTCAATCCGGCCTCTGGTGCGGCTGCTTCGATATTCGTTGCGTCGCTTCTACAACACGTATCACAACACTCGCGTGTTCGTTGCGTAGGCATCGCGAACTCCTTACACCTTGCTTATTTCCGGTTCGTTGGCCGGATATTTGGCAAAGCGCTTCTGGAGCAGCACATCATCAGTGGACATTTTACCGTTCCCATTTATAAGCACATGTTGGCGTGCGTGTCCATACGATATTATTGCTCGTTCAATGTCAACTGGTGCTTGACCACATTTCTAAACTCGGCAGGTATCCAATCGACCTTCCCGACCTTGATTTCGTCGATGAAGAAGTCGCTCGAAACCTCCGTTCTGTTCTGGAGTTGAGTAACGATGAGGTGGTCTTTGCGTTTCGTGCATTCGTGAGGTCTGGTGGGTCCACATCAATGCGTTAATGTTTCCCTTGTCGTGATGCCTCGTGTGAAAAGGTTGAAGCGTTGGGATTAGATTTCACCGTGACCGAAGAAATTTTCGGGGAAGTGCGGTGTGTGCCATTGTGTGAAGATGGGGACGGTCGAGAAGTCGATGGGACCAACCGTACAGAGTACGTCGCTGTCGGTTTTATTCCGCGCGGTGTCACCTGTTTCGTGAGGTCTGTTGCAATCTAATTGGTGGCTGGGTTAGGTATGTGCAATTGATGCTGAAACAACTTGTGCTCAACAACTCAAAAGCACAGCTCGGAAACTTCCTGGCCGGGTTTTACGAGGCAAGTCGTCAAATCTACTCATCTCAGCTTCAAGTATCTCGACCCTCACATATGTTTTTTCGGTCAGGTAATTCCTGAGCACCTGCTCACTGCGTTCGATTTCCAAGAACTCGAGCTCTTGCTTGGGGGATTGCCTGTTATTGACGTGGAAGACTGGAAGAACAACACGGTCTACACGGGCAAATTTTCACCAGAACACGAGGTGCGCTGTTTGTCAGAATTTCCTGCGCGCGCAGCCTTGGCACATAAGCCGCCATGCCACTGACTGCTGAACACAGGTCGTCGCGTGGTTCTGGGAGGTGGTACAGTCGATGTCCCAAGTTCAAAAGGCGCGGCTGCTACAGTTTGGGACCGGGACAGCATCCGTCCCAGTTATTGGATTTGCGGGTATGTTTGGGTTCGATCGGGACAGTCGTTGTATGGGTTGATTTGACGCGCTGTTGATGTGTGTGGTCAAGGCCTGGTCTCCAACAAAGGCACGGTGTCGCGATTCACACTTAAAGGAGTGGCGCACAACAAGTCCCCATACCCGACTGCTCATACGTACGTCACACTGGTCAATATCACCGCCATGCATGGCATAGTCATTGTTCTTGCTTCGTTCGCGATGTCACAGGTGCTTCAATCGTATCGATCTTCCGGTCTACGCGTCCAAAGAAGCGCTTCAAACGCATCTTATTGCCACAATAGAAGCGCCGGTGACGGGGTTCGGGCTGGAATAACAGGCAGCTAACAACAGCGAAAGGTGATCGATTGTGTCATTCGTCGGCCGTGCTATACTGGAATGGGGTTTCGACGCACTATTGTGACGAGTGGAGATTGTAACACTTTTTTAAATAAAGCGTCCATCATGCCCTCACGGCCCGTGGCGGTGGCACTTTTTTCACTGCTTAGCTGGCTCGACACTGACGGCGGTCGCCGCAACGGGCTGGGCAGTCGGGTAGGCCTGGGCCTGGGCGGCAGGGTAGGCCTGGGCGGCAGGGTAGGCCTGGGCCTGAGCGGTAGGGTAGGATTGAGTCTGGGGCACGGCGTATGCGTTGCCAGTTGTTGTGGTTGTCATGACAACGCGGCCAGACTGTGCGGCAGCAGCTGCGGCGGCGAGAGCAGCCATGCGGCGTTGGCGAACAATGACTCCGGCGATAATGGCGATAATGATCAGAACGATGATGATCGGGGCGCCCCAGTAGTACCAAGTACCGCCAGCAATAACGGCAGGTGCGAATCCCCTGTGAGAAAGGCAACATGAACAACACAATATTGTGAGACCAACACGAGCTGCTGCATCGGATTTTGTTACCAACGTACGAGTAGTAGTAATAGAAGGAGTAGTAGTAATAGTAGGAGTAGTAGTAATAGTAGGAGTAGTAGTAGTAGTAGTAGTAGTAGTAAGAGTAGTAGTAGTAGTAGTAGTACCTACAATCAAAACGAAGTCGGTCAACGAGTTGAAAGTCAGGCAGGACTAATGACGAAGTTGGCGAGCCTCACCCTTCAGCGAGCGACTGCTGGCACAGAAGTACGACAAACGCCAAAAGGAGTTGCAGCTTGGTGAAAGCGGAGGTGAGCATTGCGCTTGTTGGTGACGGAACGATGAGCTGTCAAGTTATGTTCTGACGAATGTGGAGAGTGAGGGGGGCGAAATCATGAAGGAAACGACGCAGCAACAAAACCCGCAAAACCAAACAAGGCGAGGTGGTGACTTTGACATCGGCAACAACCAAGACTTCTTGACCGGGCGCTGCGAAACTGTATTGTATTGCTGTCAGCAATCGTAGTCCAAACAACACTTGCAAATCAAGGAGCAAGTAAGCAGGGGAACAAGCAAGTAGTAAGTTGCAAGTGATCGGCACAATTACTGTGACAGCGTCGGCGCGGATACATGCCCACACAGCCGCCGGGAACTGCCACGAAGCAATACACGCGCGCGCGCACGCACACAAACGTATCTACAGAGGGTGACGCGTCGACAGACAGACAGACAGACAGACAGACAGACAGACAGACAGACAGACAGACAGACAGACAGACAGACAGACAGACA
>ENA-OWNT01005426-OWNT01005426.1-seawater-metagenome-genome-assembly--contig:-NODE-5426-length-10518-cov-2.786994_pt1 | contig 10518 bp, 6 predicted proteins | sample MGYA00238136_ERZ651165 | MGnify/ENA primary metagenome ERZ651165 (study PRJEB26861, sample SAMN08777766) | seawater metagenome | isolation source: coastal seawater | place: USA: Florida | collected...
TTGAGCACCGCCCCCACCCGGGCGATCGAGGCGTCGTTGACACCGTTGGCGAGGTCGCCGGAGCCGAACTGGCCCGCCACCTCGAGCTCGCCGTGGAGCATGCCGAGGGTGGCGTCGACCGCCCCGTCGGCGGTGAACTGGGTGAAGCCGAAGGTGGGCGCCCGGTCGATGCGGAGGAGGATTCCGCCAGTGACGTCTTCGCTGCGGTAGGCCGTGACGAAGGAGTAGGCGGCCCGGTCGTCGACCTTCTCGTCGGGGTCGTTGACGAAGCCCTCGCTCTGGAGCTCGGCGGCGGCCTGGATGATGAACTGATCGCGGATCAGGTATTCCCACTGGAACCGGTCGGCCGTGTCGCCGTAGTCGGCGAAGTGGGGCGAGACGTGGATGCCGTCGTTGAGCAGCATCCCCGCACCCCAGTGCAGCGGCATGCGGCCGATCTTGAACCGCCCGATGGGCGTGTTCACGTCGCCCCAGGCACGCCAGAGGGTGAAGTCGCGCAGCGGCGCGGTCTCGTCGGTGCTCGAGGTGGGGGCCGACAGGCCGGTCTCGAAGGTGGGAGGAGGGTTGTCGATCAGGTAGGTGTAGTCGATGGGCTGGTCGCCCCACACCACGTTGTTCAGGCCGAGGAAGTCGACGTTGAGCGATACGTCTTCGCTCACCAGGAACCGCGGACGGAGCCAGAGTCGGTGCTCGAGGTAGGCCGACATGGCCTCCGACCGCTCGCCGAGCGTGCGGTCGAGCGACAGCGTGTCGAAGAGGCGGCCGCGGGCTCGATAGGAGCCCTCGAACTGTGCCTCGGCCGCGCCTGCGTCGGGCGCCAAGAAGGCGAGCCCAGCGAGGAGAGCGGCCAGCGAGCGACGTGTCGACGTTCGGTGGGGCACGTTCCCCGAACAGGGGCGGCAGATGGACTGGGTCAACACGTTCTCCGAGCGTGGCAGCACGGCACCTAGCACCCAGCCCATGGTGCGGGCAACCAGCTGGTCGCGTTGTGACTGGACATGACGCGTGCTTTGGGGGAAGCTCAGGGCTCACCTGGCGGTGGAATGGACACGACAGAAGCCACGACCGACCCCGCGGGCCGGGGGGTCGACCCCCTGGTGGGCAAGGTGTTGGGTGGTCGCTTCGAGATCGAAGCCCTGATCAACCGTGGGGGGATGGGCAAGATCTACAAGGCCACCCAGAAGCCCCTCGGGCGTGCGGTGGCGCTCAAGGTCCTCGACATCCACGACGACGGCTCCGAGTTCCGCGAGCGGTTCTTCCTCGAGGCCTCGCTGTGCGCGAAGCTGGCCCACCCGAACACCATCCGGATCTTCGACTACGGCACCACCGACGACGGCATCTACTTCATCGCGATGGAGTTCATCGCGGGGGAGTCGCTGCAGCAGCTCACCCAGCGAACCGGCGCGATGGACCCGCTCCGTTCCGTGCATATCGCCAAGCAGATCGCCGGAGCCCTCGCCGAGGCCCACGACTGCGGCATCGTGCACCGGGATCTGAAGCCGGGCAACGTGATGGTCACCGCCCACGGCGAGAACGAGTTCGTGAAGGTCCTCGACTTCGGGCTGGTCAAGGAGCTGGGCAAGGAGTCCGAGCTGTCGCGCACCGGAACGGTGCTGGGCTCGCCGCTCTACATCTCCCCCGAGCAGGTTCACGGCGACGCGGTCGACGGCCGGGCCGATCTCTACACGCTGGGGCTCATCCTCTACGCGATGCTCATGGGGCGCACCACCTTCGACCGAGGCAACCCGCTGCACGTGCTGATGCAGCAGACCCAGAAGAAGCCGCCGCCGTTCCGCAAGGCCAACCCCAACGCCAGCGTTCCCGAGGCCCTCGAGTGGGTGGTGATGCGCTGCCTCGAGAAGAAGCCCGAGCGTCGGTTCTCCTCGATGCACGAGCTCATTCGTGCGCTGAAGGCCTGCGAGAAGGAGCTGCGCGGCGAGGTCGAGGATCTCGAGCTGTCGCTGCAAGACGGCCTGCTGGTGCTGCCCGAGGGCCTCGAGGTGAGCCACGAGGTGCGGGTGCAGCCGCAGACCTCCACCACCACCAAGCTGCTGTCCCACGACTCACCGTCGCAGTCCACGCTGATGAGCTCGCGGCCGATGAACACCTCCACGATGGTGCTCCTCGGCGGCGGCAGCATGGTGGGGCTGGGGCTCGTGGGCATGGGGGTCGTGCTGCTCGCCCTCGTCGCGGGTGCCGTGGGCTGGTCGATGCTCGGCGGAGACGAGCCGCAGGTGGTCGAGGCCCCCAAGCCCCCGCCGGTGCAGCCCAAGGTCATCGAGCGGGTGGTCGAGGCTGGGCCCGAGAAGGTCGAGGTCACCCTCACCAGCGAGCCGGCCGGTGCCGATGTCGAGCGCGACGGCGTCGTCGAGGGCACCACGCCGTTCACCGTCACCCTCGAGGAAGGTGAAGAGTGGACCGTCGTGGTCTCCGCCAAGGGCTACGAAGACCGCACCGTGCGGCTGTCAGCCGACGTGCCGAGCCCGTCGGTGAAGCTCGATCAGGTGCGCCGCAGCGTGCCCACCCCACCCCCCGAGCCGGTGCCCGAGCCGGTGCCCGTGGCCGCCCCCGAGCCGGTGCCGGTGCCCGAGCCCGCGCCCGAGCCCAAGCCGAAGTCTCGGGGTGATATGCGCGATCCGTGGGAGGACGAATGAATCTGGCGGTCGCCTACGCGATCACGGCCTCCGTGGCCCACGCCCAGGACACCGCTGCCGAAGACCAGGAGCGAGCCAAGGTGCTGTTCGCCCAGGGGCAGGCGTTCTACGAGTCGGGGCGGTTCGAGGAGGCGGTGCAGGCGCTGTCGCTGGCCTACGACCTGTCGGGCAAGCCGCTGCTGCTGTTCAACCTCACCGCACCGCTGGAGCGGCTGGGGCGCTGGCCCGAGGCCCTGGAGGCGCTGGAGGGCTACCGTCCCTACGCCAAGCCCGACGAGATCGAGGAGATCGAGCGACGTCTCACCACCATCCGTGAGCGCGTCGAAGAGCAAGAGGCCAAGGATGCCGCCCTCGCCGAGGCGGGGGCCCGCTCCGGGCCGCCCGCGAGCGCCATCGTGCTGTTCGGGGTGGGCGCCGTCGGGCTCGGCACAGGCACGGTGTTCACCGCCCGTGCGCTGTCGGCGCGCTCGGAGTGGAAGGGCCTGTGTGCCGGCGACCCCGGGCTGTGCCCGGCCGAGGCCGACCCGACGGTCAAGCGCGACCGCACGAGCTCGGTCATCGCCGACATCAGCATGGTCGCGGGCGTCGCCGCCGTCGGCGGTGGCTTCGCCATCCTGCTGGGCAGCAAGAAGAAGAAATCGGCGAATCCGGAGGTCTCGCTGTGGATGGCGCCGACCCCCGCTGGGGCCTCTGCCGGGCTCGGAGGTAGCTTCTGATGGTGTGGTTGCTCACCCTCGCGGGCTGCATCCTCGGGCCGAAGCCCGAGGCCTGTTCGGCCAACAGCGACTGTCGTTCGGCCTTCGGGTTCGGCTACACCTGCGGCGAAGAGGGCTACTGCGCCGCCCCGGCGGTGTCCGACCGCTGCGCCGACACGTTCCCCGAAGACCTCCTCACCCGCCCCGAGAAGTACAAGAACGCCGTGGTGGTGGGCACCATCTACTCCAAGGAGTTCGACACGGTGCAGCGCCAGTCCACCGAGCTGGCCATCCGGCAATACCTCTCCGACGGGAACAACGACGCCTACCCCATCGCGGTGATCCACTGCGACACCGACGAAGACGTGGCCTACGCCGACGACCTCACGGTGGAGCAGGCCGCTGGCGAGGTCACCCGCATGTTCCAGCAGCTCGAGGTGCCCGCCATCGTCGGCCCGTCCACCAGCGACGAGGCCTTCGCCTCCTTCGACGCGATCAACGGCGGTGCGGCGGTCGTGGTGTCTCCGTCGGCCACCAGCCCCGAGCTCTCCACCGTCGAAGACACCCCCGCCGAGGGCTCCCCCGGCGTGTTCTGGCGCACGGTGCCCCCCGACGACCTGCAGATCTTCGCCATCGCCGAGGACATGCGTCTGCGCGGCATCAGCGACGTCTTCATCCTCTACGAGGACAACTCCTACGCCCAGCCGCTGGCCAGCGGGGTGGAGACGCAGCTCCTCTCGCGCGGCGTCACGCCACTCACCATGGTCTACCCGGGCTCGGAGCGGTTCGAGGTCACGGAGGTCCCCGACAACGCCGAGGTGCTGTTCATCAGCTCCCAGAGCGCCGAGGTCGGCAACTTCCTCGACCTCCTGGGCTCTTCGGCGGCCTTCGCGGGCAGCGTCTTCCTCACCGACGCCGCGGCCGATCCGGCCATCTTCGACGTGTCGGTGCAGGCGGAGTCGCTCTTCCCCGTGGTCCGTGGCACCCGGCCGCAGGTGCTGGTGCAGTACGACCCGTACACCAACTTCGTGGCCAACTACACCTCGGTCTTCCCCGAGGGGCCCCCGGCCACCACCAACGGCTTCGCCGCCTACAGCTTCGACGCCGGGTGGATGGTCCTGTTCGGGCTCGAGTGGGCCCGGGCGAACGGTCCGATCACCGGCGCCACCATCTCCGAGGGGCTGCTCCACCTGGGCAGTGGGGAGGAGACCCCCCTCAACATCAACGGCGTCCAAGACGCCCGCGCCGCCTTCGAGGGGGGCGCCGACGTCGATGTCTTCGGTGCCAGCGGCAGCCTGGACTTCGTCGACGGCGAGGTGAACTACCCCATCGAGGTGTGGACCCTCGGCGCCAGCGACGACTTCGTGGTCGAGCTGCTCTGCGAGCCCGGCGGGAGCTGTCAGCCCCCGTCGTGATCGCGCTGTGGGCGATGGCGCTGGCGTCGGCGGCGCCAGCCGAGGGGGCGTCTCCGGCGGCCCGGCGCACCCTGGTAGGGGAGGGCGTGCTGGTGGGGGCCGGGGCCTTCGGTCTGTCGGCCTCGACCGTGGCCGGGGCCGGCACCGGCGTCGGCTATGCGGACTGGGCACCGGTGGGGGCACTGGCCGGGGCGGGCGGTGGATGGTGGCTCTCCCGGCGGAGGCCGTGGAGCGAGGGGCAGGCCATGGCCTTCACCACCGCGCAGACCGTGGTGGCCGGCAACGCCCTGGGCTGGTCGTCGGTGGGCGGGCTCGGCCCGGGGGCCGGCTGGATCGGCCTCGCGGGGCTGGGGGCGGGCTCCGCGGCCGGGTGGCAGCTGGCCCGTGCGGACATCGCGGCGGGGGATGTAGCCATCGCCCGGGCCGGCATGCTCTGGGGCGGGCTCGCCGGGGTGGCCACTCGCTTCGTCGCGAAGGGGGCGACCCCCGACCGGAAGGCCGACGTCACGACGGTGCTGGTGGGGGCCGACCTGGGGCTGGTGGCCGGGCTGCTGGTCGCGGCGCAGCCGGACCGTCCGACCCGCGACCGCGTGGTGCGGGTACAGCTGGCGGGGCTCGGCGGAGCCGGGGCCGGGCTGGCGGTGGGCCTCGGGCTGCACGGTGCGGGGCTCGGCAACGAGCGTTCCCCCTTCGCTGGCGCCGCCCTGGGGGGGGCTGAGGGGCTCGGCGTGGGGGTCGCGCGCCTGGGGCCTCCGGTGGATGGAGGGGTCGGCGTCGTTCCCACAGAGCACGGCGGGTGGACCGTCGCCTGGGACGGTCGCTGGTAGCCTGCTATGTACGCGGCTTGGAGGCGTCCATGACCAAGCTGCTCCCCCTGCTCCTGCTCGCGGCCTGCGGGGGCGACAAAGACGACGCGGCCACCCCCGCCGACCCGACGCCCACGACGACGACGACGACGACCACCACCACGGTCACGACCGACACCCAGGCCACCGACACGGGCACGCCCCGGTCCGAGCCGGGGGAGCTCACGGTGGGCTACGCCGAGACCCGCATGCTCATCCCGGTGGGCATCGGCACCGCGGGCTTCAGCCCCCTCGGCGTGCCGGCGGATCCCACGCCCTTCTCCTCCTACCTGTTCCCCGGAACCACCGGCATCCACGGTCACCCCGACATGCGGGCGGTGGCCGTGTCCCGCGGGCCCGATCACACCCTGGTCTTCCTCCGGGTCGACATGATCGGCGTGTTCTCGCAGCTGCGCCGCGCGGTGCTGAACGAGCTGGAGGAGCGCACCGGCCGGGACATGCACGACCAGCTCGTCATCGGGGCCACCCACACGCACGCGGGTCCGGGGCGGGTGGTCGATCTCGGAGGTCCCTTCGAGCTCATCACCGACACCTTCTTCCCCGAGCACTACGAGCGCATGGTCGACGCCATGGCCGACACCGTGGAGGGCGCACTGAACGACATGCAGCCCGGCCGGGTGGGCACGGCCTTCGCCAACGGCGAGGGCTCGATCAACGATCGCCGCTGTGAAGACGGCCTCGACTACGTCAACGGCACGCTGCCCGTCGTGGCCATCGAGCAGGGTGGCGAGCTGCGGGCGGTCATGATGGCCTACGCCATCCACGGCACCATCCACGGCATCGACGAGTTGCTGCTCTCCCAGGATGTCTCCGGCGGCATCGAGCACGCCACCTCCGACCGCCTCGGCGTGCCGGTGATGATGTTCAACAGCTGGGGCGCCGACATGTCCCCCGGCGACCCGGCGGTGCCGACCCAGCCCGGCGCGGTGCTCCCCGGGGGCTCCGAGCGCATCGCCTCCATCGGCCAGGCGGTAGCGGGCGATGTCGAGAGCGTCATGGTGGAGCTCGAGTGGACGACCGATCCCGACCTCTGGGCTCGCACGATGACCACCCCGCTGAATCGCGAGGTCATCGGCTACAGCGACGGGGAGTTCGAGTACGAGTACGGCGCGGTCTACTGCACCGCCGAGGGTGACTGCGACCCCACCACCGTCGAGGACGGCCTCGACGGCCGCTGCCTCGCCTTCGAGGAGGAGTTCCCCGCGCCCTCCCAGACCGAGTTCACCGTGGGTCAGCTCGGTGGCCTGCACTTCGTGACCTTCCCGGGGGAGCCGGGCACCATCCTCGCCGAGCGGGTGATGGACGGCATCGGCCAGTGGACGACGGATCCGGTGATGTTCATCGGCTACAGCCAGGACTACATGGGGTACTCCATCCTCGAAGAGGACTGGTGGCAGGGGGGCTACGAGGCCTCCGGAACGTTGTGGGGCCCGAAGCAGGGTGAGTACCTTGCCGACGAAGCCATCAAGGTCTACGGCGAGGCGGTGGGTGAGCTGCCGCCCACGACCGATCGGCCGGCCGACCTCGCTGCCTTCGACGAGCCGACCTACGACCCACGGGTCGCGGACACGCCCGTGGGCCTGGGCACCGTGGTCACGCCACCGGCCCCCAAGGTCGCCGGCACCGACATGGTCACGGTCACGGTGGCCGGCACCGATCCCTGGCTGGGCGCACCCATCGCGACCCTCCAGTCCGCCGATGGCACCCCGGTGCTGCGTGGGAACGGGCAGGCGTGGACCTCCGACGACCCGCTGTTCCGGGTGCATCTCGCGGTCGACCCGCCCTACACCTACGCACAGGAGCCCACTGCGCGCTCCTTCTTCTGGACGTTCTCCTTCCCTGCGGCGCACCCGGTGGTCGGCGCGGGGCCGACCCTGAGCGGGAGCTACCGGCTCGAGGTGGCCTTCCCGGACGGCACCACCACGGCCACCGATGCCTTCACGGTGAGCCCGTGAGCGACGAACTGGACCTCTCCGCCCTCCGGGCCTCCCTGGACCGCATCGACCGGCAGCTGGTGGAGGCCTTGGCCCAGCGCCAGCACGTGGTGCAGCAGGTGGCAGCGCTGAAGCTGGCGCAACCGGTGGCCTTGCGCGACCGGCCTCGGGAGGAGGCGCTGCTGACCCGCCTCACGGGCATCGCCGACGAGGTCGGCGCCGATCCGCTCCTCGTGACGCGCGTGTACCAGGAGATCCTGGCCTACTCGGTGCGCTGGCAGCGGCAGCGGCTGGTGGAGCAGGGGCAGCCCGTGGCTCCCGAGGTGGTGGTGTCCATCCAGGGGCGCCCGGGGAGCTACTCCGACCAGGCGGCGCGGCGGCACTTCGCCACCCACGCGGCGCCGGTGGTCTTCCAGGGCCACGACAACTTCCGCTCCCTGCTGGAGTCGGTGCGTGACGGGCGGGCCCGCTATGGCCTCCTCCCCATCGAGAACACCACGGCGGGGAGCATCGCCGAGGCCTACGATCTGCTGGCCAGCATGGACCTCCACATCGTGGGGGAGGAAGTCCAGCCCGTAGCGCACTGCCTGATCGGGCTGCCAGGGGCCACGGTCGAGGGGCTCACGTCGGTGTGGAGCCACCCACAGGCGCTGCTGCAGTGCGGCCGCTTTCTCGGCAGCTTGCGCGGCTGCACCCCCCGTGCCTGGACCGACACCGCCGGGAGCTGCGAGCGTGTGGCCGCCGAGGGGGACCCGTCCCAGGGGGCCATCGCGGCGGAGCTGGCGGCGGAGCTGCACGGCCTACAGGTGCTCCAGCGAGGCATCGCCGACCAGACCGCCAACTTCACCCGGATGGTGGTGGTGGCAGCAGAGCCCGAGAGCTTCGACCCTCGCATTGCCTGCAAGACCTCCCTCCTCTTCGCCACCCGCCACGAGCACGGGGCGCTGCTGCGGGCGCTCCGCTGCTTCGACGAGCACGAGCTGTCGCTGTCGCAGCTGCAGTCACGCCCTCGGCCGAACGCCCCCTTCGAGTACCTGTTCATGGTCGATCTGGAAGGGAACCTGGCCGACCCGTCGGTCGCCGCGGCGGTCGACGCGGTGGCGGAGCACACCAGCTACCTCCGAGTGCTGGGGACCTACCCGGCAGCCACGGGGGCGGCGGCGCGACCGTCTCGCCCGCGGCGGCAGGCGCCTGCGGCGGCCCCTTCCGTTGCGCCTCGCCGCGAGGTGTCGGTGCGGGGGATGGTCGTAGGAGGCGGCTCCCCGGTATGGCTCCGATCGGGCCCCGACCTCCACCAGGCGGCCAAGGCCTGCGTCGATCGGCACGACATCATCTGGGTCGGTCCACTGGAGGAGGTAGCGGCGCTGCGCTCCATCACCGACCAGCCCGTGGGGGCGCCGGTCACCGTCGCCACGGCAGCCCGCGCGGCGGAGCAGGTCGATCTGCTCGTCGTTCCTGCGGCCGCCATGGCCGACGACGTGCTTCTGGCCACGGTCGGCGCCCTTCACGTTCCCGTGCTGCTGCTGCGGTCGCCCATGGCCACCACCGAGGAGTGGCTCGCGGCCGCCGACCGCATCCGGGCCGCCGGGAACCGCGCCGTCATCCTCGGTGAGGGGGGCGTGGCGCGAGGTCCGGGCCTCGCAGCGCCCCCGACCATCGATCTGGCGACGCTGGTGGAGGTCACGGCCCATGCACCGGTGGTGGCGGTGGCCACGGAGGCCGTGGCCAGGGCGGCCATCGCCGCGGGGGCCAACGGGGCCTGGATCCGAGGGTAGCGACGCGGCGACCCCTCGAGGAGGGTCCGCCCTCGTTCTCGGTTTGACCATTTGGCCGAATTCGGTCATATGTGGATTATGGCTCGTCGCACCCTCACGTCCCGCCTTCTCCCTCGCGCCTTGTCCACCGGGCGTGTGGTCGGTCACCTGGGCGTCGCGGCGGCTCGTCGTCTTGCCCGCTCGGGGCGGAGAGCCCAGGCCCGCGCCGACGCGGAGGCCTTGGGGGAGGCGCTGGTGGGCGAGCTGGACGAGATGAAGGGGCTGGCCATGAAGGTGGGGCAGATCCTCTCCTACATGGACGTGGGCTTGCCCGAGGGCACCACCGCCAGGCTGGCGCGCCTCCAGCGGGGCGCTGACCCCCTCGACGTGGCCGTGATCCGAGCGACGGTCGAAGCACAGCTGGGGGCTCCGATGGGGGAGCTGTTCGAGCGCTTCGATGCGGAGCCGGTGGCGGCGGCGAGCATCGGGCAGGTGCATCGGGCCCGGGTGGGCGGCGAGGAGGTGGCGGTCAAGGTGCGGTACCCCAGCGTGGCAGCCACGTTGACGGGCGACTTCGCCCGGCTGGCCCCCGTGGCACGCATGGCCGGGCTGGCCACCGCGGTCGACGGGCAAGCCCTGCTGGCCGACCTTCGCGATCGGATGATCGAGGAGTGCGACTACCGCCGTGAGGCGGCCTGGCTCGAGCGCTTCGGCGGGGTCGTGGCCCCCTTGCCCGACGTATCGGTGGTGTCGGCGGTGTCCACGCACTGTGCCGAGGGCGTGCTGACGACGCGCTGGGCCACCGGGGTGCCGCTCTCCGAGCCGGTGCCCATCGACCAGCGGGCGGCCGTGGCGGAGGCGCTGGCGGCCTTCCTGTTCACCTCGGTGTCGGCGGGCCTGCTCCATGGCGACCCGCACCCCGGCAATGTGCTCGTGCAGCCCCAGGGCATCGTCATGCTGGACTTCGGAGCGGTGGTGGAGCTCCCGGTGTCCGTGGTCGACGGGTGGTTCGCGCTGATCGAGGCCGTTCGGGCCGACGACGTGGTCGGTCTGCGTCGCGTCGCGGTCGACCAGGGGCTCACCCCCCGGCCCGAGCGGGTGGACTGGCCGCACCTGCTGGCCTTCTGGCGGTTCCTACTCCGGCCGGCGCTGCCTGGCGTCGCTCGCTACGACCGGGCGCTCCTGACCCACGCCCGACGC
>ENA-OWNT01005427-OWNT01005427.1-seawater-metagenome-genome-assembly--contig:-NODE-5427-length-10517-cov-4.347893_pt1 | contig 10517 bp, 15 predicted proteins | sample MGYA00238136_ERZ651165 | MGnify/ENA primary metagenome ERZ651165 (study PRJEB26861, sample SAMN08777766) | seawater metagenome | isolation source: coastal seawater | place: USA: Florida | collected...
CGTCGTCGCCGCGGTTCGTTCGTTCGTTCGTTCGTTCGTTCGTTCGTTCGTTCGTTCGTTCGTTCGTTCGTTCGTTCGAACGGTTCCCCGCGAAAGATGGATCCGCGGAACGACGGACGCCGGACGACGGACGACGACGACGACGGACGACGACGACGACGTAGGCACGATGATGGCCGATACACCGGGCAGATGGTGCTCGACATGAACTGCATCATTCGTTTAGGCGGGAAGTGGGGTGGCGGGAAAGGTGGGAGGTGGAGTGCTCATGCGATGAAATCGCCGCTTCAGTGCAACGACGGCAGTCAGTCAGTTTGTCCTGGCATGAAGATGTCCGCACCCCGCTGCCGTGGCGTGCTCCTCGAGTCGACGTTTGAGGACGTGTTCTGTTCGGGGTGTGTAGATTAAGAGGCATGGGGTTGACACGGCAGCTGTGCTTCGCGCATTGCATTGAGGAGCGCGTGAATGCCAGCGAAGAGCCGTGCGAGGCGCCGAGCCCAATCGCGGGGATGGATACGCAGGTGCCAACGCAAACGGTTTCTATTCTGCCCGCAGGCGATGCGAGATCCGTGGGAAAATGCTCCTTTTTTTCTTGAGATCACGTGTATAGGTGACGCAATCGCGGGCAGTCTCAACTGAAACGGAGTGCAATGTTGCAGGAAACAATTGAGTATGAGCCGCCAGAGTGGACATCCGACGTCGGGTTCAAGCAGCGACCGGCGCATCGGGTCAAGCTGGCACAACTGCCGACGCCGATCCAGAGATGGTTCCTGCCAGGTGCTCCGTATCCAAATGAACTTGCTGACGTGGAGTTGTATCTGAAGAGAGACGACATGACGGCTTCGGACGTGTCTGGCAACAAAGTCCGCAAATTGGAGTTCTTGATGGCAGACTGCCGCTTGCAGAAGCAAAAGTACGACTCCGTCGTCACCATTGGAGGCACGCAAAGTAACCACGCACGTGCCACGGCCGTCATCGCACGTCAGTTGGGATACAAGCCGCACCTCATTCTACGCGGAGACTTGGCATCGAAGGAATACGACTCGACGCACGGCGAATCTTTGGCGGGAAATTTACTCTACGACCGATTGGTAGATTCCACGGTGCACCCCGTGTCTGTTGCGGACTACGTAGCAGCTCCTGGCGGGTACGCGACTGTTCATGACTGCGCTCATTGCAACACAATGTGTCTCTGCGTTGCGCAGTGCCCACTTCTCGCACGATCCTTCATTCTCATGTGCAAAATTGTTTTGGTATGCTTCTTGTTTCTGTCATCAGATCCGACGGGCTGTGTCTCCGTCTCGCGCAAAAACTAAGAGATGAGCAAGGTTTGAAGCCCTACGTCATTCCAATGGGAGGCTCCAACGCCATCGGTTTGTGGGGCTATTTAGAAATGGTGCGAGAGCTAGTCGCACAACAGGCACAGTTTGGAGTGCACTTTGACCACATCGTAATGGCTTGTGGATCTGGCGGCACGGCCTCTGGCATTGCCTTGGGCTTCCGGTTGTTGCAGCTCAAGAAAGCCCTAGGGGGTGCGAAGCCGCCACACATCCATGGTGTTTGCGTGTGCGACACGCCCGAGTTTTTCTACAAGCACGTGCGCGAAGTCATGGAAGAAAGTGGTCTATCGATCACAGGTCGTCTGTCTACTGAGGCCGAGCCTGGCGCCAACGCCCCGGCACTTGGTGATCCAACCGAGTGGCTGTCGCTTTACAACGGGAAAGGGCTTGGGTCTGTATTCGGAGTTAACTTGTCGCTACCGCTGACAACGCATACTGACTGGCTATTTGTGTGCAATAACAGGTATGGCAAGAGCACTCAAGATGAGCTAGCGTATCTCTGTGCCGTGGGACATTCTTCCGGCATTGTGTTCGATCCAGTGTACGAAACCGTTTGTTGCTCGTGGTGCGACAAAATCACAGCGTGACCTCATCCTCGTCAAATGCTCGCGCACCGTCACGTGTAGGTACACACTGAAGGCTCTGTACTTCATGGCGCGATTTGGACAGAGTAAAATGGGCATCAAGCCAAATGAAAAGGTGCGCTTGCGATGTTTATGAAGCATATTCGTGCGATTGCCAGTGACACACCCGTGTTGGTGCACGTAATAGGTTCTCTTCGTGCACACGGGTGGCACCTTCGGGGCTTACGCAAAGAAGGATAACCTCGCGCGTGTCAATCACGAACTCAGCTTTGGCGGCGCAGCAAAGAGTGGGCTCTAACGTAACATGTATGTGAAACTAGCCTATGTGTTTTAGTTGTGCTGAATGAAGTTATATATGTTTTCCAGCAACTCGACGGCACTATTTGCGCGTGTCTGGCACCTTCACGCGCCCCACACGTGCAGAGTCGACGCGATCATTATCGGGGAGGGATGGAGAGAGCCTCCGCAAAATCCTTGTCCAACTTTCCCTTCGCCATCTCTGCAGACGAAGACTTGGAAGCGGCGTCCAGGATTTTGCTGAGGTGCGGCTTGTCTGTTAAATTCTTTGGCGTGAACTTAAATCGCGAGGCGTCTTTTTCGTTTGCGGCCAAGTAAGAAAAGTCCAGCGCTTCGAACGGGAGGTCCTTCGGCAAGTTGACGCAGTCAGAGATCTGCGAGTCAATTAAGCGCACGCGTAGGGCTGCTTTGTCAGGCGCAAGTTTGAGCTTTTTCTTTGAATCACGCAAGTGCCTGAGTTCATGTTGAGCAGACAATCCTTGAGCAAGAAATGGATGTAATTCGACACAAAGCCATACGACGACAACTCACGCTATAGCCTGAGCGGGCGTTCGGCCAGAGCTCATGGCTTCCGACAGAATATCTAGATCTACAGGGCCTTTGTATATCGGCAGAATGTACGCTCCCGTGGCAACGTATGGAGTGCCAGGAGAAAATATGGGCAGCGGAGACCATCCAAAAGATTTGACGGCCACAGGTGGCTTCTTGGGCTGCAGCAATAACCAAACAATGTCAACAATGAACAACTGAAAATTACAATGTGTTGCAGATAGTGCGTTGATACCTGAGTAGCGTTGATTTTCACAGTGAAAACTTCCAGCACCACGATCATTTTATCATTGATAGAACCTTGAATTTCGGACTGGTTGAACTTCCAAGGCTCGTCGGCAAACTACACCAAAGCAAACAGCAATCGTACCAATTTAATCATCAACAATTTGGGTCGGAGAAGAGCACCAACCACAACTGTACCGATTGGTATCGCCGCGAACTTGTCCAATTATGAGCGTGGGTAAAGTGAACGTTGTCGCTGATTTTTCTGGTCTTTGAATAGTAGTTGCCCGGCGGCGACAGCGAATACACAACTTTGCACAATGAATTTGGTGCTCTGACGATTCCATCGATGGCGAGCAAGAGTCCGGCCAGTGGGTCAAACTGTGTCGTCCAAGTGCAAGTACCACTATTAGAAACGGATGAGCCGCACCGTCGGGAGCACAAAATATGCCGTACCTTCGCAGTCTGATAATAATTCATCATTCCAGTCGGCTTCGCTGGCTGATGGTTCCACCATACTTCAAACTCGGCCTGCGTGTCCACATCCAAATTGTTTGGGTTGTGCTTTTGGAAAGAGTCCAACACAGTCTCTGTGATGTCGCTGTGTCCACTTGCAACCATTCGCTCTAAACTCTTGTATCGCGTCTATGAAGGGCATTGACAAACGTTGAGCAGGAGGCCATTCACTCGCGGTCACAAAGCACAGCAGTATGCATGTACCTGTTCGCACAGCAACGGTTGGGCTCGTGTGGAGTCGTATACTCCGTCGGCATAACTTGGGAGCTTTTCAATCAGTTTTTCCTTCGTTGGGGCGTCGGCTCCCTCCGCTGACAGTAATGTGAGACCATCTGGGGCTGCGACAGCACGACGTATTCTCACCAGGACAGTTGCAGCTGATACCCGCAAGCAATTGTTGAGGCAGTCCGCGGTCAATGGCTCTTCGCGGCGCGGGGGGCTTTGCCACAATGGTAGCTGAAAGCACCCTTCGTTCAATAGAAAGTCCTGTCGAGCAAAATTAAGCACAGAACGGTAGTCGTGAGGATTTTACGTTGGTCATACGCCGAACAACGGCGGTACTTGTGGTGGCATGTGCCGGCGACCATGCGTACCTGGTGCGTGGACTCGGTTGGCTGCCTCTTGACGTCACGAGCGTCGACGAATATGTTCAGCAATGCATATCCAACGACGCGATATTCATGAGTCGCTGCCTCCACACTCTCGACGCGGATGATTAGTGTGCACGTCGGATCATAAAACCCTGTGTTGAGAATGTGCGGTGCAGTGAACTTTCGTTGCCAAGCTCTTCTTGGATGCATGCAATGGCGTACCTGCGTGATACTCCGTGCGGTGATTGTACACCGGGCTCAGAACCGGAGATTTCGAATCTGCGACTGCGTAGTGTTGGTCGCCAACCATCGCCCATGGAGGTCGTGAAGTCATCACCTTGTAGTTCACGCGCGCAACAGTGCAATGGGATGGGAGAAATCGGCACCCATCCAAATATATGTCGAATCCCGAATGCTTGTCGAACGGCTTCGCGTTGCCAGAAGCCTGCAGCACAACAGATCCCGTATCCAGTCAATATTTGCATTGCCAGAACATGGTTTTGGCCGCACGTACCACGCTTGGAACGGGGATGAACTTCGGGATGAAAGTGGTCCCAAGCCTAGGTCGGAACACAACATGAGTGGATATATAAAAGATGCAACCCCTGGCGCCCATACAAACACAAACCCGAATTCTTCGACTTTTGCCTTGGGCTTGGCAACATCTCCGAAGCCCGGTTTTGGAGCTACCAGCGCTGCTGTGGCATCCTTGATACCTTTGGAGTCCTTGGAACCGCCGCTCGAAAATGCCCTATTCATAAGCAACGTTGACCGCGCAAGTGCCTACAACAAACGTTTGCTGATAAGTTGCTGACGTCGCGCAATCAATGATTACCACGGAGCTCGACAAACCTTCAAGCTAATGCTGCTACGCTGTGCAATGCGAGCGCTTCTTTTTGCTTCCTCACTGAGTTCCTCCTGTGGAAGTTGGCAGTTGGCACACGACGGTTAAGGTATCACACGGCGTTGTAACCGAGAAGGATGCATGACACAACAGACCTTGGTCGGTTCTCCCATTTTGTCCAGGTCAGACTCCGAGAAACAGAGCTTGATGTTAATTTTGCCGCCATCAATGGACTTCAGAGCCTGCGCAATGGAAGCAATATTCTCTGGCATTTCCTTCAGCTCGATACTTTCAGCGGTCGGCTGTTTGGCTCCATTTAAGGTTGCTGCTTCTTTCAAATCATTCGTGACGTCGATGCCACCTTTAACATGGCACGTTCAAATAGATGTGATGACGGTACAGACCGAGACGGACATGGTGTCACCGCCATCATTCGTACCCCAGTTTTCAAACGCGCCACGTCGAGGCAGCGCCTCAACGGCACGGAACAGAAGCCAGATCTTATCGCCGGTCTGCAAGTTAACAAACACAGCACAATTGATCAGCCAATGAATGTGCCTGTTCATCAATGCACGGGAGCATTGTGTAAACCTGAAACCCTCCCTTGTCCTCCAACACGGCGTCTCTACTGAACCAGTTGGTGCCTTGAGATGGCTTCCATGTGTATCTAACATCTCCGGGACGGGACTTCCCGGAGTCAGGAGCTGCTGCTGCCACTGTAAAAGGCTTTCCGATGTTATCAAACTGTACGCCGCGCTGTCTCTGAGCTTGGATCACAATCTACAGCGTGCACACATTGCCAGTGTTCGTGTCAGAAAACTAGCTGCACTGTAACGCCACTTTCGGAGAGTGGTGAGCAGCAAACTCACTTTGATGTTGCCCATTCCCTTATTGTCGTTAATACGCAGCATATCAACGCGAACTCCAATACCAGATGGGCCCTTGCCTGGTTGGCTCTTAGTGTCTGCCGCAGGTGCTGGCGCAGCAGTTGGCTTGTTGCTATCTTGCTTGGCTTGACTGTTATCTTTGTCAGCAGGTGGCTTGAGAGCCTTGGCGTCCGGCGCCGGAGCTGGACCAGGGGCTGATGATTGTGCTTTTGCAGAAATGGCAGCCGGGGCCGGTGCCGGGGCCGGGGCCGGCGTTGGTTTCGAACCGTTCTCCAAAGCGTAGGCTGCCCTGCCGATTGCCGAAGAGTCCACAGACCATTGCTTGGACAGATTTTCGTCCAGTCCTAGCAAAACGGATGTTGAAGAATGAGTTTCATCCAAAAGGGTGATCAAAGACTTGCAGGACCCACCGTGGTACACTCGAAAGAATACTTTCGTTTTGGTGTTCTCATCAGTCACCGTCCTTCCCGCAAGAATCTGTGTTCAATGAAAACGCGCATGTCAAGTGCATAACTTCAATGCAATACGTCGTTGGTAGCAAGAAGTATGTTACCTTTGCAATCGTTCTTTCAGCAACTGGTGGCTGCATTAAGTGAAGCTGGTGAAACCCGGTTCGGAGTTTCAACTTTGTGCCCTCTTCTTTGAAGAGAGGGTACACAAACCACCCAATAGACAACCAACTCTGCTTCTTTCCCGTGAGGGTTTTGGTCTGCAACAAATGTATTTCCGTGAACTGGAAGTCACACCCTTCATGTTCGTGCCACGAAATGCATTTCAGTCAGTACCTGAACGTCAGAAACGACGCAAATTTTCTTGTCCGCCGCAACTTTGGTGTGCAAGTACTGGTATCTGTGCAGCAGTTGTGCAACGCCACAAAGATATCAAAAGGAGAAGTGGCAGAGGCGACACGAAAGGTGTACAGCTTGATGACGCACCCGTTGGTGGCACATAGCAACGTTCCAGCCTGCTCTGGCGCAGGTCCAGCATGTAGGTCTTGTCCAGGATTCATCTTCAATTTCGACGTCTTCATCTTCGTCAAAGGCTTCTGTCCCACGTAGAGACAGTGCACAAAACGCAAAGGGCCAGAGTACTGGGATGGAATACCCGACACAAAATCCAGTGCTACAACGATGCCTGAAAGTCGGTTTTGCATCAATGATGAATGCGGGTTCATGGAAGCAAGCAGGCACGGATACCATGGCGACGACCACACACCTAGCGCAGGGTCATAGCTGACACCAGACGCCACATCAGGAGCGGCCATGGCGGTCGCACCGCCCGCATTGGCAGCAGCAGCATCGATTGTGCGTCCCATCATACTCAAAGCTCCTTGTTCTTGAAGCACTCGTCGTTGCATTTGTGCTTCTTGAATCTTGCGGTCCTGACATAACCAATGTACACATGTCAGCAAACAGTCGACTTGCAAAGATCATGAATGCGCCGCCGACCTGTTCCATCATGTAGCGTTTGTGCTCAGCTTCGGCCTTATTGGCATTGTTCTGCTCTTCAATGACTGCTTGCATGTCCTCCATCTCTTTCTTCTCTACCATTAAATCCATTTGGAACTGCAGCTCTGCCATTTTTGCGATATGGTCGACCTGAGCAGCAAAACAATTGTTTGTCAACAGAAGCATAGTTACGCATTGAATCACGACTCGTGGGTATGAGACTCAACAATTTGCTCGAAAACAAGATCGCACCTGCATTTTCAACATCGGGTCATCTGGGGTGGACAAAGTGCGAGCTCGAATTTGCAGCGCGGCCAACGCTTTCTGGAGCTCGATGACGCTTTTGTACTTCTGCTCACGAGCATCGGGTGCCGCTGGACCCATGGAACCTGGCGCCGCCATACCAGCCCCGTTGTTGGGTCCGCCCCCACCGCCTACTTGCTGCAGCATCTGTAGCATCTGGCCGAACTCGCGTTGTTGCGCTTCGAGAGCTTCCTCTTCCTTCTGCAGCTGCAGTTCTTGCAAGTGTTGTTGTTCAAGAGCGGCTTGCAACTGCATTGGGTTTTGAAAACCAGATCCTGGAGGCATACCATGGTGCATGCCTGGGTGCATGCCTGGGTGCATCCCGTGCATCCCCGGGTGCATCCCAGGGTGCATGCCTGGATGCATGCCTTGATGCATGCCAGGATGCATACCAGGATGCATGCCAGGTTGCATGCCAGGGTGCACTCCAGGTGGCATGCCTGGTTGCATTCCAGGATGCATTCCAGGATGCATTCCTGGCACTGGTGCTTGACCGAAGAACTGTTGACCTGGTGGGCCTGGTGGCATTCCCATGATAGGGTTCCCATAAGGATCGACACCAATTTGCACTGGACGCTGCTGCGGCTGCTGCTGCTGCTGCTGCTGCTGTTGCTGCTGCTGTCCTCCATGATTGGGGGGCTGTCCAAAAGATGTCGGCCGAAATATTGGCCTTCCATAAGCGTCTACTCCAACCTGAACCATCGGTGCCGGCTGAGGCTGTTGGCCCTGTTGCCAATTGTGTTGCGGTGGTTGTTGTGCCCCGGGCGCAACACGTTGTTGCTGCTGTTGCTGCTGCTGTTGGGATTGGCCGTTCGCCTGCTGCTGCTGTTGCTGCTGTTGCCGCTGCTGCTGCATGTGTGGCGATGGATGGGGAAGTGATCCAGGTTTCGGTGTTGATTGTGAGTTCTCCGCGCGGCGCTCTCCACCTTCTCCTGCACCACTGTTTTGCGGTTGCTTGGCCGGGGAATTGGAGTCTTTGCCGTGGCCTTGCATCAGGGCCTGACCCATTCGGGCCAGCCTGCTTCGTGCCTGCGCACTGTCACCGCCGGTGCTGCACGAAAAGCAAACAAACCATGAATTTCGAGCGTCTCGCAGGTGGCGGCACATTTGGATGAGCCAACAACAACAAAACAACATGTACTTACTCTTCACCGCCGTTGTTGCTGCTCCGATCCACGACTTTTGGACTCTTCCGCTGCACTTTTGAAAGTATGCCATCCAGAGCATCGTCTTCATCATCAATTTTCACCCCGGCCTCCACCTTTGCCTGGGCTTCAGCTTGCTCTTTCTCGAGCTTTTCGCGCCTTAGTTTCAGCTCAGCCATTTTGGCCCCGTGTTGCAGCGCCAGTTCACGTGTTTGAGCATCCAGCATTCTGCTCGCGGCTTTCTTGGCGTCGTCGTGTCCATTGTTGGCCAGGCGGAGCGCAGCTAGGCGCTCAGCCATCTCCTTCTGATGCTGTTCTTGCCACTGCTTTTCGGTGTTGACCACGGAGCTCCGTATTTTATTGATGCCCTGTTCTAATGCCTCCTCTTTAGCTAGCAGAGCAGCGCGTTCCTTGCGAAGTTGTTCGATTTCCGCTTCCTTCTCCGCCTGCAGCGCGACGACATGCTTGCGTTCAACCTCCTCGAGGCGGTTCTTGATCTTGATCACCTCCAAGCGCTGCCTCTGTTCTTCCGCAGTACGCTGTTCTATTTCTTGCATCATGGCCATGATTTTCTCCGTGTTCTGCTTGGAGTCGAAGTGCGACTGCTCATAGTCGACCTTCAACTGCTTCAGTTCCTTAACCTTCTGTCTCTGCTGCTTCTTGACAAGATCGGTGCGGATGTTCTTCCATTCTGCCTCGCTGGCGGTGAATCTGTCTTTCAGTTCAGACAACGACGCCTCGCCGATGACAGGGTTCACCTCGCTGTTCTGTACGTAGGCCTTCACGTCTTGGAAGCTCATTTCTTTGATTTTCTCGCTTTTATGTAGCGAGTTGTGGAGCGCCTGGGGATCAAAGTACTTGGTGCCCACGCAGAACTTCTTCTTGTGTCGCGCGAGCTTGGCTTTGTCGCTGAATCGCAAGTTGCAGTCCGCGCAGTACAACGCCAAGTGCAGACCCGAGCTCGTAGCGGCACTGGGTGACTCGCGGGCGGAGCCACCATCTTTCTTCGCGGCGCCTACCCCATCAGCTCCCTGAGGCATTTTAGGACGCCAATGTCACGGAGGCCTACGTCTGCGGCGTGCACATGCCCCACCACCTGTCTGGAACACACACACACACACACACGCCGCCGAGCGCGGCGAAACGGACGAAGAAAACAGAAAACGAAACAATTTCTAGTTCGTATTGCCGACCAGCACTCTTTCGCTGAATACAAATCCCTCGTCCGGCTCTTTGACATTAACATCCTCATCCAACCGCACTTTTGTTGCGATCAAACGATACTTGCCTTGTGCGCTCAGTCGGTCGTCAGCGCCAAGCACCAACCAACCTACGAAGTGAATCGAGAAGCCTCAGGAGAGCAACCAAACTATAACCGTGCGCTGCTACGTCGTGAGCAAATCTCGTCAACTCAACGCCCCATCACACCATCACATCAAAGCACATCAAACGCCCGCAAGCGAAGCTGTCTTCCAGAATGTCGCGGAGCCTAGTCGTCGTCGTCATCGTCTTGAAGTCAAGTTAAGGCAACCCGCCGAAGTCAATAGCGTACCTGCGTGAAGTTTGTAGGCAGTCGCCACCCCCATCGTCGCCGTCGCCGTTGTCGTCGAAATCAACACGAAGTAACTAAAGCCGCAACGGCGAAGACAGCGGCGGCGGCGGCGGTGGCGGCGACGACGACGAATGGGCTCCACGACATTGCGAGATAGTTGGGTAGGCTTTGGCGCCGTCGTCGTAGGCAATAACAACGGCGAACGAACGACGAACGACGAACGACGAACGACGAACG
>ENA-OWNT01005428-OWNT01005428.1-seawater-metagenome-genome-assembly--contig:-NODE-5428-length-10517-cov-4.291092_pt1 | contig 10517 bp, 9 predicted proteins | sample MGYA00238136_ERZ651165 | MGnify/ENA primary metagenome ERZ651165 (study PRJEB26861, sample SAMN08777766) | seawater metagenome | isolation source: coastal seawater | place: USA: Florida | collected...
TACACGTTCATGGCGCTCAAGCCGTACTACGAGCTGATGAAGTGGCGCATGTTCGTGCAGACGCTCGGTGATCCGGACGCCATGGCGCGGTTCCGGGTGATCGACCGGTGGGCGAACGACAACGTGGACATCCCCGCCGCCGTGTTTCGGCCCTTCATCACCGAGGTGATGCAGAGCGAGCGCCTCCTGCGGGGCGAGGCCACACTCGGCGGTGAGGCCATCGACCTGTCGCGGATCACGTGCCCGCTGTTGAACGTGGCGGCTGAGGGGGACTGGATCGTGCACCCCGACGGCGCCTTCGCGCTCGGCGAGGTCGTGCCGGCGGAGGCCTACCGTGAGCTCGTGCTGCCCGGAGGACACCTCTCGCTGATCCTGGACCCACGCCAGCGTGAGCGGTGGACGGAGCTCTCGCACTTCCTCCTCAGCGGACACGCCGAGTGAGATGAGGCGGCTGCTCCTCCTCACAATGCTGCTCACGGGCTGCGCGCCGACGGAGGCGCCCGATCCGGAACGGGACGTGGGCCAGGAGCCCCTGCCCGCGGCCGCGTGCGTCGGGGACGGGGACGACGTGATCACGGCGGATGAGATTCCGTCCGTGGACCTGGCCCTGGCGCTGCGCTCCGCCTACCTGGTGGACGCCAGCGGGACCGAGCTCCCGGCCGACTGGCAGGACGACGGCTGGCGCCTGGGCCTGGAGACGCTCCCCGCCTCCGGCGAGCAGGTGTTCGAAGGTCCGATGACCCTGGCCGACGCCTGGTTTGCGGACCGGTTCCCTGACGGGGAGTGGCAGGCCGTGATCGACCACGCCACGAGCACCCGCGGCGTGTTCGCCCGCAGCGGGGACGACGTGGTGCTGGTGGGGATCGCGTCGACGGGTCCGGGCGTGACGGCCCTGCGGTACACGCCGCCGGTCCCGCTCTTCGCCCTCCCCATGGCGCCCGGAGACGCGTGGGACGTCGCCGCGGATGCCGAGGGCCTCGTCGACGGCGAGGAGTGGCCCCAGGACCTCGGCGCGAGCGGGGTCGTGAGCCTCGTGCACCGGTGGACCTTCTCGGTGGACGCGGCGGGCACGGCGGTGCTCCCGGGGGCGGACCTGCCGGTGCTCCGCCAGCGGCTCGTGCTGCGGACCGAGGCGTACAACTCCATCGCCGGGCTCTTCGCCGCGGACAGCCAGCGCGTCACGTTCTTCGTCGCCGAGTGCCTCGGGACGGTCGCGCGGCTGCGCAGCGAGGTGGACGAGCTCGATCCCGACTTCACCCGGACCACCGAGATCCTGCGGTTCGGACTCGCGGCGGAGCTCCTTCCGTGATGGCGCTCCGTCTGCTCCTCACGGTGCTCACGCTGCTGGTCGCGGGGTGTGCGCTCCGCTGGGCTCCGGCCGACTCGGGCTCAGCGCCGGCGGACCGCGTGGTCGTCGGCGACGGGTGGGTGCGGGTCGCTGACGAGGGACCGCGGGACGCGCCCGCAGTGGTGATGATCCACGGCTTCGGGAGCCACCTGGGGGTCTGGGAGTCGGTGGTGCCGGCCCTGGACGGATACCGCGTCCTGCGGCTGGACCTCCTCGGGTTCGGGGCCAGCTCCCGCCGGCCGGGGGAGTACCGCCCGGAGGACCAGGCGAACGCTGTGCTCGCGGCCATGGACGCCGCGGGGATCGACCGCGCGGCGGTGGTCGCGCACTCCATGGGCGCCACCGTGGCGTTGACGCTGGCCCTGCAGGCGCCCGAGCGCGTGAGCCGGCTCACGCTCCTCGCTCCCTGGGTCTACGACGAGCAGGTGCCCTGGGCGTACCGCGACGCCCGGCGGCCGGGGGTGGGCGAGCTCGTCGTCGGGCTCTGGCACGCCGAACAACTCGCGTGGCGCTTCGAGTACAGCTTCTACGACGACTCCTTCGTGACGGAGGACATGCTGGACTCCGCGCGGCAGGCGATGCGCCGACCCGGCACGCGCGCGGCGGCGCTCGCGACGATCCGGGGTCTGGACCTGGCGTCGCGCCAGGACGGCTACGTCGCGGTGAGCCAGCCCGTCCTGATCGTGACAGGCCGGGAGGACCGCGTGTCGACGCTGCCCTTCGCCGAGCGCCTCGCCGCCCAGCTTCCGGTGGCCCGCCTCGAGGTGCTCCCCTGGTGCGGGCACCTCCCCATGATCGAGGCGCCGGAGCAGACCCGCCGCCTCGTGCGCTACTGGCTGGATCGGGGGCGCAGGTGATCTGTCGCACACTCACGGTGGCGCTCACGGCCCTCGCGATCGCCGCGCCGTCGGCGGGGGCCTCCGAGACCGACCCCGCGCGCCAGGTGGAGCGGCCGGCCCCCATCAAGACGCCCGAGTGGTTCGATCTCGACGGGCACCTGCGGACGCGCTGGGGGCTGCTCGGCAACCTCGATCTCGATCGGGGCCTCACGCCGAGCACCGGCCAGCCGGTGTTCCCGGTCCCGCTCTCGGGCGGACAGGTGCTGGGCCACGCGGACATGCGCGTGAGGCTCGATCTGGGCGTGCATGTCGGCGAGCTGGTGGCCGCTCACGTGCGCATCGACGCGCTGGATGGCCTCGCGCTGGGATCGACCCCCGAGGGCTTCCCGGCGGATCGCTGGGCCCAGACTCCCTGGGCGGGCCTGGGGCAGGTGGCGCCGGCGTCGGGCCGGAACGCGCTCGTGGACTCCATCCGGCTCGAGCACGCCTGGGGCGAGGTCATGACGCCGATCGGGGCCCTGGTCTTCGGGCGGATGCCGCTCCCGGAGTGGGGGCTGGGGATCGTCACGGGACGCGCGGACGACCTCGACGACGACTTCGACCACGCCGTCGACCGGCTCGGCTTCGCCACGTCCCTCGCCGATCACATCCTGGGCGTGAGCCTGGACGTGAACGCCATCGGGCCCACCACCGCGACCAGCACCGGCGGCTCCGTGAGCCGTGAGCGGGTGGACCTCGCCCTGCAGGACAACCTGTACACGGCGTCTCTCAGCTTCGCGCGTCTGCACGACGACGCCTCCGTGCGCCGGAGGCGTGCTGCGGGCAAGCCGACCTTCGCCTACGGCAGCTACGCGACCTTCCGGTTCCAGCAGGTGGACTTCCCGACCTACTACCTGGGCGGGATCGCGAGCGAGGACGGCACCTTCACCGACGCCGAGGCCGTCGCCCGGCGCATGTGGGCGCTGCTCGTGGATGGCTGGTTCCGGGTGCACGCGGGGCCGCTGCGTGCGGAGGTCGAGGTGGCCTACATGCACGCGCACGTGGGGGACGCGTCGCTGGTCCCGGGGATCACGGTGCCGACCTTGCGCGGGGACCAGCTCGGGGCGGCCCTCGAGGTGGAGGGAGAGCTCCTCGCCAACCGGGTGTGGTTCGAGTTCGGGGCGGGGCTCGCGACCGGCGACCCGGCTCCGGGCCTCGGCGTGGCGCCGCCGGTGGGGCAGGCAACGGCGTCGCCCGGGGATCTGGACGGGCCGCAGTTCGACCTCTCCGGCGACTCCCGCATCGACAACTTCCGCTTCCACCCGAACTTCCGGATCGACCAGGTCTTCTGGCGGCGAATCGTCGGCGCCGTGACCGACGCCGTGTACCTCCGGCCGGAGCTCACGCTGCGTCCGAACCCCACGCTCGAGGTGGTGGTCTCCGGCACCGTGTCCTTCGCCATGCAGCAGGCGTCCACGCCGGGCGGCCATCCCCTGTACGGCGGCGAGATCGATCTCGGCCTGAACTGGTCGCCGGTGCCCGGGTTCGCGGCCCGGGTCGAAGGGGCCCTCTTCCTCCCCGGGGCGGGGCTGCACAACGTGGCGGCCGGGCTCCAGGCGAAGCCGGCGGGCCTCGCGCGCACGGTGCTGGCGGTGGTGTTCTGATGCGCTGTCCTGCACTCACGATCACACTCACGGCGATCACGGCCGGGCTCGTCCTCGGCTGTGATGGCCCCGTGAACCCGGGAGGGCAGGGGACCGGGCTGCCCGCGGCGCCGGAGTGCGTCGCGACGGTGGACGGCGTGCTGGCCGCAGACGAGCTCGCCGTGGCCGAGGGGCTCCCGGTCACGTACGTGCGCAACGCCCCCGGAACGACGGTGGCCTTCGACCCGGCGCCCCACGCGGACGCGGACGGTGTGCTGACCTGGGATCTGCGGGACGGACCGGAGGACGTGCGCGCCACCCTCGCTGTCGAGGCGCCCAGCGGTTGGGCCGCCGAGGTCGCTCCCGAGGCGCAGTTCGCCATCGCGTCGACGCTGCAGTGGCCCGACCTGCTGACGCTCCTGGACGTCGTGGACGGTGCGGCGAGCCGTGAGCTGCGCGCGGTGGGGTTGGCCAGCCGCGATGCGGACCCGGCGTCCCAGCGCACGGCGCTGGTCTACGACACGCCGGTGACGACCCTGCGGGCGCCGATCACGCTCGGCGACGTCTGGGGCGGGCAGGCCACGTTCCGTGACGCGGTGCTGTCCGGGCTCCCCAACGCCGGCGTCGAGGACTGGACGTTCGAGGTCATCGACGTCGCCGACGCGCTGCTGCCGGGAGGGACCCGCGTGCGGGACGTGCTCGCCATCCGTGTGACGACGACCCGGACCCTGGCGGTGGCGAGCGACCTGCCCGACAACCACGAGACCGTGCACATGCTCCAGCTGTTCGCGCCCTGCGTCGGGGAGATCGCCCGGGCCGTCGGGACCGACCCCGAGCTGCACGCGGTCACCGAGCTGCGTCGCCTGGTGCCCTGACCACGGGAACCAGGCGTTCGGAGAGGAGTCCGAACCGGGGTAGCTTTGTCCTTGGAGGTCCCATGAAGCCGAGCCCCCGTCGTCAGCGCGTGAACGCGCTCTCCGTCCTCTTGCTGTCCGTCGCCCTCCTCGCGCCGCCGGCCGCCGCGCAGCGGTACGAGCGCCAGGGGAAGAACGAGGCGGACGTCGCCCGGGACCTGCGGATGAAGATGTTGACCCAGGTCGGCGATCCCGTCTTCGAGCGGGCGTTCGGCCGCTACCTCACCACGTCCTCGGGGCGCACGGTGGGCTTTGGGGATGCGCTGACCTGGCTGAAGATCGGGGAGGCCCTGGGCGCCGGGAGCCTCGCGGCCGCGCGGGACGAGGCCGCGAAGTGGTCGATCAGCGCGCTGGCCCCCCTCGCCGGCCTCCACCTGGAGGCGGTGGGCGCCCTGAAGACCGCAGCGGACGCCAAGATCGCTGACTGGGTCGCCGATCTGTACCTGACTCCGGCCTACCACGCGGTGGGGACGCTGCTGACCGAGGCGGTCGTCGAACGCGCGCGGAAGGACCGGGTGTTCATCCCGTCGATGTGGGCCCGGGGCAAGGAGGAGCGCTACGGGATGGAGTACCTGGTGGAGCAGATGCGGGCCGTCGAAGACGACCTGTATTGGCGGTGGGCCAACGAGTACCAGGTGGAGCTCGACCTCGTGCAGACGAAGATGGCGGCGCGCCTGCGGCAGGAGCTCGGGCGGAACCCGACGGACCGCCAGCTCTTCAACCACTTCTACGCCATGACGACGCGCGACATGCGTGGGTTCCTGCTCGCGAACTTCCAGCGGATCACAGCGCGGCAGGCGTCCCGATCGATCGTCGAAGAGGTGGAGATCGCGTTCGGATCCGCGATGGACGAGCTGAGCGAGGCCGAACGTCGCACGGCCTGGGCCGAGGTGTCCCGGGGACCAAGCCGCCCGCCGCCCCGGATCGAGTCGCCGTGGCCGCGCCCGGGCGGGAGGCAGGCGCCTGCGGCCACTCCCGAGCGTCCGCAGATCGACCTCGGGCCCCACGAAGTGATCCTGGACAACGGGGTGCCCGAGTGGCTCGTCGATGACTACGAGCGCACCATGACCTACCCCACCCTCCCGGGTTGGACCGCGGGGTGGCTCACGCCGGCTCCCTCGGCCGAGCCTCCGCCCACCCAGCCGACCATCGAGGTCTCGGTCGGCGGGCCGAGGGGCAGCTGGGGCCCCCCAGGGCCGATCCCCACGAGCAGCCAGGCCGGGGACATCCCCACCACCGCGGACGTCGCTCGGTACGACAACGGCGGGTTCAGCGAGCCCTTCATCTGCGGCACGCGCCGCAAGGACGGCGGCGTCCGCCTCGACGGATACCCCCATGGGATGGCCGCCTCGGCGGCGTTCTGTGCCGGGGGGCGCGGCTACGGATCGGTCGATGCGTGCCGGAAGAACACGGGCTGCTACACCGTGGAGCTGTGCGGCCGAGTCGGGCGTTGGGACAACCCGTGCGTCGAGCTCGGGATCTGCTGTCCTGCACGCTGACTGCTGGCCGAGGTAGCTTTGGGCATGCGCGCTGCCCCCATCGCCCTGCTCACGACGCTCGTGGTCGCCACGACGTCCATCGCTCACGCCCAGACCGTCATCGACTTCGAGGTCGACGACGCGGGGACGACCCTCCTCGAGGGGGACGACGCCTCGGTGGCGTTCGTGGGTCAGGGGGTGACCCTGTACTTCGTGAGCGGACAGACGAACCCCCTCATCGCCACCGAGGGGCTCCCCGCGACCGCCTACGTCTACTCGCAGAACGGCACGAGCTACAACGACATCGCGACCAGCGGCGTGAACACGATCACCGACAGCACGGTGAACGAGGAGCTGGGTGCCTCCTTCAGCCAGTCCGTGAGCGCCGTGAGCTTCGTCCTGCACGACTTCGGTGACTGCGTGCCCAGCGTCGCCATGGGCGCCCCGGTGACGATCGACCTCGACGCCTTCGACGCGGCCGGGTCCGTCGTGGCCACGGACTCCTACACAGTCAATCGATACGCCGGGGGCTCGGCCCTGGACGGGCACGTGCACACCATGTCGCTGACCGGCGCGGGCATCACGTCCGTGGAGACGTCGGGCCTGGCCCTCGACTGCGGTTGGGCGATCGACGACCTGACGTTCACGGTCGAGAACGTGCCCCCCACGGCGGACGCCGGTGAGCCCGCGAGCGGGGACGAGGGCAGCCCCATCAGCCTGAGCGGCGCGAACTCCACGGACGTGGACGGGACGATCGTCGAGTACGCGTGGGACTGCACGGACGACGGCGTCTACGACGTGATCGGGGCGCAGCCGGCGGCCACCTGCACGTACGGGGACGACGCGGTGGAGACGGCGCGCCTGCGGGTCACCGACGACGACGGCGACACGGGGGAGGCGACGGTGGCCGTGGTGGTGGCGAACGTTCCGCCGACCATCGACTCGAGCCCGCCGACCGACGCGACGGAGGGGGCCCTGCTGAGCTACCAGGCGACGAGCACCGATCCGGCCGGGGCCAACGATCCTCCGGTGTGGACGCTCGGCAGCGGGCCGGCGGGGATGACCCACGACGGCGCTGGGCTGCTCGAGTGGACCCCGACGGCGAGCGACGCCCAGGCGGGGACGGCGACGGTGACCCTCTCGGTCGACGACGGCGACGGCGGGCAGGACAGCCAGACCTTCACACTCACGGTCATCCCGCTGGCCGGCGACGACGACGACAGCGGCGACGACGACGACAGCGGCGACGATGACGACAGCGGCGACGACGACGACAGCGGCGACGACGACGACGCCACCGGTGACGACGACGACGCCACCGGTGACGACGACGACGCGACCGGTGACGACGACGACGCCACGGGTGACGACGACGACGCGGTGGTGGGTGATGACGACGACGCGACGGACGACGAAGGGACGCCCGAGTGCGGGTGCTCGCAGCCGGCCCGCGCCCAGCCCGGGGCGTCCGCGGCCCTGATCCTCATCCTGCTCGGCGGCGCGCTCCGCCGGCGTCAGGTCTTCAGGCGTCCCAGCAGGTCGTCCATCTGAGCCCGCAGCGACGCCATGGGATCGGCCGGACCCGGCTGGGGCTCAGCCTCGGGCTCCTGGGTCGGATCGGGCGACTGCGCCGCGCCTGACGCAGCGGGTCCCGCGGGCGGCGTGAAGCCCTGCATCGCCTTCATCCACGCGGCCGCGGCCGGGTTGGCGGAGAGCCCCTTCTGGAGCACCTCGCCGAGCTGGGTCCACTGCGAGAAGCTGTCCGCCAGCCACCGCTGGAACGGCGCCGCCTGCAGCGTGCCCTGCACCCGGATCACGTGCTGCAGCAGCTCGATGGGCAGCAGGTCGAGCCGATCCTGCTCGTCGAGCAACACCTGGAGCAGCACCTGGCGGGTCAGATCGGCGCCGGACTTCGCGTCCACCACCGTCACCGCGTCGCCGCCCCGCACGATCTGGGCGAGCTCGTCGAGGGTGATGTAGCGGCTCTGGCGCGTGTCGTAGAGCCGGCGGTTCGCGTACTTCTTGATCAGGATCGGTTCGGCCACGGAGTCCTCGAGATGGTGCGAGCGGAAGCCTAGCAGGGCTGCGTGTTCGCGGAGTTGTTTGTGCGAGTGCGAAACAGGCTTGACGCGGTTGCGAACTGTTTCGTACTGTCCCCACCATGACGAACCGCTCAGACGGAACCGACGGGCTGCACCAGGGCGTTCAGGCGTGGCTGCGCAGCATGGAGTCCAGCCGCCAGGCGCTGGAAGACCTCGGCCGGACCATGGGCCAGTCCATGCGCGCCGGCGTGCCCGTGACCGCCGCCGACCTCGAGCGCGTGGTGAAGGCCCTGTCGCTGATGGAGCAGGCGAGCCGGGAGGCGCGGGACCGTCTCGATGGGCTCGAGGCGCGGGAGGCGAAGCTCGCGGCGCGGGTGGATGCCTTGCAGGAGCAGCTCGTCTCGCTGACGACGGCCGTGTCGACGCTTGTCGATCGGGTCGTGGGACAGGGCTGAGGCGCCGTGTTCCTGCCTCCCCGCGCGCTCCCGGCCAGCCTGGTCGCCCTCTTGGTCGGCCTCGCCCAGCTCGGCGGCATCGCCCACGGCACGCCGGCGTTCGACGCCACCACGGCCGAGGCCACCTTCGATGACTCCTCCCCCCTGGTCACGGACGCCGCCGGTCTGCCGCTCTGGGACCGCATCGAGCGCCACCAGGACGCGGACGCCTCCCTGTTCCGGCAGGAGGACTTCGGCCCCGGCCAGACCTGGGAGGACGCCGACCTCCTCGCCCCCCACCTCGCCAGCCTGTTCGGCGACGACGCCCCTGCGTCGGACCGCTTCCTGCTGCACTTCGCGCCCGGCTGGGCGTTCGCGCCGGTCGACACCCCCGTGATCCTCGTGCCGGGGACCGCTTCGTCGGCGTCCGGCGTCTACGGCCCCCTCGCGCGCTTCCTCGCCGCCCGGGGCCGCGCCGTCTTCGCGCTCTCGTTCGCCCATCCGAACGGCGATGTGTTCCAGCAGGCCGAGCAGGTGGCCAACGCCATCGCCCGGGTGCGGGAGATCACCGGCGCCGCGCAGGTGGATCTGGTGGCCCACAGCAAGGGCGGGATCTCCGCCGCCATCTACCTCGGGAACCGGACCGGCCTGTCCTGGGGAGACGCAGGCACCCGCGGCGCGGCCTACACCGAGCGGGGCACTCCCTATCGGGATGACGTGCGTCGCTTCGTGGCGGCCGGCGTGCCGTTTGGCGGCGTGGACACGGCGTTCCGCTGGACGGCCTCGCACCTGGCCACCGCCAACGGCGCCGACCCGATCGTGGCCTCCGCGTGGACCTGGTACTACCCGCTGACCACGACGGTGCCGGCTGTCGCCGACGACCTGCGGGGCGTCGATCTGTGGGCCGAGGAGGGGGACACCTTCCCGGGCCAGCGGCAGCTCCTGGCTAAATGGGACGACGTGCATCCGCTGCCGGGCGGGCGCGCGGAGCTGGGCGTCTTCGCGCTCCAGCAGGACTGGCTCACCACCTGGACGGGCGGGTTCGGCCTCTACAGCTTCTCGCCGGGGGTTCAGGACGCGGTGGACGCGGGCGGCGGCGTCATCGCGCGGCTCGGTCAGGCCCCCCTGGACGCGGGCATCGAGCTGTCCGTCCTGGCGGGCGCCAACCCGCTCCTGACGGTGGACCGGGCGGTGGTGGATCCGGACGTGCTCGGCGATCAGCTGCCGGACTTCCTCGGCCTCGAGGCCGCGACCTACCGCGCCCTCTTCGACGGCCCGCTGCGGGACGACTTCCCCGATCTGGTCGTCACGGACGGCGAGATCGACGCGCTCTCCGACGGGGACATCGTGCTCGGCGAGATCTCCGGCCCGTCCGACGGCGTCGTGTTCGCCGGGAGCGCCATGGACACCGACGGGCTCCTCGGGGCCGGGGCGACGCTCGCGGACACGCTCACGGTCGATCTCGCACACCTGGACCTGCTCTTCGCGTCCGAGGCCATCGGAACGGCCCTGCAGTCCGATCCCGCGCCGCACCTCGCCGCCCTGGGCGCCCGCTACGTCGCGGCGGACACGCTCGGCTGGATCGCGGAGCAGCTCGAGCGCGGCGAGGACGTGGGCGACGACGACGACAGCGCCGATCCCGGAGACGACGACGACAGCGCCGATCCCGGGGACGACGACGACGACGACAGCGCCGTCCCCGGCGGCGACGACGACGACAGCGCCGGCCCCGACGTGCCCTGGACGGGCTGCACCTGCTCCTCGAGCGGCACCGCGACGCCCTGGCTCGCGCTGCTCCTCCTGCCTCTCTTCATCCGCCGTCGCTGACGGCCCGGAGCCC
>ENA-OWNT01005430-OWNT01005430.1-seawater-metagenome-genome-assembly--contig:-NODE-5430-length-10512-cov-4.078390_pt1 | contig 10512 bp, 7 predicted proteins | sample MGYA00238136_ERZ651165 | MGnify/ENA primary metagenome ERZ651165 (study PRJEB26861, sample SAMN08777766) | seawater metagenome | isolation source: coastal seawater | place: USA: Florida | collected...
GCGGCGGTGTGGGCGCATGGAGCTGCATCGGTGCCTGCAGTGGCGATTTGGGGGCGTCGCGCGGCGGCGCGAGCGCCAGGAGCGGCGACTTGATCTGCAGATCGTAGTCTCGTGCGTTTTGTTGGCGCAGCGTCGCTGCGGCTCTCCATTGTTTGCTTGGACACGATGCAACCGACGCAGTAGAAGTTGGTGACTCCGCGTATGAAATCGAAATGCAACGAATATGGTTGTGGAGGAGTGCCCCCGCCACTGCTCGAGCGAACAAATATCAAATAGTGTAACGACAGTCTGAGATTATAGTTGATTGTTGACGAATGTCAACGTCAATGTGGAATGCAACTTGAAGAAAGGAAATTGAGATGTGACCAGACTGACGAAGACCCCATCACCGTTACGAGTGGCGTATACCTGCTGCAGATGACTGCTGTTGGACTTGTCTGCAATGACGTGTGGGCGTCGTGGTTTGGTCTTCCCACCGGGTTGGCTCGAGAAGGCTTGAGAGCTTCGCAAACTGCACTCACGTTGTCCAATCACTCCAGCCTCCTTCGCGTTGTACGCCACAACACGAAAGCAAGTACGATGTGTGCATGGCAGCGCAAATCACAGGACGACAACATCACAGCAAACCAACAACCACGGCAAGTATGTCTGTGCTGCAGCTTTGCTTTCCGTCCGCATTGAGCCAGTCAGGCGTGCCACAAACCTGTTCAGTTCCCCGACCAGGTGCCGTTACGCAGAGACGTTTGGCTTACTTGGTCTCGTCAACGACGAACGACAGCGGCCAACGGCGACGAAGATAGCTGACGACGACGATGGCGACGACGACTGTGCTGTGGAGACGCCGACGACAACGGCGACAACGGCGGCCAAGAACCAAGCCCAACGTGGTAACGATTATGGTGACGACGACAACGAACCAACGAACCAACGAACGAACGAACCAACGAACGAACGAACCAACGAACGAACGAACCAACGAACGAACGAACCAACGAACGAACCAACGAACCAACGAACGAACGAACCAACGAACGAACCAACGAACCAACGAACGAACGAACCAACGAACGAACGAACGAACGAACGAACGAACGAACGAACGAACGAACGAATTCACCAACTTACAGTCACTCACTCACATTCACTCAGCTTGCCACCCTCTCTCCCCACCACCCCCAACGCCACCGGAGCACCCCATACTCCGTACTAGTACCGGTGGATGGTACTAGTACTGATCGTAGCGACGGCATTTCCATACGACTCGAGCACACTTGTTCATTCAGCCACAGTTCGTTCGTTCGTTCGTTATTTTATGGTTGAGTTAGACGTTGGTTATTATTACGTTGGATTTATGATCTTGTGACCGTGCTTGCTTACTCGACGATGCACTGGTGAATCCATTGTGTAAACTCCACATCATTGCAGGAACCATTGCTTCCTATTTGTCTCAGCAACAGACAACAACGTTCTCTATCTTTATTAAGCGCTGCTCCTCTCTCTGTTTCGGCAATAGTAAAGACATTCCTTGCTGTGAAGTAGAAATATTGTGGTTGTCGACGTTATGAAAAGTTTAGGTAGTTGGTAGGTAGCAAAAGTTACTGGGACTCTGGTCGTGGGCTTACTTAGACCTCTGCTCTGATGTGGCCGCACCCACGCAATGTCACTTCGTTTCATCGGGTCGGGTCGGGTCGGGCCGGGCCGGGTCGGCTCGGCTCGGCTCGGCTCGGCTCGGGCCAAAAGCTGTGTAGCGAGATTTCCTCGTTGTCCTGCAATCAGGTTACTTTGACCCAACACTTCTCATTCTCCTGCAAAAGTTGCACTCAACATTGACGTTGGCATTTGTCAACCATCAACTATACTCGCGGACTGTTGTTGCACTATCTGACAATCGCTCCCTCGAGCAGTGGCCGGTGCCCTCGTCCAGAATATTTTTTGTTGCAATTACGCTTGCATCCGCAGCGTCACCAATTTACCCATGATGTCGAAACGGATGATGGAAAACCACAGCGATGCTCCACCAACAAAAAGGACGGCGCTTCCCGGTGCAGTTGCAGCTGCCGCTCCTGGCCCTCAAACCGCCGCTCCTGGCTCTCAAACCGCCGTTCCAGGTAGCGACGCGGCTACCAGCGCTATTGCATCTTTGATACAGCCTTCGCTGAGCAACGATGATGCACCACATGACGTTCACGTCCAGGTTGAAGCCTTTGGTAGCGGCGCCATTCTGCACGGCGGCCTCGGCATTCCCTCCAACAAATCAGTTGGGGATCTGCGCAAGCTGGTGCTCGCCAGCAGCAAGCTGCCGCCGCGAACCCGCACCGTACGATTGTTCGTAGGGCACGGTGGGACAGAGTTGGACAATGACGATGAAATATTGCTGTCGGGGAGTCTAGCAGCAGTGGACTTGGACACCACCCCGCTGGTGGCGTTCCCGGTGCCATGTAAGTGTGTCTTGTGGACGTGGTGTCACAGCAAAACAGCAGGTGATGAGGCGTCGACACATTGTTGTAACGCTTGCTTTTCATTTTGCGTGGTGGATGGTAGGGCGGGATCGCGATGTAGTGGATGTGCTGCTCATGCACGGGTGGTTCGCCGAAGGTGGGATTCCAAATGGCACTGATACCCGCATCACTAGACTGCATGAGCAATGTGCCGACATAACGGGTTTGTACCGCGACCAATGTGCTTCATACAACGTAGGTCGCGTCCCAACCGAGCTCGGCCAGCTGACTGCACTCGCACGGCTCGACTTGAGCCACAACAATCTGACGGGTGAGTGCAACCAAATCTCGCTTGATTGCAATCGGTACACGAGGCTACCACCCAATCACTCACGAGTCCTGCTTGCTTGCTTCTCAGGTCGCATCCCAACAGAGCTCGGTCAGCTGACTGCGCTCACACGGCTCGACTTGAGCCTCAACAACCTGACTGGTGGGCGTGACGAACACTCGCTCCATTGCACTTCGTAAATGGGTCCGCCACTCAATCACTTACTTGCCTAGCTTGTTTCGCAGGTCGCATTCCAACAGAGCTCGGTCAGCTCACAAACCTCACAAACGTCTGGTTGGGCTACAACAAGCTGACGGGTGAGTGTGGCAATCGGCAACGAGTCTACCACTCAATCAGTCATTTGTCTGTTTCATTGACAGGTCGCATCCCTACAGAGCTTGGCCACCTAACTGAACTCACATTGCTGCTGTTGCACACCAACCGGCTGGCGGGTGAGTACAACCAAGACTCGCCTGATTGCAATCGGCAAACGAGTCTACCACTCAATCAATCACTTGTCTGTTTCATTGACAGGTCGCATCCCTACAGAGCTTAGCCACCTGACTAAACTCACATGGCTCGAGTTGCACACCAACCAGCTGACGGGTGAGTACAACCAAGGCTCGCCTCATTGCAATCGGCAACGAGTCTACCACTCAATCAATCACTCGTCTGTTTCATTTACAGGTCGCATCCCTACAGAGCTTGGCCACCTGACTAAACTCACATGGCTCTACTTGCACACCAACCAGCTGACGGGTGAGTACAACCAAGGCTCGCCTGATTGCAATCGGCAAACGAGTCTTCCACTCACTCAATCACTTGTCTGTTTCATTGACAGGTCGCATCCCTACGGAGCTTGGCCACCTAACTGAACTCACATTGCTGCTGTTGCACACCAACCAGCTGACGGGTGAGTACAACCAAGGCTCGCTTGATTGCAATTGGTCAACGGGTCTAGCGCACAATCAATCACTTGTCTGTTTCATTGACAGGTCGCATCCCTACAGAGCTTGGCCACCTGACTAAACTCAGACAGCTCCAGTTGCACAACAACCAGCTGACGGGTGACTACAACCAAGACTCGCTTGATTGCAATTGGTCAACGGGCCTAGCGCACAATTACTAACTTGTGCGTTTGGTTGACAGGTCGCATCCCAACCGAGCTCCGTCAGCTGGCTGCACTCACACAGCTCGACTTGAGCCGGAACCAGCTCATCGGTGGGTGTGACTGCGCTCGCTTGATTGCTACAATTGGTAAACTCGTTTACCAATGTCTCGTGTCTGCATTTGGCCTGTGTGTGCATCGTGTGCCTCGTTTGCTGGTTATAGATACCGCTGGTGACGAGAGCTTCATGAAATCAAAAGTCCCGACCTGCATCGTTTGCGTTTGATCGCAACTTATTTGCGCGAACGAGAGTTCAGAGTCCATCGCTCAAAATCAAACAAGGCGATGGTCATCCACAAAGAAGCGCAGTTTCCCGGCGTCGGCGCCACGTTGTGACATATCGGCTGACGGACTCCCGTTATCGGACACGTTCCAACTCCGCGAAATCTCACCGACACGAAATCGTTTGACGTAACTCTGCAGTCGAATCAGATGATCCAACTCACTATTCCACTGATTCCCTTGACACTGCCTTAGTTGGTAAAGATCAGCTAGCACACGACAAATGGGTAAAGCTGATAACAGCTAAATCTATACAGACTGGCTTTTCCCCATCCACAATTCCGTTGTGGAACGAATAGTAGATTGCGTAAGCAACTCTACTCTCTCTGCAAACGGGTGCCTTGTATCGAGGATCACCAAAGCGGTTCACTTGCGGCGCAGTGCTTGACTGCCTAATTTCGATGTTGTTGGTTCTGCCTCGGCGATGAAATTGGCTGCGCCCCAGCACCGATGTTGCACCATCGTAGGCCACAAGGGCACTCAGCACTATGCATGGCAAAAACTTGAGACTAACTAAATTAGACGATGCACCGCGCAAAAGTGAGCAACTGGTATTTACCCACGGGTAGTCGCTGTGCGATCAAGGGAATCATTGTTTTCGCGAAGAGAATCAACGCCTCCTCGCGACCTGCGCCACTCGCGAGGTCTTTCGGAAGATGTGGAGACCACGCCAGGGTCACATACATCTACCGAACCCTGCGGTTGAAGAGTGTCGGCATTGCCGATCTGCCGATGTGTGTCTGCTGTTGTTGTGTTGTCAAAGTAGTTGGATACTTATAGTTATGACAGGCCTCTGTGCGCAGGATGTGCATCGAGATACAACGCCAACTGTTTGTCTCCAACGCCGCCTACATGCTGTCCCAGTTTCCAGCATTGGACGACCAATTCGCCATCTGGCTCCGCGTGCTGATCCAAAACACCGTATTCTCAACGATAATATAGCATCGCTTTCTTTGTTCAACACCAGTGCCCAGTACCCATGTCACTGCACTATCCAACGAGCACACACAACGGACTGAACAAGACATCAGCCATCTCTGACACTTTATGCCACACTGTGAGCAGCGTTGCGCGCGTAATCATACTCGAGTTGTACTACGATGCTTCACCGATGCACCACAACTTACTTCTTCTCTGACGACAGGAATAGTCCATAGTCAGCTGACATTGACGAAGATGCGTCAGCTGACATTTAGGAAGATGCGTCAGCTGTCAGCTGACATTGATTGAGAAAGAAAGACGAGTCAGCTGACAAGGAAGGTGCCACGCCACGCAAAGCACGCACGCAAAAAGTCATTGACTGTCGCTCACTTACTCACTCACCCACCCGCTTACGCCGATGATGGTCATATAGTGGGTGCATAAAGTGCCTTGTACGCCCTGCTACTCATATGTGTAGGTTATTGGAAATATCAGTACTTCTAAAAATACAATATTAGTGCTGCACCTATGCGCGGATATGTGCGGTTAAACTTGATTTGTGATACTGTATACTGTGTTTTTCTTTATTTACCCAACGCTATCCAATTTAGTGTTTATTCCCACATTTAATTTTCTATCATGCGCAGTATCGTTTTCATGGTTCAAGCTCTTATTTCATAAAGTTATTCGCTGCACTCACCGTCGCTCCTCCCTCCTCCCTTCCTTCCCTTCACTCACTCACTCACTCACTCGCACTCACTCACTCACTCACTCACACGGCCTTACCCGCTGTACTACCGCATCCACGCCCACACACAGCCACTGCGTACTACCGCACGACCTCGCCGCCCTCAGTGCAGACAGACGCGGCAGTTACCGTACTCAATCAGTCACTTCTCGCGGCGTCCATGCACTGCAAACACCGTTCACTCGCGACGTAATGTAGCGTTCTACCCTCTCAGCGGTATAGCGTCAATCAGTCAATGATGTTCACTGTTGTTAGTGTTGAAAGCACTCCGCGTGAGCGGTAAAACGAACTTCCTCAACAATCCGCCCGTCCGCGGTTCGACGGCAGCTCAGCAGCGACCTGTACAAAACTATCGTTTATGGACATTGAGGTGATTACCGGCATTGTGTGTAACCGAACTTTGAGTGATGTATGGAAGTACAGTAGGTATACCTTTATGTACAGACAACGTGACCTTTGTAATGGATATTAGGGCAGATAAGGCGGTGGAACCGCACGTGGCCACGTGGTCACTCAGCTCACTCACTCAGCTCACTCACCGCCGTTCGTTCACTGACTCTCAGCAAGCGAACGAACGAACGAACGAACGAACGAATGAAGGAAGGAAGGCGGTTGGCCACTTCTCACTCACTCACTCACTCACAGTCACTCACTCACAGTCACTCTCACTCTCACTCTCACTCACTCACTCTCAGGCGGTCACTGACTTTGTTATTGCTGCTGTCGTCGCTTCGTTCGTTCGTTCACTTCGTTCGTTCGTTCGTTCGTTCGTTCGTTCACTTCGTTCCTTCCTTCGTTCGCTTCGTTCGCTTCGTTCGCTCTTTCGCTTACTTCGTTCGTTCACTTCGTTCGTCAATGAACCCTTCGCTTTGTTCGCTTCGCTTCGCTTCGTTCACTTCGTTCGCTCCGCTTTGTTGTTTTGCTGCTTTCGTTTCGCTTTAGATTGATTCCATTGGTTCAGTGATTTATTGAATCCTTCGCCGGCCGTTGGTTTGGGTTTGATACATTGAGGCGCCGACTGTTTGCTTGAGGAGGTGAAAAGCCACGGTGTGTGTTGGTGGCGTGTACAGCGGGTGGGCGGTGACTTTGGGGTTGGCTGGCTGCTCGTGGTGTTGTTTCGGGGTCGTCTGTCGTTTGGTGTGGTTGGGTCAGTGGCTCTCCTTCGTCCCATGCTCGGCCTAACGCTTGGCCGAAACTGCAGCAGCGAACGAGGCAGCGGTGAAGGAAGTGAATCGGTTGCGTGCGATTGGTTGCGATGGTGGTCACTTGGGGTGTTGTTGCCGTGCGTAGTTTTGACCATCGTGTGTGTCAGGAGTGACATGCACAATCGTACTGACGCCACTACGCGCAGCGCATTAAAGTAGGAGGTGGTGTCGAGTAGACTGTGGCGATGGGCCGTGCAGGAGTTGCGGCACGGACCTTCGGTTTGAGAAGGTCTTGCTCCGCGCCCTTTCTTTTGTTTGTTGTTGCGCTCTCTTTTTTGTTGCGTTTTTGTTTCGCCGCTCGCCGCTCGCCGTCTCGTGTCTCGTTGGTGTGCACCCCATCGCTTTCATTTTCTCTTCAACTTTTTCCACCCTTTCCGTACTTTTTAAGTCACCCCCCTTTTCCAAAAATGGCAACCATCCTCGGAAACAAGGCCAGCGTCAAGGCCGGAGCCAAGATCTTCAAGACCAAGTGCTCCCAATGCCACACCGTCGAGGCCGTACGTAGCGCAGTCTCCTCCTGTTTGCACTCGCACCACACCGTAGTTTTGTGACACCAGTATCTTTGTTTGCTGCTTACAGGGTGCCGCCCACAAGCAGGGCCCTAACCTCAGTGGTCTCGTCAACCGCCAATCCGGCCAGGCTGACGGATTCAGCTACTCCAAGGCCAACAAGGATTCCGGCATCACCTGGACCCACCAGAACCTCTTCGACTACCTCGTGGTACGTGTCCTTCGCCCCCCGTACCTTGTTGGCCCTAGCGTAGCTCGTGGTTGCTTTTGTTTCCGCCCCAGCTCCGCGCACCCCGCATCCCACCCATGCTGACCTTGCAGATCACTCCGCATATGCTGTGTTGCATGCCTACCTACCAGAACCCGAAGAAGTACATCCCCGGCACCAAGATGGTGTTCGCTGGTCTCAAGAAGGCCAAGGACCGCTACAACCTCATCGCGTACCTCGACCAGGCAACTCAGCCCCACCCTTAAAGTGCTGTGCTGCACGGGTGCGATAGCTTTCCCTTTGTAGCAGCGCATCTTCACTCGAAACTTTTGCGTGTTGTAATCATAGTCATCAATTGACTGCTGCACGCGGCAGCCGCTTGGTGACCACGCAACAAGAAATAGAAGCGAGATGTGACTGTACTCAGGCCACTCGCTCTGTGCGCCCACACACGGCACGATTAGTGCCAGCGCATGCTCCCACCATTACTGAGCTGCGCTGCTCATGGTTTGTCTTGAGTAATGTAAGTTGATTTATCAAAAACCTAGCGCTCGCGCTGCACCAACGCCTCACTGGTTCGTGCGGCGAGGTGGAGGCACTGGCGGCGGCGTTGAAGAGTCGTCACTGCTGGCAGAACCACCGTCTGCGCCCTCGCTCTGGTCACGTCGCTGTCGCGGCGGAGGAGATGGTGGTGGAGAATCGGAGTCACTTGGTTGTGCCCCGGTGCCTTCATGTTCACCCGACCAACGTTTCCCAGCTTCGGTCGGGGCACCACCCCCTCCCGTGCCGCCTTCGCGGTCTTCCCACCATCTGTCTTCTTCGTATTCAGCGGCGAGCTCGGTGTTGGTGTCACCGTCACCCAACTCGTCAAATCCACCGTCTTCACGACCAATATACCTGACACAGCGAAACAATGACGTCTCAAAGTAAATGACCCGACCGCGCAATTGCAGGCGACAACCCACGGCGGTTGCAAGCAGGTTGCGTGCAACGATTCACCGCACGTACCTCCCGGTCTCCGACTTGACGAGGCCCTTCACAGGTCGAAGAAGGCGCTTGTATTGCCTCGCAATGCTGGCCTGCGAAGCGATATGCGGCTCGCTTGCAGGCTCCACGTGCCGCAGCTCCGGCTGCTCCTGCAGCACGCCGCGAGGGGCGGAGGGATCGAAAGAATTCAGGTCATCCAGTGTAACGTGATTCAGTTTTATCAAACCCCGCCTTTTCGGAACTGCGGGTGCTGGTGGGAGCGGCGGTGCCGTTGGGACCGCGTCGCTGTCACGATTGCTCGCCACGTTTTCTGTGGCCGGCGCATCGCTGTCGGGGGCCTCGTCCGCGTGATCCTCCGCCGACTGAAAGGAGTCATCAGACTCGTCGTCCGATGAGAGTGTTGCGTCGTCCAAGCTCTCATTATCCACATCACTGTCGTTGTTGTTGTTGTCATCGTTGCGCTCAGCATCATCACTATTGTCGCCGTTGCTATTGTCGGTGGGCTTGGATGTCGCGTCTCCGGCGCCGGCGTCATCGCCTGGACTGCAGTCGTCATTCGCCAGATGTTTGTTTAAATCTTGCTTCGTGATCGCGTTGGTTAATCCATGAACCGGCTGCACTGCCTGCCATCCTTCACGAACGGCCTGCCTGCTCGGTGGAACCATCACAACTCGCCTGCGAGCGGCCTTCACATCGTCAGGCGTGGCGCCGACCGACGCGTCCTCGTACTCGCTGTCGCTGTCGCTCTTGTACGACTCCGGCGACGATGAACCTTCGTCCGGCCCATCCGGCCCCGTGTTGTCGGCACTGCCATCATCACTGCTTGTAGCGTTTGTGTCGGCCGTTTTCGTGGCATCTTCCGCGTCGTCGTGCACGTCAGCGAATTCATCGGAGTCCGAATCCGAGGCGTCCGATTCAGGAGACGACCGCACCGCGGAGCCTGAGCCGCCCTCGGCCACGTTGTCCGGCTGGTGACTCGGTTGATCGTCTTCCGACAGTTTTGCGTCAGCGTCCTGGCCTGCTTCAGTTGCATCGACGAAATCTTCGTACATGGAGTCGTCGCTGTCCATGCTCGAATCTTGAGAATCAAGTGACTCTTCTTGCATGAGACTGTCATCGGATGCATTCTGTGCGGCGTCGTCGGCGGCGTCGAAAGCAGCATCCTCCGGCAATTGAGTGGTGGTGACATCGCTTCGTGGTGCACTTGGTTCGTTGTCCGGCTCTGGGCTATCAGTTGCGTCGTCGTTGGAATCCTGTGCCGTGGAGTGCGCCCCGACTTCATCGGCATCAACGAAGTCCCCAGAACCAGAGGATTCACTCCCTTCACTATCGCTGGCGCCAAATTCATCGTCTGTGGGCACCGTTTCCAACCGCTCTACTTCCAACCGCTCAGCTTCCAAACGCTCAGCTTCCAAACGCTCAGCTTCCAAACGCTCCGCTTCCAACCGCTCCGCTTCCAACCGCTCCGCTTCCAACCGCTCTGCTTCTAATCTTTCAGCCTCAGCTTTCTCCGCGGCAATCCGCTCTGCCTCCAACCGCTCGGCTTCTAATCTTTCAGCCTCGGCCTTCTCCGCCGCGATGCGCTCAGCTTCCAACCGCTCAGCTTCCAACCGCTCAGCTTCCAACCGCTCCGCTTCCAACCGCTCCGCTTCCAACCGCTCCGCTTCCAACCGCTCCGCTTCCAACCGCTCTGCTTCTAATCTTTCAGCCTCAGCTTT
>ENA-OWNT01005431-OWNT01005431.1-seawater-metagenome-genome-assembly--contig:-NODE-5431-length-10510-cov-3.850091_pt1 | contig 10510 bp, 6 predicted proteins | sample MGYA00238136_ERZ651165 | MGnify/ENA primary metagenome ERZ651165 (study PRJEB26861, sample SAMN08777766) | seawater metagenome | isolation source: coastal seawater | place: USA: Florida | collected...
ACACAACACACAACACACAACACACAACACACAACACACAACACACAACACACAACACACAACACACAACACACAACTGGATGACTTGCTTGATGACGTCATCGACTCCAATGTGAGTGACGGTGAACAATGAGACGATGACCGGCGAATGCATGACAGTGACATCGAACGGCTGATGATGAGCGATGAGGACACACCATGCAAAGCTACGTGCAAAGCTGATGAACTAAATACAACAGCCCCACGATTGGTATTGCGTCAGTTTGTATGTTAGGATGGTGTGACTGGCAGAACACAAGAGAATCAATCAAAAAGTCCGACGTAAATTTTATGTGTGTGCGTTCGCGAAAGACAAACACCATCTCGTTTGTGAAAACGTCTCCCTGACTCTTGCATGAAGCCAGCTTGACAGCATGCCCTTGCTTCGAACAGTTGTCAAAGATTGTTTGTGTGGGAGGTCAGCAGGTAGTTCAAATGATCTCCGAATTTCCAACGGCGGGTTCTTTGTCGCTTGTTGCAGTCGCTTGTTGTTTCGGGGGCTCTTGTTTCGTGGCTCCGCCTTCTTCAAATTTGGTCACTGTCGTTACATTTGTAGCTGGGGTGACTTTTGCCTGCGCACATACCCATCCAGTCAGACGCGCAACCACATTTTGGAGGGGTACCCCAACACACACACACACGCACACACACACTCTCTCGAGTACACACCAGATTCGTTCGTGACCGTGAAGCCTGACATGGGTGGACCTCCGGTTCTTCAGGAAGGCTCGCAATATTATGAACTGTCGCCGAGTACACGCGAACTTCTTCGTACGTCATCGGGTGAGGCAGATGCTTGCGAGATTCTGCATCCAATACGATATTGCGTAAAGAACTGGGCATGTACACTTCGTCGTGGTCCATAACTTTGGATGGTTCACCAACGTTATGAAATCTGTTCAAAACACCAGGAAACCGTCACATCGCTACAGAAAAAAAAACACAAAGACAAAAACAGAACGCATCTCGCAACTTACTTGTAGTCTTCGCAAAAGCACAAAAGGATCGTCGCGATCGCAAGGTCGTACACGTGCAAGAAAGCTGACGCCACCCCAAAAGCCAGGAGGCCTGTCAACGTGACGGGAATGAAAGAATTTGTGACGTACGTCAAGGAGGTTGGGTCGGTGTACACCCCTATGACCTTCACGCAGCCGTAGGTCGCGAAACAGCAAACGACGACGATGAAAACTTTGCCGAACATTACCACGACCTTGGAAAATATGCCGACGATGACGAACTGCACCAGGTTGGTCAAGAGAAGTTTGAAAGAAACACAGCAGCTTTCGCAGAAGGGCTTGCCACGCATTGCCACCATGATGTACGCGTTCTTCGTGATGTACTTGAGGCACCGCTCCAAACAACACAAAATCACGTGGATGGCCTTAAACATCAATGCGTAACACTTGTTCTTGTTCTGCCACGATTTCGTGTGGCGATCGATGTACGCGAAGATTGCTCGGATTATCTGCACGAGGGCAATAATGAACGCCCCGACACACACGCTTCCGAGATGGAAGCGCAGCGTGCGATACAACGAGCCGCAGAAGGGCCAGCGAAAGTCTTTTCCGTTTCCTCCTTTGCGTAACTTGCCGGCCAGCATCATCTGGTGAACGTATGCGTTGTTGAGTCGCTGGTGGTCTGGGGTGGTGATAATCTTGCCAAAATTCACATCCACCGGTCCGTAGTACCCTCGAGTGTCCTGTACCTTCTCGTAGTATCGCTGAGATTCTTTTTTCCAAACCGGGACACCCTGCGCATCCACTTCACCCCACGCGGGAGAGCTGACTTTCCCGTGTTTGAGGCACGCTTTCAAACCAAATTCCATCTTTTGAGGCAATCTCGAGCAGGGTTTGTACTTTTGATCAAACTCCGAGTAAAACGCGCGCGGATCTTCACCATCTTCTTCGATGCCTTGTCGCAATCCGGTCTTCCATGCCCTCAAGTTTTCCATGTTAAAACGGACGTACGTTCCCACACCGTGACAAGTTTTGTCGTCGTCTACATCCATCTCAAACGGCTCAGGATCGTAGCCTCGCATGGCCAGAAGCTGTCGGTGCGCTGAATCGTTCTTGTCGTATTTAACAACATGCTTGTCTGTCAAGGCCAGTTTGTTCACACAGAGTACGAGGTCCCACCGGCCGCCGCGTTGGACGAACACTCCTTCGGGAATTCCATGGAAACTGCGAGCGCCTTCTAAATGCGACATCCATTCCGATTCTTTGACTGATTTATCGAAAGACGGTCGCGTCCAGTACCAATCGGCAACTGCGCCAGCCACAACCATGATCCCGATGCCCTGAAGGACAGCGTTATTCCAGAAAAAGCAGAACAACTGGTACCAATTCAGGATATCGATGACGCCAATGTGGGCCCACTCTGCCAGAAAGTCAATGCCCAAGCACAGCAACCTCTGCGAGAATGCGGTGCCATAGTCAAGCGGGTCCACGAACAGATCAGTGGCGTTAAAAGCGTCCGAACTATTCGCCCCGGCACAATCAGTGTTGGTGTAGTTTTGGAAGCTCGTCGTGATTTCGCCAATGGTGATATTTTCGGCTGAAGCCATTAGAGCAACGCTGAAGATCAAAAATAGGGCATTTAACAGGATGAAGACCGCCGTAAGAAATGGGAAAAACACCAAACACGGCATCCGCATAATCGCCATGGAGGCTTCCTCGATGATTGCGATCGCGATCTTAATTTTCTTTGCGACGACGATCACCAAAATCACGACGACAGTCCAAACAATGGTCGCGGAAAAAGCTCCAACGCGCCACAGAGTTTGAGTGTCAGTTTCGACGTCAATGCCGAGGTCCGCAACAACTTGAAAATTGGAGGATGACATATTCTGGTTCGAGAAGTCTGTGGAATTTACCCATCGTTCAAGGTTGGCCGCCAAAGCATCCAACCCTATTGACGCTGCGGCTTCGGCGACCCAAGTTGCAACCGCGGCCGCGTCAAAATAGCCACTCATCAACCAGCAATACGAGGCGCCGCACGCTAGAAAAAAGATGAAGCCAACGATCGTGCCCCACACAATGCAGCCCGTGCACAGTCGGAGAAAAGCAATCCAAATGAAGCCACAGACCATGGCGCCTCCAATTCCAACACTCACGATCACCAGCGCCGAATTTTCGGTGTCCTTCGCCCAACTCTGAAGTGTCGCCATGGTGCTTCCCATCAACTCTGCCAGAGGGTTTGACTCGTACGTTGGCTTGTTGGCCACGTACTCGTCTGCAACCATCTTCGTGAGACAGGCTGTGTCATAGGCGTCCACGTACGTTTCGTCCAGTGTGCCGTTGGGGAAATATTGGGATCTGTTGGTCATGTCTGGATAAGTGCAAACTTCGTCGAACGTATTCACCGTGGTGATGATGTCGAAACAACGGAAAAACACTTCGGTCGTGTTCATGAGCACGTTGTAGCAGTTTTGACAGTACTCGTTGTCGTGCCAGAACTGCGTTCGCGGGATTTGAAGCAAATTCTCCAAGTCTGTCACCAATTCACCTTCTTGGCAAAGAGCGACTTCCGAGGGTGACGGTCTGGCGTTGGTGCTCAAGTAGTCTGACGTGCAGATGACGTCGTACGTCACGGGGCAAGACTCAACACAAATGCCCGTCAACGAAAGCAAATCAAAGTCAATAACGTCCATAAGGGCTAAAAAGTCCAAGTTGCTCAGGTCGTCTGCAGAGTTGACGACGAAATCAAGAGCGAACTGCATGAGGTCATCTTTCAGTCTGGGATAGTACGCGCGGGTCATGTTCACGAATTCGCCTGTGCCACACAAACGACCTTTGTAGTCACGCGCATATATCAAGGAGTATTTCTCGCCGTAGATCCATGCGATGACGAAGCACAACGCCCATCCGCCCAAAAAGAGCAGGAACACAACGCAGCACAAAAAGTCCGTGCATTTTCGGCCCTTGTTATTGACATCGCAGAAAGCTTCACGGTCCAACAATCCGCTTGGGAGGACCGTCTCCTTGTCACAGCAGCCGTTTGATTTCGTCTTCACTTGGGGGTCTTTGTGCTCTGGCATCTTTCAAATTGCAAGTCGCCTGAGCAATGTATCGAGGCGTGTACCCTCGGAATATTCAGAACTCGCAGTTGGATATGACCTTACTTTGAACCAAAGTGGCACATTGATTTCGCACGAGCTTGCGTGCCTACAAGACAACGTAATCGGTTGATTTTGAATGTTGCTCTTTTCGTGTTTGCACATAAAGTATATCTGCCATCCATAAGTTGAATAACGCTGCGCACTACATCTGCGACCACAGCATCTTTGCGAGTCGCGTTGGTGTTCGTTCGCCGTATCCACACACGCACTGGCGTCGTCAGATTGGAGTACCCCACCAACCGCCCGTCCCGCCCCGTCGCAAGGTTCAGATGCAAGGGCACCTGTTGCATCGATCGTCCAAGTGTCCTCTGGCAGTGTGGTGGGGGGAGCGGTCGACCTCTCAGACGGAACCTCGTTATTAATCCGCGCGCACTGCACCCCGAGAGGCAGCAGCCATCTGCCGAGCATCACCAGCCGCCAGTCACCTATTTTCACCAGGCACAGAACAGTTCATTCAGCTTGCGAAGCAGTCTGTAACCACAACAACAACAATTGTGTGTGGGCGGGCAGTCAGTGTTGGCACAACCTACCTTGCAAGTCCACAGTACACACCACAAACGGGTGACTCGACGACAACGTGGTACATCAACAAACGACCATTCGTTCACCACCACCCACCCACCCACCCTGCATGCAAACCAGCAACCAGCAACCACAAACCACACCACACCCAGAACCAGGAACCAGGAACCAGGAACCAGCAGCATGTGCCGTTCCAAGCCAAGCCAAGCCAAGCCAAACCAAGTCAAGTCAGGGAGTTCGTCAACTTATTAGAACCAAACCAAACGAAGGAAGGAGCGAACACACAAACGAACAACGACCAAACAAACAAACGAACGAACGAACGATTGATTGAACGAACGAACGGTGGAGAACAGCGCAGTCAGTTGAGTGAGTGAGTGAGTGAGTGAGTGAGTGAGATGGTGGGGGTTTCCTTTCAGTGGCTGTGCTTCAATCAATTGCGATGTCTGTCTGTCAGTGACAGTTTGTTTGTTCGTTAGAGTGAGTGAGTGAGTGGGTGAGTGTGTGCGTGAGACTGTGCCACTGTACCACTGTGCCACTCACTCACCCACTCACTCACTGTGCCTCTCACTCACTCACTCAAGGCACTCACTCACCACCGCTCGCAGCGGTTTTTTTCGTCACGGAATTTGGAATTTGGAATTTGCGAATTTGGAATTTGCGAATTTGGAATTGGAGTGGGAATTATTTGCAGCGAAACGAAGTTGGGTGGTTGCTTCGGATGTTTCGAATTTATTGTGGGCTTGTGTAGTTCACTGAAAAGTAGTGTTCGGTACTGTATGGTTAAATGTCCACGGTTGCGTTGTTGCGTGTTGCGTTTGTTCGTTGGTTTTTGGTGTTTGGTTTTTGGTTGGTTGGTTTGTTTCGATTCAGTTGAGTGGGTGGCGATTGCGATGTGCCGCGTGAAACCTGAAATACTTGTACTGTACCATTACCACAACCAGCGCACTAAATCATAACGGTGCACGGTAAAGTTCAGTTGTTTAGTAATTGTAGTAGCACAACCATACAGTACACGCTAATCCACTATTGAGACCACCGACAGCAGCCAACGGCTCACTCACTCACCTTCACGCAGCATGCGGCACGTGCACACACACACACACAGTCACTCACTCAATCACCAGCCAGCCAGCCAGCGCGTCGGTCCAGCTGACAATGAGTGGGTGAGTGAGCGAGACAGTGCCGAAACCCACTCACCCAGTCACTCAGTCACTCAGTCACTCAGTCACTCAGTCACTCACTCACTTGGTGTCAGTCAGCTGCCCCAATGACATTTCGACATTTCGACATTTCGACATTTCGACATTTCACATTTCACATGTCACATTTCATAGTGAGTGGATGAAATAGAATGTACAGTATGGAACAGTGTCAATAAGTTGAGTAAAATTGACCCGGACACTTAGACTGAAAATAAGAATTGAGAATTGAATTGTTGAATTGTTTGAGTGGAAGGTGACAGCTGGAGAAGCTGGAGAAGCTGGAGAAGTTTGAACGGACAAGCACAGTGTGTACAGTACGTAAATACTGTTCTAGTGCTCCGCACTTGGATTAATATGCGATGTTTTCCACAGCACATCAACCGCAAAATCAGAAATTAGATACACGTATAAACGGTATACAAAACTCAGAAAACACAAAACTGTCCCGAATTTCCAAATCTCTGAAATGCAAAAACCAAAGTTTTCAATTTATCAAAAACGTCAAACCCACTGAAAGCGACTCCGTATGCTCTCAGTTGCCGAGTACTCCGGCGCTGGCGCCCTGCGTCTCTCCGCAACTTCACGTCATTCATCGACGTTATCGAAGTTCGATCGTTCGTTGTACAGTAATGAAAGTCACTGTGAACATTTCGACAAACTGCGCTGCGCCGTCGATGCGTCCGTCCGTCCATCCGTCGATGCGTCCGTCGTCGAAGTTCGTTCGCTGTTCGTCTGTTGGTTCGTTGGTTCGTTGGTTCGTTCGTTGGTCGTTGCGAGATTCGTTCGGTGACGACGACGACGACGACGACGACGACGGCGAACGGTAGACGGCGAACGGTAGACGGCGAACGGCGAACGGCGAACGGCAAACCGTGAATGGCGAACGGTCAATGGCGTTGATGAAGCCAAAAGCACCACACTTCATACTTCATGGTCGCGAACGACCTCGTCTACTTGGTGACTGGTGAACTGTTGGTGAACAAACCAACGAACTGGCGAAGTACGTCACCGTCGTGCCTGCGGGTTGCGTACGAGTGCATGTCGCCGACGTTCCGAAGGAATAAGTTAGTGTGTGAGAAAGTTCGCTCATCCGCGTTTGTTTGGTCCGTCGCGGCGTTTCAAAGCACGGCGCATCATTCGTCTGCTACGTGACCGGCGACGGAGTTGGAACGGAGGTGGGCACTGTCGTCGGCACGTTGCTTCACTCACTTGAAATTCTTGCTCGTTGACTACGCGAAGTCCTGCGCGGCACGCTCGCGGAAGAGGCTATTGACAATTCATGCAGTCCATGTTGCAGACGGAACAGCCCAAAAAACAAAGCTGGGGCTCAAAAGTTTGTCTCCATTTTGGGCGGCGAGAGCTGCACGATGTTGCGTCGTCGCCGCGGGGCGATCCTGCACCAGTACGGAACATAAAATGTCGTCAACACCAGCCGGCGCTTCGGGAGTGGATGACTCGGTCAAAGATACATCCGCTGCATCTACCGAAAAAGGTGAAAATGCGGTCGAACCTGGCCTAGAGGGTGTCAATCCAACGGCCACCTCCGCCAAGGGACCGCCGCCAAAAATCCCTCCCAACGATGGGAAACCCACAGCCACACCTCGCCGGGCAACCTCGACGAACGTCGGAGCCCCGAAAGAGAAAAAACTGCTCCTGACTACCGGTGGAGGCGCCATTGGAATGGACTTGGAGCAATTCAATGACTCTGGGTATGAATTCATGCGAGTATCTGGGTTCTACAAATCTGATGACAATAAGGTGTTGCCCGCGGAAGCGTCCAGGGTCATCAGCATTGGAGATATTATTCTGCAGATCAACGGCAAAAAGGTTTTCAAAAAAAGCTATGACGATGCCATTCAGGTTTTGATTGGTGCTGCTCGAAATTCTGTATCGATTCAGTTCGTTCTGGCATCTCAAGCCGACGCGCTTCGGATTGTGAACAAAGTTACAGTCGGAAAGGTCGAGAATGTTAAGCAGACAATTTCGGGCAAAGAGCTTCTGGGAAAAGGGCTCAGCATTGAGGAAATGATGAAGATTATTGAAGGTAAAACAGCAGTTGAAAATTCCAAAGCGAAAAAGAAGAACAAAAAGTCGAAGAAGAAAGGTAATTTTTTTGAGCGGGTTGTGGGCCGCGTGAGCAAAGCCGTACAGAGAGTTGCACAGCCACGCAAGGCATCGAAACAGAAGAAAGTGCCGGACATGAGCGACCAGAAATCCCCGAACATGCCTCCGGGTAACACCAACACCCCTTCAACACAGGCTCTGTCGACGGGCACTTCATTGGCGAGCAAACAGGCGGCAGATATGAGCCCTTCGTCGATGGATCGACCCCGAGGGCGGAAACCCAGCACCAACAACGGACCGGACATCCGTGAATCGAAGAGCGCCGCGTCGAAGACGACAGAGGTGGGCGATGCACGCCCTCAGCTCTCGCTGTCATCTGTGTCTGCAACAAAGGGAGGCGCTCCGGCCGCCACAAAGGGAAGCAGAGATGTTCCACGCGGAACTGGGACAGATGCGTCGACTTGGGCGCTGAATATTGTCGATGATTCCGACAACGACTATATTTTTTTGCCGGGTCGAGCTCCCATCAAAAGAAGTCAAGCTGGCGGTGGGCCACTTCTGTCTCGGTCATCGAGCGGCGGAGCAGGGACGTCGCAGTCATCATCAGAACCATCACTCCTGCCAGCAAGGCGCGAAGTTAATCGGTCTGGAAACAATCGAGGCGAACCTCTCCTCGCCACTCCTCCAGGTGTGGATGTCAAAGTGCCACCCTCACGTCCGACCAGGAAGCCATCGTCGGCTTTGCAACCGAATAGACAACTTGGAGCACCTGCGTCGTCGAAGGCAATTCGGTTCCAGCCCCAAAAGTGTACAGTAGCAGTTCCACCAGGCAAGAAGGCAGGAGACACTTTTGTCATATCACTGCGGAATGCGCAAGGTCGAAGGCATAGACTCACAGTACCTGCAGGCAAGAAACCTGGTGATAAGTTTGCTGCTGTGTGCGATGAAAACAATTTGGTTACGGACAGCGCAAAAGATGCCACGTCAAGTCCACCAAGGCCTGCGCGGCCATTCCGTGGTTCTGTCGACCCCAAACCGCATCGTCCCACTCGCCGCGCGCAATCAAGGACAAATAGGTACCCGGGGCTACCGACAAGGTCAGATGTGAAGGAACCGCCGACGTTACCAAACCGCTCAAGTGCTGGTGCGCCTGCTCTCCCGACTCCACAGGCACAACGCGCCGATCCGACCGGGTCCAAACCACCGAATTTGCCCGCACGAGAACGCAGATATCCGGGGCTTCCGACGAAGCCTCCACAAGATACGAACAAATCAGCCCAAGACAGTCCCACTTTGCCGTCTGCAAGATCAAGTAGTGAACGTGCGCTCATCAACGCAACGCCGACTGAGGATCCCGTGTTACCTCCAACGCCAAAACTACCTGACAGGCAAAGTCGGTATCCCGGCCTTCCAACACGCGCACGTCCAGCCAAACCACCCAGACCCTCGCGTGTGGACCCTAGCGAGCGTCAACCTGAAGCTACTAGCCGGGCCGCGGTACCTTCAAGAACCACGTCGAACAGATTCCCGCCCCAAACGGCGGTTTCTGATCCCCAAAAGCTCCCGGACAATACGGCCGACGATGCGAGTAGCCAGCGGTTGAGCAGGACTACCACCACGAAGGCGTCCCTGTCCAGCAGCCTTCCCCGCAGAAAACGTGACCCACCGCCACCACCACCAACGAATATAGGAGCATCAAATGACACCACAAACATGTTTGGCGTGCGGCTGTCGACTGGATCTTCCAACAACCGGCAACCTCCGCAGGAATGGGGACCGTGGAGGCCTGTGGAAGGATGCCAATGCCAGGTGTATAGCAAAAGCGCGAAGGGCTGGGTTGACGCCATCGTTGAGGAGGTGCATCCTGTGACTTCCAAAGTGACAGTATCATATCACAATCAAGGGGCGAAATACAATAAAGTCATTTCCCCCGAGGTGCTGCAGCAAATGCTGCGTCCAGGCGGCGACGCTGTGGACAGTGAATCTCCATCGCAATCTAGTGGACAAAATAATCAATCTGACGGTCAGTGGATGCCAAAGCAAGGCGATCGCTGTGAAGTACTGAGCCAGCTCGCTGGCGGGTGGACCGATGCTACTGTTGCTTCCGTGGACCCTGCCACAGGAGCCGTTTCAGTTTCATTGCGTCACAATGACATGCAGTACTCACAGACCGTGACGCGCGCGCAAATGGCGACGACACTCCGTGTTATGCCCAACGCAGCGGATGAGCACTCCGGTGCTGATCAGCACTCACTCGCATCAACATCGTCAATAGATGCAACGACTGGCGCTGTGACGGTGTCGTATACGAAGAATGGATCAAAGTTCACAAAGGATGTGTATCCAGAAGAGCGCAGTGAATTGCTGCGTGAGCCTCAAACGAAAGTTAGCCCGTCATGGTCGCCGTTAGCTGGAGACAATTGTCAAGTTTACAGCGAAAGCGCTGGTGGGTGGGTGGATGGAACTGTGGAGTCCATCGATGCGATGACTGGCGCTGTGACGGTGTCGTATACGAAGAATGGATCAAAGTTCACAAAGGATGTGTATCCAGAAGAGCGCAGTG
>ENA-OWNT01005432-OWNT01005432.1-seawater-metagenome-genome-assembly--contig:-NODE-5432-length-10509-cov-3.715491_pt1 | contig 10509 bp, 10 predicted proteins | sample MGYA00238136_ERZ651165 | MGnify/ENA primary metagenome ERZ651165 (study PRJEB26861, sample SAMN08777766) | seawater metagenome | isolation source: coastal seawater | place: USA: Florida | collected...
TCGTTCGTTCGTTCGTTCGTTCGTTCGTTCGTTCGTTCGTTCGTTCGTTCGTTCGTTCGTTCGTTCGTTCGTCGACTCAACTCAACTGATTGACTGACTGACTGATTCATGCAAGTGTACACTTCAGAGTCGACTGCGGCCACACGGTGTCGAGCGACCGTCGTCGAAAACTCGGGTGACGCCGCGAGTGAGAGAGTGACGACGACGACGGATTACCTACCGAAGTTCGTTGCTGTGCATACGAACGGACGGACGGACGAACGCCAAGTAAGCGACGGGTGGGTTGGGTGACGGGAAGACGGAGGACGGAGGCGGAGGGGTGGTCGTTGTTCGTCGTCGTCGAAGTAGTTGGGGTTGGAGTTGAAGTTGTCGGTTGGAATTGGAGGTTGGACAACAGTGGAATGAAGTTGTAAGAACGATCGTCGTCCTTGTCGTAACCGTTGTCGTTGTTGCTCGGCGTTGTCGTCGTCGTCGTTTTGGTCGTTCGACGCCGCTCGAAGTTGGTTGGTTCGCTGACAAGCTCGTTGTGTTGTTGTTGTTGTTGTAGCAGGCGCATCGGTCGTTCGACATCGTCACAGCGTTGGTTGGCGAGTTTCTGAGGGTTGTTGTCGTCGTCGTTGCTGGTGGCAAACGTTGTCACTTGTCTTGTGTCATAATTGCGGCCGTGGTTTGTTTGTTGTTGTCTTCGTTGCTGTCTTTTTCGCCGGTGCATTCACCGGAAATAGGCCACATCACCTGTGACTTCACCATCATTTCGTGGTGAGTGTTGTCGTGTACTTTACTTTTTTTCTCGGACGCTTTTGCTGAGAGGCTCAACAAGTTACATCACGTCTCGGCAGCTCTGTTTGCCGGTGGCAGTGGCCTAGGCGCTGCCATTCAATTCTGCGATGTCCAGACGGAATCGCCGACTCTCCACGGTTCAATATGACGCGCACGGACGCCGTATACCGAATAGCGCCGCGAGCCGAGGTTCAGGAGGATCTTCTCCGGGAACGAGCGCCATAAACTTCCAAGCCACGCAGGTGCGAGGTTCGGGGGCGTCCGGCATTCCGATTCCAAAAGCCTCATTCGACGAAACTCAGAAGTCTGCCCGGTCCAGAGGCAGAGCAGGGAGCAACAACAACAGCAACAGCAACAGCAACAGCACCCGCACCAAGACGGACTCGACGCGCGCCCGCGTCATTCAACTTGAACGTGAGCGGCAGGAACGCCGTCGACAAATGCAGGAATACAGGCGCAACCGTGTGGCGCAGGTCAAGCGAAATGAAGCTATGGGCCGTCCAGGAGATGTCGACTTTCAAAACATGATCGACGCGTGGCGGGCAGAGAAAGGCGGCTATCCCCGCCCGTTTTCCGAGCTGCATCTCGGCAACAGCAAAATCTGCGTCGCAATCCGCACACGCCCAGTCAACGAAATGGAAAAGAAGAAAAAGCAACATGAAGCTGTGTCGTGCATCAACCCCCGGGTCGTCGTGCACGAATGCAAGTTCGCAGTCGATGGCATCACCAAGTACCTCGAAAATCATGAATTCGAATTCGATTGCACGTTCGGTCCACAGCACAACAACGACCACGTCTACCACACTTGCGTCAGTCCCCTGGTGGGCCAGGCATTTTCAGGCGGGAAGGCAACCTGCTTTGCTTTTGGCCAAACCGGCAGCGGCAAGACATACACAATGGCAGGCATGCAGGAGCGCGCCGCCCAGGAATTGTTCAACATGCTCAACAGCGACAAAGCCAAGCCAGGAACAACGCTGCACATGAGCTTTTTCGAGATTTGTGGCGTGCGGTGCTACGATCTTCTGACGCACACCGCTGATGCGAAGCGCGCCCAGCTGCCCATTCGAGAAGATGGCAAAGGTGTCATCCACGTTGAGGGGCTATCCGTGCACGACCTCACAGAAGTGAGGCACATGATTCAAGCCATTAAGGATGGCAACAAGCGCCGCAAAACGAGCAAAACCGAGGTTCATGATATGTCGTCGAGGTCGCACGCAATTTTCCAACTGTATCTGCGAAACAGCAAGGGGAAGGTTGTGGGCAAGCTGTCGCTGTGTGACTTGGCAGGCAGCGAGCGTGGCTCGGAGACGAAGCACCACAACAAGGAACGCCGTGTCGAAAGTGCAGAGATCAACAAAAGTCTTTTGGCGCTTAAGGAGTGCATCCGCGCGCTCGATTTTGGGTTGTCCCACGTCCCGTACCGTGCATCGAAGCTGACGATGATTCTCAAGGATAGCTTTGGCCCAGGGAGTCTGACAACCATGGTCAGTTGCATTTCCCCAACGTATGCACAGCAAAATCATACGTTGAGCACTCTTCGGTACACGGACCTGATTAAGGGCAAAGACGTGAGCGCCGCTTCGTTCGAGAAGCACGAGGAGCCCGACATGCCTGTTGCTGCGTTTTCGGCTCAAGTGCCGGCGCTGCCGGAACCGTCGGCCGTCGAGTCTGAGCCAAAGGCGCCTGCTGCCAATAGCGAAGTTAGCAAGCCTAAAGCGCAAACAAAGCCGAAGGGGCAAACGAAGCCCGTGAGGAAGCCCAGTCTGAATAGGAAGAAAAATCCCGTTGCAGCGTCCGCTCCGGCAGCAGCGCCAGCGCCCGCGCCACGCTCGGCCGCGGCATCGAAACCGTCCCGGTTGAAGAAGCCTCAGGCTGCCGTCAAGAAGGTCGCCGCAATTAAAGCAAAGAAGGCGGCTGTCGAGAAGAAGTCTGTAGCGACGTCAAAAAAGTCCAGTGCCGGCCAGCAGCCCGCGCACACGTCACCACGCAAATTTCACTGGCGCACGTCCAGCGATGGAAACTCCAACATTCCATCTCCTTCTCTGTCGCATTCTCAGGTGTTTGGATCCAAAAAAGCCTTGAGCCGGAGTGGGCGTTTGCACGCAAAGAATTCCCCAGCCGCCAATGACTTTTCGGACTTGTCGTTGGACGACATGATGCGGAAAAGTGGCTCACCAGGGCAAAAGCCTCACAACAGAAAGCACGGGCAACGCCTGAAGCCAGAAACGGACATGACAATGCACGACCTTATCGCACAAGCAAAACGCAATGCAGCGAATCGCCGCAAGTCCAACTTGGGGAAGACTCCATCTCCAACACCAGCGCGGGTAGAGAAGCTCTCGCTTCAAGACTCAGAGGTAATCAGCAAGAGCAAGTCACGAGCAGCGCCTGCTGCCAGCCCAGGCCCATCCGTGACAGCATCTCCATTTCCGCAGTCAGTCGATAGCGCAGAACTGGCGTCCAACCGGCCTGAAACGCCCGATGCGTTCCGAGACGACACACTCCCTCAAGAAGCACTGCTGGAACAGGAACAACAACTCATAGAACTCCACGAAGTGCACATTCACGAGCACGCCAAAATCGTTGAGGCCGAAACCCACCTCTTGGAGTCCGTGACAGGGAACTTCGATTACAGCATCGATGATTATACCAAAACGTTGCAAGCGATCTTGGACCAAAAAGACGCGTTGACCAAAGCTCTTCGCGCAAAGTTGAACGCCTTCAACGAAGCTTTGGCGAAAGAAGAAGCAAAGTGGTCGTAACATTTTGGAACAACGCAAACTGCCTGGGCGCAATGCGTTTGAAGCAGGAGAGGGTGTGGTAACATGTGTAATAGTTAGTTGTCAGTTTCTGGTTCTGGTTCTAGATTGTGTTAATAAAATGATAAGTTGAAGTTCGGGTTTTGGGGTACATACACGCGGTTGTGTTTGCAAAGGTGTGACCTAATACATAGGCGCTGTCCAAAAGCCCACCCACTCCAATAATGAGTGGCGTGCTGGAAAAGCGAGTCGTTCGTGCGCTCGTTCGTCGACACGTAGGCAATCGGGGCAGTAGATGCCCCAGCTCAGGTGGGCAGTGAATCCACACCCAGCTTTCCAAGCACACGCGAAGTGGTAAGACGAGTATTTTTTCTTGCAACGCTTCCCACAGCACTGCAGAGTTGTGCCAGGGCGACCACATAGTGGACAAGGCTTCGAAAATTGGCCCCGGGTACATGCATTCGATAACACAGTTCGAAAGGTCGCCGTACCACCGTACTCAGGCAAACTCATGGCGCACAATTTGTGCACCGCAATCGAGCGGCGTGGAGACCGTTTTGCAGTCAGTATCTTCTCAATGTCGATGATCTCACCCAGGTTGGGGTCAACTCCCCTCTTGCACAAGAAGCAGTCACGGTCACGCGAGTGGGCAGCAACAGCACTGCGCGACGGTAGCTCTGCGACACCACAGGGGTATGCGTTGTGAAGATTAGGGCACTTGGGATTCCAACACAAATGTGTGAACTGAATCTGATCGGGAGGGTCGTAGTCCTCAGATCGTTTGTTGCTCCTATGCTGCACCACAATCCTCTGCTTGGCGTGAATGAGCTGAGTGACTGCATGACGTAAGTCCTCATCGCTTGTAAGATGCCGCCCTCGCCACAGTAGAACCGACTTTACAGCCCACCGGTGGGCGGTTGCTTCGTCCACAAACGGACATTTCAAAAGACAAGCCCGCTCGTTGGCGTTGGAGTGTCGCGCAATGGCATTCAAAAGAACTGACATTGACGTCCTCGTCGCATCCTCGGGCGTCAAGACTGCGGTGTGGATTCGTCGGCACAATCGATGTAATTTGATACAAATAGCGCGTGCCACTGTCGGTTTCGGCGGCCAACGGTGTTGACGAACTAGAGGATCAATCGATGGCTCGGCGGTCAAGCTCGCCAAATGCAGTAACGACCCTTCAGGCGCATCGACCCGGCCGACACATGAATGTGGCTCAGCGGCCATGTCGTACAAGTAGTGCATTCGGCAGAGTCGCAGTAACGAACACAGAACACTCTGTCCAGTCTGTCCGTGGTTTGTGAACAAACTGGCGAATTTGTTCTCGCATTTCACCGCAAAGGACGCGACATCCCTGACCCGAACACCTTGCTGTTGGATCTCTGACACAGACAGCAGCATCAAGCGACATATCTTGGCCACTGAGGTTCGAAAAGATACGGATGTGTCCTCCAGATTGTCCACTGTGAGGTCATCACCAAGACGGCGCAGATCCTGCACAGCGGATAGAATGTCGTTTCGCAACTGTGGCGACCGCACAGTGTGCCGCCACAGGGCAGAGTTCTTCGCAAACCAAGCAAGCTCCACTCTCAAACCACATGTCTTGCCAATATCCGCGTCGTTCTCGCAGGGTGAGCAGTAAATTGCTGGGCCGCTCAGTTCGTCCGACCGCCACCACCCTGCAATGGTGGTGCCACTTGTGGCACTGATTCTTCCCGTTGATGCTTTGTCGAAATACTGCAGTCCGAAAGCATCGCGCATGTTGCTATCCTTGATGGTGGATTCGTACACTCCGAAATACGTCCATCCCTCTGTTATGGTGTCTTGGCGTCCCAAGCCGTGTGAGTAAAAAGGGTCTTCGCTCGTGAGGCGTCTGTTTTCCCAACCAAAAACAACATGCAGCACATTTGGTGAGAACTGGTTAGGTCGGCAAGCACGGCACAAGTGATGGCGAAGTCCAACGCCAACGCAAACCTGAAAAATCCAGTGTACTTCCACTTCTCAGCCTGGTCTGGCAAGTTCTGATCAACGCCTTTGCACATCGTGACAGTCTCGTCAAGGGCACCTTCATCTCGGGGAGCTTGGTCTTTGGACGTGAATCGCTCGTATTCAAAGAACATGATGAGCCAAAGTGTCGATGGGGCGCGGTATCGCGGCTCACATCCACCAAGGCTCAAGTGCTTTTGCACGGTGCAGTATTTCGGTATTCCCACATGTTCACCCTGGCTTGCAATGCGCGCTGGCTTATCGAATATTTCGACATTTATTTATTTTTCTTTTTCGGTAGCAGTCATGTGTGTGTTTGGACAACAAAGGGACTTGTGACTTGTGATCTGAGGGGCAGACAAGCAGCGGACCTCAAGCTGACAGCACACGAACGAACGAACGGAGGAGCAAACGAACGACGAACGACGACCCCGCGCAACTTTTTCAAACAGCGGAGGGAGGAAAGGAGGGAGGTCAACACCACAACAACGAGCACCAACCGCACACACAGACGACGAAACGACGCTAGTGGTTCATGGCCACACCAGCCATAACAGGCCACACACACTATTCAAATAAGGCACTAGCATCGTCGTGGGCAACCAGAGTGTATACTTCAAATCCGGTTTTCAAAATACCTTTCATTTGAAAAGTACTGCAGCGCCATAAGCAGCGCACAACTGAGTGTAGTACCGAAAGTACAACGAAATACCAGCAACAGAATGAGTCAGTGTTCATCTACACAGTATTACCCAATACCTACAGTACTGTGCCTAATACCACGGACTACAGTAACCGGACTTTATGCCTATTTCGATCGGCTGTGGCTGGGAGTGAGTGAGTGAGTGAGTGAGTGAGTGAGTGAGTGTGCATCGATCGACTGTTCAGCTTTCACTGACAGCGAGTGAGTGAGTGAGTGAGTGAGTGAGTGAGTGAGGGAGTGACGCACTGCTGGATTGGGGGAGCGAGCAGTAAGCGGCGTGATGCACTCAGCCCACCCACTCACTCACTCACTCACTCACTGAGTACTGACAGTTGACCACAAGAACAGAGTTCACTCACTGTCACTCACTGCCGCACGCTGTCGCTGGACAGAGATCGACGATCTGTCGTTGCGTCGTTGCGTCGTTGCGTCGTTGTCGTTGTCGTCGTCGTCGTCGTCGTCGTCGTCGTCGTCGTTGTTGTCGCCGTCGTCGGCGGCCTTGTATTGCTGTTGTTGCCGCGTCGACGTTGCGGTGACGTCGTTGTGTCGTCGTTGTGGTGACGTCGTCGTTGCTGTTGCAATACCGTTCGTTAGTGCGTCGTCGTTGTGGTGACATCGTCGTTGCCATGGCGTCGTTGTGATTGCGTCGTTGTCATGGCGTCGTTGTCATGGCGTCGTTGTCATGGCGTCGTTGTCATGGCGCGTCGTTGTCTGGCGTCGTTGTCTGGCGTCGTCGTTGTTGCATGGTCGTTGTTGCGTCGTCGTTGTTGCGCCGTCGTTGTTGAGTCGCCGTGTTGTCGTTGTGCGTCGGTGCTACGTCGGCGTTCGCTATTTTTGCATTGCTGCTGCTTCGTCGTTGGAGGGTGTCTTTGGCTACGTCATAGTGCTGCGTTGTTGGTGCAGGCAACACGTTGGCTTGGCCGTGCTATCGCCGCTGTGGTGTGGTGCGTCATGCTGCACCATGCCGTGTTGCGTCACATGCATGGCTTGTGGGATGTCGTTGGTTGGGATGTGAAGCATTGCGGCCCAGAGCAAGCGACGACAAAGTCTTAGCGCTGCAACATCGAGTATCACGCGTTGGATCCGTGTCAAGGAAGTAGACGTGCACATGGTTGAAGTTGTTTTTGCTTTGTTTTTTTGTTTTGTTCTTTGTCGTCATTGTACCGTTTGAAAACTGCGCGTACTATACTGCATCGGGGAGGAGGCGTCACTCGTGAAATTGGAGGATCATGTCGTGGTCAGCCGCTGATGTCGGCAAAAAATGCAAGACCGCATCAGGAAAGCGCGGGACTGTGAAGTGGGTCGGAGAAGGAGCCTTTGCACCGGGAACTTGGATTGGAATTGAGTTGGTACGTTGTCGAATTTCGAGAGTCAGGGTTTGCGTGAGTTTCGTAGAGTGTAACTCCGTCTCGCGACTCGCAGGCTACTCCGGACGGCAAGCACGATGGTGAGGTCAAGGGCAAGCGCTACTTCAAATGCAAACCCAAGCACGGAGTCATGATGAAGCCGGAGCAAGTCAAGAAAGCTTTGGTAAAGTCAAGCACGAAGAAAGGAACGAAATCGGCAAGTTCCAAATCTGCTAGCAAAGCCAGCTCGTCAAAATCCAGCTCATCAAAGACAAGCACTTCCAAAGCGAGTGCTACAAAGCGAAGTGCGACGGCCAAGAAAGTAAGTGATGACCCAAGCCCTGGGTGTGAACAGCGGACTTCAGATCCGTGCAATTCTTTCACACCGAACTGTTGTTGAAATTGCGCAGTCGGCAACTAAGAAGAAGGCAGGCATGGCAGGTGTGGTGACGAAGGCAGCGCGTACTGGTGCGTACGATCCGGATTGTCGTGCCTGTGCAAAGAGCCGTCGAGCTTACCACTAATCTCACCCTGTTTCAGCCAAGCGCAAGCCAGGAGCAAGACCAGTAGGCAAGGCCGGAGTCAAAGCCAGCAAGAAGAAGTCATCCAGCGCGTCTGCTTTGGCTGCGAAGCGAAAAGCGCTTGCAAGTGCCCGTGCGAAGAAATCGAATGGATCAAAGAAGACTACTGGAACCGGTACGTCCATTTTCAGCACACATCAAGTGTTTTTGAGAGGCATATTCATGCTTGGTATTGGTTGTTGTAATTGAAGTGAAAGCTCGGAGATCTAGTGCTAAGGCAGCCTCACCGAAAAAGAAGGAGCCAGACGCTAACGAATTGCTGAGACAAAAGATTCTGGCGAAACTCAGAGGAGAGGCTCCGGAATTGCCCGAGGCCAGTGGTGCGGGTGCAGACGCAGAAGACGATGGTGACGACGAGGGCGGCAACAACCTGAAGAACAAGATCGCCGCGCGTCTCGCGGCTATTCGTAACGGCGCGTCCCCGCCCACATCACCACGTTCTGCAGGAAGTTCCGCTGCTTCCTCTCCCACTCGGTCTTTGCAGCGATCGGCGGACTTCGTTCCAGCACACAAGCGCTGCACCACAAAGGAGCAGGTTGCCGTTCTCCTTCAGGCACTCTGCCGTGGTTATCTCATTCGTGTGGAACAGTTCAATCTCCTGGATGCCAGTGTGAAGCTCCTGCGTGTGGAAGACAACCAGTGGTACGTTGGCAGTTTTTGCGAAGAAACAGTCGATGGTGGTTGCGCCCATGACATGTTGGATGCGGTGTAGGCTTGTCGTCGGGCAGGGTGTCGCCGAGGCGACGGATGAGGTAGTGCCGTATGTGCAAGTAATTGGATGGAAGTTGGACCAGCGCGCATGGGAGTCGACAAAGACGTTGTTGTATGAAACACCGATCAGACCAGGGGAAACTTTGACAAGAGAAGATGATGGCTTGGGCCCGCCAATCTATATTTTGAACGATGAGTTCGACGATGTGGTGAGGGGTTTAGAGTTCGCACTGCCACAGGATGAGGAGACTTTCGAAGATGTGTACGCATTTGCCAGACGTGACCAAGCAGCTCTCATTATCCAGGCAGCATACCGAGGTGCAAAGGTGCGCTGGAACCTCCGCAAGCGACGCGGTAGCCGAAAAGGTGCCCGCAACCCTGCTCTTCCTGTACCAACAGCTACACCAGAGCACCACCCGCCGATCGGGGTACGTTTGTGGGTTGAGCATGAGACCGCGTAAGCCGTTCGTTAACGTAGTATGTGTGCTTCTATAGGCATTGATCAAGGTGAAGAGACCGATGAAAAAGTCTAAGATCGGGCGCCTGATCTCGTACGCGACATTCACCGGAAACTACACAATTCAATACGCCGATAAAACTCGAGAAATCGACTTGGACAAGACAAAGTACTCGGTAGTCAGTGATGAGAGCGCCCAGGCACCCAAATAGCTGCAACCGGGACCACACTGCTTGGCGTCCATGGCGGCGCGACTGCTGACGTCCAATGCCGTTTTTTTTAGACTTGCCGAGCAATTCGTACATTTCAGTAACAGTAATTAAACTGCTCTTTGTGTTGAGGGTGTTGTTCTAAACTGCGGATGTTATTTGAGGCCACACTCAATGCATGGTCTCACACTGCAATTGTGGTCTCTGTACAGTGGCACGGTGCTTGCTAAAATTTCCCAGCGACTCACGACACCTGCGTTTTGATCTGTGAAGAGTGTCTTGTGTGCTTGATTAAGAAGCCTGCATGAACCATACCATTGAGGCGTTGGCACAGTGGTCTACTGCGCAGAGTTGCTAACTCTGTGGGCTCCGCCCTCACAAGTTCGAATCTTGTACGCCTCGCCAGCCCCGCACGGATTGTTATGATGACTAACAGCGGTTCGACTCCGCACAGGGCCTTTCTCTCTTTTTTTGTTTTTGTCTTCTTCACGGGCTCACCCACGTGATCGGCCCCCTGTGTTGCTACTCTTAATTGCCAAGCGTTCGCTGTGAGAACCCGCAAATGCTTTATTGACATGACACGGCCCCTGTCAGTCGGGACAAGAGTGCCGCGAGGTGCCTGGCCTGCGCCCACGAAGTTCATGCTCGTCTACTTAGTGAACCATCTCCATCTCTCCTACACCAACGAAGGGCCTTCCCTGCTTATGATCCCACTCCCACCGTCCGAACTATTTCCTTGCCGCAGCTGTCGTGAAGTGATCGCAGCAAAACACATTGACATTGCCATCCCAAGAGTCGATCTAAATGCTGAATGCTGGCTGCTTCAAGTTCGTCTGCGCAGCACGACCTTCCACCAACCACATCATGCCAGCCAGCCAGCCAACCAACAAACAAGGTCAGCTGACCGCAATATATATGTTAACCCCGTCAACGCTGTCTTCCCACCGGACTGCGACGACATGATCGACGGGTTG